>ERZ827492.995-NODE-995-length-24365-cov-10.451584_pt1 | contig 24365 bp, 22 predicted proteins | sample MGYA00519704_ERZ827492 | MGnify/ENA primary metagenome ERZ827492 (study PRJEB31778, sample SAMEA3449325) | human gut metagenome | biome: human gut; feature: human-associated habitat; material: faeces | place: United Kingdom | collected 2010/2012 ...
TCGGGACATTTCCCCCTGATAGGGGGAATCGGCCCCTGGAAGGGGAGCCTTTGGGCCGAGCGGCGAAAAAAATGCCCCCGGCGCGGTGCGCCGGGGGTGTTGTTTCAGCGGACGTTCTCTGCTTCTTCGGTTTTGCCGAGGCGGCGGAGCATGGTTTTTTTGACGGCGCGGAAGATGTTCTGGTAGCCCGTGCAGCGGCACAGGTGGCCGGAGAGGAGCTTCCGGAGCTCGTCGTCAGTGTATTCCTTGCCGGAATTCACGATCTCTGTGGCGGTCAGGATGAAGCCGGGCGTGCAGAAGCCGCACTGGATGGCAGTTTCGTCCATGAACGCCTGCTGGACATCGGAGATCGTGCCGTCGGGGTTCATGAGGCCCTCAAGTGTGATGATGTGCTTGCCCTCGGCCCAGACGGCGAGGTACAGGCAGGTGTTGATGGCTTCGCCGTCGATGAGCGCGGTGCATGCGCCGCACTCGCCGACCTCGCAGCCCTTCTTGACGGACGTGAGCCGGAAGTCATTGCGGAGCATGTCCGTCAGACTTGCGCGGACGTCAACGATCTTTTCCACGTCCTTGCCGTTGATATTGCATTTGACCAGCGCATACTGTGCCATCAGATCTCACCTCCGCAGCGTTTGACAGATTCGATGAGGGCCCGCTTGGCCATCTCCACCGCGATATGCTTCCGGAACGCCTTGCTGGCACGCCAGGAGTCACGCGGGTTGATGTCCTCGAGCACGGCCCGGGAGAAGGCCTCGATATTTTCCATCGTGACCGGCTGACCGTTTACCACGGCCTCGGCGCTCGGCGCGCGCATGGGCACCGGGCCCGCGACGCCATAGGCGATGCGGACACGGTCGAAGGTCTTCTGATCCTCCGACAGGCGGACGTTGACGGAGCAGCCGGTCGTGGCGATCTCCATGGCGTTGCGCATGCCGTATTTGATGTAAAAGCCCTTGGTGTTTTCCCAGGAGGCCTTCGGGATGAGCACGGCGGTCTGGATCTCGCCCTCGGCGACATTGATGTCGACCGTACCGGCCTTGATATAGAAGTCCTTGATGGGCAGATACCGCTTGCCGTTCACGCCTGTAAGCTCGATGATCGCTTCCCACGCGTGGAGCGTGGAGGCGGAGTCGGCAGAGGTCACGCCGTTGCAGGTGTTGCCGCCGATGGTACCGGCGTTGCGGATCTGCGGGCCGCCGACCATGTCGACGGCTTCGCCCAGCACATTGATTCTCTCAATGATGATGGGGTCATGGGTGATGTGGGAGAAGGTCGTGAGCGAGCCGATGCGGATATTCTCCTGCTCGTCCATGCAGATGCCGCGGATCTCGTCGACCTTCTGGATGGAGATGAGCTCCTTGCCGGCGCGGCGGCCTTCGCGCATCTGCACGAGCACGTCGGTGCCGCCGGCGATGATCTGCGCTTCCGGATGCTCCAGACGAAGCCGGACGGCTTCTTCCACGCTGTGCGCCTCATAGAGCGCTTTCATATCATACATGTTCTGCTACCTCCCTCAGTCCTGGATCAGACCCGCTTCGGTGAATTTCGCGAAGAGGATATGCGGCGTGATCGGCGCCTGGTCGATGGCGACGCCGGTCGCCTGATAGATGGCGTTGCGGATGGCGGGCGCCGGCGAGCACGCGGGCGGTTCGCCCAGCGCCTTGGTGCCGTAGGCGGACGTCGGCTCGTAGTTTTCCACAAACTCGGCTTCCAGATCCGGATGGTCCATGAAGGTCGAGAGCTTGTAGTCGAGCAGGTTGTTGTTGAGCGGCCGGCCGGTCTTCTCATCGAACAGCAGCTGCTCGGACAGGCCGTAGCCGATGCCCATCGACATGCCGCCGTGGACCTGTGCCTCGGCCAGCGCGGGGTTGATGAGCTTGCCGCAGTCATGGACGTTCACGATGTTCAGGAGCTTGACCTTGCACATCGGGATATCGACCTCGACCTCGGCGAACGTGCAGCCGAAGGAATAGGCGTTGTTGCGGATGGTATACGTCGATTCCGCGGTCAGATGCTCGGAATGGACGGGGTTATACTGCGCGGTCATGGACAGCTCGGACAGGCTCATGAGCACGCGGCCGTCGGTCGTGCGGACGATGTTGGAGTCGATGATGTCCATGTTGTAGGTCGCCTGACGGGTGAGCTCACAGGCGTAGTCGAGGATTTTTTTCTTGAGCATCTCCGAGGTCTGCCGGATGGAGAAACCTGCGGTGAAGGTCTGGCGGGAGGCGTAGGCGCCGAGGCCCGTCGGGGTGATGTCGGTATCCTGACAGGAGATGACGTGGACCTTCTTATAGTCGGACAGGCCGAGGATCTCGGCGCACATCTGCGCGTAGGCGGTATCCGCGCCCTGGCCGATCTCGGTCTCGCCGACCTGCAGGTTGACCGTGCCGTCGAGGTTCAGCTGCAGACGGCAGGACGAGGTCTCGAGCGAGATGGGGAAGACGGCGGTATTGTACCAGAAGGTCGCAAGGCCGATGCCGCGGCGGATGGGGCCGGTCTGATCGGCGTAGGCCTTGACCTTTTCCTCATAGCCGATGGCCTGCATGCCCTTCTCCATACACTGGCGGTAGGAGTCGGTATAGAGCTCGTTCTTGGAGAAGCCGTCGACGTAGCCGGGCTTCATGAGGTTCTGCCAGCGGTAGGCCAGCGGCGTCATGCCGACGGCCTTTGCGCATTCCTCCGCGTGGCTCTCGTCGGCGAACGAGGCCTGCGGCATGCCGTAGCCGCGCATAGCGCCGGCCGCGGGCCGGTTGGTGAAGACGGTATAGGCGTCCCCCTCAAAGTTGGGGCAGGGATAATGCTGGTTGAACGAGCCCAGCGCCTTTGCCACGATCGAGTGGCCGTGAGAGGCGTAGGAGCCCTGGTTGGAGAAGCATTCGACCTTCTTGGCGGCGATGGTGCCGTCTTTGCGCAGCCACGAGATGATATGCGTGCGGATGGCGTGGCGGACACGGTTGGAGACGAAGGTCTCCTCGCGCGAGCAGTCGAGCTTGACACAGCGGCCGCCCACCTGCGTGCAACACCAGGCGCACAGCGGCTCATACAGCGCGTCCTGCTTGTTGCCGAAGCCGCCGCCGATATACGGCTTGATGACGCGGATATCGCCCCACGGGCGGCCGATGGCCTGACCGACGACGCGGCGGATGATGTGCGGGATCTGCGTGGAGCTGGTCACGACCAGACGGCCGTTTTCCTCGTAGCAGAAGCAGCCGTGGTTCTCGATGTGGCAGTGCTGGACCGTCGGCGTCTCGTACCAGCCCTCGACCTTAATAAGGCCGGGTTCCTTGATGGCTTCCGCGTAGTTGCCTGCGGCGGCGGTCGTGTGCTTGAGGATGTTGTTGGGGAACTTCTCGTGCAGCTGGGGCGCGCCGGACTCCATGGCCTTCTGCACGTCGAGCACGAACGGCAGCTCCTCGTATTCGACCTCGATGGCGCGCACAGCCTGCATGGCCGCGACCTCGTCCTCCGCGATGACGGCGCAGACGTCGTCGCCGTAGTAGCGCACGTGCCGGTTGAGCAGGTGCCGGTCGGCGATGTCCTGGTGCGACGGATCCATCGACCACGGGTGACCGGCGGTCGGGAACGGGATGTCGGGCACGTCGAAGCAGGTCAGGATCTTCACGACGCCGGGGATCTTCTCCGCCTTGCTGATGTCGACCGACTTGACGAAGCCGTGCGCGATGGTCGAGTGCTTGATCCGGACGAGCAGCGCATCCTTCGGGGCCAGATCATCATAGTATTTTGTCCGGCCGGTCGCCTTGTCGAAGGCGTCGACGCGGACCTCACTTCTGCCTACGATGTTCATTCGGGTACCTCCATTTTGCCGGGTGATCGGCAAAACCCGGGCTTTGGCCCCGGATCCTGCCAGTTTTCCGATGTTATTGCTCATATTGTAGCATACAGTTTTTCGAAGAGAAAGTGGATTCATTATCTTACTTCATGAATAACGGATTTTTTCGTGAATGTCGAAAATTTTGCATACTTCTTGCGGAAAACGGCAAAAATCCCTATACTGATTTGTAGAAAATCACAAGGAGTCTGGCTATGTCTGAATTTACCGCTGCTCCCATCGGCTGCCTCATCATGGCGGCAGGAAATGCGTCCCGCTTCGGGGAAAACAAGCTGACGGCGAGCTTTGCCGGCAAGAGCCTGTTTTCGCTCGCGCTGGCTGCGATCCCCGCGGACACGTTTGCCCGCGTCACCGTCGTTTCCCAGTATCCGGCGCTTTTGCAGGAGGCGGAGCAGGCCGGGTTTCATGCCATCCGGAATGACCGCCCGGACGACGGCATCAGCCGGACCATCCGCCTCGGCACCGAGGCCATGGCGGACTGCGCCGGGATCCTCTATATGGTCGCCGACCAGCCGCTTCTGCGGCAGGAAACGGTCCTGCGCATCGTGCAGGACTGGCGGCAGCACCCGGGCTGCATCGTCGGCGCGGCCCACAACGGCCATCGCGGCAACCCCTGCCTGTTCCCGGCGCGGTTTTTCCCGGAGCTGTGCGCGCTCGAGGGCGACCGCGGCGGCTCCTCCATCATCCGCCGGCACGAAGACGCCCTCCGCCTCGTCGAAGCCGCCGAGCCCGAGCTCTCCGACTGCGACACCAAACAGGCCCTGGAAATCCTAAAGGGACAGGCGTAGGCCTGTCCCCTTTTCATGCCCGGTGGCCGCCGATCTGGTGGAAGCGGGTGCGGGCGGTGGCGCCGTCCTGGAGGCTCATGGCTTTCAGGACGGCGTCTTTGCCGTATTTTTCACGGATGGCGAGCAGCGTCTGCTGCATGCTGCGCTCGCGGGCGGCCTCCTCCGGCGGCTGCGCGGGCTGCGTTTCCGGGTCATCGGAAAAGAGGCTCAGCTGGCAGAATTCTTCCGCCGGCTGCGCGTCCTGCTCCGGCAGGACGTGCTCCGCGACGAGATACATCCGGCGCACGAGCAGCCGCCGGTCCACGATGCGGTCAAACAGCTCGCCCGCCGCGCGCAGCAGCTGCCGGGTCGAGGCGGTGTGCGCGCCCAGCCGCAGCGAGCCGTGCGCGGCCTTCGGGACCGGCCGCCCGTACGGGTCGGTCGTGACCGGGCCGTGATAGGCCCCGCGCAGCTCCGGCCGGGTCAGGCTCTCGCGGTCGTAGCCGACGCTCAGCACGAGCTGGTCGGTCACGAGCCTCTTTCCCACCAGATCCAGCGCCAGCGCGTCGGCCATCTCCAGCAGCACGAGCCTGGCCTTGTCAAAGACATACGGCTCCTGCAGCACCTGCCCGGAGCTGAGGCTGTGCGACTGCGGGCGGTAGGCCTTGATATCGGCGATCGTGCACGGCTCCCAGCCCCACGCGTGGTCGATCAGCAGCTCCGCCTGCACGCCGAACATCCGGTAGAGCAGATCTTCGTTATAAAATTCGTCCGGCCCGCCGAGCGAGCAGCGGGCGATATCACCCATCGTATAGAGGCCCTTCGCCTCGAGCTTCCGGGCGTATCCGCGGCCGACGCGCCAGAAATCGGTCAGCGGCCGGTGGCTCCAGAGCGTCTGCCTGTAGCTGCGCTCGTCGAGCGCGGCGATGCGCACGCCGTTTTCATCCGGCGGGGCATGCTTGGCGCCGATGTCCATGGCGATCTTGGCCAGATACAGGTTCGTCCCGATCCCGGCGGTCGCGGTGATGCCGGTCGTGCGGAGCACGTCGAGGATCATCGTCCGGGCCAGCGCCTGCGCGTCCCGGCCGTAGAGACTGCGGTAGGGCGTCACGTCGATGAAGACCTCGTCGATGGAGTAGACATGGATGTCCTCCGGCGCGATATATTTGAGGTAGATCCGGTAGATCTGCGTGGAGACCTGCATATACAGCGCCATCCGCGGCCGGGCGATGATGAAGTCCAGCGCCAGCTCCGGCTGCGCCGCGAGCGCGTCGGCGTCGCAGCTGCTGCCGGTCAGCGTCCGGCCGGGTGCGCGCTGCCGCCGCTCGGCGTTCACCTGCCGCACACGCTCGTTCACCTCAAACAGCCGCGCCCGGCCCCCGATCCCATACGCCTTCAGCGGCGGCGAGACCGCCAGGCAGATCGTCTTCTCCGTCCGCTCCTCATCGGCCACGACGAGATTCGTCTTCAGCGGGTCGAGTCCCCGCGCCGCGCATTCCACCGACGCATAGAAGGATTTGAGATCGATGGCAAGATAGGTCCTGTCCGGCATCCGCGCCGCCCCCTTTCTGCGGCTATCATACCACCGGCAGCGGTCTCCGGTCAAGAATTTTTCGAATATTTGTTCGATTTTCATGCAGAGGAAAAGCCTTCCGCAAGGAAGGCTTTTATAATTCCCGCAACGCGACCCGCGCGGCATCCTTCGTACACACGCACAGCGAATACCCGTCGAAGACCGGCAGCAGCTGCAGCCGCGCGTCCGGGCGGGCGGGAAACTGGCCGTCCGGCGCAAGGACGATCGCCTCCGGCAGGGCGGAAAGGCCGCGGCCGGTGTATTTGAGCCAGCTCTCCTTCGCGCACCAGAGGTCAAAAAACGCCGCTTCGCCGCGCGAGCGCAGCCATTCGGCCTCCTCCGGCGCGAAAAACCGCCGCGCGAGCGCCAGCGCCCGGCAGGGCCGGTGCGCCTGCAGGTCGAGCCCGACCGGCGCGTCCGCGAACGCGCAGACCCAGCGCCCGCCGCTGTGCGAGATGCTGAAGTGCAGCTCCGGCGCGGCGGGGAACCAGGGCTTTCCCTGCGCCTGCCGGGCAAGCGTGCAGTCCGTCAGCTGCGGCGCGGCCAGCGCCGCGGCCCGGCGCAGCAGCCGGTGCGAGGCCTCCGGCCCCTCGGGCAGCGGCGCGGCATAGATCGTCACATCCGTCATGCTTCCAGCGGCGTGACGGCCGTGCGCACCGCCTGCACGATCCAGCGCGAGGCGTGGCCGTGGCCGGTGCAGGTGACGAGGGTGAGGATGTGATCCTCCGCGCCCGGCGTAAGCCCGGTATCGAGCACGGACGCTTCCTGCGCGTACTGCAAAACGGCGTCGATCTGCGCCGCGTCGGTCAGCGCGGGCAGATAGAGCGGCTGCGTGACCGGGGCCTCATAGGCGGCGAAGATCGTGAAGGTATAGACCGTGTCGCCCGCGCGCACATAGACCAGCGGCGCGGACTCCCAATGCGCCTGCTCGGCGTAGAAGCGGAGCGTGGCGAACATGGCGTCGCTCTGCATCCGGTGGCCGTAGATCAGCGTGTTGAAATCCGAAAAATCCGGCGCGGAGCGGTAATCCAGGAAGATCGCGCCCAGCTCGTTCGGCTCGTTTTTCCAGGTGTTGTGGAGGTAGTATTCGTTGTCGGTCCCCTGCATGAGGGGGTAGGAGATCTGCGTGTTCGGCATCCACAGCCAGCCGAGCACCTCCGGGTTGACCTGCCGCAGGGCCTCCACGTCCATCCGCGCGAACATCTGCAGATACGGGTCCTGCGTCTCCTGCTCTTCCGCGTGCGTCTGCGCGGCAGACTCGGCCGCGGGCAGCTCTGCCCCGGCGATGGCCGCGGCCTCGGCGTAGCTCTCCGCGCCCTTCCGGTTCTCCTTCTGCCGCCGGAGCATGCCGAACAGCCCGACGACCAGCCCCGCCGCCAGCACCACGATCAGCACGATCCGCACCCAACGCTTCATAAGCAGTTTCCTCCCTTTTCTTCATTTGTTTTTTCCATTCTATCACATTCCGCCCCCCGCTTCCAGCCCTTTCTTGTCGGAAGCGCACCAAAGGCTCCCCTGGAAGGGGAGCTGTCAGCCGCAGGCTGACTGAGAGGTTGTCACAAATTTGCTGCGACCTCTCCGTCTCGGCTTCGCCGAGCCACCTCCCCTGGGAGGGGAGGCTTTGGACGCGCGCACCCCAAGGCTTCCCCTATGAGGGGAAGGCCACGACGCACGCAAAAGCGGCTCTGCCGTTGGCAGAGCCGCCTGGATCTCACGCCGTGCGGCGCTTTCTGCCCGCGCAGGTCACGAGGGCGAGACCGAGGGCGCTGAAGATGGCGAGGACGTAGTACAGCCCGCTCGCGTCGCCGGTCTTCGGCACGTCATAGCCGGGAACGACCGGGGCGACGGGTGTCTCGGGAGTCTCTGGCGTTTCCGGAGTTTCCGGCGTCTTGGGTTCCTCGGGCTGGTCGGGGCCGGGCGTAGGTTCCCAATGCGACTGCCAGTGGTTTTCCCAGCTCCGGCCGCTGCGGTCGACCTGCGTCGTTGTGATCTGAACGTCGTTGGAGTAGTGGGTCAGCGTTTTTGTCTCGGTGCAGGTCCGGTCCTGTGTGGTCGTGACCAGCTGCTCCTGCTCCGACCCGGAGCGGATGATCTTTGCGACCGGGTCCGTGATCGCCAGATTGACCAGCACCCGCAGATCGACCTTCTGCGTTCCGGACGCAATGCCGACAAACGTCTGCGCCGTCTTTTTCTCGCCGTTCTCCGAACGCACCTCCGACGAATACAGATAGACGCCCGTCTCCAGCTGATGCGTCCCCTCCAGCCGCAGCTCAACGCTCGCGTTGTTGGAAAGCTTCAGCCCATCGATCGTATAAGTGCCATTTGTCGACGTTTTGGACAGGTCGGACAGGTTTTTCGTTCCGATCACCTCGTCCCCCTGATAAACTTTGATCACTAAACCATCATTTTTTGTATCCGGCGTCACTGCAAGCACAAAATCCAGCGACACATTGTAGGTCCCATCCATATTTTTGCTTGCCACCTTGGCCTTTGCGCCCTGGATCGTCTTTTCGTCCAGCAGCGTCGTGCGCGGCGTCGGGTCTTTCGTCTGTGCGATCAGGTAGTTATACAGCTTTTGGATCGTGCTCTTGGCCGGATCCGAAGCGAGGGTAAAACTACTACCACCTAGATACTTTATAACGCTGATTGCATCATCGTCGACACGATTGTCCGGATCGCAGTTGCCGAATTTCCAAATTGCCGCCTGTGTCGCTGTCAGTGCCTGACCATCGGTCAGTGCCGCAATTTCGGGCTCTGACAGGCCATGTACCGCCTCGCCCTTTTCACGCAAAATTTTTTTCAGATTTTCCAGACTTCCAATTCCGCTGTTCGTGCCCCAATAGCCCTCATACGCGATCGCGCGGATATGCTTCGCCGCCTCATCATCGTAGTATTCAGCGTCTTCCACATTTTCCATTGCGTATTTCCAGCCCGACTCTGCATCTGTCTGGAAATCCGCACAGTATGTGTAATACTTGTTTCCGTTTTCATCTTCCAAAACGAACTGATGCGCCAGCCAGGTATTGTATCCACCCCCATTGACGCGGTAACTGCTTTCCAGCCTGTATTCGCCCTTCCACTGGTAAGGAAGGTCACTGGAGCTGTCTCCCCCGATTTTATTCGTTCTGCCATACAGATCATTTCCGTCAAACTGTCCGTCGCCGGGTTTTTGGACATCCGGCTGCAGGGAACTCATATTGGTTTCCCCGTGTCCTTCGCCCTTCCTCACATTTTCCATTTCCGCGTGAAGCGTCCCGTTTGTGACCGTCACGGTTGCGGTCTCGGTATGCACAGTCTGCCTGTAGACCCGCGTGACGGTCTCCGATACGGTCTGTACGCTGTCGGTCGTATCCTGCTGCATGGGCTGGGTCACGGTCTTCGTGATGGTGATCGTGCCGTAGACGCTGTCGCTCTTGCTGGAAAGCAGCTGGCCGTCTGCTCCCTTCCGCGTCGTCGTCACGCGGTAGCCCACGACCTGCGGCTCCGTACTGCCGGAGTTCTCAACGACTTCCCGGATCTCATCTACCGTCGTTTCCGTAGTCACGCCGCTCTCGTCCGTTACCGGCGCGGCAGGGTCCGGCTTCTGCGGCGGCGTCACGACGGCGGATATGGTCGTCGTCGCGTCGCCGTCCGGCTGCCGTTCGCCTGTCGGCTTTTCTGCCCCTTCCACATCGGTGCGGCCGGTTTCTTCTATGGTCGTCGATTCCGGCGTCAGTTCCCGGGTCGTGACGGTCTTGGCGTAGGAGATCACCTTACCAGTTTCATCTTTGATTTCCTCATAGACAGTCGTGATCTCCACATCCTTGCCGTCTGTCGTTTTTCCCGTGGTCGTTTCCGTATGCTTTCCGTTTTCATCGAAGGTCATATTTCTATCGGCTCCGAGCGCTGCCAGTGCATCCTTCGGATCTGCCGTGCCGGAAATTGCGGCATCAGCCTTCCCTCCGGGCGTCACCGTCGCTTCCACGCCGGCGTAGTTAGGCGTAACCCCGGTCTGGGTTTCGGTCTGCGCTGTTTCCTCGGACTTCACGGTCTCGGTCCCTGCCGGGTTCTCTTCGCCTTCTTCGATACCTGTCCGGGTGATCGTCTCGGTGGTCTTTTTATCGGAGGGCTGATCTTCTTTTGTCTCCGTTGTCGTTTTTGTTTCCGTCGTCAGCTCGCTGCCGGTCTGCGTCCCGGTCGTATCCCGGGAGCCGTCCGGGCCGGTGACCGTCGTTTCCGTTGTCGTCTCGCTGCCCTTGACGGTCGTTCCGTTTTCCTCTGTGCCGTCGCGGCCATCCCACGTCTTCTCCGTCGTCGTGGTCGTCGTGGTCTGGCCGGGGGCGGGGGTATCTTGCTTGGTATCGGTGGTGACGGTCTTGGTCACGGTTGGGGCTTCCACAGTGCCTGTCGACTCGCCGGAGCTGGGAGCGGGGGTCTCGACCGCGGCCGGGGCTTCCGTGCCGACCGGCTCGGCGGCGAGAGCGGTGGCGCTGAGCAGTCCGATGCACAGGCTGGCGATCAATAAACAGCTGATGCGTGTACGGAATTTGCGTTTCATGTTCAGTTCCTCCTTTTTTTCGGTATCAGATCGATCTTGCGGGCCTCTGTTCCTTTTGGAACTCATTCCCTTTCCAGTATAGCATAAAATCCATATTATATATATATTTCCAATTCTCATTTCCATCCTGATCATACCATTTCTCCCCTGGAAAGGCAGTCGAAAAACAGCCCCGGCAGGACATCCGGAAACGGATGCTCTGCCGGGGCTGTTTTGGGCAACACCGCACAATTGCGTCTGCGCGCTTCGGCGGATCTTTTCCGCCAATCCTGCGGTTTGAAACGTTCGAAATACACAAAGTATTCCTTCACGTTTCAAACCTTGACTTGACGAAAAATCTCTCGCCGAATCTGCTTGCCGAATCGTGCGGTGTTGCCCTTTTCAGTCGTTGGGGGTATCGGTCAGGACCTTGCCGATGTTCCACAGATGGGCCGCGCGCTGCGCGGCGTCCAGCCGCTCGGCCGGGCGCTCATAGCGGATCTCCGCCGTGTGCGAGCCGCAGTCGAGGCAGGCCACGTAAAAGCACCAGCCGTTTTCCTCCTCCATCAGTCCCGCGCCCCCGCAGATGGGGCATTCCTGCAGTTCGATCTCCTGATAGCTTTCCATTGTTGACGCTCCTGTTCCTTCCGGCCCGCAGGCCGTGCTGTTACGCTCCAGTATAGTCCATCCGCCGCGCCGCGTCAACCAAAACCGCACTTGACGCTCCGCCCCGCCGCCCGCTATACTAAAGAAAAAACGAAAAGAGAACGCCCATGAAAGAAAAAACCGTCTTTTTTGACCTCGACGATACCCTGTATGACCGTTCCGGCCCGTATCTGGCCGCGTTCCGCCAGTTTTTCGGCGGGCGATATGAAGACAAAGCCGCGCAGGCCTATCAGGCCGTCATGCACCGCGGCTACGAGGTCTTTACCGCCGCCCACACCGGCAAGATCAGCATGGACGCCATGCACATCTACCGCCACCAGATCGGTCTGCTCGACGTCGGCATCCGCATCACGGCGGCGCAGGCGCTGCAGCTGCAGGCCATCTATGCCGCGCAGCAGCAGCGGATCACGCTGTCCGCCGCCGTCCGCGCCGCGCTGGACTACTGCCGGGAGGCGTACCGCGCCGTCGGCGTCATCACCAACGGCAGCGTCGGCCCGCAGCAGGGCAAGCTCCGCAGCCTCGGCCTGGAGCATTGGGCCGAGGCGAAGCTCGTGTTCATCTCCGACGCCTGCGGCGTCATGAAGCCCGCGCCGGAGATCTTCCGTCTGGCGCAGACGGCCGCGGGCGGCGGGCCGTGCGTCTTCGTCGGCGATTCGTGCTCGCAGGACATCGCCGGGGCCTCCGCCTGCGGCTGGCAGACCATCTGGCTCAGCCGCACCGGCGAAGAACCCACCGCCGCCCCCACCCTGACCGCCCGCTCCGAACAAGCCCTCCTCCCCTGCCTGCAGGCACTGGCGGAGTGAGAAAAGGCTCCCCTCTCAGGGGAGCTGTCTGCGAAGCAGACTGAGAGGTTGTATCAAATTTGCCACAACCTCTCCGTCTCGGCTTCGCCGAGCCACCTCCCCTGGAAGGAGAGCCGCTGCGGCGGGGCTTCAGCCCTCACGTGCGGCGGCCGAGCTGATAGAAGGCGACGGCACTGGCGGCGGCGACGTTGAGGGAGTCGACGCCGTGGTGCATGGGGATGCGGACGGTGAAGTCGCAGGCAGCGATCGTCGCGTCCGCGAGCCCGTCGCCCTCCGTGCCCATGACGACGGCGAGCTTCTCCGCCTGCATCAGGCGCGGATCGTCGAGACGGACAGAGTCGTCCCGCAGCGCCATGGCCGCCGTCCGGAAGCCCTGCGCGCGCAGCAGCGCCGGCCAATCCTCCGGCACATACGCCCACGGCACCTGAAAGACCGTGCCCATGCTCACGCGGATGGCGCGGCGGTACAGGGGATCGCTCCCCGCGCTCGTCAGCAGCACCGCGTCCATGCCCAGCGCCGCCGCGGAGCGGAAGATCGCGCCGAGGTTCGTCGGGTTCATCACATTTTCCAGCACCGCCACGCGCGTCGCGCCCCGCAGCACCGCCGCCGGGTCCGCCAGCGGCGGCCGCCGCATGGCGCAGAGCATCCCGCGCGTGAGATGAAAGCCCGTGAGGTTTGTCAGCACATCCTCCTCCGCCGCATAGACCGGCACGCCGGGGCAGCGGGCGAGCAGCGCCGCGCCCTTGCCGGTCACGTGCTTCGTCTCCATCAGAAACGACACCGGCTCGCACCCGGCGTCCAGCGCCCGGCCGATGACCAGCGGGCTTTCCGCCACGAACAGGGCGTTCTGCGGGTCGGCCCGGTTGAGCAGCTGATTTTCCGTCAGGCGGGCATACACGTCCAGCTCCGGCGCGTCAAAGTCGGTGATCCTGCGCAGATCCATAATTTTTTCTTCCTTTTGTCTGTTTTTTCAGCAGTATTATAACATTGACAAGTGCCGGCCGCAACTTTATAATCGCGGGTAGAAACGTAGAAAGTGAGAATGTACCATGTATCAGCTTGCGATCTTTGATCTTGACGGCACGCTCCTCGACACGCTGGCCGACCTGCGGCAGGGCATCAACTACGCGCTCGGCACGCAGGGCTTCGCCCCGCGGTCGATGGCGGAGGTCCGCGCCTTCGTCGGCAACGGCATCTGGAAGCTCGTCGAACGCGCCGTCCCGGCCGGGACGAGCGAGGCGCAGATGGACGCCGTCTACGAAGCCTTCAACCCCTACTACGCCAGGCACTGCGCCGACCTGACCGTGCCGTATGACGGGATCCTCCCGCTGCTGCAGAAGCTGCAGGCGCAGGGCGTGGTCTGCGCGCTGGTATCGAACAAGCCGGACTACGCCGTGCAGACGCTCGCGGCGCAGTATTTCCCGGGTCTGCTCGCCGCCTCCGCCGGGGCGAAGGACGGCGTGCGGAAAAAGCCCGCGCCGGATTCAGTCTTCGCCGTCATCCATCAGCTGGGAGCGGAGGGGCTGCGCGCCGTCTACATCGGTGACTCCGAGGTCGACCTGCAGACCGCGCAGAACGCGGCGCTGCCCTGCATCTCGGTCAGCTGGGGCTTCCGCGACCGGAGCGTGCTGGAGCAGGCCGGAGCGGCGTGCATCTGCGACACGGTGGACGCGCTTTATCAGGCCATCTGCAACGGATAAAAACAGCCCGCGGCATCACGCATGCCGCGGGCGTTTCTTATTTCCGGTTCAGTCTCCGGCAGACGGCCTTGACCGCGCCGATGCAGACGCAGATCCCTCCGGCTACCAAAACAGACGTCAAAAGCTCCATGATGCCCCTTCCTTTCTTGTCTGCAGCTGCTCCGGCAGCCGGGGCAGCTGCGCAAGCACGGCGCAGGCCGCGCTGTACGCGTCCTCGGCGTTCAGGCCCAGCGACTGCTGCATCCGGCTGGACAGCTGCTGACAGCAGCCCGCATAGCGCTCGGCCTCGGCCCGGCCCGCGGGCGTCAGAAAGACGTTGCCGTATTTTTTCTTCTCCGCCAGCCCCGCACTGCACAGATTCCCGATCATGGAATGCACGCTCGGCTTCGTCACGTGCAGCTGCCCGGCGATGTCCATGCACCGCGCGCCCGTCTCGTTCTTGCACAGCTCGAGCAGGATCAGCAGATATTTGATTGCAGACGCGGTCAGCGGCTTGGGTGCATTCGGCATTTGGAACCTCCGGTCCTGCGCCGGGAAAGCGGGCGCGGCGTTTTGGTAGTGTTTTTTGTTCTTTTGGTTAGTCATCTCTAACCTTCCGATAGTTTAACACCTCTAACCCGCGCTGTCAAGCTTTTTTTCGCGCCTGTGCACCGGCCGGGATCCGACGGTTTTCTTCCGGCCGGTCTTCTGCTATAATATCTTCAAAATATACGCCGGAAAGGAACCGATATCATGAAAAGCACTGCAAAAGAGCTGGCGCTCGGCGGGATGTTTACGGCGCTTGGCGTCGTGTTTCTGTGCCTCGGCGGGATCGTACCGCTGGCGCTGTACGCGTGCCCGATCCTGGCGTCGGCCGTGCTGCTGCCGGTGCGGGAGAACTGCCGGAGGAGTGTCGTCTGGAGCTGCTACGCGGCGATCGCCGTGCTCGGGACGCTGCTTGGCCCGGATAAGGAATCGGCGCTGCTGTTCGTCTTCCTCGGCTACTACCCGATCGTCAAGCCGCGCTTCGACGCGATCCGCAGGCGGCCGCTGCGCCTCGCGGCCAAGCTCCTGCTGGCCATCGCGGCAGTCGGTGCGGAGTACGCGTTTTTGCTGTTCGTGCTGCGGCTGGAGGCCGTCGTCACGGAGCTCTCATCCACCGCCCCCGCCCTCCTCTGGGCCACCGCCGCCCTCGGCCTCGCCCTCTTCCTCCTCTACGACCTCTGCCTGGACAGGCTGACGGCGCTGTATCGGAGGAGGAGAAAATAAGGAAAGCCCAATGGCTTCCCCTTCCAGGGGAGGTGGCTCGGCGAAGCCGAGACGGAGAGGTCGTGCTGGGAAGAGACCACCTCTCAGTCGCCTGCGGCGACAGCTCCCCTGAAAGGGGAGCCTTTCCGCTGCGGCGGGTTCACCCCTCAGGCGCTCCGCGCCAGCTCCCCTTGACAAGGGGAGCCTTGGGTACGTACAAAACAAGAAAATCTCCCCGCAAAAAGGTGCAGACCAGCAAATCTGGTCTGCACCTTCTATTGACTGCAAATATTCAACCGCAACTGCTCACAAATTCGGTGTCCTGTATCAGGCGGCGCGTAGTAAAAAACTCGTAGAGTGACTATCGAGTGGAACGACGCCTAAAAAATAGGGCCTTGCCTAAAATCAGATGCAAAATGCACCCCGTACCCCCAAGCGCCCTTTTCTCCCCTATCTTTTCCCGCGCAAGGGAAAAGATAGGGCCGTCGGAGACATCGGGCAGCTGCAAATTTGATACAACCTCTCAGTCTCGGCTGCGCCGAGCCAGCTCCCCTGGGAGGGGAGCCTTTTCGTTATCTTCTGCCCACTGGGCGTAGAGGCTGCGCATCCAGGCCGGGACGTCCATGCCGTAGACGGCGTTGAGCCGCTCCGGGGTCAGGACCTGCGCGGCCGGGCCGTGGGCGATCTGGCGCCCATGATCCATCAAAAGCGCGTCCGTCCCGAACGACCGGGCCAGCGACAGATCGTGCACCACGCTCACCACCGCCCGCCCCGGCTCGCGGAGCCAGCTGCCGATGAGCGCGAAGATCTGCTTCTGATAGATGAGATCGAGGTGGTTCGTCGGCTCGTCGAGCAGCAACAGCTTCGGGTCCTGCGCCAGGACCTGCGCGAGGAACGTCCGCTGCAGCTCACCGCCGGAGAGCGTCAGCACCGACTGCCGCCGCTTGTCCTGCAGGCCGGCGAGGGTGAGCGCCTGCTCGACCTTCTCCCGGTCCTCCGTCTGGCTGCGGCCGAACAGGCCGCCCGCGTACGCGAACCGGCCGAGCCGCACGACCTCCTCGACCGTGAAGCCGTAGCCGACGAAATGATTCTGCGCCAGCACGCCGATCGCCTGCGCGCGCAGGGCGGGCTTCATCTTCGCCACGTCCTGGCCCGCGAACAGGACTCTGCCCGTATAGGGCACGCCCTGCGTGACGGCGTTCAGGGCCGTGGACTTGCCCGCGCCGTTCGGCCCGACGATCATGAGCCACTGCCCTTCTTCCACGGTGAACGAAAGCCCGTCGACGATTTTTTTCTGCCCAAACTGCACCGACAGGCGCGAAACTTCCAGCATCGGCATGCTCAGTGCTCCTTTCTGGACTGATAGAAGATGACGACAAACACGATCGCGCCCACGAAGCTCGTCACCACGCCGATCGGCAGCTCCAGCGGGTTCAGGAGCGTCCGCGCGGCGAGGTCCGCCAGCATGAGGAAGACCGCGCCGCCGAACATCGCCGCGGGCAGCAGCCGCCGGTGGTTGGGGCCGACGAGCATCCGCGCCATATGCGGCGTCACAAGGCCGACAAAGCCGATCGTACCGCCGATGGAGACGCAGACGCCGATGAGCACCGAGACCGTGATGAGCAGAACGAGCTTCGCGCGCTTGACATCCACGCCGATCTGGCGGGCGTTGTCCTCGCCGACGGCGAAGGCGTTGAGGATCTGCGCGTGCAGCAGGATCACTGCGCCGCACACGGCCAGCGCGAGTGCCAGCACGGCGGCATTCTGATACGTGCTGCCGCTGAGCGAGCCCATGGTCCAGAAGGTGATCTTCTGGACCTTATCGGCGGCAAAGGTGATGACGATGCTCATGATGCTCGAGACGAACATCGAGAAGATCACGCCGATGAGGATGATCGTGTTGGTCGAGAGCGACCGGTCGAGCTTGTACGAAAGCCCGAGGATGACCAGCAGCGAGCCGAACGCGAACAAAATCGCCATCACCATCGTCCCCGCGAACGGGAAGCCCGGCAGCGTGACGCCGAAGGCGATGGCGCAGACCGCGCCGAGCGACGCGCCGGACGAGACGCCGAGCGTCGAGCCGTCGGCCAGCGGGTTTTTGAGCAGCCCCTGCATCGCCGCGCCCGCGAGAGACAGGGCCGCGCCCGTCAGCGCCACGCACAGCACGCGCGGCAGCCGGATGGGCATGATGGACGAGACGAGCCCCTCGGGCAGCGCGCCGCCCGTGAGCTTCGCAGCAAAAAACGTCAGCGTGTCTCCAAGCGGCACGCGGACGCTGCCGATGCAGACGCAGAGGCACAGCACCGCCAGCGTCACGACCGCAAACAGAAGATACTCCCAGAGTCTGAATGTTTCGTGATACCGGCGCATGCTGTGCCTCCTGTGGATATTTTATTCTATAGTAATAGTTTACTCGCCGTAGACGAAGTCATACAGTGCCTGCGCGCCCTCGGCCAGCCGCGGAGCCGGACGGGAGAGCTCATTGTTCTGCAGGTTGAGGATCTTGCCGTTCTTGACGGCGGTGACATTCTCCCAACCCGGACGGGCCAGGATCTCCTCTTCCGGGGTGGGGCCTTCGCCGTAGTACATGGAGATGGTCACGATGTAATCCGGGTTGCGCTCGAGCACCTGCTCTTCGGAGATCTCGCTCCAGCCGGTCACGTCCGCGAAGCAGTTCTTGAGGCCCATCATGTTGGCGATCTCGTCCATGAAGGTGCCGGTGCCGGCCGTCCAGAGGCCGTACTGCAGCGGGGAGACCTCAAAGTACACGGTCTTGCTGCCGTCGCCGGCGTTGGCCTTGATCTCGTCGAAGGTCTTCTGCATGGACTCGACGACGGAAGCCGCCTCATCCTGCTTGCCGACGAGCTCGCCGATCATGTGGATGGCGGTGTAGACACCTTCAATATCCTGCGCGTCGCTCACGACGACATGCACGCCCGCAGCCTCCAGCTGCTGGACCTGCTCGTCGGTCTGGGACATGGTGCTCATGAGCAGGACCTGCGGCTGCAGCTCGACGATCTGCTCGATGTTGGTGTCGCTGCCGGACTCGACAGCCGGGATCTCGGTCACTTCCGCCGGATAGTCGCAGTATTTGCCGCGGCCGACCAGCAGATCGCCCGCGCCGATGGCGTAGAGGATCTCGCAGTCAGACGGGGTCAGGGCAACGATGCGGGTCGCGGGCTCGTCCAGGGTGATCTCCCGGCCGGTCATGTCGGTCAGGGTCACGGCGGCGGACTCCTCCGCGGGTTCTTCAGCCGGTTCTTCGGCGGGTTCGGCTTCTTCGGCGGGCGCAGGTTCTTCGGCCGGAGCGGTCTCGGTCTGCGCGGGCTCAGTCTTTGCGGCGCAGCCGGTCAGGACTGCCAGCAGCATCACGGCCGCCAGCAGCAGGGCAAGGATCTGATTCTTTTTCATGGTTCGGTTCTCCTTTATTATAATTCCAATACAAAAGGCCCCTCCCAGCAGGGAAGAGCCTGAAACCGCCCTGTGCGCGGCTTGCACGCAGGGCGCACCTTACCCGTTCCCAGAAGCTCCGGCAGCGCCGCCGATCATTGCGGCCCTGCCTGACATACGTGACCAGGTCTCCCGGCTCTGCTTCCTCCTACCGGAGCCCCTTCCCGCCGTTCGGCAGTGGTGCTGGCTCCTTCGTCCGCATTACGGTTACTGGGTTAGCCCGGGCTTCGCACCCGGTTCCCACGGCGGCTGCCCGCCGGCGCTTCCGCGCGGAGACGTATGGTATTGAATTTCCTACATTTTATCCGCTTCTGTGCGAATTGTCAACCGATTTTCCCCATCTGCGCGGCTTTGGATGCATGATTTTTCCATGGCGCAGGCGTTCCGGCGGGTTTTATGCTGGTTTCTCTGTATATATACGAATATTATTCATTTTATTCGCACCCAGCCTCCGGCTTTTTCTTCCGGTTTCTGCACGGTTTTTTCCCGTTTTGTGCACTTTGTCCGCTTTTGTGGACGTTTTTCCCGGAAGAGTTGGCGTGTTTTTCTTGCATCTTCTCTTGACAATATGCATTTCGTGTGTATAATTATGAGCATACAAAACAGAACCGACGAACCACTCGTCACAGGAGGAAATGAATATGAAAAAGTTACTTGCTCTGCTGCTTGCAGCCATCATGGTGCTGAGCCTCGCGGCCTGCGCCTCTACCGCAACGACCGACGCTCCGGCCCAGACCACCGAAGCTGCCGACACCACCACCGAGACCGCCGCAGAACCCGCAGCCGACACCGCTGACGAGACCGCAGCCGCTGAGGTCTCCACCGTCGTCCCCGGCAAGCTGACCGTCGCCACCAGCCCGGACTTCGCCCCGTATGAGTTCTACGCCCTCGACGAGAACAACGATCCGCAGCTCGCCGGCTTCGACGTCGCGCTTGCACAGTATGTCGCCGATTACCTGGGCCTCGAGCTCGACATCATCCCGATGGACTTTGACGGCGTGCTCAACGAGCTTGCCACCGGCAACGTCGACCTCGGTATGGCCGGTCTGTCCCCGGATCCCGCCCGTGCCGACGCCATGGACTTCTCCGACATCTACTACTTCGGCGGCCAGAGCTTCGTCACCGTCAAGGACAAGGCCGATCAGTTCACCGATCTGGCTTCCGCCAACAAGGCTGAGTACTCCATCGGCGCGCAGAACGGCTCCATCCAGTACGATCTGGCTGTTGAGAACACCCCGGACGCCGACATCGTCTCCCTGACTAAGGTCACCGACATCATCGGCGATCTGCTGAACGACAAGCTCGACGGCGCATTCATCGAGACCGCTGTCGCCGAGAACTATGCCAAGAACTATCCCGAGCTCGTCATCGTCTGCGACGTTCCTTATGATGTTGCCGGTTCCGCGATCGGCGTCATGAAGGGCAACGATTCCCTGATGAAGGGCGTCAACGAAGCCATCGCCGCCGCGCTTTCCGACGGCTCCATGGACAAGTTCGTCGCCGAGGCCAATGAGCTCTCCGTCGGCAACGTCTACGAAGGCCTGCTCGACGAGAACGGACAGGTCGCCGAGGGCTAAGATCCCCGGAAGCCACGACCCCATCACCTGAAATCTCACCGCAAGAGCCTCTCCCGCAGAAGGAGAGGCCCTTGTGTGCATTCTGATCGGAGGAAAAACCATGTTTACTGCCGCCGGCTTTGCCAAGGCTCTGGCCTATTGGAAGCTGTTTCTGCAGGGCGTCGTATGTACCGTCTGCCTGTCATTCCTGACGGTCCTGTTCGGCTTCCTGCTCGCCCTTCTCATCACGGGTATGCGGATGTCCGACTTCCGGCCGTTCCGGGCGCTGGCCCTGACACGCGACGGCCATGAGCGCGACGAGGGCTTCCTTGCGAAGCTCAGCCGCTTCAACCCCATCCGCTTCATCGCGTCCGTCTATGTCGAGCTGTTCCGCGCAACGCCGATGGTCGTGCAGATCATGCTCGTGTACTACGGCCTGTTCAACGGCGTGAAGGTCCTGCCGGGCTTCATGCTCTTCGGCTTCATCCGCTTTGAGCGGTTCTTCCCCGGCGTGGTGGCGCTGGCGCTCAACTCCGGCGCGTATCTGTCGGAGATCATCCGCTCCGGCATCCAGTCGATCGACGGCGGCCAGACCGAGGCCTCCCGTTCGCTCGGCATGTCCAAGCTGCAGACCATGCGCTTCATCATCCTGCCGCAGGCCATCCGCAACATCCTGCCTGCCATCGCCAACGAATTCGTCACCATCATCAAGGAATCCGCCATCTGCTTCACCATCGGCGTGCAGGACATCATGTCCGCCGTCAACTCCGTCAAGGGCGCGACCTACCGCATCACCGAGGCGCTGGTCATCGCGACGGCCCTGTACTTCTGCCTGACGTACCCGACGAGCAAGGTCATCGCGCACTTTGAGAAGAAGATGAGCGCGGGCTCCAGCCGCAACGCCGCGAACGTCGCGCACAAGCGCAAGGTCCAGGCACAGGAGGGCACGAAATGAGCAGTCTGATCGAGGTCAAGCACCTGAAGAAATACTATAACAAGGGCGAGATCAAGGCGCTCGACGATGTGAGCGTCAACATCGAGCGCGGCGACGTGATGGTCGTCATCGGCCCGTCCGGCTCCGGCAAGTCGACGCTGCTGCGGTCTTTGAACCTGCTGGAGGTGCCGACGGCGGGCGAGATCGACTTTGACGGCGTGGACATCACGAAGAAAAAGGTCAAAAACGAGGCCGGCAAGTGGGTCAAGCTCGATCTTGACAAGCACCGGCAGAAGATGGGCATGGTCTTCCAGCACTTCAACCTCTTCCCGCACATGACCATCCTCGACAACATGACCCTCGCGCCCATCCATGTCAAGCACATGCCGAAGGCCGAGGCCGAGCAGAAGGCACATGCGCTTCTCGAGCGCGTCGGGCTCGGCGACCGCGCGGAGGCCTACCCCATCCAGCTCTCCGGCGGCCAGAAGCAGCGCGTGGCCATCGTCCGCGCGCTCATGATGGAGCCTGAGGTCATGCTCTTTGACGAGCCGACGAGCGCGCTCGACCCGGAGATGGTCGGCGAGGTGCTCGAGGTCATGAAGGAGCTGGCACAGGAGGGCATGACGATGGTCGTCGTCACGCACGAGATGGGCTTCGCCCGCGAGGTCGGCAACCGCGTTTTGTTCATGGCTGACGGCAAGCTCGTCGAGCAGGGCAGCCCGGCAGATATCTTCGAGCATCCGCAGAACCCCCGCCTGCAGGACTTCCTGAGCAAGGTACTGTGATTCCCACAGGGAAGCGACAGCGGCGCTTCCCTGTTTCTTTATCATGAAGGAGACGATCATATGACACTAAACAAGCAGCCGGCGCTGGACGCCATTGAGAAAGAACAGAATACCATCCTGCACGTGGCCGACGAGATCTGGGACTATGCGGAGCTTTCTCTGCAGGAGTTCCGGTCCGCGAAGCTCTACTGCGAGGTTTTAAAGCAGGAGGGCTTCCGCGTGGAGGAGGGCGTGTGCGGCATCGCCACCGCGTTTGCCGCGAGCTTCGGTTCCGGGCGGCCGCACATCGGCATTCTGGCCGAGTATGACGCGCTGTCCGGTCTCTCGCAGCAGGGCGGGCAGCTGGTCCACGCGGAGCGCACGCCCGGCGGCACCGGCCACGGCTGCGGGCACAATCTGCTGGGCGCAGGCGCGCTGGCCGCCGCGATCGGCGTCAAGGCCTGGCTGGAGCAGACCGGCTGCCCCGGCACCGTCACGCTCTACGGCTGCCCCGGCGAAGAGGGCGGCGCAGCCAAGGCTTTCATGGCACGCGACGGCCTCTGGAAACAGCTCGACGCCGCGCTCACCTGGCACCCGGAGGACTGCAATGAGGTCATCACCGGCGGCTCGAACGCCTGCATCCAGGTGCAGTACACCTTCCACGGCGTCGCCTCCCACGCGGCGGGCGCGCCGGAGCTGGGCAGGAGCGCGCTGGACGCGGTCGAGCTCATGAACATCGGCGTGCAGTTTCTGCGCGAGCATATGACCGACGACGCGCGCATCCACTATGCCATCCTCGACGCCGGCGGCCGCAGCCCCAACGTCGTGCAGAGCGCGTCCACGGTCTTGTATATGGTCCGCTCGAAACACGTGGCCGAGGCCGTGAAGCTGCAGGCGCGTGTCGACAAGATCGCCGACGGCGCGGCGCTCATGACCGAAACGAGCTATACCCGCAAGTTCATCGACGGCACGGCCGACTGCCTGCCGAACCGCACGCTCGAGACCCTCATGCACGAAAACTTCGCCGCCCTCGGCGTGCCGCAGTACACCCCGGAGGAGCTGGACTTCGCCAAAAAGCTCGCCGCGACCTATTCCAGCAACCAGGCCGTCCCCGGCACCGGCAGCCGCATGCAGGCGGACTACGCCCGCAAGATCCGCGCGCTGCAGCAGACCTCCGGCCACGCGATGAACGATTTCCTGCTCCCCTACTTTACGGGCGAAGCCTTCCGCGCGGGCTCGACCGACGTGGGCGATGTGAGCTGGCTGTGCCCCACGGCGCAGTGCTCCATCGCCTCCATCCCGAACGGCTGCCCCGGCCACAGCTGGCAGATCGTCTCCTGCGGCACGACCTCCATCGCGCACAAGGCCGCGCTGCACGCGGGCCGCGTCATCGCCTGCACGGCGATCGACCTGTTTACCCAGCCGGAGCGGCTGGCACAGGCGAAGGCGGAATTCGATCAGGCCGCGGAGGGCGGCTACGTCTGCCCCATCCCGCCCGACGCCGTCCCGGTCGTGGCGGACTGAGCGCAAAAAGGGCTTGACTTCCGGCCAAAATACAGGCACTATAGCTGTATAACATTCCGGAAACGAGGTTTTTTCTATGAACGTCGTCAACTTTGGTTCTCTCAATCTCGATCATGTCTACGCCGTCGACCATTTCTGCCGCGCGGGCGAGACCATCCACACGGCCGGCTACACGCAGAACGCGGGCGGCAAGGGCCTGAACCAGTCCATCGCCGTGGCGCGCAGCGGCCAAACACTCTGCCACGCCGGCATGCTCGGCGCGGGCGGCGAGCCGCTGGCGCAGCTGCTGGAGGGCTGCGGCGTCGATCTGCGGTATCTCGGCCGCACCGAGACCCCGCAGGGCCACGCCATCATCCAGGTCCAGCCCGACGGACAGAACTGCATCTTCCTCTACGGCGGCTCCAACCAGGCCGTCACGCCGGAGGACATCGACGCCGTGCTCTCACACTTTGCCCCGGGCGATTATCTGCTGATGCAGAACGAGCTTTCAAACTTCACCTACCTGCTGCGCGCGGCGGTCGGCCGCGGGCTGCGCGTGGTGCTCAACGCTTCTCCCATCTCCGGGGAGGTACTGGCGGCCGATCTGACCGGCGTCGACTGGCTCGTGGTCAACGAGATCGAATGCGCCGCGATCGCGGGCTGCTCCACGCCGGAGGAGGGCTATGCCGCGCTGCGGGCGCGCTATCCCGGGCTCGGCATTCTGCTGACGCTCGGGTCCGAAGGATCCGTCAGCTGGAAGGACGGCGTGGAGATCCGGCAGTGCGCGTATCCGGTCCAGGCGGTCGATACGACCGGCGCGGGGGATACGTTCATGGGGTATTTTGTCGGCTGTCTGGCGCAGGGCATGGAACGGAAGGACGCCATGCAGTATGCGGCCATGGCCGCCTCCATCGCCGTTACCCGCCCCGGCGCTGCCCCCTCCATCCCCATGATGGCCGAAGTCCGCGCCGCAGTGGAGGCCCTCTGAGCCATACAAAAGGCTCCCCTTCCAGGGGAGCTGGCTCGGCGCAGCCGAGACTGAGAGGTTGTTGC
>ERZ827492.1002-NODE-1002-length-24273-cov-6.279709_pt1 | contig 24273 bp, 16 predicted proteins | sample MGYA00519704_ERZ827492 | MGnify/ENA primary metagenome ERZ827492 (study PRJEB31778, sample SAMEA3449325) | human gut metagenome | biome: human gut; feature: human-associated habitat; material: faeces | place: United Kingdom | collected 2010/2012 ...
TGACCTGACGGAACTGGGCAGCGGTCATCTCGATCATCGGGATGCGCTTGATGATGCCGGCGTTGTTGACCAGCACATTGATGTGGCCGACTTCCTCGGTGATCTTCTTGACCATCTCATTGACGGCATCCTCGTTGGTGACATCGCAGACATAGCCGTGGGCGTTGATGCCGGCCTCCTTGTAGGCAGCCAGGCCCTTGTCCACCAGCTCCTGCTTGATGTCGTTGAAAACGATGGTGGCGCCGCAGTTTGCCATTGCGGTGGCAATGGCAAAGCCGATGCCGTAGGATGCGCCGGTGATCAGCGAGACCTTACCGGTCAGGTCAAAGGATTTGGGTGTACAGACAGACATAAAAGTACCTCCTGTTGAATAAAAGCGATTTATCTTTCCAGCCCGTAGGGCACCGGGTGCTTGCCGTAGCGGTTGGCGGGGCTGCCGGTCAGGGTCAGCGTCAGGGCGTTTTCGCCGGGGGTCAAAAGCCCCGCCAGCGGGAATTTGTGCGGCGGCCAGAAGGACACGCCCGCCGGCTGGCCGTTGACAGTCAGCTCGGCCATCTCCTGCCCGGGCAGGGTCAGCAGCGGCGTGGCGGTCTGCAGCTCCGTTGCTGTGATCTGCAGTGTGGCGCGGTAGGTCTTGGTGAGATGGTCCGCGTCCTCGTCCGCAAGGGCAAAGGCTGGTGCGGCCAGCGACAGATAGGTAGGCGGCAGGGGAAGGGCCTCGCTTTCCCGCGCAGTACAGGTGAACAGCAGCAGGCTGCCGCGCGCGGGCAGCTCCAGCGGCAGGCAGGCCCCCTTGGCGGTACGCTCGGCCGGGCAGGCGCAGGGCTGGCCGCTCCACAGATCGTACCGGCAAAGCGGAGCATCCACCGGCAGGGTCAGTCGGGTCTTGATGGGGGTGTTGCCCTCGTTGACCAGCAGCCAGCAGGCGCGCCCTTCCTTATTAAAAGAGGCGCAGCGCAGCATGGGCTGCGGCGGGTCGCAGCGGCAGTCCGGCTCGAGCGCCGAGACCTCCGGATGCGCAGCGTCCGGGAACAGCGCCTTGTCCCCAAGCACGGCGGTGTAGCGGTGTCCGTGTAAGCAAAGCGCGCCGTCCTCGACCGTGCAGGCAGGGAAATAGCTTTCGGGAATATACTGAAAGCCAATCTGCCGCTCAAACAGCGGGCGGACGGTGTCGGGGCAGAGGTCGCGGTTGCGGCAAAGCACGGCGGCCTCCGCATGCAGGTCGATGTCGGTCATCAGCCAGGACAGCCGCCGCCAGTAGGTGCTCCACGCCTCGTAATGCGCCCACCAGATGCTGTGGGGGCCGACATCGGGCGGGCGCTCGTCCTTGCGCTTGCCGCAGATGCTGTAATAAAAGGCGTGCGGGATAAACAGGTTGACCCCGCGCACCGCCAGCCAGTCGGTGTACCATTTGATGTCCCCGCCCGAAAGCTGCCACGGGTTGTCGTCCTTATTGCAGGCGCCAAAGCACTCGTTGGCGTTGCGGCGGCGGTGCATCAGCCGGGCGGCGTCGGCGCTGCACTTGGCCATCGTGGAGTCGATGCCCGCCAAGCCGTCCTTTTCGGGGGCGAGCCAGCGCAGCACCAAGTCCTGCCCCGGCACGGCAAAGTATTTTTCTACTTCTATATCATCGCTCTGGTGGGGGTGCCCCATCAGGCCGATGCCGTGCGCCTCGCACCAGCGGGAGAGTGTGTCGTAGTAGACCTCGCCCTCGCGCTGCAAAAGCAGCTTGTGATACAGCCGTGTATCGTCGTTTTCCCTGCCGTCAAACAAGGCGGTGAGGTTGGCGGCGTTGCCGCCCGCACGGCGGAAAATCTCGGCAAAGCCGTGCGTCCACGGGAACATACCGCTGACATTGCGCCCCAGAATGCTCGGCTCATCGGTGAAAAAGCCGATGATCGCGGCTCCGAAATACTCTTTCAGTTCCCGATAGTAGGCTTCGTGGGTCAGTTCAATAAAGCGGCTGACGGCCGCAGGGTTCAGAATATCAGCAGTTTTGGGGGCTTTTTTCTCGCCGTCATCCTCGCCCCAGTGCAGCCCGCGCATCGTGCCGCCGCTTTTGCGCACGACCAATGTGCCGCTTTCCGCCTGTGCCAGCAGCTCGTCCCCCGGCAAAACGGTTTGGGTCAGTGTGATGCCCTCGCTGGCAAGCTCAGGGTGATCCTTTACGACCAGCCCGCTCGCCGAGCCAGAGGGGTACATCCCTTCATCGTACAAAACGATTTTCATATCCAGCGCGGCGGCGGCTTCGACAGCCGTGCGGATATGGGCAAAGTAGCGTTCACCCAGATAGGTGATGTCGGGGCTAAGCCCCATGCGCGGGTGCAGGACCACGCCGTAAATGCCGTGGGCGGCAAAGTCCGCCAGCTGACGACGCAGCTCCTCAGCGGTCAGCTCGCCGTTCAAAAACCAAAACGGGATGGCGGTAAATTCTCTGGGCGGGTTTTGCAGTTGGGCAAGAAACTTCATTATGCGGCCTCCTGTGCCTCGGCGCGGGCGCAGATGTCCGCCCATGCGTGGGATTTATAGTAGAACAGCATCGCCAGCAGCCCGACAACAAAGCTGAGCGAAACACCCGCCATGGCGTAGCCGCCGTAGCCCAGCCACGCCAGCAGGTAGGATGCCGGGATACGCACACCCCACAGGAGAATGATGTTGACGATGGTGGAATAGCGGATCTCGCCCATGCCGTTGGCAAAGCTCATAATAGCGTTGAAGGCTGCATAGCACCACTGGAACGGCAGCACAACGCGGATATAGCGCACGGCAAAGGCAAGCACGGCCTCGTCCTGCGTAAAAAGCAGCAGCAGAGGGCGGCAGCAGGCCGCCATCAGCAGCCCGCCTGCGAGGGAGAGCAGCCCCGAGGCCGCCGGGAGCAGCCAGCCGCCCCTGCGCAGACGGCTGTAGCTCTGTGCGCCGAGGTTTTGCCCCGCAAACACCGAGGTCGCCTGCGAAAGCGAGGTGACCGTGATGTTGGCCAGCCCGCCGACCTTGCCCGCCACCGAGCAGCCCGCCACAAACACCGACCCCTGCAGGTTGTACAGCACCTGCAAAAAGATGTAACCGATGGAGTAGAGCGCTGAGTTCAGCCCCAGCGGCAGACCGATGCGCACAATCTGGCGCAGGGCTCCGGCATCAAAGCCGCAGGGCAAAACAGGCAGCGCAAGCTCTGTGCAGCGGCGGCGAATGTAAAAAATACTGCATATCCACGACAAAAACAGTGCAATCGCCGTGGCTGCCGCCACGCCGCCGATGCCAAGGCCGAGCGCGCCGGTAAGCACAAGATCCAGCACAATATTCGCCGCGCAGCTGATAAACAGCAGCAGCAACGAGGACGAGCTGTTGCCTATGCCGCGCAAAAGACCGGCGTTGAAGTTATAGCCCATGTTGCCCAGAATACCCAGCATCGTGATGCGCAGATACAGCACCGCCCCCGGCATGGCGTCCGCCGGGACCTGCATCAGCCGCAGCATCCACGGACCCAGCAGGAACCCGATGACGGTCAGCGGCAGCGACGCTGCAAACAGCAGCCAGACCGAGGTGCGCACGAGCTTTTGCAGCTGGTCATGGTCGGCGCGGCCGACCGCCTGCGATACGAGGATGGAGATGCCCGAGCCGATGCCCACAAAGACGCAGAGCAGAATTTCGAGCGGCTGGGAGCTGGTCGCCACCGATGCCAGCGCCGTAGTGTCGCAGAAATTGCCGATGACGAGCGTGTCCACCGTGCTGTACAGCAGCTGCAGAATATTGCCGGCGCAGATGGGCAGCGCAAACAGCGCCGCGTGCCCCAGCACGGAGCCGTGGGTCATATCAACTTGTGCGGATTTTCGGTAAGACGGCATAGCCCTATCCCCCCCCGGTATGACAGATTTTCTTATCTACATTGTACGAGGAAACCGTGCCGGCTGCAACAATCATTATCCTTTGATTTTTGAATGAATATAAACGATGCGGCGAACAATTTCGGCGGTGCGGTGTAAAAAACAATCACGCCCTTTGCGGCGGTGGAAGGGCGTGCTTTTTTACCGTTTTGTGCAGGTTCCACAAACAAAGATGGACAAAATCGGTAACATTGACAGCAAGATTTGCCGCAAAAGGGCTTGCCTCTGCGGCGCAAAATGTGATATCGTTAAAATCAAATTCAGTAAAAAGGAAGTAAAATTTGTATGCAGCAGCCTCTGACAAGACAGAACAGCACGCGCGACAAGCGCAGATACTCTGTTTATCAGAACCGTATTTTTTTCTATCTCGTGACCCTTGTCACCGCCCCGCTGCTGCTGTTGTGCGTGCTGTCCAGCGTGGTGTACTACCGGCAGACCGCCACGCGCAGCGATGTCCTGCTGGCCTCGGCGCGGGAGAATGTCGAGACGCAGATGGAAATTGCGCTGAGCAACCTGCGTGCCTACTACAGCACGGTCGTCAGCGCGGACAATTACCAGACCCTGTGCCAAAAAACTGTGCCGCCGTACAGCGAGTACACCCTTGTGCGCGATATGCAGACCGCCATGCGCGGCGGCGATCTGGTGGATAAATATGTCGAGGGGTATACCTACATCAACCTGCGCAGCGGGTGGATTTTAAGCAACAACGGCATGTACCGGCTGGCTGATGCCGCCAACCGGGATGAGGTCGCCCACCTGCTGAGCGAATGGGCGGAGCAGCATGCCGCCATGATGTGGGTCAACCGCACCGACCAGCCCACCCCCGCGCTGGCAGACACACCGCTGAACACGGTGGATCTGACCGGCGAGCTGCTCGTGCTGCGCAGCAGCTCCTACCGCACGGGCAGCTATGCGGTGCTGATCGTCAAGCTGGATCTTTCGCCGCTGTATGAGATGACCGAGAGCTGGCAGACCGGCGGCTACAGTATTGCCGCGCGGGATTTCACCGGCAAGACCGTGCTGAGCACCTCTGCTGCGCTGACCACCCTGCTGGACGCCGACACCCCCGCCGAGGGCGGCTGCGTGCTGGGTGGCTGGCGGCTGAACAGCGGCAAGATGGGCGTGAATGGGCTGACCTACTATGCGGCGCTGCCGCAGCGCACGCTGGCGGCTACCGCCGGCATGGTGATTCTGATCGCTTTTGTGCTGGCCGGGGGACTGGTGGCGGTGCTGCTGATCTGCCGCCGATCGACCAGTGTGCTGTACGCCCCTGTGGATGATCTGATGCACGCGGCCAGCGGTGTGTTCGGCCAGCCCGGCAGCGATGAGGAGGAGTTTGCCTATCTGGCCGCCGGCGTCAAGCAGGTGGCCCGGGACAAGCAGGCGATGCAAAGCCTGATGCAGCAGCAAAACCGCCGCCTGCAGCAGAGCTTTGTGGAAAATCTGATCCGCAGCGAGGTCACCGATGAGGCCGCCGGCCACACGATGCAGGAGCTGGGGCTGGCAGTCTGCCCCGCGTATCGGCTGATCGCGCTGGCGCTGGATACCCCGGCGGGCACCTCCGGCCCGGTGCGGGAGACGATGCTGCTGACCGCCATACAGACGATGCCCACCGAGCTGCTGCGCCGCTGCGCGTTCCAGCCCGTAATGCTGAACTTTACCCTGCTGCTGGTCGTGGGCGGCGAGGAGGCTGATCTGAACGAGGCCTGCCGCGTGGTATATACGGCGGCGGCGCGCAGCATCCGCACCGCGCTGGGGGTCAGCTGCCGCGCGGGCGTCAGCCGACCCTTCCACAAGCTGCACCACATGCAGCTGGCCGCGCAGGAGGCATGGGAGGCCCTGCGCCTGCCGGAGGCCGATGCCCCCGAGGCAAGCGGGCAGATGCTGTACTACCAGCCGCCCGATGAGCAGTGCGCCCGCAACGGCTATGATACGCTGCTGGAGCATGAGATCACGGCAGCTGTAACCGCCTGCAAGGCCAAGGAGGTGCGCCACCTGCTGGAGCGCTTTACCGCCAAAATGCCGGAAAAGAACATCCGCGGGTATGAGCGGCAGTTTTACATCCAGCGGCTGGTGGCGGCCATGCTGGCCGTGGCGGAAAACGCCGGGCTTTCGGTCAATCAGGTGCTGGCAGACCGGCAGGCCAACCTGTTTGAGACGATCAGCAAGATCTACACCGCCGACCAGATGCAGAATTTCCTGATGGACGAGGTGGCCGTGCCTGTCATGGATCTGCTGACGGAGTTCCGCCAGAGCAGCTCCAGCGAGCTGGTCAAGAATGTGCTGGCGCTGATCAAGCAGACGCGCGGCGACATTACGCTGAACGAGTGCGCCGACCGGCTGAACTATAACCCGAGTTATATCTGGAAGGTGCTGCGCACCGAGAAGGATACCAGCTTCAGCGATCTGGCCAACAATGAAAAGCTGGAGATGGCCAAGGAACTGCTGCTGACCAGCGACATGACGGTCGTGCAGATCGCCGAGACGCTGAACTATTCCAATGTGCAGAATTTCATCCGGTTTTTCAGCAAAAAGGTCGGCATGACCCCCGGCAAATACCGCAAGGATTACCAGAACGAGAAGAAGTGAGGGAAATTTCCCTCACCGACAGCAAAGACCGCACCCGATGCGTTTCGGGTGCGGTCTTTGCTGTTATTCGGTTTCTATGCGCAGTACATTGACCTTGTCATCGTACTGGGTGCGGGTGCCGGTGATGTGGGGGATCAGGGCGTTGACCTCCATGACCAGCGCGCCCTCGGCGGTCAGATAGGGCTGGCCGTCCATCAGGTTTTCCTTGCCGTCAACCAGCAGGTGGGTGACGCCGACCTGCGCTGTCACGGTGTGCCCGCCGCTGTGCAGCGTCAGGCAGCCCCCGGCGGCGTTCCAATCATAGCGGAAGGCATCGGGGATGACCGTCTGCAGCCGCTCCAAAATGCAGAGCACCGCGCCCCAGACGCGGCCGTTCTCGTTGACGCTGCGCACGCCGCGGGTGTCCGGCTCCTGCCCGTTGACGAGGATCTTGGTGTAGCACTTGTCCTCCGGCTGGTATTTCGCTGCATCGGCCTGCGGGATGGGGAGGAAGGCATCGCGGCGCTGCGGCGCACAGGCGGCATAGTCCGGCAGGCGGCAGGGCAGCGGTGCGGCTGTCAGCGGTGCGAGGTCGGCAGGCTTGCTCTGCAGCGTGATGACATTGCGGAGGCTGCCCATCACGGCGGTCAGGCGGATGGTGCCGGGCACTGTGCCCGCACGCAGAAATACGCGGTTGGTGCCGCACTCAGCATAGACATGGTTTTGGTGGATGACGCTGTCGTCATGGCCGTAGCCCGCAAAGCGGCCGCTGTTGTAGCCGCCCAAAAACTGCGCGGGGCCGTCCAAGGTGAAGTTGATGCGCGCATCGCAGAGCGGGCAGACCCGCCCGGCGCTGTCCTGCACGGCAATATCGACATAGGCGATGTCGGCCCCATCGGCGGCAAGGCCGCCCGGTGCGGTATGCAGCGTCAGCCGCAGGGCGGCGGGGCTGTCGGCGGTTTCCAGCCGGTCGGACGCGGCGGGTGTGCCGTCATAGCCGTAGCCCACGGCCTCGACCCAGCCGGATTGGGTCACATCCACACCGGGGAAGGCGAACACAAAGGTGTTTTGCGGCTTGTCGCACCGCCCGACACGGCGCCCGTTGACGAGCAGCTCGACCGCGGCAACAGGGTAGCTTGCCACCACATACACCGTCTTATGGTGCGGGTCGCGGGTGTGCCAGACGCCGGTGCCCTCCCAATAGGTGCCGTTAAAGCGCTTTTCTTCATAGCGATAGTTGGCAGCGGTGGGGGCGGGGTAGTTCCAGTGGCCGATGATCTTGACGGCGGGGGCCTCGCTCTGCATAACGCGGAAGCAGTCAAAGCTCTGCTTTTTGGTTCGGCAGGGATCGACGCGGCCGCTCATGCGGGCGTTTTCGCTGTAGGACTGGCGGCCATGCTGGGCAGAGTCCGTCCAGCAGAGCGCCGCACAGGCGCTGTAGTAGTTCTTGCCGGAGGCACCGCCCATCCGATCGTTGAAAAACTCGGCGTAGCCGCGCGCGTTTTCAAGCGCGAGATCTTCACTGGTCAGATCGTAGAAGTCGTACCCAACAGCTTTTTTGCCGCCCTTGCCGACCCAGCGGTTGCGGTAGTCGAAATCCGGCGGGGTGAAGTCGTCCCAGATGCGGCGGGGGGCCTCCTCGCGGCTGTACTCGGTCTCGGTGACGGGGCCGTGCTGCGACAAAAAGCGGGCGGCGTGGCGGTTCAGCATCGTGCCGACATACTCGCTCTCGTTGACGACCTCCTCGGTGTTCAGGGTGCGGCAGCCCATAAAACGCCCGCCGTGGGGGTCAAGCTGCTGCTTGAGCAGCCGCATCTCCCGCATGTGCTCGCGGGAGATCGAGTTGTTGCCGGCCTCCCAGAACAGAATGGACGGGTGGTTGCGGAAGGCGATGATGACATCGCGCATCAGCTCTACGCGCTGGTCCCACTGGCGGCCGAAGCTCTCCTTCTCCTTGTCACCGGCAGGCTGGGTGCAGACGATGCCGCGGCGGTCAAACGCACGGACATCGGCGGGGCTGCCCGCCACATGCATAAAGCGGATGTGGTTGGCGTTGCTCTCGCGGATGAGGGCGGCGTCCTCATCGTGCAGCCACTCGGGCGCAATGCCGATGGCTGCCCACTCGTTGGCGGCGCGCTGGGCGTAGCCGCGCAGCCACTGCACCGCGCCGTTGATGCGCAGGCCCCGGTCTTTGTCGTAGCTTACGGCGCGGAAGCCGGTCGTCAGCTGCTGGGCGTCGGTCTTTTCGCCGTTTACAAACAGCTCGGCCTCCACGGTGTAGAGGTAGGAGTCGTCGATGCTCCAGAAGCGCAGCGGCAGGGTGTCGGCCCCGGCGTGCAGCACAGTGACCAACATGGAATCCGTAGCGGTCGGCGCGGGCAGGCTTTCGTCCTCCACAGGGCGGTAATGCCCGGGCACAGCCTCATCGGGGATATAGGCATCCGCCGGGGTGATGCTCAGCGGTGGGACGGCGCGGCCCGTGGGGGCTGCGGTGGCCGGAGCACCGTCAAAGATGGCGGCAACGCTGCCGTCCGGGCGGCGCAGCGTGATGCGCAGCTGGGCGGAAACGGGGACCTTGCCCTCGTTGCGGATCTCGGCCTCGACCCGGATATCCGCCGTGGCGTTGTCCAAATCAAAATTCCGGCCGTAGACATAGAGGCCCTTGGTCTGCAAATTGGAGTAGAGCGGCAGCGTCAGATAGACATCGGGCTTGAAAAACACCTGTACGGGGCGGGTGATGCCGCCGACTGAGGGATTGAAGTCGTTGCAGTTCCAGAAAAAGGGGACGCCCACGCGGTCGGCGGGGACGGCCTGCTCCTGCGGAAAGAGATAGCTGCCGGGGACAGCATCGGGCTTGTTGGGGGTTTCGGCAATGCAGAACGGCGCATTGCGGGTGGCGGTGTTGTCGGTCGCAATGGCGATGAGGTTTGGCGCATCGTACCGCACATAGGGGGTAATGTCAAAGCCGAACGGCGCAACGCCGGCCTCATAGTAGCCGGCCAGCGTACCGTTTACATAGAGGTAGCAGGTCTGGCGCAGCCCCTCAAACGCAAGCAGCACCTTGTGGTTTTTGTGCCGCGCCGGAATGGTGAGGATGTTGCGGTAGAAGGCCACCGTGCGGCGCTGGCCGCTGCCGCCGTCCTTAATGCGGTCGCGGAACAGATCCTCATCATTGAAGGTGTGGGGCAGCGTGACGGGCTGCCAGCCGGTTTCCCGGTAGCCGGCCTCGTAAAAGGCGTGTCCCTCGGCGTCCCGGTGGGCGTCAACGGCCTTTGCCATGGGGAAGGCATCTGCCCGCAAAAAGTGCCAGCCGTGGTGGAAATAAAAGCTTTCGCCTTGCAGTGTAGACATAGCGTTTTCTCCCTGTCAGATGTGCTGTATACAGTTGCAGGCCCGCGATCTTATCTTTATCATACGCGCTGCCGCGGCGAAAAACAAGTGTCATTTGATGGGCAGAAGGTTTTGAATGCGCGGTGCAGCGATAAATATCAGGATATAGAAACAGGACCTGTTTGCTGGCAGCAGGGCGGAGTGACCTAACCCCGCCGGCAAAGCGGGGCCGTCAGGGCAAGGCTGTGCGGTAAAGATTCCGCAGCCGTAAGGCTGCAGCAGGGTCAAGAACGCTCTTTGTCAAAATGCACAAAACAAGCAGGCACCATGTATAAAATATTCACAATTTCAACCCGAAACAGCAAACGATAGTGCTGGTAGATATAAGGATTGTTTTGTGTGTCATTCGCATGGATAATTGCGATGCATCGTGAAATATAATGAAAATTTTCGCATGCTTTTGATTGTAGCCAAATCCGCAGAGCAGGGGATACAATGGAAGCAACGAAACAGCCGCCGCCGGATGACGAGGGCCCGCGATCCCGACCAAAGCACCGCGGCCGCCGGCTGATGAGAACACAAAGCAAGGAGGAAACGCTTATGGCACAAACCGCTGCGGTCAAGCAGAGCAAGGCCAATGCCCGCGCCCAGAAACAGCTGGGCCACAACACATGGCGCAAGGCGTTCATGCAGCATTACTGGTTATATATCATGATGCTGCCGGCGCTGCTCTACATGATCATCTTCAATTACCTGCCGATGACGGGCTTGTATATGGCATTTACCGATTTCAGCCCTTTCAACGGTGACACGATTCTGGAATCTGTGTTCGGCAGCCCCTTTGTCGGGCTGAAGTACTTTAAAAAGCTCTTCACCGGCCCGGACTTCTGGACGCTGTTCCGCAACACGCTGTCTATCTCGCTGGCCAACCTTTTCTTCGCCTTCCCGGCCCCCATCATTCTGGCGCTGATTTTAAATGAGCTGCGCTGCAAATGGTTCAAGCGCACAGCGCAGACGCTGGTCTACATCCCCCACTTTGTCTCCATCGTCATTGTGGCGGCGCTGACTTTCCAGATGTTCTCCACCACGGACGGTGCCATCTACCATGTGCTGACCCAGATCTTCGGCGCGAATGCGCCCGACCTGCTCAGCGACCCCAAGCTCTTTCCCGCGCTGATCGTCGGCCAGAATATCTGGAAAGAGACCGGCTACGGCACTATCATCTATCTGGCGGCGCTGTCCAGCGTGGATGTGCAGCTGTATGAGGCTGCCAAGATCGACGGCGCAGGCCGCTGGCAGCTGATGTGGCATGTCACGCTGCCCGCCATCCGCGGCACCATCGTCCTGATGCTGATCATGAAGGTCGGCCAGCTTCTGAACACCAGCTACGAGCAGATCTTCCTGATGCAGAACTCGATGAACCGCGCAGCCTCCGATGTGTTTGATACCTATGTCTACACCAAGGGCATCACGGGCGGCCAGTACTCGCTGGCGACCGCCACCGGCCTGTTCAAGTCCACCATCAGTATGCTGATGGTCGTCACCGCCAACAAGATCGCCAAGCTGTTCGGCGAGTCCGGCCTGTACTAAAGAAGGGAGCTGTGCTACAATGACAATGCCCTTTACCCATAAGAAAGACGAGGTGCGCGCCACCGGCACGCTGGAAGCCCGCACCCCCGGCGATCAGGCTGTACAGGTTCTTTTGTATGTCATCATTGCGCTGGTGGCGCTGGCCTGTGTGCTGCCCTTCATCTATGTGGTGGCCGGCTCCTTTGCGACCGAGCGCGAGCTGACCGAGCGTCCCTTCTTCCTGATCCCGCAGGATGTATCGCTGAACGCCTACCAGTACATCCTCAAGCAGGGCGATGTGTTCCGCGGACTGAAAAATTCGGTGATCGTCACCGTGATCGGCACGCTGATCAATATGTTCGTCTCCTGCACGATCGCCTACCCGCTGTCCCGCCCCTACCTCAAGGGCCGCAACGGCTTTATCAATATGGTCATCGTCACGATGCTGTTCACCGGCGGCATGGTCCCCGCCTACATTATGGTGGTCAATGTGCTGCATCTGGGCAACACCTACTGGGCACTCTGGCTGCCCACGGCGATGAGCGCCTTCAACATGATCATCATCAAGAACTACTTCCAGGGTATCCCCATGGAGCTGGAGGAGGCCGCCATCATTGACGGCTCCAACGATCTGATCACCTTCGTGCGCATCATCCTGCCGCTGTCCGCGCCGGTGCTGGCCTCGGTCAGCCTGTTCTACGCGGTCAGCCACTGGAACAGCTACTTCAATGCGATGCTGTACATCAACAACTCCGACATGGAGGTCATCACCATCGTGCTGCGGCGTCTGGTGTTCCTGACCACACAGGTAGCCGAGGATTCCACCTTTGACTGGGGCGCGGCCGGTATGCCGCCCATCAAGGCTGTCAAGATGGCAACCACGGTGCTGTCTACCCTGCCGATCCTCTGCATCTATCCGTTTGTGCAGAAGTTCTTTACCCAAGGTGTCATGGTCGGCTCGGTCAAGGGCTGATACCAAGCAATACAACCACTTTTATACAAAAAGGAGAAAAACGAAAATGAAAAAGGCACTTGCCCTCTCTATGGCGCTGGCGATGTCCGCCGCCATGCTCGCAGGCTGCGGCGGCTCCGCCTCCGGCAGCACCTCCGCTTCCGGCGCTGCTTCCTCTGCGGATAGCGCTGCCTCCGGCACCCCCACCGCTTCCGGCGCTGCTTCCTCTGCGGATAGCGCTGCCTCCGGCACCCCCACCGTCAGCTTTATGATCCCTGACTTCACCGGCCATGTGCTGAGCAATGAACATTCCGATGAGGTCATCGCCAAGTACGAGGCCTACACCGGTACCCATGTCGAGTGGCGCACCGAGGCCAACGACACCTACAGCGAGAAGTTCGGCCTGACCCTGATGGACAAGGACAACATGCCGATGATCCTGACCGCAACCAAGACGCTGGACCAGAACGCCAACGCAGCCGATGCTGCCAAGCGCGGCGCCTTCTGGGATCTGACCGAGTACCTGCAGGACAGCGAGGCCTACCCCAACCTGTCCCAGATCAGCCCCGATGTTCTGAAGGGCTTGACCGTGGACGGCCAGATCATCGGCATCCCCCGCTCCCGCGCCATCGGCCGTAACGGTCTGGGCTACCGCACCGACTGGGCCGAGGCCGTGGGCATCACCGAGGCCCCCAAGACGGTCGAGGATGTCTATGACATGCTCTATAAGTTCACCTATGACGATCCGGACGGCAACGGTGCGAACGACACCTACGGTCTGGAAATGTGCAAATACACCGGCCCGTGGGATATTATCCAGACATGGTTCGGCTGCGGCAACGGCTGGGTCGAGCAGGACGGCAAGCTGGTTCCCGTACACCAGACCGCTGAGTATAAGGAAGCCCTTGACTGGATGCGCAAGATCTACGCCGATGGTCTGGTCCGCCCCGACTGGGCAACCGTGGACACTGCCAACTTCCAGGTCGACAGCCAGAAGGGCGTCACCGGTGTCTTTGTCGACACGATGGACGGCACCAAGCGCATCTGGAAATACTTTGAGGACAACGCCATTGCCGATGTAAACGATGCCTCCAAGATTGCAACCATGACCTCTGTCGGCCCCATCAACGGCCACACCCTTGCCACCACCGGCTACAACGGCTTCTACCTCATCACCAAGTCCGGCGCCAAGACCGAGGAGGATGTCAAGGCCTGCCTGCACTTCCTTGACAAGATGTGCGACCCCGAGATGATGGCGCTGGCCGACTACGGCCTGAAGGACATCTGCTATGACATCAACGCCGACGGCAAGATTGTTCCCAACGGCAAGTACGACACCACCAACTGCCCGCACGCAGGTCTGAATCAGGCTGTGCCCTATGTCCCCTACCTGACTGAGCAGAACCCCGATTACCAGCTTGAAAAGGCTGACTATCAGCTGGCTTACGAGGAAAGCATTGCCAACAATGTGCAGTATGCCGTGTTCAACCCCGCGCTGGGCTACCTGACCCAGTCCGACACCTACGCCGAGTGCGGCAGCGACCTTGTCCAGATTCTGGACGATGCCCGCACCCAGTATATCTGCGGCCAGATCGACGAGGCCGGTCTGCAGGCTGCCTTCGACCAGTGGAATGCCCGCGGCGGCACGCAGGTCATTGAGGAAGTCAACGCCCTGTACGCAGCAGATAAAGCCTAATTGAATGTGAGCGCCGCAGCGGATGTTGCGGCGCTCTTTTATGATGGAGGGAAAGTCCATGCAAATCTCTGTGCGCAGCCAGACGGCTGCCCAAACCACCCTTAGCTGGCAGCCGGTGGCCGGGGCCGCCCGCTACCGCATTTTGTGGAGCGACCGCCCTGGCGAGACCGTGCGGTTCAAAACGGCGGGCGAGAGCGGGGAAAGCCTTTTCACCTTCTGCCGCTCGACGCATATCCCCTATTACATCAAGGTGCAGGCGCTGGCAGAAAACGGGGTACTGCTGGAGGAAAGCACACCCGTGCAGACCCCCGTGGGCCGCGTACTGCAGCAGCAGCTGGAGGCGCTGTCCCGCGGACTGGTGGCTGTCACGGCAAACACCGGTGTGTTTATCAGCTGGCGGCTCTTTAAAAGCGAGGTCATCGGCCACAACGCCACCGGCCTGACCGGCACCGACTTTGTGCTCTATAAAAACGGGGTCAGGCTGGCCACCGTGACCGACAGCACAAACTATCTTGACGCGCAGGGCACAAGCGGGGATACCTACGCCGTGGCCCCGCTGGTAAACGGCGTAGAAGGGCCCGCCTGCAGGGGCGTAAAGCCGTGGCAGAAGGGGTACTATGAGCTTCCGCTGCAAAAGCCGGCGGACGGCGTGACCCCGGCCGGGGAACCCTTTGCCTACCATGCCAACGATATGAGTGTGGGTGATATTGACAATGACGGCGAGTACGAGTATTTTGTAAAGTGGGACCCTGACAATTCCCACGATGTGTCGATCAAGGGCTACACCGGACGGTGCTTTATCGACTGCTATAAGCTGGACGGTACGCTGGTCTGGCGGCTGGACATGGGGCAGAACATCCGCGCCGGAGCGCACTACACCCAGTTTATGGTGTACGACTTCAACGGGGACGGCAGGGCCGAGATGGCTGTCAAGACCGCGCCCGGCACCGTGATGACCCGCTTTGCGCCGGACGGCACCGTGCTGTCCCGCCGGTATATCACGATGCCGCAGAAGGATCTGGACGCCGGGTACAGCCACGCGGACAACTATGTCTGCACGGCGCAGGATTACCGCCTGCATATGGCCGAGGTGTTCCGCCGCTGGCACACCCACCCCGAGGTCGTAAACGGCCGCTGGCCCGCCACGGTGGAGCAGTGCTTCGGCCTTGCGCCGCAGTACGCCTACCCCCTGTGCGAGGCTGATGCCCTTGCGCTGGCCGACTATTTCCTTGATGTGTACGCGCCGAGCCGCAGCCCCAAAAACGAGCTGCGCAGGTTCGAGGGCTTTGTCTATGACGGCCCCGAGTACCTGACGATGTTCGGCGGGGACGGCACCGAGCTGGACACGATCGACTACCCCTACCCCCGCGTGGATGACGGCCTTTTGTGGGGCGATTATGCAATGCCCCGCATCGAGCCGTGCAACCGCGTGGACCGCTTTAACGCCGGGGTGGCCTATCTGGACGGCGAGCGCCCCTATCTGATCGCCTGCCGCGGTTACTACACCCGCGCCACGCTGGCGGCCTACGACTTTTTTGAGAACCGCTTTCACAAGGTATGGGGTATCGACTCCGGCTTTGTGCCGATGGCGAACCCCTTCAACGACAGCGGCTGCCACCTTGCTGTCGGCACCGACCCTGTGTATGGCATTCTGGCCGGGCAGGGCAACCACAGTATTTCGACCGCTGACATTGATGGGGACGGCTGCATGGAAATTGTGTACGGCGCAGCAGCCATCGACCATGACGGAAGCCTGCTCTACTCCAAATACGGCACCCTGCCGGACGGCAGAACCCGCGCCAAGTTCGGCCACGGCGATGCGATGCATGTGGCTGACATCGACCCTGACAGCCCCGGTCTGGAGATTTTCAATGTTTATGAGGAGGGCGAGCGCGCCCCCTACGGCTGGGCGCTGCGCGACGCCGAGACCGGCGATGTCCGCTTTGGCGAATACGCCGAGGAGGATCTGGGCCGCTGCATGATCGGCAAGATCGACCCGAACACCCGCGGTCTGCAGGTCTGGGTCAAGGATGTGTACGATGTAAACGGGCGCACGCTGGAGCTGCCCACCCCCGGCACCAACATGAAAATCTACTGGGCAGGCGACCTTTCCACCCAGATCACCGATGGTGCGGACTACCTGCACGGCGATCAATACGGCGTCATTAACGATCTGACCCACGGCGTCATGCTGCAGCCCGCGGGCACTGCCACCAACAACGGCACCAAGGGCAACCCCTGCCTGGTGGCCGATGTGCTGGGTGATTTCCGCGAGGAGCTGCTGGTGCGCACGGCGGACGACACCGCCATCCGCATCTACACCACCACCGATCTTACCCCCCACAAGCTGTTTACCCTGATGCACGATGCGCAGTACCGCTGCGGCGTGGCATGGCAGAACAACTGCTACAACCAGCCGTGCTACCCGTCCTTCTACTATGCAGGCGACATGGATTTTGCCAATGTGCTGCCGCAGCTGAACGCCAAGCCTACCCTCTGGATGGCGGGCGATTCCATCATGCAGAGCTACGCCCCCGGCGATAAGCCGGTGACCGGCTGGGGCGAGGTGCTGCACACGTTGGCGCACGGTGACGCTGTATGTCAAACTGCCCACCGCGCGGACTGCCCCTTCCCGCAGGAGATGCGCTACGAGCTGCCGGGCCTTGTCATTGACAACTGCGCCATGGCGGGCCGCAGCAGCAAGACATTCCGCGAGGAAGGGCGGCTGGATGACATTGCCGCGCATATCCGCCCCGGTGATCTGCTGGTGGTCAGCTTCGGCCATAACGATGCCAACCGCGCAAAGGCCGAGCGCTATGTCCCGGCGGATGCCTTCGGTGAGAGCCTGCGCCCTTTCTGGGACGCTGCCCGCAGCCACGGCGCAGTGTGCATCTTTGCCTCCCCCGTGGCGATGCGCGAGTTTGACGAGGCCGGTGTCTGCTACCCCTCGTTTGCCGCCTACCGCGAGGCGATGCGCGCCTTTGCCGCCGAGGTCGGCGCACCGTTTGTCGACCTTGATGCCGCTACCGCCGCCGCCAACACCGCCTTTGGCGCTGAGCGCTGCAAGGCCCGCTATATGTGGGTGGGCGCAAAGCAGGACAACGCCCACCAGCAAAACGCCGGCGCCTGCCGCACGGCACAGGCTTTTGTGCAGCAGCTTTTGCAGGATACCACCCCGGCACTGGATGTGCTGCGGGCGAATTTCAAATAAATTTTGACAAAAAAGAAGGTTTTGTTTATGAACTACACCGAACCGAAGGTCATTTACACCTGCTTCCCCGGCGGCAAGCATAAGGTGCTGACGATGAGCTATGATGATGGCCGTTTGGAGGACCGCCGCCTTGTCGAGCTGTTCAACCGCTACGGCATCCGGGGCACCTTCAACCTGAACGGCGGTCTGCCCCGCCCCGAGCGCATCCCGGAGAGCGAGTGGGTCGAGCTGTACAAGGGCCATGAGGTCGCCTGTCACACCTACCACCACCCCACCATCTCCCGCAGCCCGCTGGACCAGACCGCCCGGCAGGTGCTGGCCGACCGTATGCAGCTTGAGGGCGTCATGGGCTACCCCGTGCGCGGCCTTGCCTACCCCAACGGCAGCTGGACACCGGAGATCGCCGCCCTGCTGCCCGCGCTGGGTATCCGCTACGCCCGCGTGGTGGGTGACACCCACGACTTTGCGATGCCACACGATTTTATGACATGGAAAGCCACCTGCCACCACACCCACAACCTGCTGGAGGACGGCAAGCGCTTTGTAGAGCTGTACAAGACGCAGTATCTCTACATGATGTATGTCTGGGGCCACAGCTTTGAGTTCCGCACCGAGGAGGACTGGGCCCTGATGGAGCAGTTCTGCCAGCTGGCCGGCGGGCGCGAGGACACCTGGTACGCCACCAACATCGAGATCGTGGACTACATGGCCGATGCCGCCCGCCTGCAGTACACCGCCGCGGGCGATAAGGTCTGCAACCCCAACGCCCAGTCCATCTGGGTCGAGGTGGACGGCCGCCACTATGAGATCCCCGCCGGAAAGACAGTGGCGCTGGTATAAGCGGATTCGCAATTTAAAAAGGAGAGAGCAATGGCAAACCTGATTTTTGACAAGGCCCAAATTGAGGCTACCATCGACAAGATCGTGGACCGCACGATGCGGATGGACATGACATGGGACTGGCCCTGCGGCGTGGCCTACTACGGCATCTGCGAGGCATATGAGGTCACCAAAAACGAGCGCTACCTGCAGCTGGTCAAGGACCGCGTGGACGAGTATATTGAGCTGGGCCTGCCGAGCTGGACGGTCAACACCTGCTCAATGGGGCACTGCCTGATCACCCTGTATGAGCATACCGGCGATGAAAAGTATCTGGACATCGCCAAAAGCAAGGTCGAGTATCTGGAAAAGGAGGCGCTGCGCTTCGGGGATCATGTTTTGCAGCACACCGTCTCGGTCAACAACGACTTCCCCGAGCAGGCGTGGGCAGACACGCTCTTTATGGCGGGCTTCTTCCTGCTGCGGATGGGCGTGCTTTTGAAGGACGAGGCCCTGATTGATGATGCGCTGAACCAGTATTACTGGCACATCAAGTACCTGCAGGACCCCGAGAGCGGACTGTACTACCATGGCTACAACAACATCACCGGCGACCATATGTCGGGCATCAAGTGGGGGCGCGCCAATGCATGGGCGGCCTACACGATGTCGCAGGTCGGCGTGCGGCTGCCGCAGTGCTACCTCTACCCCAAGTTCTTGGATGTGGTCGGCAGCCTGAACGACCAGCTGGCCGCGCTCAAGCTTTACCAGACCGAGAACGGCCTGTGGCGCACGATCGTGGACGATGCCGCCTCCTATGAGGAGGTCAGCGCAAGCGCCGGTATCGCCGCCGCCATGATCACCAAGGGCAACCCCCTGCACATCAAGTACATCAACAAGGCCATCCCCGGTATGCTGGCCAATGTCAGCCCGGACGGCCGTGTGCTGAATGTCTCGGGCGGCACGGCGGTCATGAAGGACGCCGACGGCTACCGCGGCATCAGCCGCGACTGGATCCAGGGCTGGGGTCAGGGTCTGGCGCTGGCATTCTTCGCCGGTGTGCTGAACTACGACAACGTCCGCTCGGACGGCGCACTATAAATTGTCTGACAGGGCAAAAGCCCCCGCTGCCATAAGCAGCGGGGGCTTTTGCCTGCATATAGATGTTTTGCCCTTTCTCAATCCAGCCGGAACACCTGCTCCAGCTTGGGCTGGGCGCCTGTTACGGGGTCCATTTCCAGCTCCAGAATGTCCTTCATGTAGTCGTTCCAGCGGTCAACGACCGGGCTTTCGGCCTGTACCTTTTCGGCGTAGGCAACACCCTTTTCGCACTCGTAATAGCCGAACAACTCATCGTTGCAGTAGAAAATGCTGTAATTGCAGATGCCTGCATCCTTCAGCACCTTGACCATCTCGGGCCAGATTTCCGCGTGGCGGCGCTGATATTCTGCCTTGCAGCCGGGCTTGATGCGGCCCTTCCATGCCATATGCTCCATTTGTATACGCTCCTTTTGTTATACAAGCTTTTCCAAATCCAGCTTTGCGCGGCGGCAATGCTCCAGCTCGGCTACGCTGCCGTCCCATGCCTCGTTCTCACCGACAAAGCGCACGGTGCTGTCCCTGACGGTCAGCCCGTCCACGCAGCGGGCGTACAGCGCCGGGATGGCGTGCGGGTAGATGTGCCGGGCCGAGGGCTGCTCGTCAAACAGGCCGCCGGGCTGGGTGCCGCGGTGCTGCAGCGTCAGGTGCATCTCGCTGATGCGCAGGTCCTGAATTTCGCTGTCCGGCTCACCGGCCGCAAAGGCGCAGCTTTCACTTGTCAGGTACAAATGGTCAAAGCTGACGCGGCGGATCACGCCTGCTGGGCCGGTCTTGCCCTTGCGCGGCGTGGCGCTGACAAACACCGGCTCGCCCTTGCCCCACCAGCCCGGCGCACCGGGCAGCTGGTAGGAGTCGGCGTAGCGGCGGGTGCAGCCGGTCAGATGGTGGACATGGATGTCCTCCACCGTGCCGCCGTCCCGCACCCAGACGCCCACCGCGCGGGAGCAGTCGTCAATGACGCAGTCGCTCAGCGTCACATTGCGGATCACACCGTGGGTCTCTGTTCCGATTTTCAGCGCAGAATCGCGGGAATGTAAGATGCAGCCCGTGATGGCCACATTCTCGCTTGCACCGTAGCGGCGGGACATCGGCCCGGTGGATTTGACCACGATGGCGTCATCGCCGGTGCGCACGATGCAGTTGGAGATGACGACATCCCGGCAGCAATCGGGGTCGATACCGTCATTGTTGGCGCCGCGGTCATCGTTTAAAATCATGATGTTCTGGATGCGCACATGCCGGCAGCCCGCCATGTGCAGCGTCCAGAACGCCGCGTCCTGCAGGGTCACATCGCGCACGGTAAAGTTTTCGACTGCCTCAAACAGCATCATGCGCGGGCGGAATGCCTCGCAGAATTTCGGGCATTCGTGGAAGCCGTTGTCCACATCTTTGTCCAAAAACACCTTGTCGCCCTGACCGTAGATCGTGCCCATGCCGCTGATGGTCACATTTTTGGCGTGACTGGCCCCCAAAAAGAAGCCGCCCTCCCAGCCATCGGCGGTGTCGTCAGGGTCGGTGCCGTCCCCGCCCTGAGGGAACGGGGTAATATCGGCGGGGTTCAGGCTGCTGATAAGCACCGCGCCGCTCTCCAGATGCAGCTCCACATTGTCCTTCAGCAGCACGGAGCCGCTCAAAAAGCGCCCGGCCGGCACGATAACGCGCCCGCCGCCGCGGCCGCATCGACCGCCTGTTGGATGGCTGCCGCGCAGTTGGTCACACCGTCTGCCACAGCGCCGTAGCGTAAGATACTGTAGTCCATCGCTCCTGCTCCTTATTTTTTGTCTGTATTCTTTCTTCAGCATAGCACAGAAGCAGGGGTATGTAAAGTGCAATTATCACAAAGAATACTGCACTATGCCGCATATCTTTTGCTGCCCGGGCATTGTACAATAAAGAATAATCACAAGATAAAGGAGAGGAATGTTATGCCCTGCACACTGCCTGCATCGCTGGCCGATGCCGCCGTCTGCCGCGGCTCCTTTCATGCCGTTTTGGGCGGGGAAGCCGGTGAGGCCGTTTTTGCCGACTTTTCCGCTGCGCTGCAAAAAGCACAGGCGGAGGGGAGGATCCTGACCGCAAGCCTTTTCCGGTATGAAAACCACCTGTTTTTTTATGCCGAGGGGTTGAACCGCCCGTTCACGCCGCAGGGGCTTTGCCCCGCGCTGGACGCGGCGCTGCTGCCGTGGCCGCCCGCTCTGGGTGAGGCAGCACCCCGCCCATGGGCCGCCATGCAGCCGTATTTTTACCACGATGTACCCACCACCGCCGCCGACTGGCAGCAGGGCCGCTGCCCGCAGCGCCGCCGCGGCCGCATTGCGCTGCTGCCGCCTGACAGCTGGTGCAGCTATATGGAGCATCACCTGCGCATTGTTACCGAGGGGCTGGTCGAGGGGGACCGCTGGCATCTCATCTGTGTGCAGGAGGGGGTGCTTTTCTCCTACCTTGAGGAGCCGCGCACCAATGTGAACATCAAGCACCGGCCGGGCGCGCACAGCCCCGAGCTGGACGCATGGATCGCCGCCGACCCCGAAAGCCATTTTGCACGCTTTACGCCGGAGCAGAAGGCCCACCCGGACAGCGGCCACAACTTTGTATTTTTGCCCCGCATTGCGGGAACGGAGGACTGAACCATGACAAGGATCGGATGCCGCGCCCATGATTACGGCAAGCTGCCCGCCGCCGCGCTTGCTGCCACGTTGCGTGCCAAAGGGTACAACGCCGCCCAGCTTGCCATGCCGCGCGCCATTGCAGGCATTGAGGATTTTTCCCACATCACCGATAAACAGCTTGCAGAGATCCGAACGGCGTTTGCCGCACAGGACGTGGAAATTTCGGTGCTGAGCTGCTATCAGGATTTGTCTGCCCCCGATGCGGACACCCGCCGCACCGCTGTCGATACCGTAAAGCGCACACTGGGCTGCGCAAAGCTGCTGGGTGCCAAAATGGTGGGCAGCGAAACGGCATGGGGGGCCTGCACAGACGAGGAAAAGGCTGTCCGCCGCCCGTTGATGCTGGACAGCATCGCCCGCATCACCGAGGAAGCCGCCCGCCTGAACGTCGTTTTTGCCGTGGAATCTGTGGACATACACCCCCTCTGTACACCGGAGCTGCTGCGCACCGTGTTGGACACTGCCGCTGATATACAGCACTGCAAGGTCATTTTTGACCCCGTCAACCTGTTCTGTGCCAAGGACGGGCAGGACAAAGCGTACCAGACTGCCCACTGGAGCCGCTGGCTGGAGGTCATCGGCAGTCAGCTCGGTGCCGTACACGTCAAGGACTGCCGCATCGAGGCGGACGGCAGCAAAACGCTGCTGCCGCTGGGCGCGGGCGATATGGATTATTCTGCCATTCGCGCCTTCCTGGCGAACCGTGCGCCCGCAGCACCGCTGCTGCGCGATGAGGTTATTCTGCCCGCCGACACCGCCGATGTGCGGTATCTGCGCAGGATGACCGACACTGTGTAAAAGTAAAAAAATTGCCCAACCGTTTTGCGGTTGGGTTTTTTCGTATTTTGTCAGCGATTCCAATAGGCCGCTGCGTTTCTGCCGGCTTCGGTGCCTACAGCGTTGTAGGCGGGCTGCAGGTAGTGGAAGCGATCCTTCATCAACCCTTTTGCGGCGAAGGTCTTGAATTGACGGCTGACCAGCACGATGTCGCCCTGTTCGGAGGCCAGTTCCTCCTGCGCCTGCTGCATGGGCAGGTACAGCTCCGGCTCATCGCGCTGGTTGCCGATTTGGATCAAAAAGCAGGTTTGCGCGCCTGCGTCCTGCATAAAGCTGTGCAGAACGCGCTCGGTGTCGGCTTTGTAAACATCCTTGGGGGTGTGCAGGTCGCCGTCGGTGCAACCCTGGCACCAGACCATGGCGCTGTGGCGGATGATATAGCCGTTTGCCTGCAAAAAGGCGCGCGCCTTGCGGGCGCGGCGCACGGCATCCTGATAGTACGGTGTGCCGTGCAACCACTTGGCAATGGCAGAGCCGCCCTTGGCGCAGGACACGCCCACCACCGGCACACCGGTTTGGGCGGTGCAGGCATTGACGAAGGACGACACCATCGCCCCCGTTTTCATGCCCGGTTCATACACACCGGCGGGGTCGTTCTCGTTCACACCGAAGGGTTCTTCCAGCGGGTGCAGTGTGTCGGGGTCGGTGACGGCGCGGTATTCGTACCCCATGCCGGGGGCGACAACAGGGGCAAGGGCGGCTTCCCCGCGCCCCGCCATATTACTTTGCCCCATAAAAAAGAGAAGATCTACGGTTCTCATAAAAGCTCCTTTTATCTAGGCAATACCGCACAATTCCCGCCTTACGGCTTAAGCACCGTTCCGGCGGCTGCGACACTTAGAATTATGCGGTATCGCCTTAAAACAAGAAAGATTTCACTGAGCGCCCACTGCGCGGACACTTTTTGTTTATGTCGATGCCACGGAAACCGTCGCCTTACGAGCAGGATTTTTCTGCGTCTTACGCAACAGTATGAAACCGGTGTGGCTGATAGGAAAATTATACCGCACGGAAGTGCCTAAGTGCAATCGTAAGTTGTACTCTCCGGTATTAAGTTGTACGCATCACGGCAAGATTCCGGCGGCAAAGCCCGGATTTGTATGTTTTGCAGATAAGATAGGATTCGTATTTGCTTTTTTAGTATTTTATTTATTTAGTATTTATTAGTGCAGGCTTTTCCTGTACAGGTGAAACCCGTCTGGGAAAAGCCTGCGCAGGAAAAGCCGTTCTTGGGCAAAAAAGCCCCAAAGGCAGGGAATTTGGGGTGGTATATGGCTGGGCGGGCATCGGTGCTGACGCTTTGCGAACGCGCCCAAACAGAGGCATTTCTCGCGGCGACAGGGGTGGTGTGTGGGGCTGCTGTGGCGTGGTACTTTCGTACAATTTCTTGCCGGAGAGTAAAACTTATATACCGGTTCGTTGGGCTTTTCCTGTGCGAGAACCTCGTGATATTGGTATCCGCATTTCTCAATGGAACAAAAGCTGCGCATTTATTTGATTGGAGTGTGCGAGAATCCGTTTCGAAGATTTGCCCCCAAAACTGCCCCCAAAAGGAGTTGGGACGGTTCATCACCGTATGGCATTCTTTTGTACACATGGGACAAAATCCGTTCTGAGCCTTGGTACGCAATACCACCAAA
>ERZ827492.1013-NODE-1013-length-24116-cov-3.430198_pt1 | contig 24116 bp, 36 predicted proteins | sample MGYA00519704_ERZ827492 | MGnify/ENA primary metagenome ERZ827492 (study PRJEB31778, sample SAMEA3449325) | human gut metagenome | biome: human gut; feature: human-associated habitat; material: faeces | place: United Kingdom | collected 2010/2012 ...
CACTGGTGGGCAACCCCAACTCAGGCAAGACGACGCTGTTCAACCAGCTCACGGGCAATCACCAATACGTCGGCAACTGGCCCGGCGTGACGGTGGAGCGCAAGACGGGACACCTCAAGAACGACAAGAACGTCCAGTTCGTCGACCTACCGGGTATCTACTCGTTATCCCCGTATTCGAGCGAGGAGGTCATCTCCCGCAATTACCTCATCGACGGACACCCTGACGTCATCGTTGACATCGTCGACGCCTCGAACCTCGAGCGCAACCTCTACCTGACCACCCAGCTCATGGAGTTCGGCATCCCTGTTGTGGTCGCGCTCAATCAGATGGACATCGTCAAGAAACGCGGCTACACCATCAAGTCCAAGGAACTCTCCGAACAGCTCCAGGTGCCGGTTGTCGAGATCTCGGCGCTCAAAGGCGACGGCCTCGAGGACCTAGTCGCCACCACCATAAAAGCGGCCCGCGAGGGTACCGTTCCGCAGCCGGTCCGCTTTACCCCCGAACTTGAGTCCGCCCTCGCCAAGATTGAGGACAAGCTCCCGAGCGTCACGTCAGATTCCATGCGTCGCTACTATGCCATCAAGCTCTTCGAGCGTGACAAGGAGGCCATCGAGGAGCTCGGCACACACGTGAACTGCGACGACATCATTCTCGACGCCGAAAGCCTCTTCAACGATTCGTCGGATGCCATCATCACCAACGAGCGCTATCGTTACATCGAGGGCTTCATCAAGCGCGTCCATCGCCGCTCGATTTCGGGCGCGACCATCTCGGAGAAGGTCGACGCCGTCCTCACCAACCGCATCCTGGCGCTGCCCATTTTCGTCGTGGTCATTACGCTCATCTACTACATCTCCATCAGCACCGTCGGCACCTACGCGACCGACTGGGCCAACGATGGCGTCTTTGGCGACGGCTGGTACCTTGACCCGGTTGCCATCGTGTCAACCGAGGGTACGCCGCAATCCGCGCTCGATGCCGCGACCGAGCCCTACGACGAGGCGCAGACCGCCGTCAACGAGTACCTGACGCAAGCTGGCGAGGCGGGCGTCAACACCGACGAGATCGCCACCTTCATCGGCGAGGAAGCCGAGGAGGGAGCCGATCTCGAGTCTCCGGAGTTCCAGGCCGCGCTCGCGGACTTCGAGCAGCAGGCTGCCAGCTCCGGCTTCGTAGCCGAATACACCTCGGTCGACGAGGAATCCTCAATGGAGACCGACTACTTCGTGTACTACGGCGAAGCGGGCGAAGAACAGGCGTTGGCTCTTGCCGATGCCCGTAACGAGGAAATCGCCGCCGAAGGCCGCGAAGGGTCTGCCGAGGCCGTCGTCTACAGCTTTGACGGCAGCGTCGCCGATGAGGAAACCGGCGAGGTCGTCACCCAGGGCGTCGGCGTGCCCGCACCCGAGGACCCGAGCGCCTACGGTATCTGGATTCCGGGCATCCCCGTCCTCATCGGCACCGCTCTTGAGGCTGTCGGGTGCGTCGGCTGGCTCTACGACCTCATCATGGACGGCATCGTTGCCGGTGTCGGCGCCGTACTTGGCTTCGTCCCGCAGATCATGATCCTGTTCTTCCTGCTGGCCATCCTCGAGGCATGTGGCTACATGGCTCGCGTCACCTTTATCCTCGACCGCCTCTTCCGTCGCTTCGGCCTGTCAGGCAAGACCTTCGTGCCCATGATCGTCGGCACCGGTTGTGGCGTGCCGGGCATCATGGCCTCGCGCACGATCGAGTCCGAAAGCGCTCGTCGCCTCACGGTCATGACCACGACCTTCATGCCCTGCTCGGCCAAGCTGCCGATCATCGCCCTCATCGCCACGGCCATCTTCGGTGGCGTGTGGTGGGTCGCCCCGCTCGCGTACTTCATGGGCATTGCCGCCATCATCGTTTCGGGCATCATCCTGCGCAAGACCAAGCCGTTTATGGGCAAGGTCGCCCCGTACGTCATGGAGCTTCCCGAGTACCGCCTGCCGCGCTTCGTCGATTTGCTGCGCAGCATGTGGGACCGCGCCTGGGCCTTCATCAAGAAGGCGGGCACCATCATCCTGCTCGCCACGATCGTGGTCTGGTTCCTGTCGGGTTACGGCATCTACGAGGGCCAGTTCATGTGGGTCGGCGAGGATCTGATGGACTACTCGTTCCTCGCGTACTTTGGCAACGCCTTCGCATGGATCTTCGCACCGCTCGGCTTCAACAACTGGGAGTGCGCGTCCACCGTCATCACCGGCCTCATCGCCAAGGAGAACGTCATCTCGACGATGGCCGTGGTGTACGGCGGCGATCCCAACGTCGCGTGGACCAGTGCCTACATGGCGTCGCTCGCAGCGACGACCGGCTCCGTCCTGCTCGTTCCTGTCGCGGCCTTCGCTTTCATGACCTTCCAGCTGCTCTGCGCGCCGTGCTTCGCAGCCATGGGAGCCATCAAGCGCGAGATGGGTGGCTTCAACAAGTGGTTCTGGGCCGCCATTGGCTGGGAGTGCGGCTTTGCCTACGTGATTTCGCTCATCATCTTCCAGATTGGCGCGTGGGTCACGACCGGCATCTTCAGCCTCGGTACCATCGTCGCCCTCGTGTTCGTCGCGGCGCTGCTATGGGCGCTCTTCCGTCCGGCCAGCAAGTCCATGACGCCCGCCCATGCGGACACGGCCGTAAAGGCAGCCGCATAAACGAGACAAAACGCGCCGGGTCAGATTTGTCTCATCACCCGGTTGCGTAGAGCGATTGACTCCGGCTTTAGGACAAGCCTTCTTCTGGGCGGCCCCTCTCTCCGCCCCAAACATGTCCTCCCTCTCTCCGGGAAGCGCCCCTTATGGGGCGTTTCCTGCGTTGGCAGACAAAACTGCCCCGACGACTTTTGTCTGGTTTCATCTCGCACATTTAAGACAATTGACGCTTAATTCAACTTGCTGATATAGGTAAATTGCATGTAAAATACATGCATAATAAATATCGATGAAGGGGTACTTCATGCCGGCGTTGCAAGTAAGAGATTTCCCCGATGCCCTTTACGAGGACCTGCGCGAGTATGCCGTGCGGCATCATCGCAGCATGGCCCAGCAAACGGTAGATGCCGTCGATCGCCTGATACACGGCACCGCACCTGCGCAGACATGCGGATGTGCAACTCCCACATCATTCGACCTTGCCCCTGTCCGGAAGTTGCGCATAGCCAAACGCGAGGAGGTGTTCCGTCGGGCAGCCGATCGCAGAGCGCAGCGGCAAGACGGCCTTCCCAATCCGGTGGAGATGCTCGCCCAGGCTAGGGACGAGCGTGACGAGCAGCTTGCGCACGTCATGGCAGAGGTCATGGAGGACGCACGATGATTGTCCTCGATACCAACGCCGCCGTTGCGATTGCCATGGGCACCGACTTGGGCGACGCTCTTGTCATGTTGCGTAACCCCGACGAATGTGTCATCGCGCCTTCGTTCATGCATGCCGAGGTAGCTCACGTGATGAGCAAGTATGTGCGCGGGGGATACCTCGAGGTTTCGCAGGCTGTGGACTGCGCACGCGATGCCCTGCTTCTCGTGGACGAGTTTCGCGATGATGCCTCGCTATGGACGGAGGCCCTCACCGAATCACTGCGGCTCGCCCACTCTTCGTATGACCTATTCTACCTGGTGCTCGCTCGCCGAGAGGGGGCGACGCTGTTTACGTTGGATCGCAAACTCCAGAACCTCTGCGACAAAAACGGCGTTAATGCCATTTGGCTCGACTGCGATTTTGGGTGAAGACTCTCTAATCCAGCTGTCGCAGTATTTGCGGCAGCTCACCAGACAAAACTGCCCCGGTAACTTTTTTGTCTGATCTACAACCGCGTGCTCGCGGGGGTCTCGGAGACGGGACCGAAGTTCTCCTCGTACCAGGCGATCCACCTGTTCATCGTGTCCTCGCTGACGGCGTGCTCCATCATGCACGCCTCGCGATTAGCCGCCTCTTCATCCACGCCGAGCGCATCGATGAGGAAGGCGCGCAGTACGCGATGACGCGTGAGGATATGCTCGCCGTATTCCTTGCCAACTTGGGTGAGGGTGATTTCGCCGTAACGCTCCTGCTCGATGTAGCCCATCTCACGCAGATTCTTTGTTGCACGTGCAACACTGGCTTTGGAAAAGCCAAGCGCATCCGCGACGTCGGTGGAGCGCACCGAGCCACTGCCATGCAGGGCAAGGTCGTAGATTGCTTCGATGTAATCCTCATATGAGGGGGTAAGGTCGCCTATGGCCACGATGAGCTCCGCTCGCTTTGAGAGTCGATAATAAGCGCATTATACTACGGATGGATAATCACGGCGTGTTCTTTATCTGGATTTATGGATAATGCGGAGAAATGGGACGGTCACTCAGAGACATTGTCTCATTGTCGAGGTCTGAGAGCTGCGGTTACGTCAACTTGTTGCGTTATCGATGTCGAGAAATGCCAGCACGTCATCGTCCAGGCCGTCGGCATCGAAAAGGCAATCCGCATCACGCACGGTCCGCAGCGAGCCATCGAGCACGATGCCGACCTTATCGGCCAAGATGCGCGCCTCCTCGAAATCATGGGTCACGAACACGATGGTGCAATCAAAGCGCTTGTGTACTTCGCGCACGACGCCGTACATTTGCCGCTTGGTTGCGGGGTCAAGTGCCGAGAACGGCTCGTCAAGAAGCAGTATCTCGGGTTCGAGGACGAGGGCGCGTGCCAATGCCGTACGCTGGGCCTCGCCACCGCTGATGACGCCAGGGTATCGGTCGGCGATCCCATCGATGCCAAAACTCGTGAGCAGCCGGTCGACGCGTCCTCGCGCTTCATCGCCGCCGATTTTACGAACCCGCAATCCGTACTCCACGTTCTCCCGCACGGTCATATGGGGAAAGAGCGCGTAATCCTGGTAGAGAATCCCCAGATGGCGCTGCTGAACGGGAAGGCTGTCGGCCCTCTTGCCGTCGAGTAGGATTTCCCCGCGTTCCCAAGAACACGCCCCGGCGATGGCCTCCATGAGCACGGTCTTGCCCGATCCGGTTGAGCCGAGGATGGCGAAGATTTCGCGCGGTCGTATATTCAGCGACGGGACGCTCAGAACGAACGCCCCGCGCCTCACACGCAGGTCTCTGATTTCGATACTACCGGCCAAAGGACTCCTCCTCGAAGGGCACATCGGCGATATCGGGCATTTCGTCGATCGGCTTCTCGTTGCAAGATGCCCGTCGGCTGCGCAGCCATCTACCGCGCCCGCCTTTGTCCACGCGCGATGCTCCGACCGGGCGATTCAGCAGGTTCGCGAGCACCAACGTCGCCGCCGAGACGATGAGCATGATCATGGCCGTCGCCATCGCCACGTCATTGTTTCCCGTCGATATGCTCAGGTAGATGCTTCCCGGCAGCGTCTCCTCTCGCATACGTGTGACGCCCACGAGCATGAGCGTGGCGCCGAACTCTCCCATCCCGCGTGCCCACGTGAGGACGGCGCACGAGATGATCGAGTTACGTGCCTGGGGAAGGATGATGTCGCGAAACACCTGCCAGGAGCTCGCCCCGAGGGTCTTGGCCACGAACTCCATGCGAGGGCTGACCTCGTCAAGCGCCGTTCGCACCATGCGGATGGCGAAGGGTAGATTGACGATGAGCTGTGCGAACACGATGCCGGCCGGTTGAAAGACCACGGCCAGGCCAATGTCCTTGAGCGCCTTGCCAAACGGTGACGAGAAGATGATGAGCAGTGCGAAACCCAGCAGGATATAGGGTAGCGACAACGTGAGTTCCATGACGACGCTCGCGATGCGCTTGCAAGGCATGTTCGTGTGCGAGAGCGCGTAGGCGGTCGGCAACGCGAGCACGAGGCAGATGGCGGTCGAGATTATCGAAGTGACGACGCTCATCCGCAGCGAGAACATCACTTCAGCCGAGGTGAGCGCCTCGTGGAAGTGGGTTATGCCACTGGCGACAATGGCAACGATGGCACTTCCGATGAACAGGAGCGCCACGATTGCGATGATGATGGTGAACGTGGGAAAGAGTTCCCGGATGCGCCCATTATGCTTGCGTGTCTCGTCCGTATGAGACATGGCGATTCTTGGGACAAATGTGGGACAAATGGACAGGTCGTTTGTCCCACATTCACGTCCGAATATACGGAGCTAGGCGCGTTCGTAGCCGTAGGAAGCCCAGATATCCCAGACGGCATCCGTCTGCAGGAAATCCTTGAAGGCGCTAACGGCGGCAACATCTTGGGCGCAGGTAAGCTGAGCTGCGGGGATTACCTTGATGAGGGCATCGAGATCGCTCGTGTCGACGATGCTCACACCGTCGCCCTTCACGTTCTCCTTCCAGACGATTCCCGCATCCCCTTCGCCATTGGCAAGAGCGGTTGCGATCTGAGGTGCGGTGGTCGTGGTGGTGATGACGCCCGAGCCCATGAGCGAGTCCCATAACCCTGCATCGGTCAGTGCCTTCTTGGCGATTTTGCCGATAGGGGTGGATTCGGGGTCACCGACGAGCACACGCTGAGCGTTGGCGAGGCTGGCGATGCCGGTGATGTTTGCAGGATTCGATGCGGGAACGGCAAGTACAGGGATGTGCTTGACCAGATCCTCGCTCGAGGCGACCGCGCTTTCGACAGGCTTGAGCTCTTCCTTGGAGCCGGCGATGAAGAAGTCACCTTCGTTCGTCGTGGTGATTTGCGTTTGGATTTGCGCGGCATTTGCGTAGGTGACGTTCATCTCGCAGCCGGTTTCCTCGGTGAAGAGGTCGGCTATCTTCTGAAAGGGCTCGGTCATGCCCGCGCCGCAATAGATGTTGAGCTGCTGGCCTTGCAGGTTAGCTGCTTGCGACGATGATTGCGATCCCGCGTTTGACGAGGAACACCCCACCATCGTCAGCGCTGCTAGCACGAGAGCCATGGCAGCGATTGCGACAAGGCGCCTGATTCTACTTCCCGTTTTGGTGATTGCCATTGCAGTTCCTTTCCCAAGGTGATTGATTCGGTATATGAAATATATCAATAAAAGAATATTTTACAAGAAGAATAGATGTGCATTAGAATAATACTGCAACGAATAGATACTCGTAAATCGCTCAGTGGCAAGCAAAGATAAGGAGCAGATCATGAGGATTTCCGCGCGTAACCAGCTGAAGGGCACGATTGTTGAAGTAGAAGAAGGTGCCGTGAACGGTATCGTAACGATCGAGATTCCCTGCGGATGCAAGATAAAGGCTTCCATTACGAATGCAGCGATTCATGATTTGGGACTTGAGGTTGGCAAAGAGGCCATTGCGATAGTCAAAGCGAGTTCCGTCATGTTCGCAACTGACCGCATTCCCAACATTTCGGCTCGCAACCAGCTCAAGGGCAAGCTTGTCGAGGTAGAGGAAGGCGCGGTAAATGGAATCGTCACCATTGAGCTGCGCTGCGGCTATAAGATCAAAGGTTCGATTACCAATCAGGCAATCGACCAGCTGGGACTCGAGGATGGCGGAGATGCCGTCGCCGTTTTCAAGGCCAGCGAAGTCATGGTCGGAGTTGAGTAAGGAAAAAGTCTCATATTATTCTTTACAAAGAATAAAAAGAAGCTATACTATTATTCCAAATGAAGAATAATTACTCTTCTTCCTCTCTCTCGTGCGAATGCGGCCGAGCTTCCCCGGTCGCATTCGCATATATGCAGGGTATTATGCGAGGCGCGCGCAAAAACCGCGAATGTCTAGGGCATCGGGGCTCCGTATATGCAAAAATGCCGAATGTCTAGCCTCTGCAGCCCTCAAACCCTAGACATCAGGCATTTTCCTGCACGCCACGCGTGTGTTGTGCATCTGTAGCCTAGACATCCGCGGTTTTTGCGCGCAGCTCGACTTTTTGCCAGCCAGGTCCTAGGGCTCTGGCTCTTCGCGAATAATCGGTATCGGGATGTCGTGTCTGTCGGTTGCGCTTGCGCAACCGGAGCAGCTCCCTTTGCTGCAACCCATGCAGGCACTCGGAAGTTTGAGGTCCTCGTCGCTTGGCAAGTCGGTATCGCGATGCGCGCCATGGCATGAACGCCCCTTCTTGCCAAAACCGCCGAAGAAGGCGACCTTGATGGCAATGCCAATCCACACGACAACGATGGCAAGTATGATCCAACTCGCAATATTCATATCCAAATGTTAGCATAACCTAACAAATGAGACAAACGGCGCCGGGACAATTTTGTCTTATTTGCTACGGGGTACCATCACCTACAAGACAAGTGAACCTCAGTGGGACAAATGGCCCGTTCATTTACCCCGGCTCGACTGCTTGCTCCATTCGCCCGTGATAGTATGTGCAGCGTGTCATTTCATCGAGGAGGAACCCATGAGCTACGACATCACCGACATCAACCTTGCCGACGAGGGCCGTGCGCGCATCCTGTGGGCCGACCGCGACATGCCCGTGCTCGCCGAGATTCGCGAGCGTTTTGCCAAGGAGCGCCCCTTCGAGGGAATCCGCGTCGGTGCGTGTCTGCACGTGACGACCGAGACCGCCAACCTCGTACGCACGATGATCGAGGGCGGCGCGCAGGTCGCTTTGTGCGCAAGCAATCCGCTCTCCACCCAGGACGACACGGCTGCTGCGCTCGTCAAGTACTACGGCGCTGAGGTCTTTGCCCGCTGTGGTGAGGATACCGAGACATACTACAAGCACCTCGATGCCGTCATAGATACCAAGCCACAGATCACGATGGATGACGGTGCCGACCTTTGCGACCGCATCCATGGCGATCGCCAGGATGCCCTCGAGTACGTCATCGGCGGCACCGAGGAGACGACGACCGGCGTCATCCGCCTGGCGGCCATGGCTGCAGCTGGTGCGCTCAAGTACCCCTCGTTTAACGTTAACGATGCCAACACCAAGCACTTCTTCGACAACCGTTACGGCACGGGCCAGTCCACCCTCGATGGCATCGTGCGCGCGACCAATCGCCTGCTCGCGGGACGCACCCTTGTGGTGAGCGGCTACGGCTTCTGTGGCCGTGGCCTGGCGCAGCGTGCTGCCGGCATGGGCATGAGCGTCATCATCTGCGAGGTCGACCCGCTCAAGGCGCTCGAGGCTCACATGGAGGGCTATCGCGTGATGCCGTGCGCTGAGGCTGCCAAGTACGCCGATGTGTGGGTTACCGTGACGGGCGATCTCAACGTCATCGACGCGCCAGCGTTCGAGAACATGAAGAACGGGGCCATCATTTGCAATTCCGGTCACTTCAATAGCGAGATCAACATCCCGTGGCTCGAGGAACATGCGGTGTCGAAGGAGACCCTCAAGCCGCTGGTTGACGAGTACACGCTGCCTGACGGCCGCACCATCATCCTGCTTGCCGACGGACGCCTCGTGAACCTTTCTGCCGCCGAGGGACATCCCGCCGAGGTTATGGACATGAGCTTCGCCAACCAGGTGCTCGCGGCGGAATATCTGCTCAAGCATCGCGACGAGCTGTTGCCGCAGTGCTACAACATCCCGGCCGAGATCGACGACGAGATCGCGCGCGTCAAGCTCGGCACGCTCGGCATCGAGATCGACACGCTCACGCCTGAGCAGGAGGCTTACCTCAACTCCTGGACGCTGGGAACGGTGTAGGGGACGGGCCCACTGGCGTGCAAAGAAATTGCGATTGTGTGAAGAGAATCCTCGACTTCATCTCACACAATCGCAAAAAACGTGCACGAGTCTGCCGTACGCCACACATAATCGAAAAAAAACATGCACGGCGCTCGTCGATTCTACTTTGCGGCTTCGATTTGCTCCGAAAGCCAGCCAGCCCACTCGTCAACGCCGTCGCCTTTGGTTGCGGCGATAGCGAAGCTCGGCGCGCTGGGATTGAGACGCGCTATGTGCTCGTCGAAAAGCGTTTTGTCAAAGGTGAAAGCTGACATCACGTCGACCTTGTTGAGGATGATGGCATCGGCCACCTGGAACATTCCCGGGTATTTGAGCGGCTTGTCATCGCCTTCGGGCACGGACAGGATCATCATCTTGATGTCCTCGCCTAGGTAGAAGTCCGCAGGACATACGAGATTGCCGACGTTCTCAATAAAGATAAGGTCGATGTTGGCGAGGTCGAGCACGTCGAGTGCACGACGCAGCATGTCGCTTTCCAGGTGGCAGGCGCCGGCCGTGTTGATCTGCACCGCTGGAATCCCCATGGCCTTGATGGTTTGCGAGTCGACATCACTCGCGATATCGCCCTCGATGACGGCGATGTTGTACTTATCGCGCAGCGCGTTGATGGTTGCCACGATGGTCGACGTCTTGCCCGATCCGGGGCTTGCCAGCACGTTGACCATGTAGACGCCCTTTTCGTCAAGCAGGGCGCGATTTGCCGCAGCGCCCTCGTCGTTCTTGTTCAGAATCTTCGTTTCCAGGTCGATGTGAGCCATGTCGTCCTTCTCTCTCGATGTGCCATGGGGTCTGACCCCTTGGCACATTGGACCCTACGCGGGGTCGTCCTCGTCGTCGGGTGTCTCGATTTCCATGGACGCGACCTCGAGTTCGCGTCCCGCAATAAGCATGGTCGCTGCGGAGTCACAGGCGGGGCAGTGGTTGTGGAAGCGGTCGTGCTCGAACTCGTTACCGCAATCGAGGCATTTCGACCGCGGACTCACGAAGTCCATCTCGAGCACGCAGCCATCGAGCAGCGGGTCGTCCTCGGAAAGCGCCTCGAAGGCGAACTCCATGGCCTCGGGTACGACCATTGTCATCTCGCCAATCGTGAGCTTGATGTTTGTGATCTTAGTCGCACCGTTTTGACGTGCGACGGGAACGACCGAATCGAATATGCCCTGAACAAGCGAAAGTTCGTGCATTATGCAGCCATCTCCGCTTCTTCCTCGGCGCGCTGACGCTTGATTCTGCGCGATAGCGCGATGCGCGCGGCGGCGAGAGACACCTCGTAGAGCGCGAGCAGAGCGGCGAACATGATGCCCATCGTCACGGGAGAGGCGTCCGGAGTGACGACGGCGGCGATTACGAGCAGGCCAACGTAGATGCCACGCCAGCTCGCACGCATCTTCTTATACGGCACGATGTTGAACAGGATGAGGAAGAACACCACGAGCGGCAGCTCGAACGCAAGGCCAAAGGCAAGCTCGAACAGGATGATGTAGTGCAGGTAGTCGGTTGCCTGCGGCAGAATCTGACCGATTGACATGCTTTCGTTCGTGAGAAACTGGAACGCCGGACTCAGGCAGAAGCAATAGCAGAACACCATGCCGAGTACGTAGAGTGCGACGGCAACGAAGAACGTCGGCAGCACGTAGCGGCGCTCGTTGGGGCGCAGCGCCGGCAGGAAGAACGCGAGCAACTCCCAGAAGATGAGCGGGCTGCATACGAGGACGGACATGAAGAGGGCAACGCGAAACTTCAGCGAGAAGCCTTCGAAAGCGCCGGTCACGTAGACGTCCTGTACGTATTCGCTCACGGGAAGGATGAGGAAGTCGATGAGATAGGGCGCAAGCAGATACATGAAGCAGACCGTGATCGCGAGCGCGACGACGATGATAACGATGCGACGACGCAGCTCGCCGATATGGTCCATGAGCGGCATGCGAGCAGGTCCGATGGGCATGTCACTCACCGCCCTTCTCGACGTCTAGATCGTACAGGCTCGCGGCCATGCTCTTCTTCTTGACGGTGCCGCCTGCCTCGGGAATGGGCTTGCCCTCGGGCTGGGCCGCGGGCGAGTCGTCGAAAACGGACGCGAATGGATCGTCGGCAGCGGATGCGGGGGTGGGCGCGGCGGGTTTTGCCGCAGGCGTGGCAGGGGCGACGGGCGGCTCGCCGGGAACGCCGCCAGGGATGGCAGCACCGGGCTTGGCATTAGGCGTGCTCGACGATGGCGAGAACATGTCCTTGAACGGGTCGGTGAACATGTTCTTCGTCTCGTTGAGGGTATCGTTGATGGCGGAGATGTCTTCCTGAATGGGCTTGGTCGACTCTTCGACCTGATCCTTATAGGGGGCAATGGCCTCCTGGAAGGGATCGGCGACCTCTTCCTTGAATTTCTTGTTGGCCGCCTCGGAGGCGTTTCTGAACTGCCTGATCGCCCGTCCTACGGTGCGCCCCATTTGGGGCAGCTTCTCCGGTCCGAAGATGAGGAAACCGAAGAACAGGATAATCACCAGTTCCGTGCCACTGATTCCGAACACGAAAACATCCTTTTCTAACAGCGTTCGATTTCCCTGCAAGCTCGCTACTTTACCACATGCGGCGCGGAGGAAGCGGTGAGACGGCGTGCCAGGCACGCTGTCTCACTCGCCTGCGAACTCGATGCCCGTTTCGGTGATGACACCGGTGATGAGCTCGTTGGGGGTGATGTCGAAGGCTGGATTGAAGACGTCGCATTCACTCGGCGCAATGGGAAGCCATTGATGCCCGTAGGGCATACAGCGCACTTCGGCCTCGTCGCGCTGCTCGATGACGACCTCATCGCCCGTCACGAGCGACTTGTCGAAGGTCGAATGCGGCGCGGCGACAAAAAACGGCACGCTGTGATAGCTCGAGACAACCGCGAGCGGATAGGTCCCGATCTTGTTTGCCACGTCGCCGTTAGCGCACACGCGGTCGGCGCCGACGATGACGGCGTCCACGAGCCCCTGGCCCATGATGGATCCAGCCATGTTGTCGCAGATGAGCGTATAGGGTACGCCCGCCTGCTCGAGCTCCCACGCGGTAAGGCGCGATCCCTGCTCGACAGGACGCGTCTCATCGACCCAGACCTTTTCGATGTCACCGTTCTCGAAGGCGTGGTAGATGATTGACGTCGCCGTACCCCACGCGGCTGTTGCGAGCGCGCCGGCGTTGCAGTGAGTCTCGATGCGCAGAGGACGACCCAAGCGCTGGGCAAGCGTGGAGATGATAACGGCGCCGTTCTCGCCGATGAGCTTGCAGGAGTAGATTTCGTCCTCCATGAGCTGGCACGCCTGCTCTTCGAGGTCCTCGGTGATCTTATCAACGCTACCACCCTGGTAAGCGGCCATGCGCGCCGGCGCCACGAGCTCGTTGATCGCCCACGCGAGGTTGACCGCCGTCGGACGCACCGCCGCGATCTCACGGCCGCGTTGCTCGAGCTTGCTCGCGAATACGGTGACGGAATCGACGTCACTCTTGGGGTTGGCCTGGCGCTTTGCTTCGCGAATGACAGGCCATTCGTTCTTAGCCCAGAGCACAAGGGCGAACGCGCCGGCAATGCCGATGGCCGGGGCACCGCGCACGGCGAGCTCCTCGATTGCATCGCAGACCTGCTTCGAGGTGAAGCAGTCGATGTACTCGATCGAAAACGGAAGCAGGCGCTGGTCGAGCACCGTCAACCGGGCTGCCGCATCGTCAAGATTTGCCGTGGTCAGCGCACTGGGAACCCATCCCTCGAGCGCCGGCTGCCATTTTAGGGAACGCGGAAGATTCTCTCCCACCATGCCTATCGCACCGCCTTTGATTAAAAACACTTAGGCGGATGATACCACCAAGCGCCCGCACGCGGCGGCTTCACGCCTCACAAGACTTTGGCTATCATGAGCGCATGGATAAGAAACCAAACGCAAAGGCATTGCTGCCCATCGCCGTCTTCCTTGTGCTGTACCTCGGATGCGGCATCTATTTCGAGTACATCGCACCAGCCGAGGGGCAGATGGGCTTCTACGTGGTGAGCGTCGTCGTGGCGTTCGTTATCGCGCTCATCGTCGCGCTGCTGCAAAATCGTTCGCTTTCCTTCGACGAGAAGATCCACGTCTGTGCACGTGGCATCGGTGACGACAACATCGTCATCATGCTCTTCATCTTTCTGATGGCCGGAGCTTTTTCGGGCATTGCGAGTGCGGCCGGAGGTGCCGAGAGCACGGCCAACCTCTTTCTCGACATACTCCCTGCCCAAGCGGCCATACCCGGCCTGCATCATCTCGCTGGCCATGGGCACGAGCGTGGGCACCATCACGGTGCTAACGCCAATCGCGGTCACGGTTGCGCAGAGCGCCGGCTTCAACTTGCCCCTATGCGTTGGCACCGTCGTGGGTGGCGCGATGTTTGGCGATAATCTCTCGTTCATCTCGGATACCACCATCGCGGCGACCCGCACGCAGGGCGTCAACATGAAGGACAAGTTCTTCAACAACTTCCGCATCGCCTTGCCGGCAGCGCTCATCACGCTCGGCATTCTCATCGTCATGGCACTCATGGCCGGCACGCCCACGCTCGACGACTTCGATTACAACATCTGGCAGGCGATTCCGTACTTCGCGGTGCTTATCGCCGCGTTGTGCGGCATCAACGTCTTCGTCGTGCTCGGCGGCGGCATCGTGCTCTTCGCCATAGTGGGCGTCGCGACGGGGTCGCTCGACTTCGCGACGGCGTTCTCGGCCATGGGCACGGGAACGGCTGGGATGTTCGAGACGATGATCGTCACGATTCTGGTGGCGTCGATTAGTGCGCTCATGCGCGAATACGGCGGCTTTGCGTCGGTGCTCGGCTTCATCAAGCGTCATTTCACGGGCAAGCGAGGAGGCGAGCTCGGTTGCGGTCTGCTCACGCTGCTGCTCGACGTTGCCTGCGCCAACAACACGGTCGCCATCGTCGTGGCCAGCCCCATCGCCAAGCACATCGGCGAGAAATACGGCATCGAGCCCGTGCGCGTTGCCAGCCTCATCGACATCTTCAGCTGCGTCGGCCAGGGTCTTATCCCCTATGGTGCGCAGCTGCTCGTTGCCGCGAGCCTCGCCGGCATCGCGAGCGTCGAGATCATGCCGTTTCTGTTCTATCAGTTCCTGCTACTCGCCTGCGTGCTCATCAGCATTGCCCTCGACCGCAAATGAGACACATTGGACAGGTACATCTGTCTCATGCACGCGCAATTGTACTGCGACCAATACCGGTAAGTCGTTCAATTTGTCGGATGGATAATCCGTTTGTCTTCATGAGCTTCAAGAGGGCGTCTCTTCTCGGTTTTGAGAATGTCTTTACATCCGTCGAGGGCACATCTCCTAAAATATCCTCTGCTTTTTTAAACAGCGCTGCCTCATCTTTGGTGTATTTGCCATATCTCGCCTCATTGTCGAGGCAGCAAGTCTGATCATGATTTTGGACATGGAATCGTTTAAATGCATCGATTCCTCCGCACAGCTCAAGCACGAGTCTCGTGTCGCATATGACCGAGTTACCAACATATTCCCCATAACTTGACCATGGATAATCGTTGGTCTCGCACAATCCCCCCTTCTTTGGGTTTTCATGGATATAGCGGACGACTGTCAGAAGATACGCTTCGTCGTCAATGGCCTCACTCTTGAAGCGCTCTTGGAACAGGTGTCCCACACGTCCCGCTTTTGCGTTAAACCATCGCGCATAACCACCGGATAGCTTTTGCATACATTCCGCAAGCTTTTGCAAATCAGCATGGACGAGTAGATGGAAATGGTTGTCCATAAGGCAGTAAGCGTGTAGCCGGACCTCACTAAGGTCAACTGTCTTCTGAAGCAAATGCAGAAAAACGCGCCTGTCCCCATCACATTCGAAGATTATCTGCCTTCCTGTTCCGCGGGCCATCACGTGGTAGAACCCTGCCTCACTCATTTTTCTTTTCCTGACCATTTTTTCTCCAATCTTTGGTTTGCCAGAATGAGACAGATGTAGCTGTCCAATGTGTCTCATCTGCCTTGTCGTTCTCTGCTAGAATACTGCGAGCTGGCTCTGTAGCTCAGGGGATAGAGCACCGCTCTCCTAAAGCGGATAGATTTTCGCTAGATTTCCGAAAGACGCGCAGTTTCCGCAGGTCACATGCTATAACATATTCCAGAATATACTTTGCATAGTATAGTTTGACGAGCTTTTGACGAATCTTGACGAGCGAACTTTTGTACTCCCGGCCAGGGCAAGTTAAATATCTTGGTCACTACGCACGCGAGAACGCCTTTCGTATCGCCGCGCGGGTCATGTCGCGAGACACCTGCGTGTAGATGCCGTGGATGGTGTCCGGCGACTTGATTCCCGAGATCTCCATCGCCGTCGACTCGTTCACGTCATGCCTCGCGAGCCGGGTCACGAAGGATCGCCTCAGGTCGTGGAACGTGTACCCGGCGCACCCGAATCCGGCGGCGTGCTTGCTCCACCACGTCGAGATCGAGTGCGGCAGCACGCCGACCACCCTCCCATCGCCCCTGTTCGCGTCCAGGCCATCGTATATCCCCTCGTCGAGCGGGACCACCCTCGCGCAGCAGTTCTTCGGCTCCTTGTCCGAGCCGTCGCGCTCGCAGGCCCCGTTCACCCTCGCCTCGTAGTCGATGACGTCGGGCCACTCGATGCGGGCGACCTCGCTCTCGCGCAGCCCCGCGCCCACGGCAAGCGCTACGGCCCTGTGCATGCGCTTCGAGTAGTCGAGCTGGGCGAGCAGCGAGTCCATCATGGACTCGGGCATCGCCTTGCCGTGCGTCTTGTAGCCCGGCCTCGGGGGAGTGGCGCCGTCCATGGGGTTCGGGCTCACGTGTCCCCTCCCGGCGGCGTAGGTGAACATGGCGTTCATGGAGGTCGCCATCCTTATCACCGAGCGCTCCGACCACGGCCTTCCCGACGGCGTCCTTCCCTCCATCGCGGCGACGAACAGGTCGTTGACGTCGTCTGCCGTTATCGAGCCTATCGCGCGGTGCTTCCAGTTGAGCTTCACGCATGCCAGCTTCTCCTCGTCGGTCTGCGACGTCCTGCTAGCCACCAGCTTTCGCCTCCTGCGCATCTCGATCCAGGCTTCCACGTACTCGGGAACCGGCGTGCCGGAGGTGACGACGGTTCCCTCCATCTCGTCGGCGAAGTCGTCGGTGGCCTCGACGGCCCTGGTGAACGTGCCGCGAAACGTCCTCGTCGTATCTCGTGGACCGCTCCCGTCGTCGACCGACAGTATGAGCTGCCACTTCCGGCAGCGCGACGTCGGCTTGTCCTCGAGCCTCTTGGGCCTGCGCTTCTTGAGCACCCTCATGGCACAATCCTCCCGTAGTGTGAATGGCTCCAACCTGTTCACATGGAACCCCGCCGCCTCCGCCAAGGTTTAGCGGGGTTCGCTTTCGTCATCAGCACTCCGTGTCGTCTTCAATGCGCCAGTACCATTGCGGGATTCCGTATCCCTCGTCAAAGCACATCGCCGCGACGCCTTGTCGCATCACGTGCATATCTGCGGTCCGTCCGCATCCGTCGAGCGCGTCCGGGTACCTTTCCACGAACTTCCCGAGCAGGTCAGAAGCGGTAACCTCGTACTCGCCGCCATCGACGGTCGCCTTCTCGCAGAACTGCGACAGCCAAGGCTCGCTGAGGTAATGGCTTGAATCCCATCCCCGCTTTTCCGCGTACACCGTGCCATCCCCCGCGAGGACGGACAGCATCGCCTTGAGGCTGGGGTCGAGCGTCTTTACCTGCTCGTAGAGCCTCTTCTCACCCCTCTCGTACTCGGCGCGTTCCCTCTCCTCCGCCGCCTTTCGCTCTTTTCGGGTGGGCTTGCGCGGTCTGGCATCCCTTGCGTCCTGATGGTCGCGCCCCTCCCAGCCGATCGCGAACCCGACCGAGAGTCCGAGGAGAAGGCATGACAAGGGAAGCAACCACGGCGCGTTTTCCACGAGCAAGGCAAGCACGCCGGACGGCTCAATCCCCAGATACATGCGAATGAACACGGGGATGCCCGTTGCTAGAGTGATGAAAGTCGATGCTGCGGCACCGATGGTCCATATCGCTTTCAGTAACTTCACTCGTGCTCCCTCGAAGCCTCATGCTCCGCCATGTGGAGTAGGTTGTCGCGCCCGCGTGGGTCGGAGGAGCGGAACATCTCGATGAGGCGGAGCTCGTTTGGAGAGAGTGTTTTGCTCTTCCATCCTAGAATGTCGTTCGGGGTGCAACCGAGTGCGACAGCGCAATCCCAGATCTGGGATACATTCGGTTCGGTCTTTCCAAGCTCCCAGTTCCCCACTGTAGCGACCGTTACGTCTATTTCCGTCGCAAGCTGCTTCTGGGTCATGTTCGCCTTGATGCGCATTTCTCGAATCCTATGTTCCATCTCGTACTTCCATCGTTCGGCGGACCATTCTTTGCAGCAATCCTAAATCCAATTTCGGAAATAATCAAATACTTTTATATTTTTCACTTGCAAAACATAAGAAATTGTATATGATTCATGTGAAATATAAAAATACTTTTGTATTTAGGGGAGGAAATTGATGTTCGACAGCAAAAAGTTTGCTGCAAGCGTGCGCGCAGAACGCGCTCGTGTGGGACTAACACAGCAGCAGTTCGCAGACAGGCTCAATGTCACCGTAGCGACAATCAGTAACTGGGAGAGCGGCAACAGCATCCCCAGCATGAGCACATTCTTCAATATGTGTGAGGTTCTCGACTGCGAACCGGACACTCTTTACGCGTGGAAGCAGGAGGTCTCCTGATGGCTTGGTTCTACACGACCATCTTCGCGTTTGTCGCCCAGCTCGTCTTCGCCGCCATCTCCCTCGTCACCGACGGGGACGTGAGTACTCTGGCGCTCGGCGGTGTGATGCTCTGCTACGGGACCGTCGTCGGAACCGCCGTCGGGTCAAGTGTTCGCAAGCGAGCGAATCGCCGCGCCGACAAGGAGGTCTCCCGATGAAAGCCGAAACCAAGGACGGGAACGTCATAAGGCTTCGCGTGGAAGACAGGCGACCCGGCGGGGACTTCGACCTCGGCACGCGCGAGGGGATGCTCGGGATGATCCGCGCGATGGGCGAGTACATCGTCGATCACGCCGAGAACATCCTCGGCGAATACCCGGGCGAGGCGCTGTGCGGCGTCGACGTCACAGCGAAGTTCCGCTTCGGGGTGTTTCCCACCATCACCGTGACGAGGGAGCACGTGATGACCATAAGGGGCGAGGACGATGGAGGTAACCATGAGCACGCCATTCGATAACGCGAGCAAGACGGCAGTCGACCTCTTCCTGTCGAATATCAAGCGTGAGGAGCTTGCCGGGACGGACATCGATGCCCGAAAGCTCGCTGCCCTGTGGAGATACGCCGTCGGCATGGCCGAGATAAGGGACAGCCGCAAGCCCGTCAGCTTCTTCGACCGAGACCGCTCCGCATGTATCAGCGACGAGACCTGGGGACTGTTCACGGGCCTCGTCAATGACGCCGTCGGGGACGGCGACCAGATCAGCGAAGGGCGGTTGCGCCGAATCTTCGACAACGCGGCGCAACGCGCTTACTTCGACTCCGTCACCTGCTGAGGTCGACGTAGTTTTCGAGAACGGCCGCGATCGCCTCGGCGAACACGGACGGGAGGTCGGAGGCCTTGACCGGATCGTCCTCCTCGTAACCACGGTTCTCGAGCTCCTCGTTCATGGCGGCGTACGCAACAGCCCGCAGTTCGCCGTCGTGGACGTAGGAGAGAAGCATCGGTGAAACACCCATAAGCATCACCTCCTCTCTGCGAGGAGTCTATCAAGAAGGAGAGGGAGTAACGATGGCGAGGGGAAACTGGCTCGACCCCGAGGAGGCGATGGCGGCGCTTCACGTATCGCGCAAGAACCTCAACAGAATGTGCCGTGACGGCCTCCTCAGGTGCCGCAAGTTCGGGCGAACGTGGTACGTGCACAAGTCCGAGCTCGAGTAGCCCCCGTGGCGCAACGGATAGCGCGGCGGCCTCCTAAGCCGTGCGTCCCGGTTCGATTCCGGGCGGGGGCACCAGCAACTTGACAACCCGATATGCGCACGCGACGAGCTTTGTGAGTGCTGCCTATGGCAGTAGGCTCTGGCGTCGATTCTTCCAACACTCGGGATCGCTCCGTCTCGACACCATGCGTGCGCATATCGGGTTGCCAGGAGCAGCCAAATGAAAGAAGCGAAAGAGAAGGGAGATTTTTGATGTACGGAATAGGAGAGGGAGCCACGCTTGCAGGCCACGGCTCCCCCAAAGCGCCCCGCTCGGGACACAGGAGAAGGGTAGCAGACTTGCAGCGCCAGGTGCAACGCCGCGCATTCGTCGCCCGCTGCGTCATCGGCGGCATCGCGTGCGCGTTCGCGCTGTACGCGCTCTACCTCATCGAGAGGGTGGTGCTGCCGTGATCGACTACGGAGACGCGCCCTCCAACCAGATGCAGCTCGACGGCATGTCCGACGAGGGCGGCGACCTCATGCGCGACGCGAGGACGTGGACCAGGGAGCACCTGACCGAGTTCACCTGGTACCGCAGGTTCGCCCGCGAACAGTGCGCCGACGGCGGCAAGGCAAGCCCCAACTTCGTCTTGCAGGCCATGCGCAACCACTTCCGCGTGAGCGTGCCGAACTCCTACGCACCTGCGCTGGCTCGCATAGCGATGGAGGACGACCCGGACATCTCGTTCCGCGTCGCTCGCTCCATGTGCGACGGCTTCACGACGGCGGTGATGTGAGATGGGGTGGAAGACGGAAGACGTTGGATGCGATGCGATCTATATCGAGGGCATTGATATCGTCGGCAAGCAACGTGCACGCACCGTGCGACATGGCGGAATCACCAGGAGCTACACGCCGAAGAAGACCGTCGACTTCGAGAGGGCGATCCGCGAGGCGTGGCTATCCCAGGTCGGGCTTAGGCGTCGGAACCACACGGGACCGGTTCACATGGAGATCAAGTACGGGCGCGAGCTCGCGAAGTCGAACCCGAAGTTCTGGAGCGGCAGGCTCGACACCGGCAAGCCGGACGCATCCAACGTCACCAAGGCCGTCGAGGACGCGCTCAACGGAGTCGCGTACGTGGACGACAGCCAGATATTCCTCACGGCATGCGAGAAGGACATCAGACAGGAGCACGGAAGCGGGAACTACATCTACGTGTCCGTCTCCTACTACGAGGAGACCTACGAGAAGGAGCAAGCATGAGATACGAACTGGACGCCCTGGTGAAGCAGAGCACCGTCAAGAACGACACGCTGGTGATCCAGCTGGAGGTCGGGTGCCTTAACCAGGACGCGGTCGAGGTCATGAAGCGCACGGGCGAGGAGATGTCCGTTTGCTTCGAGAGCAAGCAGACCACGATGACGATAGACGACGAGACCGGGGAGGTCTACTAATGGATAGGCATTTCGACAACACATTGTTCAACGGACGCGACGACGAGGAACTGCATCACTTTGCATCGATGAAGAACGGCGTCATGCTCGACAACCTCGCGTACAGGATGAAGTACGGCAGTCTCGACGATGACGAGGCGCAGACGCTTGCCGCGAGCTGCTACGAGGCCATCGCCGTCATGGAGGCCATCATCGACACCGTGCCCGAGGACGTCGCCAGGGCGGCGAAGGCAAAGGTCGAGAGGAAGCACGCCAAGCGCGTCGACAAGCCGACGGTAAAGGTCGGTGCCGCCACGTTCGACGCGGACTCCGAGATTGCCAAGGCCATCAGCGAACCCTTCGAGTCCCTCACGGGCGGTGACGGCGAATGATGCTCACCGGTTCGGAGCGACTGGCCCTCCTCGTCGCGCTAGACAAGCGTGTCAAGCCCGCGCTCGGGGATGCCAAGGACGCCGCGAGGCAGTCCCTGATAGAGGATCAGGCGCAAGACGGCACGGACAGGCGCGCCATCATGGTCGGCGGCGTCAAGGTCGGCGAGGTGGGCATTTCCTACTCGAAGCCCGCGCCGCACATCATGGCAGACCGCATGGACGACGCGCTCATGTTCCTGTCAGAACGCGGGCTGGTCAACGTATCCCCGTCAAAGGGTTGGGAGAGCCACTTCACCTGCGTGGCCGGAAACGTCGTCTGCACCGACACCGGCGAGACGGTCGACTGGGCCACGTGGGAGCCAGCACGCGCGAAGTCGGCGAGCGTGAGGGGCTGCGACCCCGAGGACGTCATGGCCGCCTTCGGTCCCAGGCTCTCCGAGGTCACCCCGCTTGGGTTGCTGGAAGGGGGCATGTGATGGGACGACACGACGAGGCCCCGCGCTGCGCGAGGTGCGGCATCGATACGCCGTCCGGGGAGCCGTTCGGGCGCCTGATGGTGCAGGTGACGCGCGAGGAGCTCGTGACGAACCCGTGGCACGGCGAGCGCTACGAGAAGCGCAGCCGCATGGCCGGACCTACCGCGAGGCTGTGCCCGGACTGCGCGCGCGACGCCCAGGAAATGATCGAGAGATGGTGCGAGGAGGGAAAGCATGATGCCGATACCGACAGATAAGCTCAAGCAGCTTCGAAAGCCATTCGAAGCTGACGAGATAGAGAAGCTGCCCAAGTACGTCGGGCAGAAGGACGCCAACGGGAGGATTCCCAAAGGTGCGTACGGTCAGTGCGAGGAGTGCGGAAGGAGGCACCCGCTTCCGGCCATCCACCTGGACTACGTCGGGCACGCCGGGATAACCGACCGCCTCAACGACGTCGACCCCGAATGGAACTGGGAACCCGTCGCGTTCGGAGCCGACGGGTTGCCCCTGCGTGACCAGTACGGCGGCATGTGGATAAAGCTGACCGTGCTCGGTATCACCCGGTACGGATACGGCGACGCCCAGGGAAAGACCGGGCCGAACGCCGTGAAGGAGACCATCGGCGACGCAATCAGGAACGCCGCCATGCGCTTCGGAGTGGCCACCTACCTGTGGAGCAAGTCGGAGAAGGCCGAGCACATGCGCGAGTTCGACGAACCCGAGCAACCGGCCGGAAAGACGGTTCCCGATCCGGCCAGGCAGCCGGAGAAGCCGAATGGCGACGTCCAGCGAGACCCGCGAAAGCCCCTCTACGACCGCGTGGCCGCCCTCAAGCACCAGGCCATCGAGAACGGCGTGACCAAGGATGGTATCGACTCCTGGTACGCGAGCCGCTTCGGTGACGCCAAGCTCAACAAGCTCGACGACGCGCAGATGGCCGAGCTGCTGGCCTACCTGGAGGACATGGTCACATCGACCGCCGACGGGCACCTCAATGCGGGGTAGCCCCGGCTACATCGCGCTGCACCTCCACGAGCTCGACCCGGAAAAGGTCTACGAGCTCAAGGAGGCGCGACGCAAGCGCAGCCTGACCCAGAACGCCTATTACTGGACGCTGTTGGGCAAGCTCGCATCCAAGCTGGGAATGCCGGACTCCGAGGTGCACATGCACATACTCAGGGAGTGGGGCTCATCCGAGTGCTTCGAGCTTTCCTTCGAGGTCGAGCCGTCCGATTGGTTCAGGTACTTCGACGTGCTCTACGAGACGGCCAACGGTCGCGTCGTGAGGGCGTACAAGGGCTCCTCGGAGATGGATTCCGCCGAGTTCACGCGCCTCATCGGCGGCATGCGCGAGGAGTGCGAGGCGCAGGGAATAGACGTTTTGACGCCGCAGGAGATAGCGGCTTTGAGAAGGTGATGAGAATGAGCGAGGAGCGATGGAGATTCGTAAGGGGATACGAAGGATTGTATCTCGTAAGCGATCGTGGACGCGTAATGGGCTTACCTAAAGCGACAACGTATGGGCGCATCCTCAAACAACAAACCGGAACCGGTGGATACCTAAGAGTCTGCCTTTGCAAAGACAACGTAAAGGAAACGAAGACCGTTCATAGGCTTGTAGCTGACGCTTTTATTCAAAACCCAGAGCGTAAACCTGAGGTTAATCATAAGAACGGCATTCGTACAGACAATACTGTCGAGAACCTAGAGTGGGTATCGCGCTCGGAAAATGAGCTTCATGCCTACAGGGTACTGGGAAAGACCCCGAACGCTCCATGGAGAGGTACGCCAAGGCTCTTTGCACGAAAGTTTACTGACGCTCAAATAAAGGCGATACGGGCGGACAGTAGGCCCAACACGGCAATAGCCAGGGAAATGGGCGTCTCGAAAACAGCAATCGCAAACATAAAGAACAGAAAGGTATATGCAGATGTCTATTAACAAGGTGTTTGTAACAGGCAGATTGACCCGCGACGCAGAGCTGAGGACGACGCAGTCCGGCGCGTTCGTGCTCAACATCGGCGTGGCCGTCAACGAACGCCGCAAGAACGCCCAGACGGGCCAGTGGGAGGAGAATGGACAGTGGACCCGGCTGGAGATCCTGTGGTTCGATTTGCCCACCCCCCTGTCCTTCCTGTCCCGGCCCCTGGCCCGGGAGCTACTGGATCGGGCCATGGAGCTGGACGACGATATCTGGTGGACGGCCGAGGAGTCCGTTACCTGGGACG
>ERZ827492.1021-NODE-1021-length-24006-cov-4.656507_pt1 | contig 24006 bp, 14 predicted proteins | sample MGYA00519704_ERZ827492 | MGnify/ENA primary metagenome ERZ827492 (study PRJEB31778, sample SAMEA3449325) | human gut metagenome | biome: human gut; feature: human-associated habitat; material: faeces | place: United Kingdom | collected 2010/2012 ...
GGGGGCGGAGCCGCCCTTCTGGACACAGCCGCAGGACTTGTCCTCCAGGGTGGTGATGCCGCCGGCCTTGTTGCCGGGGCTGGGATTTTCGTACACCACTTCATTGTGGCGGATAAAGTAGTCCTTAAAGCCGTTTATCATGTTCACGGCCTTATGGAAAACTTCCTCGCTGACGCAGCGGTTCATAAGGAAGCCCTCGGCCCCGAACATCTCCGGCACCTCAGTAAGCACGGTGGAGCCGCCCTGGGCCACCAGCATATCGGAGAAGCGGCCCACAGTGGGGTTGGCAGTAATACCGGAAAGGCCGTCGGACCCGCCGCACTTCATGCCCACCACCAGCTTGGAGGCAGGCAGGCTCTCCCGTTTGAACTGTCCGGCATAGGCGGCGCACTGCTCCAGCAGCTCTCTGGCAGCGGCAAACTCGTCCTCCACCTGCTGGCATACCAGAAAACGCATGCGGTCAGGATCGTATTCGTCCATATAGGGACGGATCTGGTCAACGCCGCTGTTTTCACAGCCCAGCCCCAACAGCAGCACGCCGCCCGCGTTGGGATGTGTGGCCAGATCCGCCAGCAGCCGGCGGGCATTCTCCTGATCCTCCCCCATCTGGGAGCAGCCATACGGATGCGGGAAGGCGTATACGCCCTCCACCCCTCCCCCCACCAGCGTCTGCGCACGACGCTCCAGGGCGCGGGCCACGTCGTTGACACAGCCCACGGTGGGCAAAATCCACAGCTCGTTGCGCACGCCCACACGCCCGTCCCTGCGTGGATAGCCCGCAAAGGTGGCGGCAGGCCGGGCGGCAAGCGGCTTTCCGTGCGGGTGGTACTGGTATTCCAGCTCGCCGGAGAGCAGCGTGCGCAGATTGTGCACATGCACATGGCTTCCCTGAGGAATATCGGTTTTGGCCTCGCCGATGGGAAAGCCGTATTTGATCACATGCTCCCCCTTGCGCATGGCATTGAGGGCCACCTTGTGGCCGGCGGGAATGTCATCGAGCAGCGTGATGGTTTTCCCGTCAACCTCGATGGCATCGCCCTCCTTCAGGGGGGTGAGCGCTACGGCGACCGAATCGTCGGGGCTGATTTTAAGAACGTTACGCATGGTCAGCCTCCAAAGCGTTCCGTCATCACGGCACGCATGCCGCGAGCAAGCACATCCTCAAGCGCAGTGGCCACAGCCGTCTCCAGTCCGGGCACCTGCGTCAGATCCTGTCCGAAGAAGTCGGTGCTGCTCAGGAACATGCGCGTCAATTCAGCGGCGGGGTTCTGATTATTTTCGGCAAAGAAAGCCAGAACTGCCGCGTCATCCCGCAGGGCGTAGGGCTGCCCGTCGCGCAGGCATTCCAGCGCGCCGTCCTTGAGATGGCCGCCATGGTAGAGGGCCATCAGCGCAGCCAGGGAGAACGTCAGGTGCTCGGGCAGCTTGTGCTCCCTTTCCACATAGCCAAGCAGGCTGGGCATGCAGCGGGCGCGCCACTTGGAAACGCTGTTGAGGCAGATGGAAAGCAGCGCGTGCTTGATATAGGGATTCTTAAACCGGCCCGTGACCGCCTCGGCAAAGGCCATCAGGTCCTCTTTGGGCAGGCTGAGGGTGGGGATGACCTCGTCGTAGAGGGTTTTTTGCATGAAGGTCTGGATCATGCTGTCGTTCATGGCGTCGAGCACGTAGTCATATCCGCACAGGAACGCGGCGGGCACAAACGAGGTGTGCGCGCCATTGAGAATGCGCACCTTGCGCTGCTTGTAGGGCTTCTGATTATCAGTGTAGATGACGGGCAGCCCGCACTGCGGCAGGGGCAGTTCGTCGGAAAGGTCGCGGGGGGATTCGATGACCCACAGACCGAAGGGCTCAGCGGTGTCCAGCAGGTTGTCCTGATAGCCCAGCTTCTCCCAAATTGCCTGATCCTCACCGCGCGGATAGCCGGTCACGATGCGGTCAACAAGCGTGGAGGTGAACACGCACGCCGTCTCCAGCCACTGCTCGAACTTCTCGCCCAGCGCCCACTGCTTTGCCAGCGCCTTGACGCACTTTTTCAGCATGATGCCGTTGTCGTCAATCAACTCGACCGGCAGGATGATGAGTCCCTTGTCCTGCGCGTAGTCGAATGCTTCAGCGCGCTCGAAGAGAAACTTCGTCAGCTTGCCGGGGTAGGATTTGGGCGGGCAGAGGGAGAACTCATCCGTCTCGTCCAGCACGATGCCGGCTTCGGTCGTGTTGCTGACGATGAAGCGCAGTGACGGCAGCTTGGCGTAATCGGCATAGTGGGCATAGTCCGCATACGCATCCACAGCGTCGGCCACGGACGTGACCACACGCGTCTGCTCCACCGCCTGACCGTCCACCAGACCGCGCAGCATGACCGTGTAGCGGTAATCCTGCTCCTTGAACGCCGGGAACAGCGTACCCATCTGAATCGGCTTCACCAGCGCGACAGAGCCGTTGAAGTCGCTCTTCTCGTTGGCAATATCAATCATGTAATCCACAAAGGCGCGCAGGAAGTTGCCTTCCCCGAACTGCAGCACCTTGACCGGGCGGACAGGCGCGGGCGCCATCGCAGCATTCAAACGTTCCATTTCGATGTCCCTCCATCTATTCATCAGGCAAATCATCAGGCATGTAAGCGATTACAACACGCCTGCATTTATTCTACTCTCTTTTCGCGCTTCCGTCAATGGTTCCGCTGATATTTCCTGCAATTTATGCAATCTGGGAAAAAGCACGCCGGATTTCCTGTGAATGTCGGCACGAAAACGCGAAAATGAGGCTTGCAAAAGGGGGGAAAAGCGTGTATAATGTGGATTGACGCGGAGAATGGAAGTGTTTACACACCGCGAATGGAAGGGGGAATGCCGCGAGTGAACATCTATGATATTTCCCGTCACGCAGGCGTATCCATCGCAACCGTATCCCGCGTATTGAACAACAGCCCCCATGTGTCGGAGGAGACGCGCCGGAAGGTGATGAAGGTCATTGACGGCTGCGGCTATGTACCCAATGCCTTTGCCCGCGGTCTGGGATTGAACACGATGAAGACCATCGGGCTGCTCTGCCCGGATGCGGCTGACCCGTATCTGGCGCGCGCGCTGGCTTGCCTGGAGCATGCCTTCCGCCAGAAGCACTACGACTGTCTGCTCTCCTGCACGAACCGCGATCTCGCGGCGCGCCGGCAGGGCGTCGAATTACTGACCAGCCGCCATGTGGACGGCATGGTGCTCATGGGCTCGACGTTCATCGAGGAAAACTCGGAGGATAACGCCTATATCCGCCAAGCTGCGACGAATGTGCCGGTTGTGCTGCTCAATGGCTCGTTCCAGTGCCCGAACGTGTTCTGCGTCCTGTGCGATGACGAGCGCGCGATGAAGGAAGCTATGAACCAGCTGCTGGACAGCGGATGCAAGCGCGTGTTGTACCTGTACCACTCCAGCAACAACTCCGGGCAGCGCAAACTCGCCGGATGCCGGGATGCGCTGGCGGCGCACAATTTGCCGGTGGACGAGACGCTGATGCGCCGCTTCGACGCGGACAAATTCAGCATTCACGCCGTGCGCGACTGTCTGATGGAACTGGAACGCGACGGCTTGCAGTTCGACGCGGTGCTGGCGAGCGAGGATGTGCTGGCGGTTGGCGCGATGAAGTACGCGCAGGCGGTCGGGCGGCGCGTGCCGGAGGATTTGTCCGTCGTCGGCTACAACAACTCGAACCTCTGCCTGTGTACCGAGCCGGAGCTGACGAGCGTGGACAACCGTCTGCCCGCTATCTGCGAGCGCATTGTCGAAACGATGCTGGGCGTGCTGGAAGGACGCGAGATGCCGGAAAAAACCGTCTTTACGGCGGAAATCATCCAGCGAGGCTCAACACGGGCGGAACAAGACAAATAAGCTTTTCCCCGCATGGTGCGGTTTCGTATAGTAGCGATTTTTGAAAGGAGCTCATGACGTATGACCACCTTCATGGATAAGGATTTCCTGCTGAACACCGAGACGGCGCGCAAGCTCTACCACGACTATGCCGCGTCCTGCCCCATCATCGACTACCACTGCCACATCAGCCCCAAGGAAATTTGGGAAGACCAGCGCTTCGAGAACATCACGAAGGTCTGGCTGGGCGGCGACCACTACAAGTGGCGCCTGATGCGCTGCGCGGGCGTGGATGAATACTACATCACCGGCGGCGCGAGCGACTACGAGAAGTTCTGCAAGTGGGCGGAAGTTGTCGGCAAGGCAATTGGCAATCCGCTGTACCACTGGACGCATCTGGAACTGCAGCGCTTCTTCGGCTATCACGGTACGCTGAGCGCCAAGACCGCTGACGAAGTGTGGAACCTCGCTAACGAGACGCTGCAGAAGCCCGGCTACACCACGCGCGGCCTGATTGCCATGAGCAACGTCGAAACCATCTGCACCACCGACGACCCGGTGGATACGCTGGAGTATCACCAGAAGCTGCTGGCGGACAAGTCCTTCAAGACGAACGTGCTGCCCGCATGGCGTCCTGACAAGGCGGTCAACATCGAGAAGCCGGATTTCATGGCGTACATCGCCAAGCTGGAAAAGGCGGCGGAGATGGAAATCCACACCTTCGCGGACTTGAAGGCGGCGCTGGAAAAGCGCATGGCGTACTTCCACGAGAACAACTGCCGTCTGTCTGACCACGGCCTGAATTATGTGGTCTATGAGCCGGCGGATGATGCCGCGATTGAAGCCATCTTCGCAAAGAAGGCAGCGGGCGAGACGCTGACGGACACCGAAGTCGCGCAGTTCAAGACCGCGATGCTGCTCTTCTGCGCCGCGCAGTACAAGAAGCTGAACTGGACGATGCAGCTGCACTACGGCTGCCGCCGCGACAACAACCGCGTGATGTTCGAGAAGCTCGGCCCGGACACTGGCTACGACACCATCAACAACTATACGCCCGTTGACCAGATGGCAGCGTTCCTTGGTGCAGTCGAGTCGGCGTCGGGGCTGCCCCGCACGATCCTCTACTCCCTGAATCCGGCGGACGATCAGGCGATTGACACGCTGTGCGGCTGCTTCCAGTCGTCCGAAGCGGTCAGCAAGATGCAGCACGGCTCTGCGTGGTGGTTCAACGACCATTTCACCGGCATGACCAACCAGCTGACGAGCCTTGCGAATCTTGGCTATCTGGCGGGCTTTGTCGGCATGCTGACCGACAGCCGCTCCTTCCTGTCCTATCCGCGCCACGAGTATTTCCGCCGCATCCTGTGCCGTCTGCTGGGCGAATGGGTGGAGGATGGCCGCTTCCCGCAGGATTATGACATCCTTGGCGAAATCGTCCGCGGCATCTCCTGCGACAACGCGCGCAAGTATTTCGCGTTCCCGACGAAGTAAGGGGAGCAATGTCATTTCGGCATGACATTGCATGATTGCGCAGGGAGTTTCGCCTCTGCGGAGGCGACCAAAGGGCAATGAAAACAGACGAAGTCTGCGATCGCCCTTTGGAAACCTTCGGGTTGCGTACTCTCATACTTTTGGGGTATTGTTGCAGAACTGACCTCATCCGACTTCGCCGCAGCGACGGATGAGGTCGGATTAACACGCGAGACCAGTTGGGGAGTGTCGCCAACTCAATCGCGCGAAAGGGTCAAGGGAGGAACTCCCTTGCAGGGTCAAGGGACAGCGTCCCTTGTGGGGTCTGGGGCAACGCCCCAGCGCCTCTCATTAGCCGGACAGTTCAAAAGACTGCCCGGTTTTTTGAATGGTACGAAAGAAATGCGGCGGATGGTTGCACTTTTGCACGATTTGACGTATAATAAATGCATTCCGGGAGACTGGAAAATGTACCTTTCAAAGGAGAATACGCTATGTACCGCAAAAATGCGTGGGAAAACCTCGCGGAGGACGAAAAGGAACAGCTTTCCGCCTTCGCAAAGGATTATATGGCATTCCTGAACAACGGCAAGACCGAGCGTGAGTGCGTCGCGGAGGGCGTGCGTCAGGCGGAAGCAAAGGGCTTCAAGAACCTGATGGACGTCGTCAAGAACGGTGAAACGCTCAAGGCGGGCGACCGCGTTTATCGTGCGTGGATGAATAAGGATATCATGCTCTTCATCATCGGTGAGAAGCCGATGGAGTGCGGCATGAACATTCTGGGCGCGCACATCGACTCGCCCCGCATTGACATCAAGCAGAATCCGCTGTATGAGGATGAGCACCTTGCGTACCTCGACACGCACTACTACGGCGGCATCAAGAAGTACCAGTGGGTGGCACTGCCGCTGGCGCTCCACGGCGTTGTTGTCAAGAAAGACGGCACGACCGTCACGCTGAATATCGGTGATAAGCCCGGCGACCCCGTCTTCTACATCTCTGACCTGCTGATTCACCTTGCCGCCGATCAGATGGGCAAGACCGCCGCAAAGGTGATTGAAGGCGACAGCCTGAACATCATCATCGGCAGCGAACCGAAGAAGGATACCGACAAAGACCCGGTCAAAACCGCGATTTTGGACATTTTGAAGGAGCAGTACGGCATCGACGAAGAAGATTTCATCTCCGCCGAACTGGAAGCTGTTCCTGCGGGCCATGCGCGCGACCTCGGCTTCGACCGCAGCATGATTATGGGCTACGGCCACGACGACCGCGTGTGCGCGTATCCGTCGATGGCGGCTGTGCTGAATTATGAAGGCACGCCGGAATATACCCTCGCGGCGGTGCTGACTGATAAGGAAGAAATCGGCAGCGTCGGCGCAACGGGCATGGGCGCTATGTACTTTGAGAACACGATGGCAGAACTGATTGCCTGTGTGACGGGCGAGGACAAGCCGCTGACCCTGCGCCGCTGCCTTCAGAACAGCCGTATGCTCTCCAGCGACGTGAGCGCGGGCTTTGACCCGAACTTTGCGGGCGTGTTCGAGAAGCGCAACGCGTCCATCGTCGGCAATGGCGTGACGTTCAACAAGTTCACCGGCAGCCGTGGCAAGTCTGGCTCGAATGACGCCAACGCGGAGTTTGTTGCGCAGGTGCGCCGCATCTGCGACGAAGCGAACGTGTGCTGGCAGACGGCGGAGCTGGGCAAGGTGGATGTCGGCGGCGGCGGAACGATTGCCTACATCTGCGCCAAGTACGGCATGAACGTCATCGACTGCGGCATCCCGGTGCTGAGTATGCACGCACCGTGGGAGGTCATCAGCAAGGTTGACCTGTGGGAAGAATACAAGTGCTACTGCGCGTTCCTGAAGGGCGCACGGGAGTTCTAAGCCAATCAAAAAGGGCGGTTCGGAAGCAAAACACCGAATCGCCCTTTTGCGTACCGTTTTCCTCAATCAGCACGCGGAAGAAGCCTAAAAGTGCGCTCAACTCAATCGCGAAAAGGGAGTCCAGAGGGTCGAAGACCCTTTGGCGGGTCAAGGGCAGCGCCCTTGCGTCACTCCACCGTCACCGATTTTGCCAGATTGCGCGGCTTGTCAACGTCGCAGCCGCGGCTGACCGCCATGTAGTAGGCGAACAGCTGCACGGGGATAATCGCCAGCAGCGGCAGCAAGTCCGACGCAGCGTCCGGGATGACCCAGAGTTCGTCCGCATCCTTCGCGGCGCGGTCGCGCAGGGCTTCCGGGCAGACGATGAGGACTTTCGCGCCGCGGCTCTTTACTTCGCGCACGTTCGACAGCGTTTTATCTGCCAGATGCTCCTGCGTCAGCAGCGCGCAGACCAGCGTGCCCTGTTCAATCAGCGCGATTGTGCCGTGCTTCAGTTCGCCCGCCGCATACGCTTCGGACATGATGTAGCTGACTTCCTTCAGTTTCAGCGACGCTTCCATTGCCAGCGCGTTGTCCAGCCCGCGCCCGATGTAGAACACATGCTGCCGGTCGTGGTACAGGCTGGAGAAGCGCTGCACCGCGGGTTCGAGCGCCATCACCTGCTCCGCCAGTGCGGGAATGTCCGCCATCTGCCGCAGAAGCTCCGATGCTACGCTCTCCGTCAGATGTCCGCGCTTCACGCCGAGATCAATCGCCAGCAGCACCATCATTTCCACTTGCGTGATGTATGCTTTTGTGCTTGCGACGGCGATTTCCGGCCCGGCGTAGGTGTACATGACGCAATCCCCAGCGGTGCGGGCAATCGACGAGCCGACGACGTTCGTCAGCGCCATCACTTTTGCGCCCAGCCGCTCCGCCTCACGCATGGCGGCCAGCGTGTCCGCCGTTTCGCCGCTCTGCGAAATGGCAAGGAAGCAGTCGCCTGTGCCCAGAATCGGGTTGCGATAGCGGAACTCGGATGCTACATCCACCACCACGGGCAGCCGCGCCAGCTTCTCGATTACATACTTGCCGACGACACCCGCGTGGTACGCTGTGCCGCAGGCGACAATCGTCAGCGTGCGCAGGGAATTTGCTTCTTCCGCCGAAATCGGGAACGCGCCGGGGCGAATCGCCATTTTTTCTGCGTCGACGTGGGCGGAAAACGTCTTTTTCAGCGCGGCGGGCTCTTCGTGAATCTCCTTGAGCATGAAGTGCGCATAGCCGCCTTTTTCCGCCGCTTCCACGTCCCAATCAACGTGAATGGGCTTGAGCGCACGTTCGTTGCCGAAATGGTCGTATACGCGTACACCGCTCCGGGTCAGCACGGCGACTTCGCGTTCATCAAGCAGCTCCACCGTCCGCGTGTGGCGAATCAGCGCAGGAATGTCGCTGCCGACGTACTGTGCGCCGTCGGACAGCCCGACGACAAGCGGGGAATCCTTGCGCGTGCAGTAGAGCGTATCCGGCGCTTCGGCGTTCAGGACGCACAATGCGTAGCTGCCTTCGAGCATTGTCTGCGCGCGCAGAATGGTCGAGAGCATGTCGCCGTCGTAAAGCGTATGCAGCAGATGGGCGATTACCTCCGTGTCCGTTTCGGATACGAACACGCAGCCTTTCGCCTTCAGCTGAGCGCGCAGCTCCTCGTAGTTCTCGATGATGCCGTTGTGGACGACGGCGATATGCCCCTTCATGTCCGTGTGCGGATGGGCGTTGATGTCGTTTGGTTCGCCGTGGGTTGCCCAGCGCGTGTGACCGATGCCGATGGTGCCGGGCAGGGGATTTGATGCCACCCGTGCGGCGAGATTTGCCAGCCGTCCCTTCGCCTTGCTCAGCCGGATGACGCCACCGTCCATGACCGCAATGCCCGCGCTGTCATAGCCGCGGTACTCCAATCGGGAAAGTCCGTCCAATAAAATGTCCTGCGCCTGCTGCGCGCCAATATAGCCAACGATGCCGCACATAGGGAATCGCTCCTTCCAAGTCGAATAAGACGTTATAATACAAGTTCAACCTATTGCATTATACGCCGATTTCGATGAAAATGCAACACCCATGTGTGTCTTTTTTTACGGGTCAGGAAAAACGCCGTTTTGCAGCACTTTTTCGGGGTCAACCGCCGTATCGCCGACGACAATCCGCAGGTGCAGGTGTGCGGGCAGATCACATTCCTCCGGCATCGTGCGCCCGATGAAGCCAATCGTCTGCCCGGCGCGAACCGGATCACCCGCGCGAATCGCGTAGAGCATCGACAGGTTCGCATAGCGCACGAGGACGCCGCCGTGGTCGATTTCCGCATACGCGCCGAAAACACCGCTGTCCGCGCAGCTGATGACGGTGCCGTCTGCCATGGCGCTGACTTTCGCGCCCTCCGCCCCGGCGTAATCCGCCGCATCGTGCAGCGCCCACAAGCCCGTGGCGCTGCTTTGCCGCATCCGTGTGTTGTCGAAGGGACGCAGCAGCGTCATGCTTTCGAGCGGCGTGGTAACGCTGCGGACGGTGGGGGAGACTGTCGGCGCGGGCGTGGCGGTCTGCGCACTGTCAAGCGACTGCTGAAGCAGCTGCGCAGCGGATATGTCGCCGGAGATGGGCGGGGTCGGCGTGACGCGTGCGAATTCCGCCTGCCGCGTCCACAGCGCCGTGCCGACAATCACCGAGACGCACAACAGCGCCATCAGCAGAAAAGTCCACTGCTCCCGGCGTAGATGCAGCGCGTGGAAAAGTGAACGAAAATGACGGTCAGCCATGAGAAAATCACCTCAACCATGCCGTGTAGGGCGTTTTCTCCTATTATGAGCCGGAAAAACCTGTTTTATCCATCCGCGTCAGCTGCGTGCCGGGGTAGTAGTGCGCCAAAATCTCCGCGAAATCCGCGCCGTCCGCCGCCATCGCCTGCGCGCCTGCCTGCGATAAGCCGACGCCGTGCCCGTATCCGACGGTGTGGAAAACGATGCGGTCGCCATCCGCCTCCCAAGTGAAGTAGGTGCTTCGCAAGGAGAGCGCTTTGCGGAAATCAGCGCCGCGGACAGTTTGACTGCCGACCAGCAGCGTCGCGACGCGCCCGGAAGCGGTCGTGGATTGCAGACGAATCGCGCTGGGCAGCGTGTCCGCCGTCACGCCGCAGCCGGGAAAAGCGCGCAGAAGCAGATCTGCCGCTTCCTCGCAGGAGAAGGACGTGTCGGCGCGGAAGCCGGCGTACCCCTCTTCGCCGGGACTGTCTACGCTGACCAGATACGGCTTGGCGGATGCGAACACGGCGGCGGCATCTTCAGTCTTTCCGCCGGAACAGGCGTGGTACAGCACCTCGATGGGCAAGCCGCCGCTGGTGAGCAGCAAGCCGTCTGTTGCGCGGACCGCGCGGTCAATGCGCGCGCGGAGGACGACGTACTCGCTGCCCCAGCGGGCTTGCAGCTGCGCATCCGTCTGGTACGCCTGACAGCACGCGCTGTCCGTGCAGATATCGCAGTCCGGGTGGCGGACGCACCCGTTTCCGCCGAACGCGCGGCTCTGCGCGACGGCACGCGTACGGGCGGCAATGGCTTGACATTTGAGCGCTTCCGGCGCGTAATTCGCGGGCATCTCTGCCGCCAATGCGCCGAAAACGTAGTCTTCCAGCGGCAGCAGGCGGATTTCCTCCGCATCGGCGAAGTAGACCCGGAGTGTTAAGCCGCTGTCAAACGTGGAATCGGTCGGCGCGGCACAGGAAGACAGCATCAGGATACACACAAGAAACGACAACAGCTGTTTTTGTTTCATGGGCACACAACCTTTTCGCAGAAATTTCGGGAAATGTTCGGATTGCACAAATCGCCGCACGGGGGAAACAGTTTTCGCTCCGACGGCGCAAAACCAGTTTATGCACGGAAAATTTCGTGCATGAGCAGGAATTTATGTCGGCAATGGCGAAATACTTACCGCATCGTCTACGGTCAAAATGAACGCACTTTCCGAAAATCACAAAAAATGCAGGAGAAAATGCTGAATATGACTTGACGAAAATGCATAAAAGTGATTCAATAGTAAGTGAAAAGAGTGAAGAACGCAAACGCGGCTCTCCGTGATTGCAGGCGGAGGAACGCAACGCAAGCAAAGGCAGGTGTAACTATGCGCTACAACGGCCCGACCGCCGCGGTGCGGGACCAGTTCCATCAGGGAACGAACCGCAGAGCCTATGAGATGCTCGGCGCGCACCCGGTGACGCAGGACGGACAGGAAATGTGGCATTTCGCTGTCTGGGCGCCGAACGCGCGGGCGGTTTCTCTCATTGGCGAATTCAACCAGTGGGACAGGAAAAAAACGCCCATGCAGAAGGTCTACGACGGTACATGGGAAGTGCGGCTGCCCGCGAAAACCTTCGACGTGAAGAGTGACCCGAAACGCTATGATTATCCCGACGCTGCAAAGAAACTGACAACCTACAAATATTGCATTCAGGCGCAAGACGGGACGTGGCAGGACAAGGCTGACCCCTATGGGTTCGCCATGCAGATGCGCCCCGACACTGCCAGCCGTATTTACGACCTGAGCGGCTACCGCTGGGGCGACGCGGACTGGATGGAGGCGCGCAAGTCCTACGACCCGTACCACAGTCCGGTGAACATCTACGAGATGCACCTTGGCTCGTGGCGGCGGCACAAGGATGGCACGTTCCTGACGTATACGGAGATTGCCGAACAGCTCGTGCCGTACCTCAAAGAAATGGGCTACACGCATGTGGAGTTCATGCCGGTGATGGAGCATCCGCTGGATATGTCGTGGGGCTATCAGGTGTCCGGCTACTATGCGGCGACGGCGCGCTTCGGCGAACCGAAGGAACTGATGGCGCTCATTGACGCGCTGCATCAGGCGGGCATCGGCGTGCTGCTGGACTGGGTTCCCGCGCATTTCCCGCGTGACGCAATGGGACTGCGCCGCTTTGACGGTACGCCCTGCTACGAGCATCCCGATCCCCGGCGCGGCGATATGCCGCAGTGGGGGACGCACATGTTCGACTATGCGCGCGGCGAGGTCAACTCGTTCATGCTCTCCAACGCCTGCTTCTGGCTGGAGTGGTATCACGCCGATGGGCTGCGCGTGGATGCGGTCACGTCCATGCTGATGTACGACTTCTGCCGTGAGCCGGGGCAATGGCTGCCCAACAAGTACGGCGGGCACGAGAATCTCGATGCCATTGCTTTCCTGCGCCGGATGAACGAAACCGTCTACCGCGATTTTCCCGGTGTGATGATGGTGGCGGAGGAATCCAGCGCCTATCCGATGGTCACGCGTCCGATTTATCTGGGCGGGCTGGGCTTCGGGTTCAAGTGGAACATGGGCTGGATGAATGATATGCTGGCGTATATCAAGCTCGACCCGGTCTACCGCAAGTATCACCACGACAAGCTGACGTTCTCACTGATGTACGCTTTCTCGGAGAACTACATCCTGCCGTTTAGCCACGACGAGGTGGTACACGGCAAGCACTCGATGCTGGACAAGCAGCCGGGCGACCTGTGGAAGAAGTTCGCAGGACTTCGCGCACTGTACGGCTACACGATGGCGCATCCGGGCAAGAAGCTGCTGTTCATGGGTGGCGAGTTTGGTCACTTCATCGAGTGGAAGTATGACGACCAGCTGGACTGGTTCCTGCTGCTGTACGAGAATCATCCGCAGGTGCAGCAGTGCTGCAAGCGTCTGAACGAAATCTACCGCACGACGCCCGCGCTCTACCAGATTGATGACAGCTGGGACGGCTTCCAGTGGATTCAGGCGAACGACAGCGATAACTCCATCGTTGCGTTCCTGCGCACGGATAAGCGGGGCAACTCGCTCCTGTGCGTGACGAACTTCACGCCTGTGTTCCATCCGCAGTACCGCATCGGGCTGCCGCAGATGGGTACGCTGACGGAGTGCTTCAACACCGACCGCAAGGAATACGGCGGCTCGAATCAGTACAACAACTGGGCGATTCGCACGGAAGAAGAGCAGCTTCAGGATTTCCAATACAGCTGCGATATCTGCGTGCCGCCGCTCTCAACGGTCTATTTCACCTATCAGCGCGACCCGCTGCCGGAGAAGGTGAAGAAAGCGCGCGTTATCCCGGAAATCGCGGATGTGCCGCCAAAGAAAGCATCCCAAACGGCAAAGAAACCGCAGCCGCTGCCGGAAAAGTCCGCCGGCAAAGCCAATTCCATTTCCATCGGCTGAATCGGCGCTCGCCGCAATCAGGGGAGGAGCGAAAGCGCTGTTTCACATACATCACCGTGCCACCTGATGCACCGAGGGCGGCGCGAATCCTGCACGGTCGGTGCGCTTCGCAAGAAACAAGGATGAAGGAGCGTGTTCTCATCATGAAAAAGAAGACCTGTGTTGCCATGCTGCTGGCAGGCGGACAGGGCAGCCGTCTGGGTGTCCTGACTAAGAAGGTGGCAAAGCCGGCTGTTCCCTACGGCGGCAAGTACCGCATCATTGACTTCCCGCTGTCCAACTGCACCAACAGCGGCATTGACACCGTGGGCGTGCTGACGCAGTATATGCCGCTGGAACTGAATTCCTACATTGGCTCCGGCGCACCGTGGGATTTGGACTTGTCCACCGGCGGCGTGTTCGTCCTGCCGCCCTATCAGACGGGCAAGACGGGCGACTGGTATCGCGGCACGGCAAACGCCATCTATCAGAATATGGCGTTTATCGAGCAGTATGATCCGGATTACGTCCTGATTCTCTCCGGCGACCATATCTATAAGATGGACTACAACGCCATGCTGCAGTACCACATCCGCAAAGGCGCGGATGCGACGATTGCTGTGCGCCCTGTGCCGTGGGAAGAAGCGAGCCGCTTCGGCATCATGAATACGGACGCGGACGACAACATTGTTGAATTTGAAGAAAAGCCCAAGCAGCCCAAGTCCAACAAGGCGTCCATGGGTATTTACATCTTCTCGTGGGCGAAGCTCCGCGCGTACCTGACCGCGGACGAGGCAGACAAGACATCCGCCAATGACTTCGGCAAGAACATCATCCCCGCGATGCTGAACGACAAGCAGGTCATGGTGGCATACAACTTCGAGGGCTACTGGAAGGACGTTGGCACGATTGAATCCCTGTGGGAAGCGAACATGGACTTGCTCAGCGTGCCCATGCCGATTGACCTGCATGACAAGAAGTGGCGCATCTACGCCAAGAATCCGGGCCTTGCGCCGCACTACATCGCCAAGGGCGCTGTCGTGAGCGATTCGCTGGTTACGGAAGGCTCGGAAGTCTACGGCTCTGTGCAGCACTCCGTGATTTTCGCAGGCGTGACCATTGAAGAGGGCGCAAGCGTCATTGACTCGGTTGTCATGCCCTATGCGGTCATCAAGCGCGGCGCGGTTGTCCGTCGGGCGATTGTGGCGGAGAACGCCGTGATTGGTGCGGGCTGCATGGTCGGCGAAGAGACGGGCAATATCGCCGTCGTTGGTCAGGGCGTCACCCTTCCCGCCGGTGTCAGCGTGACCGCGGGTCAGCAGGTGGACGAGAACACCAAATTCTGATAATCACAGCAGCGGAAAGGATGTAAGAAAATGAAAAACGTAATGGGTGTTATCTACACCGGCGAAAATGACGCCAATCTGCGCGAGCTGACCCTGACCCGCGCCATCGCGGCGCTGCCTGTGGGCGGCCGCTACCGCGTCATTGACTTCCTGCTGTCCTCGATGGTCAACGGCGGCATCAAGAACGTCGGCGTTATCATGCAGAAGAATTATCACTCCCTGATGGATCACATCGGCTCCGGCAAGGAGTGGGATCTGCACGGGAAGAATGACGGCCTCAAGGTGCTGCCGCCGTTCCTGACGCGCGAGAATGTTGGCGTGTACTCTGGTATGCTGGATGCGCTGCGCTCCAACACCAACTATCTCTCCCGCTCCAAGCAGGAATATCTGGTGCTGAGCAACTCCACCATCATCTACAACGCGAATATCGCGGAGTTTGTGGCGTATCATCAGAACAGCGGCGCGGACATCACCATCATGTACACCGCTGATCCGAACATGCAGCGCGACGAACTGGGCTGCTATCTGGCGGTGGATGAAAGCGGCATGGTGACGGACATGGAAGTTGATCCGACGCATCCGAACCTGCCGCTGACGAGCATGGAGGTCGTCGTGATGAAGCGCGAGTTGCTGCGCACGCTGGTGGACAAGGGCGTGGCGCACGGCTATCATGACTTCAACCGTGATGTGCTGCTCCGTCTGGTGACGGAAGGCACGGCGCGCGTGAATGCGTGGGCGTATACTGGTCTGTGCTGGCGCATGGACTCCGTGCAGAGCTACTTCAAGTTCAATATGGATATGCTGGATACCCAGATTCGCCATCGTCTGTTCACGGCGGAGCTGCCTGTGTACACCAAGGTTCGCGACGAGATGCCCGCCCGCTATGGCGACAATGTGACCGTCGTCAACTCGCTGGTGGCGGATGGCTGCATCATCGAAGGCACGGTGGAAAACTCTGTGCTGGCGCGCGGCGTGCGCATTGCCCCCGGTGCGCATGTGAAGAACTGCATCATCATGCAGGATGGTCAGGTGCACAACGACGCTTCCATCGAAAACTGCATTCTGGACAAGCAAACGGTCATCAAGCGCAGCGCGCGGCTCATCGGCCCGGCGGCATACCCGATTGTTATCGCGAAGAATGTTGTCATCTAACAAACGAATCGCCTGAATCACTGACGCGGTTCGGATTTGCAAACCGCGCCAATATGTGCTATACTATTGGTGCGGTTTGTTATTTCCCGTAATTTTTTCCCTTGCCCCCGGCAGGAAATATTTCTGATGGAGGATAGAAACGATGAAGATTCTCTTTACGGCGAGCGAGTGCGTCCCGTTTATCAAGACCGGCGGTCTGGCGGATGTTGTCGGCGCGCTGGCGCCTGTTCTGGCGAAGCAGGGTCACGACGTGCGCGTGATGCTGCCCCTGTATGCGGCGGTGCCGAAGCAGTATGTTGACCAGATGACCCATGTGACCGACTTTGAGGTCGCGCTGGGCTGGCGCCGTCAGTACTGCGGCATTGAACTGCTGGAAAAGGACGGCGTGAAGTTCTACTTTGTGGACAACAAGTTCTATTTTGGCCGTCCGTATATCTACGGCATGGGCGGCGACGAGTACGAACGCTTTGGTTTCTTCTGCCGCGCGGCGCTGAACGCCCTGCCGCTGCTGGACTTCCAGCCCGACGTGATTCATGCGCATGACTGGCAGTCCGGCATGGTGCCCGCACTGCTGAAAATTCAGTATGCCCACCTGCCGTTCTTCGCAAACATCAAAACCATGTTCACCATCCACAACCTGCAGTATCAGGGCGTGTTTGGCATCCGCGAAGTGCAGGACGTGCTGGGTCTGGGCGACAGCCTGTGGACGGACGACAAGCTGGAGTGCTACGGCTGCGCGAACTTCATGAAGGCTGCGCTGGTGTATTCCGACATCATCACCACCGTCAGCCCGTCCTATGCCGAGGAAATTCAGACGGCATACTACGGCGAGCGGCTGGATGGTCTGCTCCGCGCGCGCAAGCGTGAAGTGTTCGGCGTGCTCAATGGCATCGACATGGCGGACTACAATCCCGCGACGGACGCGCGCATTCCGGCGGAATATACCGCGGATGACCTGTCCGGCAAGGCAAAGTGCAAGGCAGAATTGCAGGAGAAGCTCGGTTTGACCGTTGACCCGAATGTGCCGATTATCGGCATGGTGGGCCGCCTGAGCAGCCAGAAGGGGCTTGATCTTGTGGACTACATCATCGGCGACCTGATGAGCGAGAACGTGCAGCTGGTTGTGCTGGGCATGGGCGAGAGCCGCTATGTCAATCTGTTCTCGTGGGCAGAGGGCGAGTTCAAGGGCAAGGTCGCGGCGCGGTTCGCGATGGACCACGCGCTGGCGCATCAAATCTACGCGGGCTGCGACATGTTCCTTATGCCCAGCCAGTTCGAGCCGTGCGGCTTGAGCCAGCTGATTGCCCTGCGCTACGGCACAGTGCCGATTGTCCGCGAGACGGGCGGTCTGCGCGACACGGTGCTGTCCTACAACGAGTACACCGGCGACGGCAATGGCTTCACGTTCTTCAATTACAACGCCAATGACATGCTCAATGTCATCAACCGCGCCATCGACTACTACGAGAACCACAAGGACGTGTGGCACACGCTCCAGCAGCGCGGCATGACTGGCGATTACAGCTGGACGAACTCCTCTAAGAAATATATGGAACTGTACGAAGGCTTGGTGAGCGGGCGTTTCGACCATGACTCCGCATCGAATCAGGAGAAGACATCTTCTGACGACGACGCGGAGGCGAACCCAGTGGTCGTCCCGTATCCGTATGAGAAGGAAGAACCCGTGAAGCCCAAGCGCGTCCGCCGCACGAAGGAGCAGATTGCGGCCGACAAGGCGGCGAAGGAAGCGGAGAAGGCAGCCAAGGAAGCCGCGAAAGCCGCCGAAGCGCCTGCAAAGCCTGCCCGCAAGCGCCGCACAAAGGCGGAAATTGAAGCTGACAAGGCGGCAAAAGCTGCTGCGGCGGAAGTGACCGCGGAAGCTCCCGTGAAGCCCGCCCGCAAGCGCCGCACGAAGGCGGAAATCGAGGCGGACAAGGCGGCGAAGGAAGCGGCAAAGGCAGACAAACCTGCCCGCAAGCCGCGCGCGAAGAAAGCGGAAACGCAGGAATAATCCGTATCATCCGACAGGCGTTCTGACCTGAACCCAACAGGTCGGAGCGCCTGCCTTTTTGTGCGTGACGGAAATTTCCAGCGCGGTTTGTTACAATCTGCATGACACGCCGGGCGCTTTCTGCTACAATGGAGGAGAAGTACCACCACAAGGAGGATTTTCCCGTGCAATTCCGATACCAGCGGGCGCTGTGCCTGCTTCTGATGCTTTTCCTGATGCTCTCCGCAATGCCCACATCATTCGCCGAGGATACAGCGGATGTTGCCGTACAGTCCGCGCCGCTGGAGCGGAGCGCTGCCACACGCAACGGCATGGTGCGTGTGCGCCTACTGTCCATTGGCAGCAATCCCGCGTCGCTCACGGTGACGGCGCTCGGCGCAATGGCGGTCAGCGGCGGGCAGACGATGGCGCTGGCGAATGGTGAGAAAGTCAGCATCAGCCACAGCAGCGCGACGGGCGAAATCCGCCTGACGCGGGGCGGCGAGACGGTCAGCATGGGGCGGGAGATGGCGCTCAGGCGTCGGCAGACGGACGGCGGATTCCGCATTGCACAGGCAAGAAGACCGCAAAACGTCTACCCCGGTGACCTGCACCTTGTGTCGAAGCTGGAAAGCGGGACGTATCGGCTCTATGTCGTGGCGAATGTGTACATCGAATCGTACCTCTATGGCGTCGTGCCGTATGAAATGGGGTCATCATCGGCGCTGGAAGCATTGAAAGCACAGGCGGTTGCGGCGCGGACGTACACCCTGCGCGCCATGAATGCGAACGCATCGAAGGTCTACGACGTTGTGGACACGACCGCCGACCAGGTGTACAACGGCAGTCCGACGGAGCGCGACCGGGCGGCGGAGGCGGTGGACGCAACGCGCGGCATTGTCGCCATGAACGACGGCAAGCTGACCGGGACGTACTACACCGCGTCCAACGGTGGGCAGACCGAATCCGCCCGCAACGCGTGGGGCTCATCCGGCGTGAATTACCTGACGGTTAAGGACGACCCGTTCGACCGCATGAACCCGTACAGCAGCACACGCAAGATGACGATTTACGCTGCATTTGCCCACGCAAGCCAGAATCAGACCCTGACGCGCCTGTTGCAGGCGAAAGCGCCGAATGCGACGATTCTGCGCATCGAGGCCGTTACGCCGCACACGCCGAAGTACGCCGCACCCAGCCGCTTATATACGAAGCTGGATTTTGACGTGACGGCGCTTGTGGATGGCGAAACGCGCCGCCTGACGCTGACGTTCGACATTTTCAGCGAGCTGGAAAGCGCCCTCAATTTGTCCATTAACACGACGAAAAACGAACTCTGGTCGATCAAGGCGGATGGGGAGACGTTCGTGCTGACCGTCAGGCGCTACGGACACGGCATCGGCATGAGCCAGCGCGGGGCACAGCAGATGGCGAACCTGGGCTATACCTACGACCAGATTCTCGGCTTCTACTACGAGAACTGCGTGCGAATGCAGTACACCTTCACGCACACGATTCTGCCGCCCGTGGGCGACGCGCCCGTGACGGCGACTGAAGCCCCCGCGACGATTTCGCCCGCCGCGCCCAATCAGGCCATGGTGACGCTGGTGAATGTGGAGGATGTCCTGAACGTGCGCCTGACCGCCTCGGACAATGGCACACTGCTGACGACGCTGCCCGCCGGAACAGCCGTGACCGTGCTGGCAAAGGGCGATAATTGGACGCTCATCCGCTTCGGGCGGATTGTCGGCTACGTCCGCACGGAAAACCTGACGTTCACCGGCACGCCGCCGACGCAGAGCGACGAAAACCCGACACCCATCACCCGCTGGGCGACCGTGACAGGCACGAATTCGCTGAATCTGCGTGCGTCCGGCAGCTACGATGCGGCGGTGCAGTCCACCATCCCCGGCGGCGCGGTGCTGTGCGTGTTCGCGGTGGAGAACGGCTGGGCGAGCATACAGTATGGCGCGAAAACAGGCTACTGCGCGGCGGGGTATCTCACGTTCAGCGATACTTATCCGGGCAAAACGAGCCAGACCGGGCGTTCTGCGATGGTCAGGACGGCGACAGCGCTTCGGGCGACCCCGTCCACCTCTGCGGCGGTGCTGATGAACCTGCCGCAGGGCGTTCAAATTGCTGTGCAGAGCAGCGACGGCAGCTGGTGCCGCGTGACGGCGGGCGGCATTGACGGCTATGTGCTGGCAAGCTGCCTTGATTTCAGCGCCGTCGGCATCGAATTGACACCTGTGCCGACGACAAGCGGCGAACAGACCGCGATTGTCAATTCCACCGCCTCGACGCTCAACCTCCGGCAGGGTGCGGGCACAGAATACCCCGTGCTGGCGGAAATTCCGAAGGGAACGAGCATCATCGTCACGGCATACGGCGAAACGTGGTGTGCTGTTCGCTGGGGCAGCCTGACCGGGTACGTCATGACGCAGTACCTGCGCTTTGATGTGCCGAGTGGGACGCCCGCGCCGAGTGGGACGCCCACACCGGGCGCAACGCTCGAACCGACGGCATCCCCTGAACCAAGCGAAGCGCCAACGCCTGTTCCATCTGCGTCCGAACCGCCTGCGAAGGTGGAGGATGACGTGTCAGCTGGCAGCTACGTTGCGTGGGTGAGTGCGGACAATGCGCCGCTTCGTCAGGCGATGGCTGCGGATGCGGCAGTCCTGGCGACAATCCCGCGAGGAACGCAGGTGACAGTGCTTGCACAGGGCGGCGATTGGTGCTATGCCGCGGTCGGGCAGATGACGGGCTATTTCACGGCGGATGCGCTCTCCTGCGAGCAGCCGGACGCGCCGCTGGGGCAGAAATACGTCAGCACAAAGTCGGATTCGCTGGCGATGCGGCAGTCGCCCAATGCGGGCGCATCGATTGTGCAGTGGCTTCCGCGCGGCGCACTGGTGACATTCATTTCGCAGGAAAACGGCTGGAGTTACATCCGCTACGGCGGCAAAGAGGGCTACTGCGCGTCGCAGTATTTGAGCGACAGCGCGCCCGGTGCGGTCGTCATCAGCGATACGCCGATTCTGGACGTGACGCTGGAAAAAGTGACTGGGTGGACAGCGAGCATCCGCCAAGCAGAAACGCTCTACCAGTGGTGCAGCGCCGATGCGCCCGAAACGGCGAAAGTCGAAGCGGATTTGGTGCTGACCGTGCTGGAAAAGGGCGAAATCTGGTGCCGTGTGCGGACAGAAGAAGGGGAGGAAGGCTATTGTCTGACAAGCCGATTGACGCTGATTGCGCCGGAAAACTGACCATCCTGCCCGGCGAACGGGTGGACGAATTGCAGCAGGCGGGGCTGCGCATCCTGCAAAAGGAACAGGGTTTCCGCTTCGGCATGGATGCCGTGCTGCTGTCGAGCTTCGTGCGGGCGGAAAGCCGCGACCGCTGTGCTGATTTTGGCACGGGGACGGGTATCCTGCCGCTGCTGCTGGCAGGCATGGGGCGCGCGAAAAGCGTCGATGCGTTTGAAATTCAGCCGGATATGGCGAATATGGCGCGGCGGAGCGTGCGGCTCAACGGGCTGGAACATATCATCCGCATCCACGCCCTGCCGGTGGAGAGTGCCGACGAGGTGCTTGCGCCCGGCAGCATCGACGTAATTGTGTGCAATCCGCCGTATGGGCATCATGGCACGACGCTGCCAAATCCGGCGCAGACGCTGTCTTTGGCGCGCCATCAGCAGAAAAGTGGGCTGACGGCGGGGTTCAAGATGGCGTATTATCTGCTGCGCGGCAAGGGGCGGATGGCGGTCATCTACCCGGCGGCGCGGATGCTGGAAGTGATGAAGGACATGGAGAAAGCCGGGCTTGCGCCGAAGCGGTTTCAGCTGATTTACCCCTCGGCGCAGAAGGCAGCAAATCTGGTGATGATTGAGGCGCTCAAGGATGCGCGCCCGATGCTGCACCCTGAACCGCCGCTGATGATTTACGAGCCGGACGGCACACTGACCGCGTCGCTGCGGAAGATTTACGCCATGGAGCGCGCATCAAGGATTCAGGCGGGCGACGGCGAAATTCAGCACGCCCGCGAACGTCACCCACAGCAGGTACGGCACGAGCAGCCATCCGGCAAGGGGCTTCTGCCGCCCGAACTGCACTGCCATGATGAAAATCAGGCAGAGCAGCAGAATCAGCCAAAAGAAGGAAAGCCCAAGCGCTTTCAGGATAAAGAACAGCACGGGCCACATCAGGTTGACGGCTAACTGGGCGATATACAGCCCCAGCAGCAGAAAACGGTCGCGCCCCTGCGCGCGCAGGACGAGCCACATGCAGTACGCCATCAACGCATAGAGGATACTCCAAACGATTGGAAAGAGCCAGCCCGGCGGCGCAAAGCCGGGTTTGTTCAGAGCGTGGAAGAAGTCCATGCCGTCGCGGGTGAGAAAGCCGACGAGCGCCCCTGCGCCGAGCGTGGCGGCTTCCAGCGCGACGAGCGAGCGCCAAGTGGCCTTTTTGCCTTGCTGCGTCAAAGTTATCGCCTCCTATGACACGGATAGCCTATGTCATCAGGCAGCGCGGCATACAGGAAAGAAGCGGAGGAAACACAGATTATGGGAAGCGTTTTGGTCATCGGCGGCGGCGCGGCGGGATTGGCGGCGGCGATTGCGGCGGCGGAATGCGGCGATACGGTCACGGTAGCGGAAAAAATGGATCGCGTTGGCAAAAAAATCCTCGCGACGGGCAACGGCCGCTGCAACCTGATGAACACGGGTGCGCCGCGCTATCCGGGAAATGCGGCGTTCGCGGCGGATGTGCTGTCTCACTGCGGCGCAGAGGCACAGAAAGCCTTCTGGGAGCATCTTGGACTGTGGCTTCGGCAGGAAGAAGCGGGGCGCGTGTACCCGGTCAGTTCGCAGGCCTCAAGCGTGCTGGATGCGCTCCGCCTGCAATTGACCGCCCTGCATGTGCGGGTGGTGACGGGCGTATCCATCACAGCGCTGCAACGTGAAAATGATGGCTGGACGGCGCTCTCGGCGGACGGGCAGCAATTTCGGGCGAACCGCGTTATCATCAGCGGCGGCGGATGCGCCCAGCCCAAGCTCGGCAGCGACGGCAGCGCCCTGCGTCTGCTGACGAATCTCGGCTGCCCCGCGACGACTTTCGCGCCCGCGCTGACGCAGATTATCACAGATAGCACGCCAATCAAGGGGCTGAGCGGCATCCGCGTCAAGGCGCAGGTGGCGGTTATCGACCGGAAAAGCGTCCTGCATGAGGAGGATGGCGAGCTGCTGTTCGCGGATTACGGCGTCAGCGGCGTGTGCGTGATGCAGTGCGCGCGGTATGCAAAGGAAGGGCGGATGCTTCGCGTGTCGCTGGTGAAGGGCATGGGTTTCGCGGATGCGGGCGATTTCCGCCGCGAACTGCACCGCCGCCGGAGAGACTGGGCGCAGCGCCCGATGGCGGAGATGCTGACCGGGCTGTGCGTGCCGCGATTGTCGGCGGCGCTGATGCGTCAGGCGGATTGGCGCGTAACCGAAAGCAGCCTGTGCGGGCAAATGACGGCGGACATGGCGGAGCGCCTGACGAAAACGGCGGATGCGTGGCTGCTGCCGATTCGCGGCGTGAAGGGCTTCGAGAGCGCACAGGTGGCGTCGGGCGGGGCGGCGGTCGCGGATTTTGACCCGGCGACATTGCAAAATCGCCGGCTGCCGGGACTGTACGCGGCGGGCGAGGTGCTGGATGTGGACGGCGACTGCGGCGGCTTCAACCTGATGTTTGCCTTCGGAAGCGGCATTCTGGCGGGTCTGGACGGGCGAAATGTCCCGTGGACACATGAAAATGCGCAGAAAAGCTGATTTTTCTCGAAAAAAAGTGATTTTCCCTCTTGACAAATCGCTGAATCGCGCTATAATATTATCTGCTGATGCAAACGCCGCTGATAAGGCAGACGGATGCTTCGCAGATGTGCACCATTAGCTCAGTTGGTAGAGCACCTGACTCTTAATCAGGGTGTCTAGGGTTCGAGTCCCTAATGGTGTACGCTTATGACCCTGCTTGCAGGGTCTATGCACCATTAGCTCAGTTGGTAGAGCACCTGACTCTTAATCAGGGTGTCTAGGGTTCGAGTCCCTAATGGTGTAC
>ERZ827492.1026-NODE-1026-length-23951-cov-32.587755_pt1 | contig 23951 bp, 16 predicted proteins | sample MGYA00519704_ERZ827492 | MGnify/ENA primary metagenome ERZ827492 (study PRJEB31778, sample SAMEA3449325) | human gut metagenome | biome: human gut; feature: human-associated habitat; material: faeces | place: United Kingdom | collected 2010/2012 ...
CGGATTTCTTATCCGCGTTTTCATCAATGATGGAAAGGTTTTCCGAAAGAAAAGCCTTTTTTCACAGGGATGCAGCATGATCCGCCATGTGTAAAAAGAATAGGAAAGCCCTGGGAACAAGGGCCTCCCGGTCCTTGAAAAGATATATGAACAGGAGGATATGCCGCTTTCTCCCTCCTGGGATTTTATGCTTTATCCGAAAGCCGGAAGCCTGCCGTTCCCGGCGGAATACCCTTAAACCATCGGAGGTTTTTTCTCAAATACTTTTCCCTCAAGCTTGGAACTTGACCACGGATAAGAAATCCGCTGCCCATGATCAGGCAATCCGGCTATCCAAATCGAACACCTGCCCGGAGGCTGCCGTGAGGACTTCCTGCAAAAACAGAATAAACGCCGCGGCCTGCTCCGGCGTATTGAACCTGCCCAGAACATGCCTGGACAAAGCAGACTCCTTCACGCTCTCCCTCAACCCGGCCGTCATCTCCGTCAGCATGAACCCCGGCAGCACCAGATTAACGCGTATTCCCTCCCTTCCCCATTCCCGCGCCAGGCTCTTCACCAGGCCTTCCAGCGCAGACTTGGAAGCGGCATAGGCCGCCTGGGACGGAGCCGGGCGAAGCGCCGCATAAGAACCCACCATTACCACCTGCCCCTCCCGCTTCTCCCTCGCCATGGCTGCGGCGGCACAGCGGGCGCACCAGGCGGCTCCCGTCACATTCACGTTCATCACCTCGTCCCACTCCTTTTCCGTCTGTTTCAGGAATGGCCTGTCTCTGGTAATTCCGGCGGCACACACCGCCAGGTCATACGGAGCATGTTCATCAAACCAGCGGCGCACGGCGGAACGGTCCCCTACATCCAGTTCAGCGTGTGACGGAGCATCCGCCTCCCATCCTGCGGCGGTAAAACACTCCACGGCAGCCCGCGCCAAACCGCCGTGGCCGCCGCTGATAAACATCCTTCCCATGCTGGAACCTCTCCGGAATCGTTAAAAGCCTCACTTGGGGTCCACCCACCGCCCGTACTCCTTGATCAGGTCCACCAGCCGCTCCACGGCCTCCTCCTGGGGAATGTTGAACTTGACGGGGGTGTGCTTCACGTACAGGTTGATCTTGTTCGGCGCGCCGCCCACATAGCCGAAATCGGCGTCCGCCATCTCGCCGGGACCGTTCACGATGCACCCCATCACGGCAATCCTCACGCCCTTCAAATGCTCCGTAGCCTTCCGGATGCGGGCCGTCGCCTCCTGAATATTGTACAGGGTGCGTCCGCAGGACGGGCAGGAAACGTAATCCGCACGCGTCAGGCGCGTCCCCGTAGCCTGCAAAATATTGAATCCGAGGAAGGAAGCCAGCCGGGGATCCGATTCCCCCTGAATCAGCACGGCATCTCCAATGCCGTCGCTCAGCAGGGAGCCGATATTGCGGGCGGCCACCAGCGGCACGTCCTCATCGGAAACGGAACCGGGCACCAGCGTATCCTTCAGCAGAATCAGGTGCCTGTCTTCCATGCGGGAAGCCAGAAGGCGGAACGCATACACGGGTTCCATGTCCAGGCCGTTCTTCACGGTGACAACGGACGGTTCGGCCAGTTCCTTCAGCGGCTCCAGCTCGTCACCGCAGCGGGGGTCCACCTCAATGGCCTCCAGTTGGCCGAAGGCCAGCTCCGGCATCATGTCCCCCATCGCATCCCGTTCCGTCTGGAGGGCGTAAAATCCCGCATCCGGCACCACCACGCGCACGGGCTGCTCCCAGCCCAGGCGCACCCCGTAACACATCGCCAGCCCTCCCTGCCTTTTGGAAAACTTCAGGGGATCATAGCTCAACTCCGGTTCGGGAAAGGAAGAAACGGGATCATCGGAACGTTCCGACGGCTGGAACGGATTGGACAGGCGGTAGGCCACGGGCACTTCCCGCACGGCGTCCTCCGTCAGGGAAACGCGCAGGGTATCCCCAATGCCGTCCGTCAGCAGGGACCCGATGCCCACCGCGCTCTTGATGCGGCCGTCCTCTCCGCCTCCGGCTTCCGTCACCCCCAGATGAATGGGATAATTCCAGTCTGGCCCCAGGGCATTCATGCGTTCCACCAGCAGGCGGTAGGCGGCCACCATCACCTTCACGTTGGAAGCCTTCATGGAAAACACCAGGGAATGGTAATCCAGGTCCCGGGCAATCTGAGCAAACTCAATCGCGCTCTCCACCATCCCCTCCGGCGTATCGCCAAAGCGGTTCAGAATGCGGTCGGACAGGGAGCCGTGGTTGGACCCGATGCGCATCGCGCGGCCATGCTCCCGGCAAAACAGCACCAGGGGCGTAAACTCCTCCCTCAGGCGGTCCAGTTCCTCACGGTATTCGACGTCGGAATACTCCCTCACTTCAAACTTCTTCTTGTCGATGAAATTGCCAGGATTAATGCGTATCTTCTCCACCCACTTGGCGGCCTCCATGGCGGCGTCCGGCTTGAAATGAATATCAGCCACCAGCGGCACATGGCAGCCCGCCGCGCGCAATTCACGGGAAATATTCTCCAGATTGGCCGCATACGCCTTGGTCTGGGCGGTCAGGCGGATAATCTCGCACCCCGCCGCGGCCAATTCCAGAGCCTCCTTCACGCAGGCATCCGTATCCCGCGTATCGGACGTCAGCATGGACTGGACCCGGATGGGATTGGAGCCGCCCACCCCCACATCCCCCACCATGACTTCACGGGTCACGCGGCGCGTATAACGGTAAGGACTCGGACAATAGGAAGACTGCATGAAACCACTCTACCGCGCCAGATTCCCCTGTCAACCATCCTTCAAAAACGGAAAGCCTTTTCACGTCAACCCATCAACATTGAAAAGGGAACGGAGCCGTTCCCGCTGCACGAAGACTTGATACGCTTTACAGCAAATTAACTATAACCAAGAATAACCATCATGTTTGAACCACTCAGGAATGTCTTCATGCGAATAGCAGAAAAAGAGCAGGTAAAACTCCCCTCAACAACACCGGGAACAAGCTTTGGCTTGACACACAAAAAATTAACCCTGGACCACATTTCCTCCATAGGAGTCAAGGCAGGGCTCTAAAAAAGATAAAGCACTGCCGGTTCCCACTAATCGCATCATTTCATCAATCCCTGTCACTTCTCAAGTTACCCATAACGGCAACGGCATCAGGAAAAAGAGCGGGCATCAGACAAGTTTTTCCGCGACCAAGAGCCCTTCTGAATCCGGAACCGGGTTACAACCTGGGAAATGCGGTTACACTTCCCTATTTCCCTGCATCGTTTGGGCAGATTGTATAAAGTGGTTCCTTTTAACATCATAGGGCTGCGTTATTTCTTTGGCGCTTCTTCCCATTGCCCGGACTCGAATTACCAATCGACGCACTTCCAAACTTGAGCTATTTTGCCAATATTCGCTAAGCAATTAAATTTCAATCACAAGAAACCTACCGTGTTTCTTCGGGTTTCATGAACAACTGCATATTCTTAAGCAAAGCCTCGTCCATTTGTTTTGCCAATGGCAAAACGGAAATATCCATCGACTCGTTTTTCAGCATAACGGCCGTATTACCCCGTATGAAACTAATTGAGGAGTATTCTCCCTGGGATACGGGGACTCCCAATTCATTGATTACCGGTTTGAGGCAGACATCGTAGTCTCCCACCAGACCGGGATGTACCTGCAGGATTTTTTTCAGGATATCCGGCTTGATAAGTTGTTTTGATTGCTCCGCCTGCATCGCGAACATCGCTCTCAAGGCCTGGTCTTTCGTATGAAGATGCAGAATCGTGTAGGTGACGGGATAATCCCGTCCATTCTTGTTCACGCTAAAAGTACCGGAACATCCGTTGATATGAGATTCGTCATGACCTTTTTCCGCAATAAAAGGGATATTTACGTGCTTCTTGAGCCAGCGCACCGTTCCGATGCCGCTATTAATATTGGGTATCATTTCAGGCCCCTTGTCTTCGTTCCCGTCCGGCATATTCAGGTTGAGAATATTATCATTCCGTTGCAGCTCACGAGCATTCCGATCAATCCTGTCGTATAAGCCCTCGGGCATGCCTTTTGTTAATTTCCTTAATTCTTCTTCACGCCTGGTCCTCTTTTGATAAGGCATCTTTGAAATATCCTTCCACTTTTTCACCGCTTGCCGCGTCCTTTTCGGAAAATACCCGAATTGGCGTTTTCCATTAAGTGCGGCGAGTATGGTCTCTGATATTTCAAAAAGTTCTTTATCCTTAAGCTCTTTTCTAATAAGCGGAAAGAACCAGTGGTCAGCGGCAATGAGGGAAAACCCCTCCTGTTCTGCAAAGAATTCCCCACATAATTTTTTATCTTCGTCTAAAATAAACGGGACTTGCAGAAATGCCATTTTTATACCGTCACCAAACATGGTCCATCGGTATTCACGGTTACGGTTGACCGGAGGTCCCTGTTTTTGTGAGACAAGCATTTCATCTACTGCTTTCTGACGACTGTAGACGGGGTTTGGGGAGTAGAACATTTTGACGGCCATGTAGACGTTTCCCATGATATCGACAATGACCCAGTAATTCTGCTCATAGTCCCATCCCAGGTAGTACTGAGATATATTGAGCCCTTCCATGTCTTTTGCCGCCTCGGACTGTCCAGGAACAGGATTCCCGCCTGGTTTAATTTCCTCATACAGGTTATACAGACGGGCCTTGCGCTCAGCAGGATTGGATTTTATGGTGGTCTGGTTCCATACTGCGGCCGGTTTTATTTCCCAGACTGTTTGGCCGGGATACAGGTCATTCCCTGCAACAGGCGCCCCATGAAGAATCTGCCCTATGAGGGTTACGGCAATGAAGAAAAAGGGGAGAATTTTCATACTGTGCGTGCAAGTCATGATGGTTATTTGTTAAATGAGAAGTAGCGGCCGCCAGGTTCGGTAAAATTACTCCTGTTTTCATCGGATTTCAAATCGTCTTTTATGTAATCACTTTCCGATTTGTTGGTAGGACCTGCATTGTAGGGAACAGGGTTATGTACTTTACCTCCATAAAGGCACCAGGCATGGCCGGAGCGCCAGGATTTTGTCTCCTCCTGTCCTTGTGCGTTTGTTGTTTTTCTAGTTTCCGTCCACCCGACTCCTCTGGAACTGACTCCGCCCGAGCCGAGAACCGACGCAGAATATTCCATAAGACCGGCAGCTTCCACACAGATGATTTTTGCCGTTCCTTTGTCGATGGCATCTACCATTCCGGCTACCGACAAGGGCATGGGGTTTTGTTTCTGATCCACATACAGGGAGCCGGTTTTTCCCACTTCCGGGTTCCATTCATCGTAATAAGAAGCACTGTTGGATATACCGCGACTAAGCCTGTCCATAAGCTGATCATGGGTGGTCGCTCCGCTGAAGTTCCACTTCCCAAAAGCTGTTTTCAGCAGGGTTTTCCAAGGCTTGTCCAGATTACCCCTGTCAAGAAGAACATAGCATTTGCTGATGGTCATTTGTTCCTTGGCGGATAACTTCACTCCCAGAACAGAGAAACTCCAGGATGCATTTTCTGCGCGTCCCCGGCATTTTCTCTCCACGGCTTCCTTGGCGGTGACGACACCCTCGGCTTTTCCATTGGCAATGGACAATTCAGTTGCTTCAGAGGCAAATATTCCGTCGGTGCACGTTGCCTTGATTGTTTTCATGGAGTCCGGCAGCGCCTTGAAGGTGACAGTAAAGGAAGGAATATCCCCTGCATAGTACCCTACGGGTGATTTATCGTCATCCGGTGTTTTATCCTCCCTTTTGAATTCCGGAACCGGAACAGGCTTCCCTCTGAATTGATCGTGAATGGTGAAACCATTGCCCCCGGCATTTTCCCTGAACTTGGCGAACTGTATTTGGATTAACGGAGCTATGGCATCCATTTCATCTTCGGCCACCTCTCTTTTTCTCTTTGGACCGACCACCCCCATGTTCACCTTAACTTTGACCTTGAATTCAGTTCCCCAGTATTCTTCACTGGGAGAGCAAATTCCCGTAGAAGAAAATCCTCCCTTTCCCCTGGGAGGGTCGCTCGTCATGATTGGCGCAGGTTCCCATATATACTTTCTTGTTTTACCATATCGGTATTCTACCCATTCCTGTTCTGAGTCAGGAGTAAATTTGGCAACAGCTTTAAATTTGTAAACTTTGCCTTCCTGCTTGTCCAGTATGGCTTTATCCCCATCTTCGGACATGGCGACATTCTCGCCAGGAGTTATTTTTACTTCGCACTTGTAATCCTCCGCCGCGTGTAACGGCATCAGATGAAACAGTAATGCCGGCAAGAAGATGGCAGTAAATAATTTAATGCTCATTATTTTTTATTCTTTAACCATTCTTTCATTTGTTGAACGTCAAGTTCCGGTTTCTTGTTTGAACCCGGCAAATACTGTTTCCAATCAATTTTCAAAGCGGACATTTTTCTGACTTCATCGACTGAAAAGGGAATGGTAGTATCCGGCGCGAATGTAGCCCATTCAGAAGATCTGTAGAAATAGACCGTATCCTGCAAACTGGCCCACGCTTTTTTCATTTGTTGCCGGAAGTCCTTCCTGTCCTCCGTTTCCCATATTTTCAGTCTCCATCTCCAGTTCTTTTTGATTTCATCTGGAGCCTGGGTAGCAAGAAGGTGTCTGTAGGCATAAATTCCAAGTTTTCTTGATGAGAAGATTTCTTTCCCGTTTAACAGCCTCATGTCTTGGCTGGCAGCCCATAATTTTAAGAGGCTAGAAGAAAGTTTACTTGCCTGCTCGGAGTTCAAAGGAGGGGGAGATGGTATGCAAAGCCCATAGTAGAATGATTTTTGATTTAGTCTTTCCAGGAGTTTGTCGACAGCAATTTTCGTTTCGTCCAGGGATGAGATAAATACTCCGTTGAGGGTTGTAGAAACTGAGTAGTTTTTCAATATTCTGACGTAGTACCACCCTGAGCCTTCGACGATGAAATTCTTGTAAACTCCACATCCGGCAAATGATTTAACCCTGCTTCGCGCCAGAACAGGCAGGGGTATGTAATCCTTAAGCCCGTCATAGGAAGGTTCCCGGAATAAGTCTTCTTCCTGAACTTCCTCCTCTTTTCCAAGTCCCAGGAAGGAGTCAAAATCAAAATTGGCAGGTAGTTTTCTGATTTCGAGTATGTAATCCTTGAGGCTGTTGTCCAGATCATTGTCGGCAAGCGGGGTTGGATCATAAAAATAAAAGGAGAGGAGCTGTTTTTTGTCCGGAACCTGAATCAGCACGCCAAGGTCCGGACCGTCAAAGTCTCTGTCTACGGATTCTCCCCGGTCACTCCACCGGGCAAGCGTTCTGGTCGTGCTGATGGGGCAGTAAAGGATGTTTTCGTCACCCCGTTCATTTTCCCAGATAACTTTTCCGGATACACCGCTTTCACCCACTTTGACGTGTGGACCCTTGACGGATTCGCATCTGTATGCATTGTCAAAAGCCTCAAGGACGGAACCCATAGGACCGGCAGCTCCGCACAGGAGCATGTAACTCCGTCCATAGCGTTCGCACCAGTCGCCCCGGGTAGCCCAGTCTTCATACCAGAAAAGGGCTTTTGCAGGGGGATTTGTTTTTTTCATTCCATCAATTGCTGTCCTGGTTTTTAAAAGTTCCGACAGTTGTCCAATGCCCGGGAAAGAAGGATGCTTCACATCATTCAACGGGAAAATCCGTTTTCTCTCTACATGGCCCAAATGCAATAATCCTTTTCCATACGTTCCGGCATACAAGCTGCCATCCGGCAGAGAAGCAAAACTGGTCACGCTGACCAATTTTTCCACTTCATCGTCACAGGGCATATCCACAGTCTGAATTTTTTGTAAATTTTTCCGCACAAAAGAAACGCCCTTTTCCCTGAATCCTATCCACATCCCTTGGGAAGACGGATAAAAACAGGTGATATAATCCTCCGGCAAAAGAGAATCGTCATTGTTTTCCCTACGGTTCATTTTCAAGAGTTTTTGAGCATGCCGGACAGACGTTTTCTCATCCGGTTTCCATAGTTCTTCATTTTTCGCCCCATAGTCCCTGCCCCTCAGAAAGTTCCAGTCTGTTTTATTTTTAGAGTACCCGAGCCCGGAATTGGTGCCTACCCAAATCCAGCCCGATTCGGCACAAATCGCGTTGCAAAAATTTGAAGGCAGGCCTTTCCCTCTGGCTTCAAATGGTTGGCGAACTCTCTGCAGCGTATCCCAATACCACTTTGTCTGCACTACATTCCACCGTGAATATCCGTTGGAAGGTTCTGCTGAAGCCACTCCGGAAGTTTGAAAAGCTGCCCAAAGAGTTCCTTTTCGATCAAAGGAGAGAGAAGCAATCTGGTCCTCCGGCAAACCTTCCGCCCTTGTGTAATCTTTCCATGATTCCGTTTCCGGTTGATAAACAGTCAGGCCGCCGGAAGTAGCAATAGCCACATCTCCACTGACAGGAGATACAGCCATGGCGAAGATCCTCTCCCCCGGCAAGGCATTTGACTGGTTGTACTGTTGCCATGATTTCCCATTCCACACAGCCACTCCTTTATTGTCTGTCCCCACCCAGATACGCCCCTGCCTGTCTTCGAGAAGAGCATAGAAATTTGTTGTATCAGGCAGCCCGTTTCCTTTCTGCTGCTCCCATTTTTCCCCTCCGTATGGCAAGCGCATCAATCCCTTCCCTTCCGTCGCAACCCAAATATCTCCTGAACGGGTGCAAACGATAGACGTAATAAAGGAAGCTGGACAAGCAGGCAATTCTCCGCCATTTGAAGGAATGCCCATGTATAAAAAACAATAGATCCAAATAAATAAATAAGATCTAACAATCAGAAACATAAAAAAATAGTAAAATAAACACGTAAAAAGTCAATTGTTAAGTCTACTTGCCAAGGAGCGCAAAAAAGATGACTGAGCCACTGGTACAGATCCAGTTCAACGAAACCGGCCCAGTCTGCTGAAAAATAACTAAACTAAAAATGAACCCCTGAAAAGAGGAACACGCTTCCTCCCCCCCGGTTTGTTGAAAATTAATTCATTGGAAATAAACGTAGAAGATGTCAACGACATCGAACTTGACTCCGCGAGAAATAGTCTAAGCCGTTTTTAAGTCATTAATTTCATCATCAACAATTCCTCCGGGACATTTCACAAGCATAAGCTTTTCCCAAATCCGCGGCATGCTTTTCCGCCCCTGCGGAAAGCCGGATGGAGCCGGCAGGCGGAATGCCTTCAACGCAGGGCCTGTCCTCCATCAGCCCGAGGATTTCATCCCTGGTCAGCATCACGTCACGATGAAGCATCCCCATGATGCCGGCGGCGGCATAGGCGGCCCACGGAGGAACGGACAGTACCGGACGACGGCGCCCCGGCACCTTTCCCAGCATGGAAAACAATCCGCGGAACGTATACGTTTCCGGCCCCACCGCTTCCCGGAACCGCCAGGAGCGGTCAAGTCCTGTACATGAACCGGAGGAAGGCGGTTTTCTCCATTCCCCGGAAACCGTTACAGCATGGACTGCACCACAAACAACACGACGGACCCCACATAAACGGCCGCCAGCACCACGGCGGCGCAACACAGGAAGAGCCTGTATCCACAGGCCAGTACCATCCTTCTGAGCTGGGATTCCGGATGCCGCCGCGCCCACCACGCATACAGCAGAAAAAGCAGAGCCGTTCCGGCTGAAACAAACAGAGATTCTTTCAACAGAGGCGGATAATAATCAAACACCACCCTGTTCCGCCCCTCCTGAAGGCGCACCGCCATCAATTCCCCCACCTTTTCCACGGGCACGTCCACCCCGTTCCGCGTGGCCTTCCATCCACGGTCATGCACCACCGGAACCATCAGAGCCTCCCCCTTTCCGGCAGAGAGGGACACTTCCACATGGCCTCCGCGTCCGTGCGCCTCCAACCCGTATTGATCCTGGCCTTTCCCCAGAACCGGAACATCCTGCTCCGGCATTCGCGCCGCAGCCGCCAGAAGAGGAGCCTCCACCAACCGCCGCATCCTTCCCTCCACCACGGTTTCCCCGGTTACACCCGCACGTTTTAATTCCAATGCTCCATTATAGGTGCGGCACGTCCCGCCGGGGGCCTTCTGAGCTTCCGCCATGACGGGCACCGCGCGGCCATTGACGCGGAGTTCCTCCGTATCCGTCTGCGGGAAGCCGTACACCGCGCCAAGATATTCCGGCACGCTCATCCGGTAAAAGTTGCCATTCCTCTCCGTCCGCACTTCCACGGGAGCATACAGGGGGCCTTCCGCTGACGGGCAAAGCGCGGCATGCAGGGCATTGAGATTGCTGAACACGCCAGCTTCCGCATCCAGCCGCAGCCCCAGTGCGCTCTGGGGAACCACCAGCCCCCAGCGGGCACCCGGAAGCCTGTATAAATACATGCCTTCCCGGGAAAGCACGCTCTCCATTCCTTCCACGGGACGGGACGCCAGCACAAAGCCATGGCCCAGCAGCAGATCGGAAAACAGGGTGCCCCCCTGACCGTACGTGCGCGTGAATTCATCCCGGTACCCCAGGTTTTTCAGAAAACGGAAATGGCTGATGCTCGTGGTATGCCGGAAGTTGCCGATGCTCGGGACAGGCCCCAGGCAATCCGCGTTGTCCACCAGCAGGCGGTCCCTGTCTTTCACGCGCAGAAGCCCGGCGTACCCGTCCATTCCGCGCGCCAGCCATTCCGCATTCAGGGCCAGTACAGCGGCCTTTTCCTCTTCTCCCTGCTTCCAGAACGCGGCAGCCCCCACGGGCAGCCCCAGCAGCATCACGGCGGCTATGGACCACCCCAGCCTTTTGCCTTCCACATGCCTCCAGCACAGCCACGCGCATGAAAAAAACAGCAGAGGCAGAAGGCGCGCCACCAGGTCCATATCCGTCACGTGAAGGACAATCAGGGAGACGGCAAACGCCGCCACGGGAAGGCCAAGGCTCCATCCCCAGCCCCAGCGCCGCCCCGCCGGCTGCGGCAGCCTCCCGCCGGACAGGATCCAGGCGCAGAACGACGCCACCACCAGATTGGGAATGAACCCGAACCGGACCGGAAAATCCACGTAGCTCCACAGATGGGCGGCGCGGTGAAGGGGTTCAATGAACGCAGGGAGCACGGACGCCGCCAGCAAGAGAAGAAACAGCCGCCTCCCCCTGTTCGCCGGCGGAGCCTCCTTCCTCCCATAAACCAGATAGACGGCAGCCAAAGCGGCGCACGCCATTCCCGGCAGGCAGGCATACAGGCGTTCCAGGAATTTGGGAGGGTCAAACGGCCAGGACAGTTCAAAAAAAGTGGGGGGAGTCATGAACAGGGACCGCATGGAATCCCGGCTCATCTCCATCATGGGCAGCCAGTAATAGCAGGTCGCCAGCGTCACCGCCGCCGTGTACCAGAACACGCGCGCCAGCCGGACGCGGCGTTCTGCCGTCCCTTTCAGGGGAAGCGTGAAGGCCCACGCGAACAGCCAGCCGGTCACGACGGCCATGAAAGCGCTGTACATGGAGGTAGCCAGCAGGAAGAGGCCGACGGCATACAGCCACCCCCTCCCTCCGTTCACCAGCTGGTAAAGGCCCAGGGCAAACAGGGGGAACATGGCGGCGTGGTCCAGGAACTGCATGAACCCGTACTTGGTCTGAAAAAATCCCCCCAGGGCATAACCCGCCGTCAGCAGCACGGTCCAGCATACGGGCAGGGAGGGGAAGACGCGTCTCAGGAACCAGGAAGCCGTCAGGCAGATGCAGGCGGCGTCCGCCAGCATCACCCATACCATGTCCTTCAACAGGAAGGAGTCTCCCATCGCCACCACAATCCAGGTGGAGGGAACCAGCAGCTGGTGCGGCAGGGAGGGGCTCACGCGGATGCCCGCTCCTCCATTGACATCATAAAAGAAGGATCCGTCCAACGTTCCGGTCATCAGGGCGGAGGCATAATATTTCAAGGTGGGATACACCATCTGCCCGTTATCCATGTATTCCAGGTAATGGCCGCCAAGCGGCCAAATTCCGCGCACCGCCAGGAACAGGAACAGAACGGCCAGGGCGAACGCAACAGACGCCAGAGACGTCAATACCGGGCGGGAAGAAGCGGGTTCCATGGCTCAATCAGCGGACAAACGGTTCGGCGGCCTGGACCAGGCGCAGGGCGCGGGCGCATTCCTCCACATCATGAACGCGGTGAATACGGGCGCCGTGCAAATGTCCCCATACCGTCATCACGGCGGTGCTCAGCGGCGCCCGCCCCTGCTCCGCATCACCCAGAACGGCTCCCAGCATGCGCTTGCGGGAAAGGCCCAGCAATACCGGACGTCCCGCCACCTCCAGCCTGTCCATATTGGACAGCAGGGCCAGATTGTGTTCCAGCGTCTTGCCGAAGCCGATGCCAGGGTCCCAGCAAATCTGCTCCGGGACCAGGCCGCGGCCCAGCAGAAAATCATAACGCTCCTCAAAATAGCCGCGCACCTCCCGCACCACGTCTTCATAAAAAGGCGCGTTCTGCATCGTTTCAGGCCGTCCCTGCATGTGCATCGCCACTACGCCGCAGCGCGCCTCCGCACACAGCTCCGCCATTCCCTCCTCCTGCAATCCGGAAATATCATTGATCACGTCCGCTCCCGCTTCCAGCACAGCCGCCGCCACGGCGGCATGGCGCGTATCCACGGAAATCACGGCGTCCGTGCATGGGCGGAGTTCCCGCACCACGGGAAGCACCCGGTCCAGTTCTTCCTCCACGGAGACCTCCGCCGCACCCGGCCTGGTGGATTCCCCCCCAATGTCCAGAATAAGGGCTCCCTGCCGCTCAAGCTCTTTTGCATGGGAAACGGCGCGTTCCACCGTATGGAAACGCCCTCCGTCGGAAAAGGAATCCGGAGTGACGTTTACAATTCCCATCAGCACGCCGCCGCGCGCCACATTCAATATGTCTCGCCTTACAAGCCAGTTCATCTAATTACGTTCTTGTCAAAGGCACTATACATCACTTTAATAAGTCAGAAACACTTTTTTCACCATGAAAACAACGCCCCTGCTTCTCATCATCCCCCTGCTCATGACGGCCGGAGCCCTGGCGGCCAGCCAGGATGATTTCAACGTCCAGACCGCTTCCTCCCGCATGGTCAAGCATGAAGACGGGTCGCGCAGCTACTTTGAAAAGACCGGGGACGGCAAGGGGATGAAAAAAACCACTTACAACATCCACAACGTTCTCGTTTCCGTAACCCTCTACAAAAGAGGCCCCTTTGGAGAACTGCGCTCATGCCTGATCTTTGACGGGCAGAAGAACGAACTCTTTTTCGTACGCTACGGTTATGACGGCAACGCCAACCTGAGGGAGGAGCAAATGTTCGATTCCAAGAGCAAGGAGCTCGTGCGCCGCTTCCTTTACACATATGACGACATGGGCAACCGCAGCAAGCCCGTGTGCATCACGCTGGTCAAGAGCACCAAGGACATTGAGACGCACGCCGTTCCCACCGCTCCGGAAAAGGACCCCTTTGCCGACGATTTTAAAAAGAAGAGCAAGTAAGCGCCGGACCCGCGGGGCAATGGTTCCCCCCTTCGCGCATGCCATCCGTTTTCTCCGTCTTTCAACCGGCCGCCGTCTCTGTGATGCGCGGCCGGTTCGACGTTATACCGCCGTGCGGGAAAATTGCGGCGAGTTCCGGAGACGGACGTTTTCTTTCCCCAGAAAAAGACCTGGTCCAAAGGCATGCCCGAGGTTTGAAACACGGCAAATCCGCGCCAACCACCCTGGCCAGGCGCACGACGGCCCATTTAAAGGAGGAACAGCTTCCTAAAAAGCCCTTTTATTCTCCATCGCTGGCTTCCAGCCTGTTACGCCAGCGGCGGGCCACCCAGGGGCGCACCAGCCCGTAAAGCAGGTAAATGGAGAAAATGACCGCGGGCATCACCCACGGGAATTTGAAGATGCAGATGACCGTCAGCACAATGAGCACGATCGCGTACATGGTCCCCCGCGTGCGCATGTTGATGTGCTTGAAGCTGGGATAAACCACCCGGCTCATCATCAGGACGGACACCCCCGCCATCGCCAGGGCAATCACGTACTTGAAGACGCCCAGGTCCATGGCCCCGTTCGGAGCCCTTCCCGCCAGGTACATCACCAGGTACATGGTGGAAACCACGGCTCCCGCCGCCATCGGAACGGGCAGCCCCACAAAGTCGCTGCTCTGCCCCTCCTTGCGGGGAGCGGCGGCCATGCAGTTGAACCGCGCCAGGCGCAGGGCGGCGCACAGCAGGTACAGGATGCCTATGCCCCAGCCAACCTCCGGCGGAGAAAGCTGGAACAGGACGGCCTTGGCCACCAGCAGCGCAGGGGCAATGCCGAAGGAGACGATGTCCGCCAGGGAATCGAATTCCCGGCCGAAGGGGCCGTCCTGCCCGCGCATGCGGGCAATGCGGCCGTCAAACAAGTCAAACAGGCACGCCGCGAAAATCAGGAACGTGGCATTCTGGTAATAGGAGAAGGCCGCCACGGCGTCGCTGTCCGCCTGGTTGATCCCTTCAAAAATCGTCAGAATGGCGAAAAACCCGCACACCAGGTTCCCTGCCGTAAACAGGTTCGGCAGAATGGGAATCTCAGGTTCGTCCGGAAAAATCTTCTTGTCCATGATCGGTGTCCAGTGGGGCGCCCCGTGAAGGGCTTACCCGTTAATGATGTTGCGGGCCGCCGCGGCCAGGGCCTGGGGATCGGCATCCTGCGGAGCGGAACCGCGGGCCTGGTCCGGACGGCCGCCCCCCTTGCCTCCGGCAAGAGCGGAAACCTCGCGGATCATATCCCCGGCGGACAATCCGTCCGCAATGGCATCTTTGCCACAATAAGCGCCCAGGAGCAAGGAAGAACTGTCCACGCACAGCAGGAAGGCGGCGCCCGCATACTGGCGCTTTTTCAGGCCGTTCAGCAATTCCTGAAGCAATTCCCCGGCCCCTTCCGCCACCTGGATCAGGGAGGCGGGGTCATCGGAAAGCCATTCATTCAGCAGGGCGTCAGCCCTGGCGGCGGACTGCCCGGCGCGGGCCTTCCTAAGCTTCTTTTCCGCCTCCAGCGCTGTCTGCTTGAAATGCTCCACGGAGGCGTCGAAACGCGCCAGGGAATCATTCACCGTCCGGATGTCGGAGGCTCCCAGGGCGGACAGCCCCGGCTTGTCTTCAATCGTGGGAACCGGAACCTGTTCCAGCCCCATGTCCGCCAGCTCATAATTGACTTCCTTGATCTTTTCCACCGCCTTGGCGATTTCCAGGCTCCTGGCGACGACGTGCTGGCGGATCATTTCCAGGGCGGCGTCCCCCGTCATGGCCTCAATGCGGCGCACGCCGGAGGCGATGGCCCCCTCGCTCTTGATCTTGAACAGGCCTATATCCTTCGTATTGGCAATATGCGTTCCGCCGCAGAATTCCATGGAAACGCCGTCCAGTTCATTCCTGCAGCCGCCCACCTGGACCACGCGCACCACATCCCCGTACTTGTCGCCGAAGAACTGGGCAATCGCGGAATTGCCCTTTACGTCCGCATAGGCGCGTTCCGTGCAGTGCACCGGGAGGGCCGCCTCAATCCAGCCGTTCACCTTCTCTTCAATCAGGCGGAGCTGGTCCGGCGCCACGGCGGCGCTGTTAAAGTCAAAACGCAGGCGGTCTTCCGAAACGAAGGAACCCTGCTGGGCCGCATCCGGGCTGACTACCTGGTGCAGGGCGCAGTGAAGAAGATGGGTGGCGGTATGGTGCGCCTCAATGCGGCGGCGGCGTTCCGCGTCAATGCTCAAATGCACGCGGTCGCCGGGTTTCACGTCCAGCCCTTCGCGGGCTTCCACCACATGGGCGCGGGCATTGCCGATCTGCTGGACGGCCATCACATGGTAGCTCTCCCCGCCGATTTCAATCAACCCTGCGTCAGACACCTGGCCGCCCATCTCCGCATAAAACGGAGTCTTGTCCGTAATGATGAACAGGGAATCCCCCTGGCGGCTCACTTCCAGCACCGTGGCGGCGCATTCGTCCACATCGTATCCCGTGAACTCCGTCACGGCGTCAGTCTTCAAATCCAGGGCGCGCACCACCTCGCTCTTGCGGGCGGCGCGGGCGCGTTCCCGCTGCTCCTCCATCAGCCTGTTGAACCGTTCCATGTCGATGTCCAGGCCGCGTTCCTCCGCCAGCAGCGCGGTCAGGTCAATGGGGAAGCCGTACGTATCATACAGCTTGAAGGCGAACTCGCCGCTCACCTTTCCGGCGGAAGCCGTCTCAGCGTCAAACAGCTCCAGGCCGCGGTCCAGCGTTTCATTGAAGCTGGCCTCCTCACGGTTCAGAACTTCCTTCACGGTGGAGGCGCGGGCGGACAGCTCCGGGAACACCTGGCCGAAGGATTCCACCAGCGTATCCACCAGTTCCGCCAGGAACGGCTGGGTGAAGCCCAGGCGGCGCCCGTAGCGCACGGCGCGGCGCAGAATGCGGCGCAGCACGTAATTACGGCCATTGTTGCCGGGAAGAATGCCGTCCGCTATGGAAAAACTGAGCGTGCGCAGATGGTCGGCAATCACGCGGAAGGCAATCGCCTCCTGAAGGGTGTCGTCCCCCGCCTCCACTCTCTTGGAACCGGGCGCCGGATACACGTCCGCGTACTTCCGGCCGCTCAATGCCTCCAGACGGTCGAACAGGGGACGGAACACGTCCGTGGCGTAATTGGAAGGCTTGCGGGAAAAATCCTTGAACCCGTCCGTGCACTGCATGATGGAGCACGCGCGTTCAAAACCCATGCCCGTATCCACGTGGCACGCCGGAAGATTGCGCATGGAGCCGTCGCTCTCCGCATTGTACTGGATAAACACCAGGTTCCAAATCTCAATGCACTGGTCGGAATCCTTGTTCACCAGGCTGCCCTTCGTATTCCCCTCCGGGGTCAGGTCCACGTGCAGCTCGGAACACGGGCCGCAGGGGCCGGTTTCCCCCATCATCCAGAAATTATCCTTCACGTTCCCGTGCACGATCTGCACGTCCGGGTCCAGCCCGCGGGAACGGAACAGCTCCGCCCAGTAATCCCATGCCTCCTGGTCAAACTCCCCGGGGTCGCCCTTGGCCTTGTCCGGGGCGTACACGGTGGCGTACAGGCGTTCCGCGGGGAATCCCCACCGTTCCACCACCAGCTCCCAGGCCCAGCGGATGGCTTCCTTCTTGAAATAATCCCCGAAGGACCAGTTCCCCAGCATTTCAAAAAACGTGTGGTGGTAGGAGTCATAACCCACATCCTCCAGGTCGTTGTGCTTGCCCCCGGCGCGGATGCACTTCTGGGTGTCCGTGGCGCGGGCGGGCGTCCAGGGGGGAGTCCATACGCCCAGGAAATACGGAACAAACTGGTTCATGCCGGCATTTGTGAACAACAAACCGGGGCTTTGGGGCATCAAAGAAGCGGAGGGCACGACCGTGTGCTGTTTCTCGCGGAAAAAGTCCAGAAAGCTTTGGCGTATCTCGGTGGCGGTCATCATATCAATAATAGGAAAAGTAAAAGTCGCCGGATTATGCCTGTTCCGCCCCCGTTAGTAAACCGCTAATTCCTTCTCCGTCATGACGGCTGCATTTTTGCTTGTAATAAATTATACATGCGTATAAATAAAGACATGAAAAAGCTGGTGATCCTCCTGATTCTTCTTGCGGCGGCAGGAGCGGCAGCCTGGTTCATCTACCGGGAAGCTCCGTCCGGGCCTGAGGACAAAGCCGTTCTTTACGGCAATGTGGACCTGCGCCAGGTGGACCTGGCCTTCCTGATTTCCGAACGCATTGATTCCGTGCTGGTGGACGAGGGAGATACGGTTGTTCCCGGCCAGAAACTCGCCACGCTGGAAACGGTGCGGCTCCAGCAGGCCGCGGACGAGGCCCGGCAGACCGCGGAGGCCGCCCGCCAGAACTACCTGCGCGTTAAAAACGGACCGCGCGCGGAAGAAATAGCCCAGGCAAGGGCGAACGTGCAGGCGGCGGAAGCTACGCTGAACAACGCCGGGGTGCGCAGCAAGAGGCTGGTGGCTCTGGCTGAAACCAAATCCATCTCCCGCCAGGAGGCGGACGACGCCATCGCCTCCCAGCAGGTGGCCGCCGCCAATCTGGACGTAGCCAGAAAACAGCTGGAGCTGCTGCTGGCCGGTTCCCGCGTGGAAGACATCGCCCAGGCCCTGGCCCAGTACAACCAGGCCAAAGCCAACCTGACCATCAGGGAACAGAACCTGAAAGACGCCGTGCTTTACGCCCCCAGCAATGCCGTGGTGCGCAACCGCATTCTGGAAAAGGGGGACATGGCCTCCCCGCAGAAACCCGTTTACAACCTCTCCCTGAACCATACCAAATGGGTGCGGGCCTACCTCACGGAATCCCAGCTCGGCAAAGTGAAGCCCGGCTTCTCCGCCACCGTGCACAATGACAGCTTCCCGGATACGGACTTCAAGGGAACGGTGGGCTTCATCTCCTCCGTGGCGGAATTCACCCCTAAAAACGTGGAAACGCCGGACCTCAGAACAGCCCTGGTGTATGAAGTGCGCATCATCGTGGACGACCCGGACAACCGGCTGCGCCTGGGCGCCCCCGCCACCGTCACCATCCCCCTGGATCAGAACGCCGGAACGCAGCCTCCGGAACAGCCCAGGCCATGACTGCGGACTCCCAGCCCCTGATTGACTGCCGGAACGTCCGGAAAATGTTTCCGGACCCCGCCGGCGTTCCCTTCGCGGCGGTGGACGGCGTTTCCTTCCGCCTCTCCGCCGGGGAAATCGTGGGACTGCTGGGGCCGGACGGCGCGGGAAAAACCACCCTCATCCGCCTCATCACGGGACTGATGAAACCGCACGGCGGCTCCATCTCCGTGCTGAACCTGGACTCCGTGAAAAAAAGCCGGGCCATCCAGGCCTCCATAGGCTACATGCCGCAGAAATTCGGGCTTTACGAGGATCTCACCGTGCAGGAAAACATGGAGCTTTACGCCCGCATGCACGGCGTCTACGGCCAGGACAGGGAAAAACGCTTCCGCAGCCTGCTCTCCATGACCAATCTGGAACGCTTCACCACGCGCCTGGCGGGCAAGCTCTCCGGCGGCATGAAACAGAAGCTGGGCCTGTGCTGCTCCCTGGTCTCCTCCCCGCCCCTCATCCTGCTGGACGAGCCCACCGTGGGCGTGGACCCGCTCTCCCGCCGGGAACTGTGGAACATCCTGAAGCAATTCTCCGGGGAGGAAGGCGTGGGAGTGCTGGTCAGCACCTCCTACATGGACGAATCCGCCTACTGCAACAGAACCCTCATCATGTATGAAGGGCGCCTGCTCATGGACGCCCCGCCCTCCGACGTCATTGCCCGGGCGGAAGGCATGTGCGTCACGGTGCGCACGCCGGAGGGGCTGCATGCGCGCCAGTTCCAGAGCAGGCTGGCCGCCGTGCCCGGCATCATCAACGCCACCCCGCAGGGCAACACCGTCCGCATCATCGTTCCCCCCGGCCACCCTGCGCGGGAAAAGCTGGAGGAATACCACCCCAAACCCGCGCAGCCGGACTTCTCCGACGGCTTCATGACCCTGCTGGCCGATCAAATGGACCTCGCTCCGCAGGACATCCCCGTCCCTGCCGGACCGCCGGAACCGGAACAGGCGGAAAACGGGGACACCGTCATCCAGGTGACGGACCTGGTGAGGAAATTCGGCAGCTTCATTGCCGTCAACCACGTCAGCTTCTCCGTCCGCAGGGGGCAGGTCTTCGGTCTGCTGGGTCCCAACGGGGCGGGAAAAAGCACTACCTTCCGCATGCTCTGCGGGCTGCTGCCCGCCAGCGGCGGCACGCTCAACGTGGCCGGGGCGGACTTGCGTACCGCCGCCGCGCGGGCGCGCAGGAAAGTGGGGTACGTGGCCCAGAAATTCTCCATGTACGGCATGCTCACCACACGGCAGAATCTGGAATTCTTCGCCGGGGCCTACGGCATGGCCGGAAAGGAACGGCAGGAAGCCATCCGTTCCATGGAAGAGGAATTCCACCTGACCCCGTACATGAACGCCCCTGCCGCGCACCTGCCCGGCGGCTACAAGCAGCGCCTCAGCATGGCGTGCGCCCTCCTCCACTCCCCGGACATCCTCTTTCTGGACGAACCCACTTCCGGCGCGGACCCCCTGGCCCGGAGGGACTTCTGGCTGCGCATCAACGCCCTGGCGGAAAAAGGCGTCACCATCATCATCACCACGCACTTCCTGGGGGAAGCGGAATTCTGCGACAACATGCTCATCATGATGGACGGGACCACGCTGGCGGAAGGCTCCCCGGACGACATCCGCAAACACGCCCCGCCACGGGAAGACGGCGCCCCGGCTTCACTGGAAGACGCTTTCTTGGCCATTACGGAGGAACACATGAAGAAAGGAGGGGAAGAAGCATGATCGCCTCCCTCAAAAGAATCGGAGCCCTCATCGTCAAGGAACTCCACCAGGTGGTCCGGGACCCCGGCAACGTGGGCATTGCGGTCATCCTGCCGGCCGTGCTCCTGCTCCTCTTCGGCTACGGCATGAGCATGGACATCAAAAACGTGCGCATCGCGTACCTGGCCGTTCCCGCCTCCAGCCAGTCCACGGAGCTGGAAACGCGGCTCACCCTCTCCAGGTACTTCCAGACCGCGCGTGTCTTCTCCACCCGGGAGGCGGAAGAAAAGCTGCGCACCCATGAGGCGGACGCCTTCATCGCCCTCCAAAGCGACGCGCCGGACACGCTCAACGGCGGAGTCACGAAAGTCCAGATTGTGGTCAACGGCGTCAACGCTAACCAGGCCACCCTCATCCGCAACTACCTCCAGGCCGTCGTGGGGTCCTGGGCAGCCTCCCTGAACGGCCAGGCCGCCCCCGTGCTGGACGTGCAGACGCGCACCCGCTTTAATGAAGCCAACGACAGCCACTACTACCTGGTCCCCGGCGTCATCGTCACCATCATGACCATGATCGGGGCGCTGCTCACCTCCCTCGTCATGGCGCGGGAATATGAACGGGGCACGCTGGAAAGCCTCTTCGTCACGCCCGTGGGCAGCGGGGAAATCCTGACGGCCAAGGCAGCCACCAACTTCCTGCTGGGCATGGTCAGCCTGGCCATCTCCATGATCTTCGCCGCCTTCGTCTTTGACATCCCCATCCGCGGCTCCCTCATCCTGCTGCTGGCGGTCTCCGCCCTGTTCCTGATCGTGGCCCTGGGGCTGGGGCTGGTCATCTCCACCGCCACCAAAAACCAGTTCCTGGCCTGCCAGTTCGCCATCATGGGCACCTTCATGCCGGCGCTCATGCTCTCCGGCTTCCTGTACGACATCCTCAACATGCCCCCCGCCGTCCGGGCCATCACCTACATCATCCCGGCCCGCTACTACGTCACCCTGCTCCAGACCCTCTTCCTGGCCGGGGACATCCCCTCCGTCATCATTCCGTGCTGCATCACGCTGGGCGTCTTTGCCGTGGTGCTCATGGGCATCGCCCGGCTGAAAGCCCCCAAATCCCTCGAATAACGCCATGGACTTCCTCGTCAGAATAGCCTCCCTCGTCAAAAAGGAACTGCTGGCCGTGCTCAGGGACAAAAAAAGCCGGATGGCCCTCATCATCCCGCCCATCCTCCAGATAGCCATCTTCGGCTATGCCGCCACCATGAACGTCACCCGCGTGCCGTACGCCGTGCTGGACAAGGACGGGGGAGAAACGGCCGCCCAGTACATCGCGGACCTGGAAGGCACGGGCATCTTCCGGCGGCAGGCCACGGCGGCCACGGAAAAAGACATCGACCGCATGATCGACAACCGGGAAATCGTCGTGGGGCTCACCATCCCGCCGGACTTCTCCCGCAACCTCCAGACCGGACGCCCCGCCTCCCTCCAGCTCATTGCGGACGGCCGCAACACGAACACGGCGGCCATCGCCCTCAGCTACGGCCAGCAAATCGCCTCCGCCTACGGAGCGGACCTGCTTGCCAAAAGCGGCGGCTCCTCCCCGGTGGAAATAGAATCCCGCGCCTGGTTCAACCCCAACCTCATCACCCGCTGGTTCATCGTCCCCGGCCTCATTGCCGTGCTCGTGCTGATCAACTCCATCCTCTCCGGGGCGCTCTCCATCGCCCGCGAACGGGAGGAAGGCACCTTCGACCAGCTCCTGGTCGCCCCGTACACCCCCGGAGAAATCCTGCTCGGCAAGGGGACAGCCTCCGTCATCACCGGAATCATGCAGGCTGTCTTCGTGGTGCTGGTAGCCATGTTCTGGTTCCGCATCCCCTTCCAGGGATCCATCTGGCTGCTCTCCGCCGCGCTCCTGCTCTTCATCGTCACGGCGGCGGCCATCGGGCTGTGCATCTCCTCCTTCGCCCAATCCCTCCAGCAGGCCATTGTGGGAACCTTCCTGCTGCTGGTGCCCATGGTCATGCTCTCCGGCTTTGCCACGCCCATCTCCAGCATGCCGGAAATCTTCCAGGACCTCACCCTGCTCAACCCCATGAGGTACGGCCTGGAGCTCATCCAGCGCATCTTTCTGGAAGGGGCCGGATTCCTGGACCTCTGGCCCCTCTTCGCGGCCATCATGACCGTTACCGTGGTAGCCGTCCTGGCAGCCATCTTCTCCTTCCACCATAAAATCTCCTGACGGAACACTCTGCTTTCCCGGCCCCGGAATATCCTGGCGCCTCTTTGCCATTAGTCTTTCGTCTTTAATTTTTTCATCACGCCAATCCCGTCACCCGCATAAAAATACTTGCATCCGGCCCGGTTTTTCTATTCTATCTCTCTCGTTCCTTGAGAACATGGGCTCGTCGTTCAATGGATAGGACATCGGTTTCCGGTACCGACGATGTAGGTTCGATTCCTACCGGGCCTACCAGAGTTTTTCTAGAGGTGTTACATATCCCTCATTCTATAAGAACTCCGTGGTCAGACGATTGTTTGGTATTCAGCCAAATTACATGGTTTTGTTAATACTTCGCCATATCTCGATTTTCCGGTATATGGCAATTACCGGAAACCACACCAAAATATTACGCCTGAAATCGTCAAAAGAAAAGATACATGGTATGCTTGCTTCCGAGTAGGGCCACACAGGGTACTCACCATTGGCACCAAAATCTTCCCAATCGCCCCTCCGGGCAAAACTAAAACTGTCGCGATGAAGGAAGCGGAACTCCATGCACGCATCATTGCCGAAGAATTGGAGAAGGAGGCAAAAGGAGCGACTTTGAACGTCGAGATCATCGTTTCACTTGCCGGGAACAAGGCAAAATCTAATCTGCTCAACAAGAAATATATCCCTGGCGTCAAGGAGCATCTGGAAAAATGGCTGGCAGAGAGCCCCCGACCGACACACCAACAACCGTTACGTCAAAGCAATTAGAAGTTTCCTGGAGTTCCTAGGACCTGACCAGGACATGCCGCTGGATGCAGTAACGGAAGCCCATGCCAGGAAGTTCATGAACAAGCAACTTGAACTTCTACGCTCCGGCACAGAAAGGCTCCACTTGCACCTATTGCGGGTGACCTTCCAACAAGCCGTTGACCAACGCCTCTTTCCCTACAACCCGTTCAAGAGCGTCAACCCATGCACAAAAATCTGTTTTAACGCCCTGCTCATGATTGATTAGGTTCTCATCTTACCACATCCTCCATCCACCGCCAAGAATCCTCTACATTTTTTCCCTTCCAGGCGCAAAAAAAACAGCCAATCCATTGCCCGGGAAGCCGGGTAGCTTCTCCTCTAATTTCCCATCCATGTCCGAGATGGCATTGTCTCTTTCTTAAAAAGAATCTTGACTGGAAATACAAAAAATCCTCTAATTATAAGAACAATATCAATATTTATCTATGGAATCCGCCTCTTATGTCTGGAACTTGATCAGTAACAACGCCCTGCTGGCAGCGCTGGTTGCCACGGCATGCGTATGGGTTATTTCCGCCATTTACAAATCCCTGAAGCATCATGGCTTGCTGAAGCTTCCCCTC
>ERZ827492.1027-NODE-1027-length-23944-cov-3.988991_pt1 | contig 23944 bp, 23 predicted proteins | sample MGYA00519704_ERZ827492 | MGnify/ENA primary metagenome ERZ827492 (study PRJEB31778, sample SAMEA3449325) | human gut metagenome | biome: human gut; feature: human-associated habitat; material: faeces | place: United Kingdom | collected 2010/2012 ...
TGAAGCCCTGGGAATAGGCCGCCTCAAACTGGCCCTGGGGGATGGACTGGATGCCCGCCCGGACCACCTCGGAGATATAGGCCCCGGTATAGACGCCTACGCACAGTACGCCGCAGGTGAAGGAGGGCAGAGAGACCCCTGCGTAGGGCAGGGCGAAAAACACGAAGAACAGCTGGATCATCAGCGGCGTGTTCTGGAAGAACTCCACATAGACCCGGGCGACGGCCCGGGGCAGCCGGTGATGGGAGGTGGACATGAGCCCGAAGATCACCCCCAGCACCAGGGCCAGGATCAGCGCCAGCACCGACGCTTCCAGGGTGGTGAGGAAGGCCCGCAGCAGGGCGGGCCACTCCTGGAACAGGTTCTGCCACCGCCAAGGGGTGAGGATTTGTTCAATCATAGAAGAAGAGCCTCCTTTGCCGGGGAGTGGTACTCCGTCAGGGGCGCCCCGGCGCCCGCGGCGCCGGGACACTCCTGACGGAGCCGGAGCGGGATCAAACGCTCCGGCCCCAAATCAGACGCAGCGAGAAAACCAGCGGCCGCCGCCCTCCGTTCTGCCCAAAGGGGGAGCGGGCGGGAAATAATCAGCCCTCGAAGGAGGCGGCCACGCCGTTGTCGGCGATGAGCTGGTCGATGGTGCCGTCAGACAGCCAGGTGTTGATCAGATCATCCAGATACTCGGCCAGGCCGGTGTTGCTCAGAGCGGTGGCGATACCGTACTCCTGGGGAGAGAAGCGGATGGAATCCAGGATCTCCACCGTGTCGTCCAGGTAGCCGGACAGGATGGAGCCGTCCACGCAGAAGGCGTCCACGCGACCCGCGTCCAGGGCGGTCTTGATCTCAGGGTAGGTGGCGTACTCGGCGAAGTTGTCCGCCTGGGTGAGGGTGACGCCGTTCTCCGCGGCGGCGGCGATGAGGGCCTCCATGGAGGTGGAGCCGGTGGACACGCCGATAACCTTGCCCTCCAGGTCGGCGTAGTCAGAGATGCCGCTGTCCGTCTTTACCAGCAGGGAGACCGCGTCGGTGTAGTAGGGCGTGGTGAAATTCCAGCTCTCCTTCCGCTCGTCGTTGATGGTGAAGGTGGCAATGACCATGTCAATGTCGCCCGAGTCCAGCAGCTGGCCACGGGTGGCGGCAGTGACGGCGGTGAATTGCACGTCGTCAATACCCAAGGTCTCCGCGATGCGGTAGGCCATGTCGATCTCCATGCCGGAATACTCCTCGGTCAATACGTCCTGATAGCCAAAGCCGGGCACGTCAGACTTGACGCCCACCCGGAGCACGCCCCGGTCCACAATGGCCTGCACATCGGAGGGCAGCTCCTCGCCGGTTCCGGCGGAGCTTTCCTCCGCGCCCTGGCTGTCCTGGGCCCCGGAATCGGAGGCAGAACCGCTGTCATTGCCGCAGGCGGCAAAGGCAAAGCACATGGCAAGAGCCAAAAGCATGGCGATCCGTTTTTTCCAGTTCTTCATTCTAAATCCTCCTGTTCTTGCTAAAATGGATCTATTCTTGCAGACACGCCGTCGTGCCCAGACAAGCGGGAGATCAGCGCAGGATCTTGCTCAAAAACGCCTTGGTGCGCTCCTCGGTGGGATTGGTAAAAAAGTGCTCTGGCGACCCTTCCTCTACGATACGGCCGTCATCCATGAAGATGACCCGGTCGGCCACCTGGCGGGCAAAACCCATCTCGTGGGTGACAATCACCATGGTGATGTTCTTCTCGCTGGCCAGGCGGATCATTACGTCCAACACCTCCTGAACCGTCTCCGGGTCCAGGGCGGAGGTGGGCTCGTCGAACAGAATGATCTTGGCCCTGGAACACAGGGCCCGAGCAATGGCCACCCGCTGCTGTTGACCTCCGGAGAGGGTGGCAGGATAGTTGTCCGCCTTCTCTCGCAGCCCCACGATGTCCAGGTATTTGTAGGCTCGCTCCACCGCTTCTGCCTTGGGCACCTTCTGCAGCTTAATGGGGGCCAGGGTCAGGTTCTCCAGCACAGTTTTGTGGGGATAGAGGTTGAACTGTTGAAACACCATAGCGGTGGAGTCCCGGACGATCTGGGTCTTATTCTTGTGGGTGAGCCGCGCGCCGTTGATGTAAACCTCACCAGAGGTGGGCTCCTCCAGAAAATTCATGCAGCGCACGGTGGTGCTTTTCCCGGAACCGGAGGGGCCAATGATGACGAGCTTCTCACCTTCTGCAACTTGAAGATTGATATCTTTCAAAACGTGAAGACTGCCGAAAAATTTGTTGACGCCAACCAGCTTGATCACAGGAAATGTCTCCTCTCTCTGAAAACTGGATTTTTGAATATAAATTCTGCGCGCAAAGAGGGGGGATAACCCTCACACGCAGGGAACTTTACTGCTTTATTACATTATATCGTGAAAAAACGGGTTCGTCAACCGCAATTAGAACGGGGATATTGATAAAAATGAACGAAGCGGGAAGAGAATTTTGGTGAAATGGCAATGGGCGGGATGGGGGGAGGAGTGGAAACATAAAAATGCAAAACCTGAATGAAACATGCAAAATCCATCTGGAGCGGACCAATCCCGACAAGAAATCTGAAAAAACTGCCATGGTTGCGCGATGAAGGAATTGAGAAAAAACTTGCATAATGAATCAAAAACCAGAGCAGTAAGGCTATGCTGCCAGTCCTGGAGTGCCCGACCAAGGAACGCCTGCAGCCGGGACGGAATTAACAAATCTAAAACAAAACGCAAATACTTTGAACACATCGCTCCGCTATTCTATAAAAAACAAAAGGAGGCCGCCGGAGGGGGGATAGGAATGGACTGGAAGCAGGGCTGGTCCAGGGTGAAAAGGTGGCTGTTCCCCGGGTGGGGGGTCACCCTGCTGCTGGCCGCAACAGGGTGCGCGCTGCTGGCGCTGGTCTTTGTCCGGCGGCTGGAGGAGACTCCGCTGGCCTATGGGGCCTACCTACTCTCCGCCTATGCCCTGACGGCGCTGGTGGGGGCGGTGGCCCGATCCTGGCGGCCTGTCTGGGACAGGATCTGCGCCCTTCCCCTGGCGGAGCGCTGGCTGGCCGACCCCCGCTTCCGGGTGCGCATCGGGCTGCTGCTTTCCTTTTTCATCAACCTGTGCTATGCTGGGATGCGGATGGTCTATGGGGCGGTCTACGCCTCGGGCTGGGAGGCGGCGGTGGGCATCTACTACCTGCTGCTGTCCGTCCTCCGGTTCTACCTGATGCGCAAGGTATCCCCCGGCGGCGGGCGGTATCGGGAGGAACTTCGGGTCTACCGGGTGACGGGATGGCTGCTCATGGGGTTGAACCTGGCCCTGACGGGCGTCTCAGCGCAGATTGTGCTGGACGGCCGCGGGTATGACTACCCGGGCACCCTCATCTACGCCGCGGCGGCCTACTCCTTCTACAGCCTGACCATAGCCATCATCAATGTAGTGAAGTACCGGAAATTCCACAGCCCGGTGCTCTCGGCGGCCAAGGCGGTCAGCCTGACCACCGCCATGGTATCCATCTTCTCCCTGGAGACTGCCATGCTCTCCCAGTTCGGCGGGGAGCCCCAGTTCCAATTTTTGATGACAGCCAGCACCGCCGCCGGTGTGTGTGTCCTTGTGCTGGCGATCGCCCTGTTCATGACGATCTCCGCCAGCAGAAGGCTGAGACGACAGTAAGGAGGAAGCGAGTATGGTCCATATTCTGGTCCTGGAGGACGACGCGAAACTTAGCCAGTTGGTGTGCACCTATCTCAACGACAGCGGCTTTGAGGCGAAAGGCTGCCTGCGGGCCAGCGACGCCTACGACGAGCTGTACAACAGCCTGTACGACCTCATTATTTCCGACATCATGATGCCCGAGGTGGACGGATTTGAGTTCGCCCGGACAGTGCGGCAGGTGAACAAACATATCCCCATCCTGTTCATGTCCGCCCGGGACGACCTGCCCGCCAAGCAGAAGGGGTTCCAGCTGGGCATCGACGACTACATGGTCAAGCCCATCGACTTTGACGAGCTGCTCCTCCGGGTGCGGGCTCTTCTGCGCCGGGCCAACATCGAGACGGAGCGGAAGATCACCGTGGGCAACCTGGTGCTGGACGCCGACGGCATGACCGCGGAGGTGGACGGGGAGGAGATCCCCGTGACCACCCGGGAGTTCAACATCCTCTATAAGCTGCTCAGCTACCCCAAAAAGACCTTCACCCGGGCCCAACTGATGGACGAGTTCTGGGGGGTGGACTCGGACGCCAGCCTCCGGGCGGTGGACGTGTACATCACCAAGCTCCGGGACAAGTTCTCGGGCTGTGACGGGTTCGAGATCAAGACCGTCCGGGGGCTGGGCTACAAGGCGGTGCTGAAATGAGCAGGGTACAGAACACCGTCTATGGCCTTGCCCGGGTCAGCCGGTTTCCCCTGCCCCTGTTCGGTGTGATTCTGGGCGGGCTGATGCTGGCCTCCGGCGTCCACGAGGGGCTGATCCTGCTGGTATATCGCCTGTCGCTCAACGATATCATCCTGGTCCATGCGGTGCTGGTCTACTGGGTCCTGGTGTCCCTGGGCATGACGCTGCTGATCCGTCACCTGATGAAAAATACCTTCGAAAAGCCGGTGCAGGAGCTGGCCGCGGCCACCCGAAAGGTGGCGGAGGGGGACTTCTCCGTCTATGTTCCCCCCATCCACACCGCCGACAAGCTGGACTACCTGGACGTGATGATCCTGGATTTCAACAAGATGGTGGGGGAGCTGGGCAGCATCGAGACGCTGAAGACCGACTTCTTCTCCAATGTCTCCCACGAGATCAAGACCCCCCTGGCGGTGATCCAGAACACCGCCCAGCTGCTGCGGGATGAGAGCCTGCCCCCGGAGCAGCGGGCGGAGTATGTGGACACCATCGAGAAGTACGCCCGGCGGCTCAACGACCTGATTGGCAACATCCTCAGGCTCAATAAGCTGGAAAAGCAGACCATCCAGCCCAAGCCGGAGCCCTACGACCTGTGCGCCCAGCTGGCCCAGTGCGCCCTGCTTTTCGAGGAGCGCTGGGAGGAGAAGAACATCGAGTTCGAAGCGGACATCGAGGACCAGTGCACCATCCAGGCGGACGGCAGCCTGCTGGAGCTGGTGTGGAACAACCTGCTGTCCAACGCCTTCAAGTTCACCGAGCCGGGGGGGACGGTCACCCTGCGGCAGACCTCCACCGCGGACGGGGTGGAGGTGTCCGTGTCTGACACCGGATGCGGCATGGATGAGGAGACCATCAAGCATATCTTCGACAAATTCTACCAGGGGGACACCTCCCACGCCACCGAGGGCAACGGTCTTGGGCTGGCCCTGGTGCTGCGCATCCTGCGGATGATGGGGGGCTCCATCTCTGTGACCAGCGCCCCGGGGGAGGGTAGCACCTTCACAGTGCGCCTGCCGGTCCGCGCCAGGCAGGGAGAGCAGGGAGAAACCAAAACTGGACCAAAGGAGCGTCAAAAGGCATGAGCGAGATCAAGGAGGACGGAGCGTCCTTTGTAGGATATGAGTATAAGGAGATCCCCGCCGGAGGGGAACGGGCTTCCCTCTATCTGGACGGGTATCAGAATTTTGGATGGGTGCTGGACGAGCGGGCTGGGGAGGAGGCCCTCCGCCGGGGCAAGGGCAAGCTGACCCTCAAGCGGGACCGGAAGATCATCAACAAGATGGAGCTGACCCGGCTCCAGCGGCATTTCGAGGCCTGCGTGCGGGAGCTGGACGAGCTGGAGCAGTCCAAGACCACCCGAGCCTCCATTGGCGCCATCACCGTGGGGTTGATCGGCACCGCCTTCCTGGCCGGGGCCACCTTCGCCGCCACCCACCAGCCGCCGCTGATCGCCCTGACCATCCTGCTGGCCATCCCCGGCTTCGTGGGCTGGATCGTGCCCTGGTTCCTTTACCGGGCCATGGTCCGCCGCCGCACCAAGGTGGTGGACGGTCTGATGGAGCGCAAGTACGACGAGATTGATGAGATCTGCCAAAAGGGACACCAGCTGCTGGTATAACAATTCAGAATCCGCCTCCGCTGTCAGCGGGGGCGGAATTTTTTTGCGCAAACCGCAGCTTTCGCATTTCAGAAACAAAACCACAGCAATTCCAACACACTCCCATTCTATGATATCCCCAGAAACAGGGAGAGGCAAGCCCCCAAAACAAAGGAAGGAAAGCGAGTGTGTGCAATGAGCAAGTATCAGATGAAGACACCCAAAAAAGTGGAGGACGCCGTGGTTGGAACCTACCATAAGATCGAGGACGCCGTAGTGGGCGCTTACCACAAGGTGGAGGACACCGTGGTCGGGACCTATAAAAAGGTGGAATCCGGGGCGGTGGACAGCTATCGGAAGGTGGAGCGAAAGTTTGTAGATACCTTCCTGGAACCACGGGACGGCCAGGCTGGGGATAACCCAGAGGAAGGGCCCGACGAACTTTAACAGAAGGGAAACAATTCAGAGTCATTAGGGAAACAATTCCCATGTAAGATACAGACCATAAAAGCTAAAACAAAATAGCCATTCCTAAGAATGGAAACGCTTAATTGAGAAAGGACGAGAAACAGCATGAAAAAGAGCAGCGTTGCGGCAATCTCTGTGATGGGCACAGTGGGAGGGCTCCTGCTGGCCATCGGTATGTGTATGTGTTTACTTCCTGAATGGAACGCATTTACCCCCGGCGTGATCCTGGCGGTGCTGGGCGCGGTGGTCCTGGTATCTATCTGGCCGGTGAGCCGCAAGGCCGCCGGCAAGGCCCTGGTCCACCTCACCGGCGGCTATGTGGCCGCCACCCTGCTGGGCCTGGTGGGTGCGGTAGCCCTGGGCATCGGCCTGGTGAACTGCCTCCAGACCGTCACCACCTTCGGCCTGGTGGTGGGCATCGTCGGCATCGTGCTGCTGCTGACCGCCATCTTAGTGGGCCGCCGGGCGGCGGGCAAGCGCGCCATCCCCTTCAACGGCAGGACGGTGCTGGCCTATGCGGTGGGCATCGCCGGCGCTCTGATTCTGGGTGTGGGAATGTGCCTGACCATGGTATGGGGCTCCGGCCTGATGATCCCCGGCATCCTGGTGGGTTGCGTGGGCCTGCTGGTATGCGTGCTCAATATGGCCCTGCGGCTGGCAAAGGGCGCCTGAGTGCGGCCCTGTCCGGGACCGAAGCCGCACTGTACCCTGTACACGAGAAAACATAGCCGGTGTAGAGGGCGGCGACAGTTCCCTGCACAGCGAAAACACGGCCCCTCCGGGAGATGACGGAAGCATCCCGGAGGGGCCGTGTCGTGTCATGGGGAGCCTTCAGGCGGGAGGAGGCGTCAGGTGGATGGGACGTCCTGCGAAGGCTGGGTGTCGGCGGGGGACGGCTCCCGCGGCTCGGGTTGGCCGGGACGGGCCAGCAGTCCGGCCTTGGCCTGGAGCACGCAGGCGGCGTACCGGCATATGGCGAATACGCCCCAGAGGAAGAACGCGCCGAAGACCATCTCGTCCATCTCGTCCATCAGGAACAGGAAGGTGGTGCCCAGGCCGCCGGCTGCGACGATGCGAAAGCCGGCCAACAGCAGGGCCGGGGTATAGAGGATGGCGGCGGCCAGGACAAAGAGGGAGAGCAGCTTCACACCGCCGCCGATGACGGACAGCCGGGAAGCGGATGGGTGGTCGGGGTAGAGCTGAAACCAGGGATGTTTTTTCATGGGAAACCTCCAAATAGATCATGTGATGTGGGGATGTCGGGGTGAGGGCGCGGGATGGGATCAGTCGTAGATGGAATCCCGCTCCCACTCCCGGATGGCGCCGGTGGTGGCGTCGATGGTGAACTCGTACTCCCAGGAGCCATAGTAGATGGAACCCTCGTACTCCAGGCGGCCGTCGTCCCGGTCCAGATGGATCCGGATATCCGTAGCGCCGGGCACCCTGGCCAGGGCGATCTGCTTGGCCTGCTCGGTGGAAATGGCGGCGGAGCCACCGGAGCTGCCGGTGCCGGTGGAGGGCCGCTGATAGTACTCCGCCTCATGGTCGTAGGAGAGGATATCGCCGGAGGAGGCGTCGATCTCATAGTCGTACTCGGTGTAGTTGGAGGTGTTGTAAAACTCCACCTCATAGACCCGGCGGCCGTCTTCCCAGTCCAGGTGGGCCCGGACGAAGGAGACCTGGCTGGAGGAGAGCCCGGCGTGATTCAGGGCGATCTGCTGGGCCCGCTCAGCGGTGATGGAAGCGGTGCCGGAGCTGCCAGGATTGGTATTGCCGGTGTTGGTGTTTCCGGTATTGGTGCTCCCGGTGTTGGAGCTGCCGGTATTGGCATTTCCGGTGGTGGTATCGCCGGAGCTGGTATTGCCGCCGGCGTCCGAGGGCCGGGTGTAGTGCTCCACGTCAAAGTCATAGGAGAGGATGTCGCCGGAGGAGGCGTCGATCTCATAGTCGTACTCAATGTAGCTGGCGGAGTTGTAGAACTCCACATCATAGACCTGGCGGCCGTCCTCCCGGTCCAGGGCGCACCGCAGGAGGGTGACCTGGTCGGCGGTGAGGCCCGTGTGGTTCAGGGCGATCTCCTGGGCCTGCTGGGCGGTGATGGCGGTGCCCGCGCTGGCGCCGGCGGTTTCCGGCGCGCCGCTGAGGATGCTGCCGGTGAGCGCGTCGATGTCATAGGCATAGCTCTGGCCGTTGGCGGTGAAGTCAATGGTGTAGACGCCGGAGCCGCTCTGCCGGTCCAGCTCCGTGGCGGAGAAGGTGGCGGCGGACTCGGCCACGCCGGCGTTCTCCAGGGCGATGGCCTTGGCGGCGTCCAGGCCGATGAAACCGGCGGCGTCCTGCTGCCCGCAGGCGGCGAGGGAAACGGTGAGTAGAGCGGCCCCGCACAGGGCGGAGATGGTCTTGAGTTTTTTTCCAATATTCATAAGGGCTGGGCTCCTTTCTTCTTGTTGGCCACATCCTACCAGTGCAACATGAAGAAAACATGAAACCGGAAAAGAAATATAAAAATTTTATGGCATCAGAACAGAGCGGATCCTCATGGGATTAGTCGCAGGGAAGGCAGCAGGACAGCCGTGCACCTAACCGGGACAGCAGTTCGTTGGTGATGGTACCGCACCGTTCCGCCACTTCCTCTGCCCGGATTTCCTGACGATCGTCCTGCCCTATCACGGTAACCACATCGCCGGCTTTTACGCCCGATACGTCTGTCACATCCACAAGCAGCTGGTCCATACACATCCGTCCTACCATGGGGCAGCGGCAGCCCCGAATGAGGACCTCGCCGCCCTGCTGGGACAGGGCGCGGGGCAGGCCGTCGGCATAGCCAATGGTGACGGCAGCCAGCCTGGTTTCCCGCTGGCTGTGGAAAGCCAGGCCATAGCCCGCGCTCTCCCCAGGGGCGAGTGTGTGCACCGACGCCACCCGGGCCCGGAGGGAGAGGACCGGCCGCAAATCCAAAGCCCGCTGGACCGGGGCGTTCTCGCTGCGTACCCCATACAACGCGATGCCGGCCCGGGCGTAGGCGCAGGGTTGAGCAGGTAGATTCCAAATTCCATAGCTGGCCTGTATGTGTGTTTGACCAGGATCCAGGTGGTGGGCGCGCATCCAGGCCAGCGTATCATGGAACAGCGTGAGCTGATTCAGCGTGTAGTCCACATGCTTTGCCTCCAGGCTGTCCGACACGCACAGATGAGAAAACACGCCCTGAATACGTAGGTGCTTCAGCTGGTATATTCGGGCGATGGCGTCCCGGTCCTCCGCCGGGATGCCCAGGCGGTGCATTCCTGTGTCCAAGGCCAGATGGACACAGACGGGAGCGCCTGACGCCGCCAGGGCCCGGCCGTGGGCCTCATCTGCCACTGCTTGGGTCAGATGCCACCGGCGCAGCAATGGGACTTCCGCCGCCGGGGTGTAGCCCAGAATCAAAATAGTCCCCCAAATGCCAGCCTTCCGCAGTTGGATGCCCTCAGTCAGGCAGGCCACTGCAAAGGCCCGGATTCCATTCCGTTGGAGGCACCGAGCCACAGGTACCGCCCCATGGCCGTAGGCATCTGCCTTGACTACCGCCATGAGTCGGCATCCGGGAGCCAGGGCGTCTTGGAGAACTTGGGCGTTGTGGACCAGTGCTCCACAGTCCACTTCCCGCCAGGCCCGGCTTTTGGGCTGGGGACGAATGGGGCGCAGGGCGTCTAACGCCAAGGCCATGCAGAAGGTCAATGCCAGCACCGCGCAGAAGTGGCCCAGGCAGTTCTGGACCAATACCCCCTCCAGGCCCACTTCCTCTGCTCCACCTCGGACCAGTACGATAGCCCATGGGTGGAGCAAGTATACCAGCAGGGATAGCCTGGCCGTCCGGCGGTCTCTCCCCCGATTGCGCCCCAGCAGTAGGGAGAACAGAAAAATCATAACCAGTGGTAGGGCTAGGTACATGCTGTCGTGCCGAGGCCAGCCCTGGTCCCGAAGAAAAAACGCCTCTGCCGTCATGGTGGCAAAGGCCGCTGCCAGTCCCCAGGCAGAGACCTGACGGCTCCACTGTATCTCCGACGCCCCAAGCAGGAGGAAGAGAGGGGCGAAGAACAGCCCGTTGCGGGTGTAGTCAAACACCTGGAAGATGGCATCGTACAGCCTTGTCAGCGCTGGGACTTGGCCGACCAGGCCATAATAGCTGTCCCCGCCCAGACCCACAAGATAGAGGGCGGCGGCGATGGCCAGAGCCCTGCCTCGGGGCAACCGGGCCAGGTTCCGGGCCAGAATCACCCCCAACAGCACGGCCGGAAAGTACCACAGGTGGTACAGGGTGCCGTCGGCCAGCAGCTTTTTTATCCACACCAGGGGAGAATAGCCGCCGTTATACCAGTTGAGGGGCAGGTAGAGGACCACAGCGACGAGGTAGGTGAGCAGGGTTTTCCGGAGAAACCTGCCGGTGTTCCGCCACCGGCCCCTGGCCAGAAAGTAGCCGCTGACCATGAGGAAAAAGGGCACCACCACCCGGGCCAGCACCCGGGTGAGGAAAAAATCCGCCGTGGGGGCAATGTCGCTCAGGGGGGCGGGGTGATTGCATACCATTAACACCGCCGCTGCCAGACGGAACCAGTCCAACACCGGGCCCCGTCTGCTGCCGCTCATGACAGGACCTCCCATACTGTCACGATGAAACCGCTCACATTATCCCCGGAGATCTGACAGCAGCCCTCTGGCAACTCCATCTCTACCATCTCGCCGGGGCAGGGCAGCCAGGACACCTGGGCCCGCTGACCGCCTTTCAGGGAACAGCTTCGGGGCCGTTCCTGAAGAAAGGGAACGTATTCCTCCAGGCAGAGGCGGTGTTCCTCCATGAGCCGGGCGTGGGGCACGCCCACATAGCGGAAGTGCCAGGGCTCTTCTGCGATGCCGGTGAGGGACTCCTTGTCCTTGGTATACCGCTGAAGGAAACCGTAATTTGCCGCCGCCCGCCGGAAGGCTCCGCAGGCCCCATCATTGGGAAAGTCGGGCCGGATAAAGTCGACGGCATCGGCAGCTCGACCCAAATCTATGGCCAGGCCGGTCTGGTGCTCGCTACACCCGGGGAGGGCCACATACTGCCGGGTGAAGGTCTCTCCTTCTGTCCGGAGCGTGTCGTTCCAGATCTGCTGCTGCTCAGCCTGGCTGCGCCAGCCTGACACCGGAACGATGATCCCGGACCCATGCACCGCCCGGAAGCAGGCGGCCAGAAGCCGGGCGGCCCTGCGCTCCATGAGGATGTCCGGATGGCCTCCGTCCGGGGCGGCCAGTTCGGGCTTTGCTTTGCTTTGGATGGGGTGGACGGTGTTGACCAGAATGAGGGGACCGGCATACACCAGGTTCCGGGTGAGGGTTACGGTCCTCATGCCCCCACCCCCAGCTCCAGAATGCGGGTGACCAGCGAGATGAAGTCCAGCCCCGCAGCCCTCATCATGTTGGGATAGCGGCTATGGGCGGTGAAACCGGGGATGGTGTTCACCTCGTTGAACAGCACCTCGCCCCGGCTGGTGAGGAACAGGTCCACCCGGGCAAAGCCCCGGCAGTCCAGTGCCCGGTAGACGCTCACGGCCGCCCGCTGAATTTCCAGCGTCTTTTCCGGAGAAATGCGGGCAGGACAGTGGATGGCGGAAGTCTGGAGGGTGTACTTCTCGGTGAAGTCGAAGAAGCCGCCCCTCAGTTCAATTTCATCCACCTGGCCCAGGGTGAGCGTGTCGTTGCCCAGCACGGCGCACCCTACCTCGAAGCCGTCCACCGCCTCCTCCAGCAGCACCTCCCGGTCATGGCCGAAGGCCTCCTTCACCGCAGGCATCAGTCCGGCGGGCTCCGTCACCCGGCTGATGCCAAAGGAGGAGCCGGAGCGCACCGGCTTGACAAACAGGGGGTAACCCAGCGTCTCCGCCGCGGCCTGGATGTCTCCCCGGTCCGCCCCGGCGGAGAACACGAAGCCCCTGGGGGCGGGCACCCCGGCCAGGGCGGCCAGTTTGTGGGAGCGGTCCTTGTCCATGCACAGGGCGCTGGACAAGGCCCCACACCCGGCGAAGGGGATGCCCGCCAGCTCCAGCAGGCCCTGGACGGTACCGTCCTCCCCGTTCTTGCCGTGAAGGATGGGAAACGCTCCGTCGAAGGATACCCGGCTCACCCGCTCCCCCAACAGCAGCAGCTGGTGCCTGTCCCGGTCCAAGGACAGGGTGCAGGGAATGCAGTGGAGGTTGTCCCTCTGCCAGCTGCCGTCCCCGATGGCGGAAACGGGGCCGTTGTAGCACCGCCACTCTCCTTTCCCGGTAATGCCTACCATCAGGGGTCGCCATCTGCCCCGGTCCAGATGCTCCAGCACTCCCTGAGCGGACTGGAGAGAGATGCCATGCTCGGTGGAACAGCCGCCGAACAGGAATAAAACTGTCTTTTGTGCCATAATACCGCGCTCCTTACCGGGAGCGAAAAACGCTCCGCCTTGATACTGCCATGGTATCAGGACGGAGCGCTTTTTATCTGAACCCTTTCCTACACCTTTCTTGCGGAAAGCTGGGGAAAATCTTGCGTTTTTCTTACGGTGTGCCGGGCGCGGGTAAGCGCACGGTGAAGGTGATATGGTTGTTCTCGCTTTGGGCAGAGATGGTCCCGCCATGGAGGGCAACGATTTCCTTGGCTATGGCCAAGCCAAGGCCCGCGCCTCCCGTGCGGGAGGCGCGGGAGCTGTCCAGGCGGAAAAATTGCTCGAAAATGCGCCCCAGCTTCTCCGGGGGAATGGTTCGCCCCGCATTGGAAAAGGTGAGGATGACCTCCCCCTCCCCCTGCCGAGCGGAGATGTCCACCGCCGTATTCGGAAAGCTGTAATGATGGGCATTGCGCAGCAGGTTGTCGAACACCCGGGAGAGCTTGTCCGGATCGCAATCGTACTCCAGCCGGCCGGGCAGGTCCAGCCGGCAGGTCAGCCCCTTCTCCCCAAACTGGGGTTCAAACTCACTGGCCACCTGCCGGAGCATCAGGGCCAGGTCCACCGGCTGCTTTTCCAGCTCCAGGTGAGTGAGGTTGAAGCGGGTGATGTCGAAGAACTCGTTGATCAGATCCTCCAGCCGTTCCGCCTTGTCCAGGGCGATGTTGGTGTACCGCCCCCGCAGCTCCGGAGTGATCTGGGGCTCGTCCCGGAGCAGGGTGAGGTAGCCGATGACGCTGGTCAGGGGGGTCTTCAGGTCGTGGGCCAGGTAGACCACCAGGTCGTTTTTCCGCTGCTCCGCCTCCCTCGCCGCCTGGGCGTCCCGCAGGGCCCGCTCCCGGGCCAGGTTGAGCTGGGCGGCGGTGTCCTCCATCCCCTCGGGCAGGGTGATGGGCTCCTGGGTGGGGGTGGCCAGCTGGGCGGCGGCCTGGGTGAGGGCGGCCAGCTGTCCGATGGGCCGGGCCAGGAAGAAGAAGCTGATCACTGCCCAGCCCGCAAGGACAAAAGCAATGCAGACAAAGACAATATAGTTTCGCAGCCAGATGAGGGCACCGTAGAAGGGGGTGAGGGACCAGGGCAGCGAGGCGAAGAAGAGGGTCAGCACAATGGCCACCGCCACCCAAGCCAGCAGAGCCAAGAGGTAAACTCCCCACAGCCGCAAGGTTTTGGCGCGCACCTGACGGCTGACCCGCAGCTGGGGAAGGCTGCCTTTTTTTCGGTTATTCAATGGTGTACCCCACCCCCCACACGGTCTTGATAAACTTGGGCTTCCGGCTAGGCTCGTGCATCTTCTCCCGCAGCCGGGCGATATGGGTCATGACGGTGTTGTTGCTATCCAGATATCGCTCCCCCCACACCGCCTCGAACAGCTCCTCACTGGGCACCACGGTGCCCCGGCGCTCACAAAGGTACCAGAGGATGGAGAACTCCAGGGGTGTCAGAGGCAGCTCCTCTCCGAACAGGACACACTTGTGGGTGGTCCTGGAGATCTGGAGCCCCCGGAAGTCGTATTCCTCCGCCTCTTGCTGGGGTGCAGGAGCGGTGTTGTACCGGGTATACCGGCGCAGTTGGGTCTTCACCCGGGCCACCAGCTCCAAAGGGTTGAAGGGCTTGGTGATGTAGTCGTCCGCACCCAGGGTCAGACCCATGATTTTGTCCATGTCCTCCACTTTAGCTGTGAGCATAATAATGGGAAACAGGTGCCCTTCCCGGATGCGTTGACATAGGGTAAATCCGTCCATATCCGGCAGCATTACGTCCAGAATGGCCAGGTCTAGATGCTGCCGCTCCACGCAGGCCAGGGCATCGGTGGCGTTATAGAACTTGTGGACGGTGTAACCCTCACTTTTGAGATAGACCTCCACCAGGTCGGCGATGGCGGCCTCGTCATCTACCACTAAAATTTCTGCGTTCATCATAGGCCTGCCTTCCTTTTGTTTTCTATCTGCATTTTACCATATTGCCGGGGAAAGGGAAGCATGTACCGCAGCAGGAGATGCAGAGAGACAGGGCTGCGGGGATGTGCCCTCTGCGCGCATTCGCACCGCAGGGGGATCCGGGATCAGGAAAAGATTGCCGGCTGCAGAACCGGTGACAGCGGCGCTGGTACAGACCGAGATGGGCGCATATGGGGGTGGGATGTTGAACGAGGAGCTGTCGTGAACGGCTGGCGGGGGACTAAAGCTGCTCCGGATATTCCGCTTGCAATGGAGGATTACCATTTAGAGGCCCATGGTCTAAGTATTACATAGATGTTATAAAATCCCCCATTTTGGGCCATCAGGATCCCATTTCTAGGCATCCAAGGTTCCATATGGGGTAAATAGCAGGAGGATTCTCTCGGAAAAAGTATTTTTTGCTTGTCTTTTGACTGAATTTGAGGGTACCATTTTAGTAGCGGCGCCAGTTGCAGAACAGCGCTGAAATTTTTAGCAAGGAGTGTTGTTTCATGTCCCAGCCAGCGTCCCTCTCATCCCGTGTCACGCTGCGGCCTCTGCCCGGCTCACCGCAGGTGGGCTTTCCCCTTGATGTTCCCGCCCCTCTCCGGGCTGGATCTCAGTTGACTCTGGCCCAATGGCTGCTGTACTGGCTTTCCTACTTGGTGGAACCTCACCGTGCCCGAACCACGGTTTACTGCTACTCCAATATCGTGAAGAACCACCTGATTCCGGCACTGGGCGAGGTGCGGCTCTCAGAGCTTACCCCCTCTATGATTGATGGCTATTACCAATGGTTGAGTAGTGAAAAGAAACTTTCCCCCAACACGATATACAAACACCATATTCTTCTTCACACCAGTCTTCGACAGGCTTACCGGCAAGGCGCCATACTGGACAATCCGGTTCGCAGAGCTACTCCGCCCGGTACCGTACCTGGCTGTTCCCATTACTACACGCCCAAGCAGGTCGCGCAGCTTTTGGCCCTTGTGGAGGGGCACCCGCTGGAGTTGCCTGTCCGACTGGCCTGTTACCTGGGGTTGCGCCGGGGAGAGATTTTAGGGCTGCGCTGGAGAGACGTGGACCTACAGAGCGGACTTATCTTTGTACGGCAGGTACGTACCACTATCGGCCATCGAATTGTGGTCAAGCAGCCAAAAACCGCCGGGAGTACCCGGACCCTGTCCATCCGATCCTTAAACAGCCTGCTGCCTATGCTTCGGGAGATGCTGCGTACACGGACGCAGCGAAGTCATTTCTGCGGACCTGATGACTACATCGTTCTAGATTCCAGGGATCAACCTTGGCACCCCAATTCTCTGACCACTACTTTCACCCGATTCGCCGCGGCCTGCGGACTGCCTCCGATTACCCTTCATGGCCTGCGCCACACCTTTGCCAGCATGGCCAGCAACGCCCGGGTCCCCATGTACCAGATCAGCCGGGCCATGGGCCACAGCAGCCCCACAACGACCCAACGCATTTATACACATCTGTTCGACCTGACTCATGGCGAAGTATTGGCTGCGGTGTCCGCCGCGATTCCAGCGCCGAAGGCATCCAAGCGAATGCTGGACAAGGTCAAGCGCCGCCGGCGACATTTTCCCGGCCGGCCTGGCTGATCCAGGAAGACCTATGCGCAAAACGCCGGCAGACTCCAACAGCCCGCCGGCGTCCGTTCTTTCTCATGGTTTGATGTTACCGCCTCTATTCCAGCGCTTCTGGGGTGAATGAATCTGTGGGCAGAATCTGGCTGAAAGCGACTAGCTCTGCGCAGAATCCGCCGGAGGCATAAAGCCGGGACGGACTATCCAGGTGGCTGACGGGTAAATCCAGCCGCAGAGGCAGCGTAGCCACCAAAGCTGCCCGCGCTCCGTTTACGGTGCCCGCGACCAAACTTCCCCCATGCAGCTCCGCGATTTGTCGGGCCAAGGGTAGCCCCCAACTGCTCGGCAGAGTCTCTTCCCGGGGAAAAAGCAGTTGGACCAAATCCTCTGGCGGAATCTGTGTGCCTGTGCCGCACACCGTAAAGCAGGCGGTATCCTCCTGCTTTGCCAGGGAGAGCGAAACCTCGCCTCCCGGCTGGGCGGCCACACAGATCAGCTCCAGCAACATTTGTTGAACCAAGCCTTGGTCTACAGTAGCCATCAGGACTTTTGGACCCCGATATTCCAAGCTTACCCGAGCGCCCAGCAGGATTCCCCGGGCATGTTCTGCCAGTTCCCTGGTCCACACACCCAGATCGGTTGGGACAGGAAAGACACGGATCTCATCCTCTTCAGTCAACCGATTGAGCAGCTCCATCTGACCCACAGTCCGGAGCATCCGGCAGATGCCCTGGTTGAGGACTGCCAGATAGGCGCGGGCACGATCTCCACTGGTGGTCTGCTCCAACATCTGGCTGGCTGCCGTAATATCAGACAGCTGCAACCGCAGTTGCGCGGCCGTTCCGGTCACGCTGGCTGCCAATGTCTCTCGGTCCATCCCGTTTACCTCCCTCACATCCTGCCTTTTCCATAGTGTATGTGCAACGACTCGGTTATTCCCGTGGAAAAATCTGCGCCTCTTGCCAATACTGCCTCCACATTCAGAACGGGTTCGATGTAACAGGTTTTCCGTTTATCCACAAGCGAAAGCCCGGCTTTCCGCGTCAGTCCGCAAATTTCTTATCCAGCATGGCGGCCACTCCGGCCAGAGGATTGGGGGAATACTCCTCCAGCCGGCCCTCGTCCATGGCGCGGGAAAGGGCTGGGTCCAGGGGCAGCTTGGCCAGCACCGGCAGGGACAGATGGGCGCCCAGGGCATCAATCGTACTCTCGCCGAAGATGGGGTGCCGCCCGCCGCAGTCAGGGCACTGGAAGTAGCTGTAGTTCTCCACCAGGCCCAGCACCGGCACGTCCATCATCTCGGCCATTTTCACCGCCTTGGTGACGATCATTCCCACCAGGGTCTGGGGTGCGGTCACCACGATGACCCCGTCCACGGGCAGGGACTGAAATACCGTCAGGGGCACGTCCCCGGTTCCGGGAGGCATATCCACGAACAGGTAGTCCAGGTTTCCCCACACCACGTCTGTCCAGAACTGTTCCACTGCTCCGGCAATCACGGGCCCCCGCCACACCACAGGATCGGTTTCCCGCTCGGTGAGCAGATTTAAGCTCATCAGCTCAACTCCGCCCCGGCTGACGGCGGGAAAGATGCCCAGATCGCTGCCCCCGGCCCGCTCATGGATGCCGAAGGCTCGGGGAACAGATGGACCTGTGATATCCGCGTCCAACACGCCGACTTTTTTCCCGCAGGCAGCCATGGCTGCGGCGAGGGAACAGGTGACGGTAGATTTTCCTACACCGCCCTTACCACTGACTACCGCGATTACTTTTTTAATATGGGAAAGCTCATTGACCGGCTTACGCAGGTCCTGCGGCGTCTGCCGCTCCCCGCAGTTGGCACCGCAGGAGGAACAATCGTGGGTACATTCGCTCATTGATCATCGCATCCTTTCCCTGCCTTTAAAAATACACAGGCAGGCAAAAATTTTCTGTAAAATACCTTGACACGCGAGGTATCTTGTGATATCCTTGCCTTGTAAATTACATCGACTGGTGAAGTATATCTGATTTTGAGAAGGGGGCTAGCATGATGAAACGGCATCCGCGCTATCCGGATCCCAAGGTTCAGCCTGTGGAGCGGCAGTGCCGCGTGCGCCGGAAAATCCCGCAGACAGGAGATCCCTTTTACCTTGGCGAGGCCATCTGGTATCAGAGAACACACTTTTTAGGTTGAGAAAGGAGGCCGCAGCAGCTATGTCCATTTCCGCCGATACCTTACGCGGGCATACAGATACTATTATTCTAACACAACTCATCCGCGGGGACAACTATGGTTATGAGATCAACAAAAATATCCAGCAGCGCACCGGCGGCCAGTACGGCTTCAAGGAGGCCACCCTGTACACCGCCTTCAAGCGGCTGGAGCAGAACGGGCTCATCACCTCCTACTGGGGGGCGGAGGGCCCTGGAGCCCGGCGCCGCTACTACTCCATCACAGAGGCCGGGCGCAAACAGTGGGAGGAAAACATCCGGGAATGGGAAAACACCCGGGCCCTGCTGGACGCGCTGATTTCCATCGAGGAGGAATAAAAGCTATGGAAACCATGAAACTGAGATTTACCACCGCCGTGGCCGGCAAGCTGGCTGCCGCGCCCCACTCCACTGCCAAGTCCGAGCTCATCGAGGAACTGTCCGACAACCTGTACCACCGCTATCTGGACCTGACCGCGGCGGGGGTGCCCCGGGAGGAGGCCTATCAGCAGGCGCTGGACTGCCTGGGAGACACCGGCGAGCTGGTGGAGTACCTCAACAGTCTCCAGCCCGATGAGTCCCTGCCCGAGCTGCTGCTCCGGCCCGACCAGGGGGACAGCGGCCAGCTGGATGATCTGCTGAAAAATGTGGAGGAGATCGTCAAGGGCGCGCTGGACAAGGCCAAGGGCGCCCTTCGGGACGCCAAGAACATCGCCGAGGATAATCTGGGCATCTCCGCCGATGACCTCGCCCGAGAGACTAAGGAGAAGGTGGGCCAGGCCTTCCAGAAGGCCAAGGACGTGGTGGGCGCCGCTGTATCTTCCCGGGAGCCGGAGGCGGGCCAGTCCCCGCAGGATCCGGAGCGGGAGGCCGCCGGGGACGGCGCCTCCGAGCGCTCCGAGGAGGGTGGAGACGGGCAGGACGCCTCCCACAGCTGGCAGTTCTCCGTGGGCTATGACCGGGACCGGGGCGGCTTCTTCACCCAGTGGGAGAACTCCAGGGCCGGAGAGGGCGGCAGCGTTCCCATCCCCCTGGATGAGCCCATCTTCGGTCAGGCCCTCACCGGCTTGGACGTGCAGGTGTCCGGAGACGTAAACATCCGGCTGACCGAGGCGGAGGACGGAGACGTAGTCATCCGCGGCGATGTGGAGCTGCTGGAGGCCTTCCGCTCCGAGGACGGCGTGCTCACCATCCGCCAGGACGGCAAGACTGCCAGTTCTGCCTTCTTTTTCCGCCGGGGGCTGTACTCCGCCGATGTCAGCCTGGCCCTGCCCAGGCGCTGGTGGAAGTTCATCCGCGTGTCCACCGCTGACGGCGACGTGAACCTCTCCGGCGACGTGGCTTTGGGCCTGGTGTCCGTCAAGACCGCCAGTGGCGACCTGGACGGCCGCCTGCCCCAGTGCGAGTGCTTCTCCTTCAAGTCCGCCAGCGGCGATCTGGAGTGGGAGGGCTGCGCCGACGAGCTCCAGGCGGAGACCGTCAGCGGCGATCTGACCTTCCGCGGCCAGCTGTCCCGGATCGGGAAGCTGTCCTGCAAGAGCGTCAGCGGCGACATAGACTGGGAGGGGACCGCCCAGGAGGCCCAGTTCCAGACCGTCAGCGGCGACATCCTGGCCAACGGCCAGCTGGGCCAGGTCCAGGCCACCAGCGTCAGCGGCGAGGTGGAGGTGGCCGGCGCGGTGGCCGGCGGCGCGCGCTGCTCTTCCTCCAGCGGCGGCGTCCGTTTGGAGAGCGCCGCGCTGCCCCAGCGCATGGACCTGTCCTCCAAGTCCGGGGACTGCGAGGTCCGTATCCCCGACGCCGGCCCCTTCACCGTCCACTTCAAAACCACCAGCGGCCGTTTCCAGTCCGATTTCTTCACCGGAAACATGGGTGGACGGCACAACACCTTCACCTACCGCGAGGATGACGCCGCGGACGGATCCGTCCCCACCTACCGGATCTCCAGCGTCAGCGGCAACCTGTATCTGTATCAGTACTGAGGAGGGAGTCCAATATGCCCCCCGCCCTGTGGTTTGCCATCGGCGCGGCGATCCTGTGCGCCGCGGTCACCCTATACTCGAATCGCAAGAGGAAGAAATAGTCCTCAAACATCTGGAAGGAAAGCGTGATGTATATGAAACGGCTCTATCGCACCACCAGCTCGGACGCCGTCCTGTGCGGCGTGTGCGGCGGCATCGCCCGGTATCTGGGCGTGGACTCCACCGTGGTTCGGCTGCTGACCGTCGTGTTGGTATTCGTCTTTGGCCTGTCCTTATGGGTCTATGTCATCGCCGCGCTGCTCATGCCCAAGGAGAGCGCCAGCTGGTGACCCGCCCCACCCCTCCGCAACCGCGGAACAGCTTCCCCCGTCATTGATAACACAAACCGGCGCCGCACTTCCGCGGCGCCGGTTTGTTCTTGTTATTGTGGACTTCTCTCACCCGATGAACTCGTGGAGCAGGGAGCCGGCCGGCACCAGCTTGGGGTCGATGGTCTCAAACCAGTCGAAGGCGGCCACCAGCTCCTTCAGCTCCTGGGTGCGCTGGTTGTCCTCGGGCACCGCCTCCATCAGCGGCCGGGCATAGCAGGCCATCACCCCCACCTCATAGGGCAGGGAGGAGTCGAAGAGCATGTGGGCGGTGTTCTTGTAAGGGGAGATGTACAGCTTTTCCCCCCGGCGCACGTTGGCCCACATAGCCAGGGTGCCCTCCACGTCGGTGCCCCGGAAGTTATAGTCCCGCACCGCCCGCCGGGTCAGCCGCATCCAGGTACCCTTGAAGCGCAGCGCCTGGCCGTCCAGCACGTTGCTCCGGGCGGAGATGTACAGCCGGGTGGCCTCCGGGTGGCCGGCGGTGATCCGGGTGTTCAGGGCGTGGATGCCCTCGAAGATGGCGATCTCGTCCTTGCCCAGCTTCAGGGGAGTGCCTGCGCTGTCGTTGCGCATCTGCCGGGCAAACTCAAATTTGGGAATGACGATCTCTTCCCCCCGGGTGAGCTTGGTGAAGTGCTCATCCAGCAGGGTCAGGTCCATCACCTCCGGGGACTCGTAGTCGATCTCCCCGTCGGGCGTGCGGGGGGCGGTCTTGGGGTCCTGGTGGACGAAGTAGTCATCCATGGAGATGGTGTAGCTGCCAACGCCCCGGCGCTCCAGTTCCCGGCAGATCATCCCCGCCGTGGTGGTCTTGCCCGAGCCGGAGGGCCCGGACAGCAACACCACGGGGCTGTCCTTCCTGTTGCGGCAGATGAGGTCCGCCGCCGCGTTCACCTTGTCCTGAAACGCCTGGTCGCATTGTCCCATAAAGCTGGGCGCGTCCCGGCGCACCGCCTGGTTGATCTCCTTGAGCTGATAGGCCATAGCAACCTTCCTTTCAGGTCCGTTTGAACTGCTTTTCCAGCTGGGCCCGGGTGAGCTCGATGGCCACAGGCCGCCCGTGGGGGCAGTAGCGCACCGCGCCGGACAGCACCATCCGGGCCACCTCCTCCAGCTCCTGGGGACCGTTGCGTTGCCCGCCCTTGATGGCCGCTTTGCAGGCCATGGTGTGCAGCAGCTCGTCCCGGGCAGACTGGGGATCTGCTGAGCCGGTGACCCGGATGCGCCGGGCCAACTCCAGCAGAGCGGGTTCAATCTCCCCTGCGTCCAGATAGTCCGGAGCGGAGCGCACAGCCAGGGCTGCCGTGCCGAACTCCTCCATCTCGAAGCCGAATCGGGCCAGCAGGGGGAGCTGTTCCAGCAGCACCGCCCGTTCCTCCGGGGCAGGGGTGAAGGTCACCGGAACCAGCAGCTGCTGTACCATGGGTTGGTAGTCCGCCGCCTTCAGACGGTCAAAATTGGCCCGCTCATGAGCGGCGTGCTTGTCGATGAGCAGCACCTTATTCCCCTGCTCCACCAGCACATAGGTGTGGAACAGCTCTCCTTGTACCTGCCAGGGCTCCTCCCGGGGCTGGAGTTCCGGGTTCGAACGCCCCTGGGCGGGCATGGGCTCCTGGAGCGGGGCCTGTTCCACCACCTGCACCTCCGGAGCAGAACTTTTTGCCGCCGCGACAGGCTCTTCCCGGGACCGCACTGGGCCGACGGCAGGGGATTCTTTTTCCCCGTGCCCGGCCGCCGAGCGGTGGGCGGGGAGAATGTCCCCCGTCCGCCTTCCCGCCTCAACGGGAGCAGGTATCGGCCGCTGGGGGGGGCGTTCCCCCTCCCGAGGCAGGGGCTCCACCCGGCGGAACTGGTAGGAGGATGCGGCCTTTTGCGGGCCTGGCCGCATGGTTTGCGGTCGGACGGGGACCTGGTTCATTGATGCCGTGCCGTCGTGCAAGGGCAGGGTGGTCTGGTTGGGGGTGACGGTGTCCTCCTCCCGCACCCCCTTCAGCACCGCCTGGGGGCGGCTGCGGTCTCCGTTCAGGGCGGAGAGCACCCCGTGGTACACGGCGGAGAACACCTGCTGCTCATTCTGGAACTTCACCTCGGTCTTGGCCGGGTGGACGTTCACATCCACCTCATTGGGGCGCATGGCCAGGTGGATGACGCAGCCGGGAAACCGACCCACCATCTTCTGGTTCTTATAGGCCTCCTCCACCGCTGCCATCATGGTCCGGCTCTTCACGTATCGGCCGTTGACAAAGAAGTGCTGATAGCTGCGGCTGCCCCGGCAGCAGGTGGGCATAGAGGTAAAGCCGGTCACCGTCATGTTAGAGCCCGAGCCGTTCACTGGCAGGAAGCCCAGGGCGATGTCTCTCCCCATGACGGCGTAAACGGCACTCTTGAGCTGCCCGTCCCCGGGGGTGAGCAGCTCCTGCCGCCCGTCCCGGATGAACTTCACCGACAGCTCGGGGTGGGACAGGGCGATGCGCTGCACCACGGCGAACACCGCCGCACCCTCCGCCGCGTCCTTTTTCAGGAACTTCTGCCGGGCGGGGGTGTTGAAGAACAGGTCCCGCACCACCATGGTGGTGCCCGCCGGGCAGCCCGCCTCCTCCTGCTCCAGCACCGTCCCCCCCTCCAGGGTGAGGGCTGTGCCCAGGGCGTCTTGGGCCGGGCGGGTGAGCAACTCCACCCGGGACACCGCCGAGATGGCTGCTAAGGCCTCTCCCCGGAACCCCAGGGTGCCGATGGCCTCCAGGTCGAACTCGGTGGCGATCTTGGAGGTGGCGTGGCGCAGAAAGGCGGCAGGGGCCTGGTCCGCGGGGATGCCGCAGCCGTCGTCGGTGACCCGGATGAGGGTCATGCCTCCGTGGGCGATCTCCACCGTGAGGGCGCAGGCCCCCGCGTCAATGGCGTTCTCCATGAGCTCCTTGACCACCGAGGCCGGCCGCTCCACCACCTCGCCGGCGGCGATGAGATCGGCCACATGGGG
>ERZ827492.1032-NODE-1032-length-23842-cov-10.714928_pt1 | contig 23842 bp, 24 predicted proteins | sample MGYA00519704_ERZ827492 | MGnify/ENA primary metagenome ERZ827492 (study PRJEB31778, sample SAMEA3449325) | human gut metagenome | biome: human gut; feature: human-associated habitat; material: faeces | place: United Kingdom | collected 2010/2012 ...
TGGGTTGCCAGCGAAGATAGAACTTTCAATTAATAGCCATTTTTTGACTGCTTACCTTTTTTCGTTAAAGAGTACTACTTACGCATATTCTTGAATATTTTTTCATACTTATTTCACGATACCTTTTTCCAAATACTCAGCCAAATTGGTTCTTACCTCGCTGGCAGCGTCTTCAGCAGCAACCTTGACCATATCATGTTCAACCATAATCTTCACTAATTCTTCAAATGAAGTTTTATTAGGATTCCAGCCCAATTTAGCCTTCGCCTTAGTCGGATCACCCCACAAATTTACAACATCTGTAGGGCGATAAAAATCTTCACTAACAGCTACCAATTTTTTGTTAATCAACAATTCAGGACCTGAAATGCAAATACCTCGTTCATTCAATCCTTCATCTTCAAACTTAAGTTCAATACCAACATGTTTGAAAGCATAGTAAGTAAATTCTCGTACAGAGTGCTGTATACCTGTAGCAACAACAAAATCTTCCGGCTTCTCATTTTGCAACATAAGCCACATACACTCTACATAATCTTTAGCATACCCCCAGTCACGGAGTGAGTCCAGATTACCAAGATAAAGACAGTTCTGCAACCCCTGCGCAATACGTGCAGCAGCTAATGTAATCTTACGAGTAACAAACGTCTCACCTCGGCGTTCACTCTCATGGTTAAAGAGAATACCCGAGCAACAAAACATATTGTAAGCTTCACGATACTCTTTCACAATCCAGAAACCATAAAGTTTTGCCACTGCATATGGAGAGTAAGGATGGAAAGGTGTATTCTCATTCTGAGGTACCTCCTCTACTTTTCCATAAAGTTCTGAAGTAGAAGCCTGATAAATACGGCAAATCTTCTCCAAGTGACAGGCACGAACCGCCTCCAGCACACGAAGTACACCTGTTGCATCCACATCTGCCGTAAACTCCGGTGAATCAAATGACACCTGCACATGACTTTGTGCCGCAAGGTTGTATATCTCGTTAGGTCTTACCCTATCTATCACTTTCACCAGTGACATGGAATCACCCAAATCACCAAAATGAAGATGAAAGTCTGGCTTACCTTCCAAATGAGCAATACGTTCACGAAAATCTACTGACGAACGACGAATGACACCATGTACTTCATATCCTTTTTCAAGCAGTAACTCCGAAAGATAACTACCATCCTGTCCTGTAACTCCCGTAATTAATGCAACTTTCCGGTTTTCCATTATTATTTTTATTTGATTTTATATTATTTCCTAACTTATTTATTAATCATCTAACGATTTATATACATAAGTCCAACATTCTTTATAAAATAACAAGGTAAATAAAAAAAGTAAAAAAATAACAAAGCGCGTATATAGGACCAGCCTAAAGCTGCTTGATATGCAGCTATATTATATTTAACCAACGAAATCTTATTTTTAGACAAAGACTCTTGTCCTTTTCGATAATATCCCAAAGGTTCTTTCATTCCATAAGAGACTTTACACTCTTTGAGTATACTCATCACTAGTCCCCAATCCTGCCTTTTACGTATTAATGGCATATATTTGAGAGGCACTATGGTTGTATCATAAATTACTGTAGAGAATCCTACCTTATCATCACATTTATTAGCAAAAAGCGTATGCTTTTTGGGAGGTATGACTATCCCTATTACCTCATTTTTTTCAGTAATTGTTAGATAACTAGTAAATGTCAAAGCATATCTCCCATTTTCCATAAACAACAATTGTTTCTCAAGTTTCTCTGGCATCCACAAGTCATCACTATCAAGAAACGCTATATAACGCCCTTTTGCTTCAGAGATAGACTTATTTCTAGCTACTCCTGCCCCTGAATTTATTCCAAGTCTAAAAAGCTTTATGCGAGCATCTTGTTCTGCATACTTTGAGATAAGTTCACAACTCTCATCTTGTGAACAATCATCAGTGATGAGTAATTCCCAATTCCTGTAAGTTTGTCTTTGGACTGATTCGATCATTTGTCCAATATATTTTACAGAATTATAGCAAGGAGTAATAATTGACACCAAATCCATGTTCATAATTTCCCCATCTATTACTAAATAATATTATACAGACTAATTACTTTTTATCTTAATCCAACCATCCATGTAATTTTCCATAATACAATCTCTGTTGAGCCATGGATATGGTGCAATCACCCTATTTACCGATTTACTTAAGAAAGCTCCCCACCAACTGAAAGAGCTATTTGCGATTATTAAATCCTTACAATAGGTCATAAGAAACATATCCCAACAGCTATTTTCTCCAATATTTCCACTAACATATTCAATTTTATTACTACCAACTAAAGGAGCAATATGATTTTCACACCATTTCATGTCATTCGAAAAGATATAAAAAGTATACTCTTTGCCATCTTTTAATACCTCATCAATCCCTTTCTTGTAATATTCAACTCCACAAATTCCGCAAAAGGCAGGTAAGGATAAATAATCCCCACGACGAACATGAATTCCCACAGAATTATCATCAAGAATATTTCTTATCATTTTTCGATTATAATCGTTTGGCTCAGGATGTGAGAAGATTGCCTGAAGTTTGTCTCTAACCGCTTCAAAGTATCGAATAGATTGCCACACACCTTCAAAATACCCATTCCCCTTTACATTGAAAATGTCATCATTATAGGCAAAAATACCCGTAGAATTCTGAATATATTCATTCTTTCTAATTGGGAAAATGCGTCTTATTACACGACTGAGAACATAATTGGGCATATACCATGTGATCTTCATTAAATCTCTGGCAGTTGCATGTTTCAAATTTGCTTTTGGAAATATTTTTTCTATCTCGAATCCATTATGAAGATTGGCTGCCCCTAGTTTTTTAATAAACAGATAATTAAAATGAGTTGTATCTATTAATACTTTTTCGTCTCTAAATTTTTCTTGCAAAGCAATAGCAAAGGCATATTGAAACATTTGATTTCCGAGCCCACCTATTATATTAACTATTTTCATAAATATTATGCAAACTACATTTTATCACAGAATAATTTTAATGTAAATTATCAATCAGATACTTTACAATAAACATTAATTCTCGAAAACTACCTTTTCATATAAATCAACAACACCTCTACTAACTGATACAAAGTCCAATATTTGTTTACGAGCCATCCTAGTATTATCAACATAAGGATATTTTACCGTTTCCTTTATAACTTTTACAGCCACTTCGGGACTTCTACCAATTATTGCCGAATTCTTTAGCCCGGATAACTGTTTAGCAACATCGCCCACATTGACACTGAATACTGGTTTATTAAGAGACAATGCCTCTCGAATAATATTAGGCGACCCCTCTTCGTCAGAAGTTAACAATAAAAAATCACAGGCATTAATATAGTATGGAACGTCATTAGGTTTAACACCACACATAATTAAGAGTGTATAATCGCTACCCAAAAATCTAACAATATCTTCTGCGATATCTCGCCTCTTAATACTCGTATTACTCACATCAGAAAACAAAACATAACGAAATGGACCTAAACCAAGATATTTCTGCGCTTCTAACTTATCGATAAATGAAAATAGAGTATAATCTACTCCTAATGTTTGCAAAAACGACTTTTCTTTCATGTACCTATTAAGACAATTTGGTATATAATCCATCATTTCTTTAGCAACAAAACCACACTTATCAAACAATCTTATGTTTATAAATGATGCAAGCTGGTTAACCATAATCTTTAAACGCTTAATCTTGCTTGTAGTCGTCTTCAAAGCTTTTGCATGGATATCTGTGCCATGAAATGTTATAATTTTCTTACATTTAATTCCTAATAAGCCTAACCATATAACCAAAGCATAGAGCCCTCCAAAATGTACATGAACAATATCATAATCTCTAGCCTTCTGGCGAATAGACCATAGCGAACTTAAAGAATTGCAAAAAGGTAAAAAAGCTACTTTTTCGATACGTTCATCCCGAGATAATGCATCACGCATTCTATACATAATAGGATTACCGACACCTTGTTCATTAGGGCGCTGGTTGGAAACCAATAAAACATTCATTACTTTTCTAATATTTTTTGAGAAGCTTTCATTACAAAAGCAAAGCTCTTACAAAAAAAGCTCTTCTGCTGTTTAGTCCATCTCAAAGCATAATTATTAAATATTGGATTACCTGTTAGCTGACTCATAGCCTGCATCTGAGCAATATGCAAATTATGATAGAAAGGACTCGCAATCTTTCCATCAAGTGAATAAAGGCTCCAATAAAAACATTTAAATTTGGGAAGATATTTAATAAGAGACTCTAACGACTTATACAATAGTTCCTTATATGAAGTATTGTCCTTGGTTACCAATACATAGTCATATAACCCCCACCACGCAAATATCCAACCATTCAATACAGCCTGCATATGCGTATATTCTCGTAAAATAACATCGCTCCCTAAATATTCCGTAACCCCTCCATCATCCAAAGACTTCAACATATAATCAACACCGTCTTTTGCAGCTACTAAGTATTCACCCTTTCTAGTAGATAGATAAGCACGCACTAATAACGATACCGCCTCACCTTGTGCCATAGCTCCATATGAATTATCAGGATATATATAGAAAAAATTATTCCATCTCCCTTTTTCATCTTGATGTTCCAATGTCCAATCAGCACATTGTAAAAACTTGCGATGATATTTCTCTTCACCACTAAGAAGGTAAAGATCATAAGCCCCCAAACCATATTGAAATATAGCAACTGGGAAATAGACAAACTTTCCTCTTTCAAGGTTTAATTTAGGCAGTTCATTACTCAATAGTAATTCTGGTATTTTTGTTACTTTTTCTGTCAAATTATTATAATATCCTTTTATTTCCTCTTTAGCAAAACACTTACCTAAATCTTGATTTATATGCCATACGCTATTCCCCATTAGCATGTTATACCATCTTTGTATATTATATATACTAACTGACATTTGCTACTTATCTAATTTTTAATTTAACAAGAATTCTCTTTATATTCCCAGTTCCAAAACAGTCCAAAATAAAGTGAATTATTTTAATCTTAAACTTTAACATAGGAGATTGCCAAGACGCATCAAAATGATGTATAGAATATGTATTATTTGTCAATACAATACGCCCATTAGATTCTCTAGGATTAAAGAACTCCTTTGGATAAATGTTAAATCCAGCTACATTTTGGATATCTCTTATATTAACTAAACCATATTTCATAAGGTGAGATGTAGTATATGTTACGATTGTTTCTAAATTAAACGAACCATCTTCCTTTAAAAAATGACTCTTCTCATAAAAATCTAACATTTCTTTTAAAAATGGCATTTGGGGATAAGAAGCAAATCCTAATCCAGGATTAACCAGTAACTCATCTGCATCTTCAGGTAAAGAAGAGTCATTAGATTGCTTTTGACATCCCATATAAGGACCTCGCGAAATAATATCGTCCATATTTTTAACAACTTCCACATCTACGTCAAAATAGATACCACCATATTCATTAAGAATACGAAACCGCGCATAATCGCTCACAAAAGCATATTTCTTTACAGCATAAGCTTCCTTCACATATGGCACACTATTTACATCAAAATTCAATTCATTCCATTCTATAATTTTACAATCTGGTAAATATGTTTTCCAGGAATTAATACATTTGATAGCCAACTCTGACAATGGCTTTTTGCCAAACCAACAATAGTGAATAATTTTAGGGATCATAATACTATATTTGCATATGTTTGTAAATATATAAATCCTCTTGAAAGAAGAAGATATAGTCTGCAGTATAGGAACTTGCTGAGCAAAGAATTCGAAAAAAGCGCCAATATAATGTGACATTGACAAAATAGAACATTAAGTTATAACCACTTATGCCATATATTTTTTTACTATAATTCTTTCTAGTATAAAGTAAAAAAAGACCATACATAATAAATTTAAAAGACGTAAAGTATAGAAAAACACGTTGCAGCATCAGACTTCCTCTAAAAAGAGTTTCTCCAATAATTCCAATAAGCCATAATAGATATATTATTCTAATAAGGTTTGATTGTTTTTCAAAAGTCATACGAATTCTCTTAATGCTTAAGATGATTGCAGTATTTATTATTGCATATAGAATATCCGTAAACCCTAAAGAGGCTATAACATCCATCATTTCAGAACGATCAAGATATTTATCATAACCCAAGAAAAAAATTATCGTATCAAAATATCCCAAGAACTCATTTTCTATTCCACTAAACATAATAAATATACATATAGCTGGAATAAATGCCATAATTTTCTTTTCTAAAAAAGTTATATTTACATAAGCAAAAGCATAAAAGGGCAATAACATTAAGGCACTTTTATGAATACTTGTAGCAACAAGTATTACAAATAGATATTTTGCAAAAGACCTCCTGCAAATATAATTCAAACTATAAACAAATAACGAAAAAGACAAGCACTGCCTTATTCCATTCGTAAAAGAGATTACACCTATTCCTGTCAAAATAAACGATAGACATACATATGGCACACTTCCATTTATATTTTTCAATGTAAAAAGAATAAAAAACAATTGCAAAAAGCTCAAAAGAAAAAAAAATGCAGGATACGACAATCCCACAATCTTACATACACTCATTAATAAACCATATCCAGGTTCAACAATATCATTATACTTATACTCTGATGCATCCCAACCTAAATATAAATCTTTATAATTATAAAAATCTATACCAACGCCATATCTCATTCCCATTACCGATGCATAAATAAATACAACAAAGCAAAGTGATGATTCTTTTTTAGACATTGAATATTTCGAAATATAGTACATAAACAATGTCATTATTCCATAAACTACAACCGTTTGAAAAAGTATCATTTATGCTTAACAATATATTTACATGCTAAAGCAATAGCATAATGTATCTTCCGGTATAATATTACAATCAAAGGGCATTTAATAAATATCAAGTAATAAAGTTTATCAGAAGCATTAGTCAAGGATATCACCCTTTGGAATTCTTTCGATGCATTTATATATGTACTCAAAGGAGCAATTGTAAGATTAGAATATACATATATAAAAGAATTACACAATAAGCATGTTATATATTCACGAATTCCATCTTTAGAATTACACAATAAAGAAGATTTGTATAGATTATTAAGAACTACCAAATCTGCTATAGAATCTATATATTTACGTTTGGTATTAACTGCAGAACCAGGATTGAACGTATAAACATATGAACTATTATTTATAATATATATATTTTTTCGAGATGACAACACAGCCTGAATTATAAACAACCTATCCTCTGAATATCTTAAATTTGCATCAAAAATCAAATTATTTTGTAACAACAATTCTCTTTTATAAAAATATGACACACAACAAGAGGAGAACACTTCATCTGTAAAAAAATCCTCTAACGAAATTTCTTTTTCATCAAAAATATAATGCATCTGATAATTGCCTGCATCTGATTCTTTTTTATAACCAAAATGAATTATATCTATATCTGGAATATTTTTTTTAAATACATCAAGATATTCCCTACCAACATAATCATCCGAATCAACAAAAGCAACCCATTGACCTATTGCATATTTCAAGCCCAAATTTCTTGCAGTACCAACCCCTCCATTTTCTTTATGAAAAACCTTCACTCTGCCATCCATAATAGAATAATTGTCACAAATATCGCCTGATGAATCAGTACTGCCATCATCTATCAATAGTAATTCGTAATCATTAAAACTTAGAGCTAAAATACTATCTATACATTTATAAAGAAAAGCTTTAGCATTATAAACAGGCACAATCACACTTACTTTCGGCATAATGCTTCTAACAAATAATTATAACTAAAATTCTTTTTTTTCTCTAATAGTTTATCCACTTTATCCCAATCTATTGGCTCAAGAGAAACATCTATATTATCTACTGACAATATTCTATCAGTTAAGCCTAATAAAGACAACAGCGAAATAAATCGATCAGTTCCTCTTTCTTCATTAACAACAGTCCTGAATTCCCTATGAAATAGAATCGAAAACACACTACCATGAAAGCTATCCGTTATGACAAAACTCGCATTTGCTATTATAGAAATCCACTCTTCAACAGTTAAAACCGCATCCTTGTTTGCACTATATTTTTTAACATATAGACCTTTCTTACAAGCAATTTTATCTATCATTTCTATTTTCTCATCAGTCATATCCAATACATAAGATAGTAGATAATTCCTTTCTACAGGAACATCTTTTATTAATTGCCTATAGACATCTATAGACACAAGCATAGTAGGATCTAATACCCACCTTGCACTAGCTCCTAAATATTCCAAGCACAAATTAACACCAGACTCTTCACGAACACCGATATGACTTAAACGCTTTGCAAATTGGGCACATTCATCAGTTATTTTTTGTGAGAATCTCCAATCTCCTACTCCAAACGAAGCAGCATATGCTATCTTTTTTACATCATCTGGAACAAATTTCAAGAACATATTCTCCAATTCCGTATTATAGCAACCTCTCCACACTTGATCACTACCTACTATCACTGCATCAAAAGAATAATCTCTAACTATTCTTGTTTTATATGATGTAACTCGTTTAGTTAATTCTATGTGATTATCTATAAATACTTTTGTTTTTTCTAACCTCCTAGTACCTACATTATATGTAACAAATTTGCGACGTTTATTTGGTATAATATACAATAAAGAACTCTTAATTGTAGATAACAAATAAAAGAAAACCCCCTTAAATGTCACCTTTTTCAAAACAAAATCTATTGTCTTAACATCATGACCCATTTCTTTTAAAATCCTTTGCAATGCAAAGTTCTGAAGCAAACCTCCATAATTGTTTGCTAAAGGTTGTGTTACTATCCCAATTCTCATATATACTTACTTTTCAGTGACCATATTTTTTGTGAGTTTCTCTTTCTGCACTAGTTTTAAACTATCCTAACACAACAATTAATATGTATAATAATTACACTCTTTAGACATAAATAAACCTAAAGACACTCATCAAACTATCTTTATTATGGCAACTCTACAACACCGTAATCCACCTATATATCCTATATCATCAATTCAAGCATGCAGTTAATCAGAACATGATATAGCAATTATTTTCCAATACAATAATATTTAAAACCTTGTCCTGTTAGTTCTTGTTCATCATAAATATTACGTCCATCTATCACTACAGGGCAATTCATAGACTTCAGAATAAGCCCCCAACTAGGCAAGCGAAACAACTTCCACTCGGTGATCAACAGAAGAGCATCAGCATTAAGTACCGCACTATACATATCAGTAGCATATTCCACGATATTACCTATTCTACGACGGCACTCATCCATGGCTATAGGATCAAATACACGGATGTTACAACCTGCCTTTTTCAAGAGTTGAATGATAATGAGAGCCGTAGATTCACGCATGTCATCTGTCTCCGGTTTAAAAGCCAGCCCCCAAATAGCAATAGTCTTGCCGTTTAAGACACCACCATAGTGGCGACTAAGTTTTTGAAATACAATCTCCTTCTGATATTTATTAACATCTTCCACTGCATTGAGCACACGCATAATATAACCATTTTTTTCAGCAGTCTTAATAAGAGCTTTTACATCCTTGGGAAAGCAACTACCACCATACCCACAACCGGAATAAAGAAATTTGCTGCCAATACGACTATCGGTACCAATACCTTTACGTACCATATTAACATCAGCACCTACCAATTCACAAAGATTTGCTATCTCGTTCATGAATGAGATGCGAGTAGCCAACATAGAATTGGCTGCATATTTCGTCATCTCCGCCGAAGGTATATCCATGAAGATAACACGAAAATTATTAAGTAAAAACGGACGATAAAGTTTCACCATCAACTCTCTAGCTTTCTTACTTTCTACACCTACTACTACACGGTCAGGACTCATGAAGTCCTTGATGGCAGTACCTTCTTTTAGGAACTCAGGGTTGGAAGCCACGTCAAAGGAGATCTGCTCACCTCTTTTATCAAGTTCTTTTTGAATAGCCGCTTTCACTATAGAAGCTGTGCCTACAGGAACAGTGCTTTTGGTAACAAGCATAGTATATTTCTGAATGTTTTGTCCGAACTGACGAGCTACAGCAAGCACATACTGCAAGTCTGCAGAACCATCTTCATCAGGTGGTGTACCAACTGCTGAAAAAACAATATCTACCTTGTCGAGCACAGCGGTAAGATCTGTGGTAAAATTCAAACGTCCCTCATGATTGTTGCGAAGTACCATCTCTTCCAAACCTGGTTCATAGATGGGTATCTCACCGTTCAGTAATCTATTAATTTTCTCTTGATCAACGTCTACACAAGTAACGTTTACCCCCATTTCTGCGAAACAGGTTCCAGACACCAAGCCTACATAGCCAGTACCTACAATTGCTATTTTCATAAATGCACAAATTTATTAAATAAAAAAACAACCACTCTCCGCTTTCAAGATCTTCACTACTATACATAATGTTAAAATTTTGTTCACAGCGAAGGTCGGACTTTTAATTTATAGCACTAAATTGAGTGCTTCTATCTTGTAAGCACTAACAATGCGGTCATGAACGCTTCAACGCTTCACAACCCGCTATAAAAAGTCTATAAGTATACTATTTATTTCAGGAAAATCTCAATTCTCGTCCTTGCCCAAAAGATGATTCAAAGCAACTCTCATCCGGAGTTCTTTCGCGGAAGGGCCACGAACTCCTTTATTGGCCATATCCAAGTAAAAAGCATAGCTATCCGCTAAAGATTCACGAACACAATCGGGCATCAGCATTTGCCACTCGTTGCGGGATTCGTCTTCATAAGTCAATACCAGTCCGAAATTCTGCAATTTATAGAATGTCTTGCGCATCTTACGGGTAATATAATTGATTAGGGCCCGCTTTTTCAAATTCATCCACAATCTAAAGTTCAGCCTTGCTTAACTGGCAAAGTATAGATATAGGATTATCCAGCAATTCCCGAGCCACCCGACGGGCTGTTTCGTCCTTCTTCAAATTGGGACTTACGTAAAGGTCAAGCTTCTTGATAATACCAAGCATCTTTTCTTTGTTCATTGCAAAAAGAACATCGCAAAGAGCTACGTTGGAAGTAAACTGGGTGTTTTTAATAGTTACCATCTTGCACAATTCATTTTCTATATTATCAGATTTCTTCTATTTTCCACTCCCCCAGCGTCCTCCGCTCACTATCGAAGTTAATCCCCACCTTCACCACCGGTAGTCCGCACAGCGCGAAGCGTTCGGGATAATTCTTCAGATCAATTTGTCCCATGGCGTCATCGGCCGTTTTGTCCAACTTCAGTTCCATCACGTAAAGAGCGGACAAACTACGCATCACCACATCCACACATCCGCGAGGGGTGCGCACTTCCACATCCACATACATGCCCAACAGGCTGAAAATGGTATAGAACAACGACTGGTAATGGCCTTCATAATCGGTATTGTCGCAATAAGGTATTGTAGAAAGGAAAGTCTGCAACAGGCGCAGTCCATCGTCCAGCCTCTCTTCGTAGATAGCCTCGTACAGCAGAGCCACCGTGGTAAGCCCATCCATCGTGTGTTGGTGCAGATAACCGGGCAACAGACTCTTCATCAAGCCCAAACGGACTTCTTTATTGGGGATATCCAACAAATAAAGATTCGTGATGGGAGAATAACCCTTTATCGTGATATAACCGCTTTGGTAGAGCAACGGAGTGATATTCGTTATCCGTTCGGTAGGCGCGTCAAAAGATTCAGCCAGCGCTTTTCGGTCTCCAATCTGTTGGGGAATTACATGATATTTGTTCAGCATCTCTATCAGATAGGTAGGCGTTCCGCTGCCGAACCAGTAAGAATTCATCTTGCCGTCGGCAAAGGCGTTCAGCAGGCTGAAGGGGTTGTAAATATCGGGTGACGGCCAGGTGAAATGATAGCCGTCATAGTTATCTTTCAATTTCGCAAGCACTTCTTCGCGAGACACTTCCATACGCATGGCCAGTATATCCACGTCATTATCCATCTGAGTCAGCATTTCTTCCTCGCTGATACCGCAAACAGCAGCATACGGTCCATCCATACTGATGTTCTTGATATTATTCAGTTCGCAGAAGATGCTCAGTTGGGAAAACTTTGTGATACCGGTGAGGAACACAAAACGCAGATAAGGATCGCAAGCTTTCAACGGACTGTAGAAATTGCGCATCACATCCCGAAGCACAGGCAAATTCTTTTCTTCATGAACAACGTCAAGAAGAGGAGCGTCGTATTCATCAATGAGGACAACGACCTGCCGACCGGTCTGTTGGCAAACACGGCGGATCAGTCCGGAGAAACGATCATTCAAAGTCACTTCCTCACTCACTTTGCCATACACCTCTTCATATCTATACAACTGAACACTCAGCATTTGCTCCAGACGTTCCTTATCCACATGCTTCGCCATGCTCATGTCAAAGTGAAGCACCGGATACCGAGTCCATTCCGCCTCTAACTTATCAATGGCAAGTCCCTCAAACAGTTCCTTACAACCTTCAAAATAAGAATGCAGTGTGCTGGTGAGCAGACTCTTGCCAAAACGGCGAGGACGACTCAGAAACACATATTTAGAATCGAAATGCGTCATTCGATAAACGTATTCCGTCTTATCTATATACAAATAGTTCTTTCTACGGATTTCCGAGAAAGTCTGTATTCCTATCGGATAAAGTTGTCTCTGCTGTTCCATATCTTTCAGTTTACTTCGAAACTATCTTCAATTTCCTTTACTTAGATTACAAAGTTACGATAAAATTTCATCTGAACCATACATCCAGCATGTATTTTTCCATGGCATAGCGGCATTCACTATACCGCTTTTCATCCGCATTTTCACGCAAATAATGAAAGATCCGGATGTAATAGCTTATGCTAACGTCTCGCCAAATATTACCTGATAGTAAGTACGATTACTGATTCCACAGCTCTCACACAATTCTCTCACCGGAATCCCGGAAACTTCGCGGAGAAGAGCCATGCTATCCCCCAAAGCCTTGTAAGTGTAAACTACTTTTTTCATATTGTTCTCTAAATTAATGTTAATATTTAACACGGATTACCAACTTGGTGGTAACGTCGCTATTTTCATTCTCTATAACTTCACCGCAAATTTTAAAACAACAAGCGATGAAGGCTCTAAAAACAACCATCTCCGTCACGGAACTCCAAAAGACCCTCGGTCTGTGGAAGAGCCGCAAGATTACGGACTCCGTCATTCCCAAACTGCTGCACCTCTACCTCGGAATGACTGCATACATGAATCAGGAAAAAGTATATCCCGTGGATAATTTTTACGAGATCAGCATAGCGCTGGCTTTTAAAAATGCAAAGTTCCTCACGGAAGCGGTCAAGCGTTGCGGTTCATTCGGCATTGTACCCGAAAGAAACACATACGGAATAAAATATTTCTACTCGCCTCTCTGGATAGAGAAGATTTCATCGGGAGAATTACCGGAAAAGTTTCCGGAAACTTTTCCACAGGATAATATATATAATATATATACTAAAGGGAATTCTTCTGACGAAGAACTCTCGCCGGAAGGCGATAAACCTTTAGAAGATAATTCTGATAAGAAAAATATCGTTACACCGGAATCTTTGGCTACCGCCAAAGAATTTTTCCATCTCATCAACGAAGATTCCGCGCAGAAGGCGCAGATACTGACGCCGCTCATCAACTGGTTCCAACTGCACGAAAGGCTCACACGGAAACACGCGTGTGAAAATCTCGTGTATATGGTGAACGAATTGCTGATTCCTTATTTCGCGTCGCAGGCACGGTTTATGAAGTCCAACCACGCCGGAAGACTTTGCTGGCTGACCAATCTGCTGAAATCAGCTCACGGACAACATCTGCTGAACGATGCCGCAAAAGACAGCAGACTGAAACGGGAACAGACAGCTCAGGAAACAAAAGCCAACCAACGAAGCAATCATCCCCTCAACAAATTCGAATGGACGGATCCCGAGTCGGGGATGCGATTCTATGATGATGAGGTGGAAGGCTCAGTGAATATACCCGAGGACGCACCTGCAAGACCGACAATGACGGCGATCTGGAATGTGCTGAGCCGGGAATGGACGTCACCACAATTGTAAATTACAAATTATAAATTACGAATTATAAATTACAATGAAACCATTTTATTATCTATGTGACTTTCCCGATCGCAAGAATGCAGGAAAGAATTTCGTAACAGAGTGCCCTAAATGCGGCAAAAAGCATCTTTATATCTCCAAGGCGACAGGAGCCTTTCATTGCTTCTACGGAGGATGCGACTTCAAAGGAAAGCTCAAGGACTTCTGGGAAGAACGAAACAACTATGGCTCGACATCCGCAGGTACTGGAATCGGAAACTTCGCCGGTGGCACCGATGAAAGCTATAACACCGCCCGTAAGTCCCTCTACAGCACCCGCCAGGAAAGAAAAACCGGAAGCGGAAATACCACATCAGAGGTACCCATGATTCCCGAAGACTACAAAAAGCTGACGCCCGAAGTATTCTCCAGAATAAAACCGCTGACGGATGATCCCGAGATTACCGACCAGGACCAGCTCACCGCCCGGCGCTATCTTGCCGACCAGGGCATCTCACTGAAAACCGCCATCGAAGCCCGTATCGGCTGCCTCACCCACCGCTGCTTCGGTAAAGACGAGGACAGCAAAAGCACGGGAACCATGCATCATTGCATAGCCTACGTCAACTACCTGAACGGCCAGCCCGTAAATGCCAAATATCGTTCGTGCGATCCCTCAACCGTCAAACCCACAGATGAAAGAGAAACAACCGGCATGGAAAAAGCCGCCGGATACACCAAATTCTGGAGCCAGGACTCGCCAACCACACCCTGTCCACCTTACCACATCGACTGCATCAACCCTCTCAAGGTATCCGAAGCAACCATTCCCCGGCTCATCATCACCGAAGGCGAAAAAGACGTGCTGACGCTCAATGAAGCGGGATATCCTTATGTCATCAGCGTGCCCAACGGAGCGGCAAGCGATCTTTCAAAAAGCTTTGAAGCCTTTGAACCCTGGATGAACCAGGTGACGGACGTCGTGATCTGCGGAGATTCCGACCTGCCGGGGAGAACCTTAGTGAAGCATCTCACCGACTACTTCGGAGCACGCTGTCTGCTCACCACGCTGCCCGGCGACTGCAAGGACATTTCCGACGTACTCGCCACATACGGCATTGAAGTGGTGCGCGAAATCATCGAGTCTTCCCGACCGCAACACACGGCGGACATCGTCACCGTAAGCGAACGGGCAAACGGGATTCTGAACGTGCTGCACGGAGAATATGACCACGGATACGACGTAGGTTACGGCCCCTTGACCGACCATGTATTCCACCCCACCGATCAGGGAGGCCTGATTATCGAGACCGGAGTACCCAACAGCGGAAAGACCGATTTTCTGAACGACCTCACGTGCCGGCTCATGGCCAAGACCGGACGCTATGTATGCTACCTCTCTTTCGAAGTGCCCGACAAAGACAAGCATATCGCCCATCTCGTGCAACTCATGCTGGGAAAAGTGAACACTGTAAATTATACCCAAGAACAGTTGAAGCCTATCGTCAGTTTCCTGGATAGCCACATGGTGCACCTCGACTTGCATGAAGTATCCCCCACTCCCAACAATATCATCGCGAGAGCGGACATGGTGCGGCGCACCCTTCCACTGAAATATCTCATTATCGACCCATACCTGTTCATGGAGGTGGAAACCAACCGGTACAACACCGAAACCCAAGCCATAAAAGCCATGCTGACGCAAATGCAGGCATGGGGCAGAACCAACAATATATGGGTCATCATCGTAGCCCATCCGCGCAAACTCACCAAACTCAACGGGAAGAACGAGCTGGAAGAGATTGACATGTATACCATCGCAGGCAGTGCCAACTGGGCCAATTTGGCCGATTTCATATTTTCCATATCCCGCATCAACCGGCAGGACAGCAACTATACCCGACTCGACATGCTGAAGGTGCGCGACCAGGACCTGTGCCAGACAGGAAGCGTCCTATATGTCCGACAAGCCTGCGGACGTTACGATGAACGGGAGTCCGAAGAGCAAGTAATAGCAGAAGCACAAGGCAAAGTTATGAATAGGGATCATTCACCTTGGATCAGTCTCATCGAAAATTAAGGGAAATAACACTTGCGGCTGCGCCGGGCTATGCTTGTGCAAGTGTATGCTTACACAGCCGCAAGCATCAGGCTTCGCAGCCGCAAGTGTCAAACTTCACAAGTGCCACTTCCAAATCTTCCCTCTCAAGCCTTAAGGTCTCCCTATATACTCAAAAATCAGTTCTACCTGCTTACTGGTAAAAATCTGTTGAGCAGAACGATAGCCCGTATCCAGCAAAGCCTGATACAGAAACACGTTTCCGCGCAACCACCGTGAAAGGCGGTTCAGAGCCGAGCGCTCTCCGATTTCGGGCGCGTATGCACGCGCTAACTCACTTTTGGAATAAGGACGGACAGGCCATTCTTCTACGGACACATCCGTATCATGATTACATGCGATTGTCTTCATTTTACGATAACTTTTAGAGTACTGTTTATGCTATAAAGGTACGAAAAAGTCATCGGATATCACCTATTCCGAAACAGGTTTATCAGGTGTCAATGTCACTCATTTTCACAGGTGTGGGAGGTTGTATCTTTGTATTGTTCACCACGGAGGACACAGAGTTTCACTGAGGTTTTCCCGGAGTTGCGCCGAGTCTTTCCGTAAGAACATAATGCTTTAATTATTAACTATTTAATTTATTTATCATGGGACTGAATTACAGTATCGCAATGCTCAAGAATCCGCAAAACCAGGATGAGAGCGCAAAGGCTTATGCCAAGTCACAAATCACAAGGGAACTGCCCCTGAAAGAACTGAGCCGCCGTGTAGCCGCGCAGACCACTGCCAGCCGTGCCGACGTCACCGCAGTTATCATCGCTACCGTAGAAAACATGATTGACGGCCTGCGCGCGGGCGAACAGGTAGACTTCGGAGACCTGGGGAAATTCCGTCTTCAGATCACCAGCCGCGGGGCGGAAACCGCGGAGAAATTCACGTCTTCCAACATCACCGGAGTCAACATCCAGTTCATTCCGGGCGAAGATTTGAAAACCATATTCTCCGGTCTTGAGTTTTCACCCGTGCCCACCCGTGCAGCCACCCGTCTGCTGCTCAAAGCCCAAAAGGCAGGACAGACCACGGTGGACTTTTCAAAAGCTCCCGCTTCTGGTGGAAATTCCGGTAGCAAGCCGGATGACGGTGGTAACACCGGTGGCGGAGGACTGGATGAAAACCCACTGGGATAGGCTCTAAAGACGCAGCCTTTAGTAATTACTAATTATAAATTACTAATGAAAGGCTGCGCTGTCACCAATTACTAATCACTTATCACTAATCACTAATCACTAAATTACGTATGGAAAAAAAATCAAATTCAACCTGGAGTGTTATCATCAAAGTTGTAATCGCCGTAGCGTCCGCATTGGCAGGCGTATTCGGACTGAACGCCTGCATGGGCTTAGGCGCATGACGGCGGGCAGTTTCTACCAGAACTACCGGGAGGTGCGCCTCCTGGTAGTTCATTGCTCGGCAACACGCTGCGACAGAAACTTCCCGGTAGAAGCTCTTCATCGGTGCCACCTGGCACGAGGGTTTGCAAGTATCGGTTATCATTTTTATATCACGCGTGACGGCGAGGTACACATTTGTCGTCCGGTTCATCAGATCGGGGCGCACGCAACAGGCTGGAACGATAAAAGTATCGGCATCTGTTACGAAGGCGGACTCAACGAAGACGGAGAGACGGCTGATACAAGAACGTATGCGCAGAAATGTTCACTCCTTGATCTATTGAGGCAGCTGAAAACGGATTATCCAAAAGCGAAGATATTGGGACATTATCAGCTCAGTAAATCTGTGCATAAGGCGTGCCCGTGCTTCGACACTAAACAAGAATATCAGGAAATATAATTAAATCCACATTCTTTATAAATAGAGTTCCACGCCAAGAAAGCATGCGGGACTCTTTTTATAATATAGCCTTACCCAAGATATTCACATAGCCCCCTTCATACCTATAAGTATTGGACAATATTTCTGTGTATCTATTGTATAATTGCGATTTCTCATATCATCTGTTTTTTATATCCTCAAGTACAACCTTACTAAATAATCCAGCACCTGTCCTGTTCAGAAAAAAACTATTAAAATACAAAGTAGGATCCTTAAAACGCTTATCATCTAAATAGTTTAAAAATGGAATATCCAAAACGCCCGCTTCCTCCAGAAACGAATATATATAATTATTTCTAAATGTCTCCGAAAACTTTGAAGACAAATAATCTGTAACCGGTGGAAGGACTATCACCGGCTGAAACTCGCGTTCTTTACAGAAAGCAATCATTTCTTTCAAGACAGCCATACGCTTTTTTCGTCCTTCAACGATATGCTCCGGCAGGAAAGCATCCATATCCGTTATATTAAACTGTTTTTTCCAACCGTCTATCCAGTGTTTTGAATCGGCTTCCAACTGTACCGCATTCATTGGCTGTTTATCCAATAATTCAGCAGGAATATGACGTCTTAACAATCTTACGATAAACATTTTAAAACCATTCAACAGCATTTGTCGCGCCGCATGCTTGTATGGATTATTTTTAATCCGAAATACCGCCTCGCACTTCTCCATCGAAAAGTTCTCGAATACTCCCGGATGCAATATCGTATAATACTTTTCCAATTCTATGTCCTTATAGTTCTTGAAACAAGAACTATAAGGACATAGAGCGATAAGAATTATCGCTCTGGGTCGGAGATAACTGCAATACGTCTTCAATATAGCTAAATCCTGTGGAAAAGATTGGGGACGCATTGCCCAATTTGCTGCTTTCACAGGCAAATTCGAATAATCAAAACCATAAAAAGCAGAACTACTGCCTAAATTAACCACCTCCAAATTAAATGGAAAACGTTGCCAAAATTTAGAGCAGTCCTGATATTTATATTGATACCATGGGTTCTCGCTTATCAAAACTGTTTTTAACAAGTTTTTCAACCTTCTCACTATGCTTTTCATATACCAGGACAATAAATTGATTCGGGCAGATATTGCATATCTTCATTCAGAGAATACAACAATTCCACATCTTCCGATATCATTGAAACAGAATTAAAATTAAAATTTGCCCTCAATCGTTCAACATGGGCAGATTTGGGAATAGGTACAATACCTTGCGCCTTATTCCACATTAACAAAATATGCCCCGAATCGACACGATACTTATGTAATAGCGTCTTCATTATTTCAGATTCAACTAATAGCCTGTTTTTTATCTGCATTAAAGGAGCGTAACATACCAACTGAATATTTTCTTTCCTGCAATATTCAACCAAAGCACGTTTCGTATCCAAAGGACTAATACATATTTGGTTTACCATTGGTAAAACTGAGAAATTCTGTTTCAACATTTCAAGATGCCTTTCCCTGCAATTGGAAACACCGATAGAACGTAATTTTCCCTCTTTATACAGTCCAATCATCGCTTCCCAAATGTCAAGGAAATAATCAGGATAAGGCCAATGAATAATCAGACAATCAACATAGTCGGTTTTTAATTTTCTCAAACTATTATTTACCAACATGTTTACCACATCTTTTGCTGAATGGGCTTTCATATAAGGCGATGTTTTATAGAAATATTTCCCTATAGAAGACCAGGGAAAGTTCATCTTCTTTTCATCACTGATTTTAGTCATAATGAAGATTTCATTCCGTATGCTACTATTTTTATTCAGAACATCGCCAATGGCATCCTCATTAAAGTAGTTATCTGCCGTATCGAACATCCTGTAGCCTATGGATAATGCCTCTTTCATAAGCCTTTCCAGATTTTCTCCGGCCAAAGGCCAAGTGCCCATTCCTATAATGGGCATCTCAACGCCATTGTACAGTTTATAAGTGTCCATGAATCTTACTTTTTATTATTGAAATAACTTTCCCCCTTTGATACTTATTCAGCGCTATGATCCAAGAAAGAGCGGAGACTGACATTATTGAAACAAACGCACAAACAAGTAATCTGCCAAAACCATCATCCATACTGAATGTAACAGGCAACACTACAACAAGTGTTATTAAAGTTATAAGACAACACTTCAAATGAACTTTTTTCAGAAAATCAGATATAGAGTATTGTACATATCGCCTCAATATCAACAAATTCGTCACGTCAGAAAGGATTGTCGTACCTAACATGCCCCAAAAGACAGCGTTGGGATTGAAACCCAACTTCATCAACAAATAGCCCAATGGCAGTGCAAAACACAAAATTGAACCTGTTACTAAATTAGATAGTTTAATATGACCTGTTGCATGAAATACAGTAATTCTGGGGCCCCTAAAAGCATTCAACAATGTATTGATCAGGATTATTACCGTAAACGTATCTGTGTATTCCGGATACTCCCCCAACCAAAGAGACAAGACCAAATGCACTTCAAGTGACAAAGGTAAAACTATCATCAACATCAATATATAAGTTAATATGGAACTCTGATAGACAAGCTTCATCATTGCTTCCACATCATTCCGGGCGTAAAGCTTGATAATCTGAGGGCGAACGGCAGTCAGAAAATTGCTAGAGAATTGAGTAGCCGCACTCTGTACCTGATATGCAATGCTACGAGCGGCATTTACTACAGGGCCACAGAATACATTAAGCACCATATTAAGTCCTTGCCCTTGCGCCATTACCGACATGTTTCCTATCATGTCATAACTACTGTACGTAAGCATACTCTTATATAAGGCTTTATCATGCTGCAACCTGAAATGAGTTTCCTTATAACGACGTAAACAGTAAAAACGATAAATAGATACAACCAGTATTTGGAGCAACATTAATAATAATCCATACCATATAAGTTTGTCAATCGGACTAAAAGTTATCAAATAAGCAATAGCCAACTTTCCAAAAGCCTCCAACAAGCCAACGTAAGCATAAACTGACATTTCTTCGTGAGCAATGATAGCTGCATTATAAGGAACTTGCATTATGGTAAACACAGCGGTTATTATGGAGAACTGAAAAAGCCATTGAGCCGCATACATGCGCTCCGGAGGAATATCCATTTGAGTGTTCAGAAACCATAGCCCGATTGATTCACAAACCAACATAATGCACAAGGCTATGACAAAATGAAGTGCAAGTGCCGTACTAAAGACTTTCTTCAGCTGTTCAAAATCATCCCGACCTAACTCTACTGTGAAAAAACGCGATGTAGCTGAACCAAACGCACCAACCAAAGTGGAAAATATAATAACCACACCGCCTACTACACCATATAAACCAAAATCAACTACACCCAACGAAGTTAGAATAATCCGGGATGTATAGAGCTGGACACACATAATGACCAGCATTCGTATATAAAGTAGAGAAGTGTTCCGCGCAATACGCTTGTTGCTACTTCCTGTACCCACTTACTTGGATTGATAGATATTGTATAAATCGCCTATAGTTTCAGCATTCTTCATTTCCGAAACTGTAAAGTTTTTGCTATACTTTTCAGCCATATCGGTCATAAATGCCAGACCTGTAAGCGAACTCCACTCATCCATATAGCGGAACTCCGTACTCATATCAATTGCTTCATTGAGCCCATCAAAAAGACCTTCGAAGAACTCTAAAAATTCTTGTTCGTTCATATTCCTTATTTCTAATGTTTCCACACAATATCTGTATCAATAATCCGGACCGGTGATCCGGTCACCAACACATGAGCGGGCAATGGAGCGATTACCACGGAATTGGAGCCAACCACCGTACCATCACCAACTTTCACACCTGGCATAATTTTACATTCGGAACAAAGCCAGCAAAAATCACCGATAATAACAGGATTTGTATCTTTGAAACCTTGTTGGGCGATAATATGTCCACCATTGGTGTCGCGAATAGAGACATCACGACCATAAAACGTATGGCTGCCAATATGTATCTTATCACCACAAATCAGCGTCAATCCAATGTTTCCACCACTGGAGGCACCGCATACAAGCTCTGCATTGTCAAATACTTCCACGTCACAACCATAACCGAAACGAAAATCACCTTGGAATTCAACCTTAGAATTCTTGCCAAACAGGAAACGACTTTCCAGTTTAGATTTACGGAATCTTTTATTACCTAACAAAATCCTTCCCTCTACTATTACTTTAGCTGTTTTATCGATCTCGAAGACACAATAGGGAGTTGGAAAAAGTAATTTACCCTTTTTCCAATCAGTCTTTATAGCCGGATGAAAAAAATTCAGATGCAAGAACTGCCAAACTGCTTTAGGACGCAATTGAGTCATCCCAATAAAAGTGCGTACACAAGAAGCCAATGTCCGTACCCTATCGTACTTTCTTGTTGACACCGGAAAATATTTATCACCTAATTGGTCAAAACGCATACTCTCCAAATCCCTGAAAAATTGTTTCCTATCATAATCGGGGCAAACTGCCGCTTTTACCAAAGCCAGATTAAAAGGTTGAATATTTTCAAGTTTCACTTCTTTCTTTTGTAAACGCTTGCTTACCTGCTCAAAGATTTTTTTTCCTTTTTCTGAATTGATAAGAATAGCTGAAGTTCCCGTATCATTATCCAATTCTTTAGCAACTTTCTCCACCCCCCAAAAATCAGCTAAAGTGACATCGGCTATACGTGGATAGTCTTTGAATTGACATGAATAACAAGAAGGACGGTCTATCATACCACTGTGATAAGCTCTGCTGTAAAGGTCTTTACCTCTCACACCATAGTAGGACTTTCCATTGGCAAACGTAGATTTCTTGGTTAAGCTGCGCCAACCTAATTCTTTATTCTTGGCCTTAAAAGAAACGACTTGGGAAGCATTGATTTCTTCCAGATAATCAAAATATTTCCGGTGAGCTTTGGGCGATGCTATACTTTTACATATAAAATCTACGATTATCAAGTTCTCATAGTCTTTATTCAAATATCTACGCAGAGCAGCCATCTGACAAGGTGTACCGCAAACTAATACCGGTTTCCCTGTTTTTACTGCTTTCTTGACTTCAGTATAGAAGCCCCTAGCATCGCTCTGCAAATATTTGGAGCTACGGAGTCTTTTCAAATCCTCTTTGTTGTCTGAAATAAACTGATGGGCAAAAAAATTCGCATCATAAACAGCTCCGCCAACATAACCACCTTGCTTATATACACTTTCCGCCATTGCAGAAAAAGCTCCGCCGGAGGTACTGTCGAAGCGAATTTCCAAGTTCTTATGATAAGCTCCGTAACAAACCGGTGGATTATAATCATTGCGCTTCAATTCCTCAACGTGTAATATAGGACATACACGCTCGCATAACCCGCAATCAGTGCATTTATCCTTGTCTACCTCCGGATACCAGAACCCTTCAATATCCGTTCTGAAAGTAATTGCATCATGAGCGCACACATCGCCACAGGCGTTACAACCGCAACACATTGCTTTATCTGTAATATTAACCATATCAATGATGATTTTCTTACTGATTCATTCCTCGTTAATCTCTTCCCAAGGATAAGGATTATCCTCAATATTCCCCAATTCTTCTATCACTTCTTCCTGTTCCGCAGTCAATCGAAAAGTCCCCCAGCCATCAATAATAACATGAGCCTCTTTAGCCAACTCCTCTGCATAAACCTCACCATAGCAATAAGTCAGCAGAC
>ERZ827492.1033-NODE-1033-length-23841-cov-3.604137_pt1 | contig 23841 bp, 36 predicted proteins | sample MGYA00519704_ERZ827492 | MGnify/ENA primary metagenome ERZ827492 (study PRJEB31778, sample SAMEA3449325) | human gut metagenome | biome: human gut; feature: human-associated habitat; material: faeces | place: United Kingdom | collected 2010/2012 ...
GGGGGCCGGTCGGCCCGGTAGGCCCCGTTGGGCCCTCGGGGCCCGGCACCTCGGAGGCCGGGCCTGTCGGTCCGGTCGGGCCGATGGCGCCGGTCGGGCCGGTAGGCCCGGCTATAGTTGAAGCCTGTCCCTCGGGCCCCTGAGGGCCGACGGGGCCCTGTATGCCCTGGGCTCCGGCGGGGCCGGTCGGGCCCGCCGGGCCGATGTTGCCCTGGGGGCCGGTCGGCCCGATAGGCCCGGTCGGGCCCTGCGGCCCCGTCAGCATGCCGTAGTTGTGCCACATGGGCGTCCCGTCCACCACGAGCCAGGTGTAGAGCTCATACGGCTCCTTCGTGCCGACATAGTAGCTGTCCCCGATGTCGGGGCTCGGAACCGCCTGCTCCAGCTCCTCGAGGCTGTCGTACTGCCCGAGGACTTCAATGCCTGTGCCTGCCGGCCCGGTGGGGCCCACGAGGGACGCCAGCCACTCCTCGGGCGTGCCCTGGAAGCCGTGCGCCACGGCCACGCCGTAGGCGTCGATGTAGTAACCGCGCCAGGGGTGCGGCCAGGGGCACGGCGGGTAATAGGGTGTATAGCTCATATCAGTCCCTCCTCATAGGCCTCAGACGGGTTGTAGTTCATGGCATACCAGCGCATGAACTCATTGAAAAACGTGTTGAACACCTGCGAGGTGTTTTGGTATTTCTCATACTCGCCGTTGGCGTAGTCAATGCGCGCCTCGAGGTAGGCGGGATAAAGCTTGTCGTGAGGAGGGCGGACGAGCATGGTCTTGTCGGCGTCCTGCGCGTAGGTGTATCTGATCACCGCCTCCACGCGGAGGAGCAGCACCTGCGTCTGCACCATGCCCTCGACCTCATTGAGCCAGCGCGTCAGCGTGTCGTTGTCAAAGGCGTTGGGCTTTACCGCGCAGGCGTATGTAATTGCCTCCTGTACCGTCATCTCGCCCTCCTGCCCATCAGGCGCTCACGAGCTGAGTGCCGCCGCTCACGCCGCCCACGGCCGCGAAGCGCCAGTCGGCAAAGCCGGCCGTAAAGCGCGCGTAGCCCTTCCACACGTTGGCGTCGTTGCTTGCCAGCTCGCTCCGCACCTCAAGATCCACGCGGTTGAGCCACTCGCCGCCGCCGCGGGCTATGTTGTAGCCGGAATCGAGCAGCACCCAGGCCGTCGTGTCGCCGCCCAGCCACTCGTTGAGGTAGGGCCACACGATCACGTTCCAGCGGCCGAAAAGGAAATTAAATGCGTTGTTGGAGGTATTCGGGTCCTTGTCCGCGCCGATCGCCGCGAATACCGCCTTTTTGAGCTTGTAGTTGTTGGGGATGAGGATGGTGTCGGGATGCACGTCGAGCACCTCGCCCGTGTCGCCCTTGAAGTCCTGCATGGCGCTCTCCATGGCCGCCAGCGCGTCCTCGGAAAACTCATCCGCGAACTGGTTGGACTGCAGGAACTTCGCGTCCAGGATGCTCGGGTGGCTCTTGGAAAAGAGGCAAAGCTCGTCTGCGCCGGTCGTGGGGAAGGACTTCCCGCGGAAGGTCATCGCGGTGTTGCCAAGCATGGCGTTGGCGTAGAGCGCAGCGCCGAAGCGCTCGCGCGTGCGGTAGTAGCCGGCCGTAAACGCCTCGGGCTGCCGCCTGAGGTCCATGACGGTAGCGTCGTCGATGATCTCGCGGGAGAGGCTGAAGCTGTCCTTCCACGTCATGTTGATAAGGACTTTCTTGTGGCCTTCCTGCATGTAATCCACGGGATACTCGCCGTTTTCGCCCACGGGCTGGAAGCCCTTCATGGCCGTCATGGAGCTGATGGTCTCGCCGAAATGGCGGCTGTCGTTTATGTCGAAGAGGTGCTTGAGCATGCTCATCTGTTCAAACGCCTCGCCGCGTTTTTCGATGAACATGCGGATGGGGGCCTGGCATTTGCCGAATACGGAATCGTTAACGCCCGAGCCCTCGGTGAAGCTGATACCAGCCATAAAAAATCACTTCCTTTCTTGTGTTTATCAGGCCGGGAACCTGACGTAAACGGTATCGCCCACGGCGGTGCCGTCCATAGAAACTACCTCGGCCACGCCGCTCGTGGTAGTGGCCGTTACCTGCATGCCGTCGGCGCTGAGCGTCACAAGGTCGCCCGCGTTCACCGCGCTTGCAGCCGCGCTCCAGCTCGTGGCAAAGAGCGTCCCCTCGAGCACGTGGAAAACAGGGATGATAGTACCGGCGGTCAGCGCCTCGTCTGCGGCCATAGCGCATATGTACTGCGGCCTGGTGGTCGCGCCGCAGGCGGCAAGGTTGCCGTCGGTCATGACAAGCGCCATGCCGATCTTCGGCGTTATCGCGCCCGCGGGCAGGTACTCCAGCCCTGGGATGATGCCGCCGTTGTTCTGGGATATGAGAAAAGCCATTTTCATTACACTCCTTTCGAGATGTTTTTGAGATATCTTGCGTAGTCCGCCCTGATCTCGGCCTCCGTGGCCTTGGGGTTTATCGCACGGTAATATTCCAGCACCTCAGCAGATATAGCAGGAACGTCGCCGCCCTTCCCCCGGGATTTTGTGGCCTCCAGATGGGCCTTGCTCTGGGCCGCATTTATGGCGGCCTGTTTCGTCGCCGCAGCCGTCCTGGCCGAGAGCCGCTCCATGTTGGCCAGCCTGTAGGCCTCCACGAGGCTGAGGCGGTTCTGCTTCACGAATCGGTAGAACTCCGCGTAGTTCGGCATCTTCGCGAGGTCCTCGACCGTGTTGATCGCAGGGTCGAGCTCGTGTATCTGCCTCAGCTGCTCGTTCATCGCCGCGGCCGCGGCCTGCCGTTTTGCCTCCCTCGCCTCTTCGAGCTGGGCCTTGATCTCAGGCTGCTCGGCCGCGAGTTTGGCGAACTCCTCCGCGGACATGCCGGCCTTTTTCAGCAGTTTGGCCCGTCTGTCCTCGTCCACTTTAGCGCGGTAAGCATCGTAGTCAGCCTTGTTCTTGATGGGCTCCTTGGTGTAGGGGTTCGTGAGGCCCAGCGCCGCGATGCTCTCGTCAAGCTGCTTCGCAGCTCGCGCCCGTATCTCGCGCGCTATCTGCTCGCGCGTCCGGGGGTCTATCCCCGCGCCGGTGTTTCCCGCGCCGTTTTCCTCAGGCGTCTGTCCGCCCGGCTCTTCGTTGCCAGGCTCTTCGCCGCCGGGCGGCGCCGTCTCCGGGCCGTCTCCCGCCGTCGGCTGCTGTTCGCCCTGGGGGTTGGCCGCGCTGGCGGCGTCTTCGGGCTCACGTTCGCCCTGAGGCCCTTCCGGCCCGGGGTCTCCGGTCGGCTCCCCGCTTGTGTCTACGCCGAATATTTTGTCGTAGTCCATTTTTACCTATCCTTTCACTTTCTGCCGTTGCCGGTGCGGAGATCGTTGCCGCGCTTTACTATCTCCTTGCCGCGCTTGCCGTTGGGGTCAATGGGCGCCTCGACGCGCTGAGCGCCGTCGTTGCTGATCCGGCCGATGTAGCCGCGGCCGTTGCGACTGCCGTAGTCGCGGCCCCTGTTCCTGCTGTTATCAGGCATAGCCATTTATGTCCCTCCTTTCGATGTGTTGTGGCGGATGATAACGCTCTCTCCTGCGCATAGGTATCACATAGCGCCACCGCCCGTCTGTGCGCCGCTGAGCGCAGCCGCCTCCACCTGGCCGGCGAGTTCCGCCGCCTGCCGGGCGGCCGCCTGGCGCGCCTGCATCTGTATCTGAACGGCCTGCAGCTGTTCCTGCCGGCGCTGCTCCTGCTCAAGATAGCCGAGCGTTTCGCCGGCCCCCGGGTAGTGCAGGAGGTTCATCTTTCTCCAGAACAGGATCAGCGTGCTCAGGCTCTCGGGATTCCCGAAGGCCCCGGTCTGCAGGTTCATCCGCGTCTCCTGCCACATCGCCTCCCGGTTTGAGGCCAGCGGCGCGGAGGTGTCGCAGGTGAAGAGGAAGGCATCGTTCCAGTACCACTCCCCGCTCGCGTCCTGCTGGAGGAAATCGAAGCGGTCGAAGGTCTTGTATTCGGCATTGCCCCGCTCGTCCATCGTGCGCACAGCGCGGGGCTCGTCCGCATAGGCCAACTTGAACTTGAACATGAGCTCAAACAGCGCAGCATACGCCGCGTCGCGCATCACCCGTTTGGACTCAAGCCGCCCCGCAGTCTGCGCCGCGGCGAACTCCTTGGCCGTGCCGCTCGTCGCCGTCGTGTCCCGCCGCCCCTGGAACGAATCGGTTATACCGATGATCTGCCGGGCCTCCTCGTATATGTGGTCGAGGTATTCGCGGTCCTGGCTCACATCGCCCTCGAGGTTATATACGCCTATCATGTTCGCGTCCGCGGGGTTTGCCGGGCGGTAGACGCGCATATCGTTTTCATCTATGCCCACGCTCGCATCCGCGGGCAGCGTGACAAAGGAGCCGCTCGAGATGAGCTTGTCGATGATCTTTTTTTCGAGCCTGTTGGTGGTGTTCTGCTGATCCGTTATCTTGTCGATATCGCTGTCGCCGAGGAACTGCCCATATACGCTCACGTTTTTCTGGAGCACAACAGGATAGCGCCGGGGCTTGTAATACGGCACGCGGAAAGGCACGAGCCTCACAGCCGGCACAGGCAGGCCCGTGATCTCGTCGACCTCGCCGGTGAGGTACACTTCCTCGCTCGCGCCCGGTATCCTGTGCCCGAGGCTCGTCGTGATGGGCGCCCAGATCTCCTCGAACTCCTCCTCGCTGTACACCCAATCCGTCGAGCCGCAGTAGGGGCAGCGCCGCGCCTCGTGCCCGTCCGGCTCTTCCTCCGGCTCTTCCTCGCCCTCGGGCCAGAGCTCGCCGTCGATCCAGCGCATGGCCCCGCTCCAGCCCTCGTCGTCAGGCGGGAGCCCCGGGCGGCCCGAAATCCCCTCGGCCTGTTCCTCGTCCGGCTCTTCCTCCTCTTCCTCGAGCGCGTGCTGCTTATCATCGCCGTCGTCGGCCGTGGGCTCGAGCTGGCCGCATACGGCGCAGCGCCGCAGCCGCCTCGCCTGGTAGTCCTCGAGGTCCTCGAGCTCAACATCCCCGCACCAGCTGTACATGCCTATCCCTCCGGCGTCGTTCCGGTAGTAGGCGATATACTGCGTCACCATGTCCTCGGCCGTGCCGCCGTCGCCGCCCTTGATATCCGGCTCAGCCTCGCCCTCGAAGGAAACGTCCTTCCCGTACCGCCGGTATATGTATTCCCGGGTCTGCGGCATCTTGAGGATGATGTAATCCATGTCCTCGATGCCGCTGTACACGCCGTCCTGCGGCACCATCTGCCGCGGGTGGATGGGCACGACGTTCAGCTCGCCGATCGTGGTGTGCGTGCGCGCCGTGTTGTCCCACTCTACAAGATAAGCCCCGCCGCCCTGGATGGGGACTATCCGCTCCATGAGGTCGTTGATCTCAGCAAAGGGCAGGCGGTCCATCTCATTGCGCAGCATGTCCTCGATTATCTTGGCAAGCGGCTCGTCCTTCTCGTGGACCGCCGTGACCTTCGGCGAGGGGATGTTGCTGTCTACCTGTGCCTCTATGAGCTCGCTGCATATGTTCCGCACGTGCGGCGTTTTTGCGTTGCTCGGCCGGTATTTGTTCACCAGGGGGAAGATGTACCTGGAGCCCTGATATAGCCGCTCGCGCTCGTCCATGAGCGCATACCAGTTTTCGTATTGCGAGTCGTTTCGTGCGAGTCTGTCCTGCCACAGGTGCAGCCTGTCTTTGTTCATGTCTCCTCCTTATCTGCCGGGCGGTCCCCAGCGCTGCTCCAGGAAGCGCTTCCCCGCGGGGGACGCGCGCCGGTAGTCCTCCAGCATGTCCCTGGTCCATTGCATCCGGGCCGGCGCCTCCTGTATGTGCGCCGCGCGGACCCAATATACACAGAAGCCGCGTATAGCGTCGGCCGCGTGAGTGAGCTCGTGCGGCTCCGTTGCCACATCGTTTACCCGCTTATCGTCGTAGCGCAGCTGAGGCAGCGTGCGGATGAGGTTGGTGCAGAGGGGGAATATGCGCAGCTTTGCCACGCGCCTCCCCTGCTCGTCCTCAAACACGTGCAGCCGCTCGTGCATCGCCATCCAGCCGTCCAGCCTGTCGTTGCTCGTTTTGGTGAGGGCAATGCCGTGCTCTGCGAATATGTCCGCCACGCTTCGCCCGGTCTCCTGCCGCGCAGCCCACAGGTCGGGCGGCGCGAGATAGGCCGTGATCTTGTCCTCGCCAACCATGTCCAGTATCCGTTTCGCCGCCTCGCTTACGATGAGTCCCTTTGCGCCCTCGCCGAGATCCCGGCCCTCACATACCTCGCGCACGGCGTATGACATGTCGTGCTCGTCCACGACGACGAGATAGGCCGCCAGCATGTCGAGGCCGTAGTCGATTGTCACATAGCGCCGCCACCACGCCGGCGGCTCGAAGGGCTCCACCACATGCACATCCCGATCCCACTCGCTGAAATACTGGCCCGCGAAAACGTCCCAGGAGCCATTGAGCCAGGCCTCGCGCAGCTCATAGGGCAGGGATTCAAGCATGTGGATATACTCGGGGTCCCGCTCCATGAGCACGGGGTTGTCTGTAACCTTTGCCTGAATGAATTCGTAGTCGTCCGCCCGCTCGTCGCCATGGTATAGGCGGTCGATAAAAAGCCGCTTCACCCAGGCATGGCCCACGCCGCCCGGGTTGCAGGTGAGGTACATGCGCTTTGGGAATCCGCTCACGCCGCGCAAGCAGCCTTTGAAGGTCTGGAACTGGTACTCCGTAAGCTGTGTCGCCTCGTCGATGAAGATGATGTCGTACTCCTGCCCCTGATACCTGAGCACATCCCGCTCCGCGGAGCAGTAGCCGAACCAGATGTTCGAGCCGTTCGGGAATATGAAGCGCTTCTGCTTGTCGTTCCAGTGCGCGAGGCCCGAGAGCTCCAGCTGCATCGGGAGAATGTGATTTTGCAGCAGCTCGGGGTATGTCCGGCGGACGATGAGGATGTTTATGCCGGGATAACGGTGCGCCAGCACGTCGGCCTTCTCGCGCACCGCCCAGGTCTTGCCGCCGCCGCGCGCACCGCCGTAAGCGATGAAGCGCCGGCGGGCCTTGAAAAAGAGTTTCTGCCGCTCATTGAGCTCGAGCACCCTATTCGGCATAGCCGGCGGCCTCCTCGTCAGTCGCCCCGCGGAAGATTATCTGCATCTCGTTTGCACCCGGAGGGAGCACAGCCTCGACCTTGTTCCGCCAGCGCTCAGGCTCGCGGTTCGTGAGCCAGAAGATCTGCGCCTTGACGTCGGCTTTGATATAAACCTCTTCATCGGCCATCACGATTTTTTCGCGGTCGATGCGCCGGCCACGGGCGTCGAAGCTCGTGGTTTTTATCTTCATGGGCTTTTTCAGCACCCGGACGCCTCCGAGCGCGGTTTCGAGCAGGCTCCGCTCGACGCTTTCATTGTTCGCGCGCGCATCCGCGCCCGTGCGTGCGCGCGTCACCGTCTCCGACATCTCCGGGTGCTTTTTGAGCCACTCGTAGAAGGTCGAGGAGCTGATGCCCATCTCCTTCGCCATCTCGGCGTCGGTCAGCCGCGGCGCCATCTCGGCGAGCCGTTCCAGTCCCTGTTCTGTCAGCCATTCCGCATATTTGGCCCGCGCCACTACCAACACCTCCCTGCGCGCGTACTATCTCTCAATCTGCAATCTATCAGCCTTGCCCCCTCTGTTACCGTCAACTTTCAGGCGCACAAAAAAAGCGCCCCCAGCAGGGGAGCGCTCTACCACAGCTCGAAAAATCGTCGTCTCACTCTATCCAGCGTCGAGGGCGAAACGAAATACTCGGTCGTCACCGCCTCCCAGCTCGCAGGCGTGCAGAGATAGGCCCGGAGCGCGTCAGCATACTCGCCCCCGGCCTCGCGGCACAGTCTGTCTATTTTACTTTGCACCTCCGCAGTCTGCCGTGCATAGTTCTGGCACGCGAAAAATATCATGCCCTGCTCGGCATAGCCCTTATGTACCGAGGGGAGATACTTGAATTTCCTCGCCATCCCGCCCTCCTAACTGCGCATCGGTGCGAAGGGCAGCGCATAGCGGATATACTGCCCCGCTCTTTTGCCCGAGTAGGCCGTGCGGTACAGCAGCTCGCAGCCCTTTGGTACGCGCAGCTCCGCCCCGCTCCATACGACGCGGCACTTCGGCTGAGGCCTCACAAGGTTGCGGGAGGGCTTGTACTTCTTCTCGTCGGGCAGGCGGCGCACCTGGGCCAGCAGGTATTCCGCCAACGGCGTGTAATCCTTTTGCGCGCTGAGCGCTTTGGCGTAGGCGCCCCCGTGCGGCCAGGCTTCCACGCAGGCCTGCCACGCGGCCCGGTTGGCTATGATGTGGTGATGTATGCGGACTGCCTCGCCCGTCTCCCCGTCCATATCGGAGGTCACGGCTATGTATTTGAGCTCCGCTCCCGGAGGAAGACGGCGCTTGACCCGGCGGATGTAGTTGTCCAGCTCGCGGTTAGCCTCCTTGCGGAGATAGTCTTCGAGTATGCCCGGCTCCTGCCCGGCGGCCCGGTCTGCCTCCTGCCTGGCTTCCGCCCTGCGAAGGAGCTCGGAGTATTTCTTCGGCCCATAGTCCAGCCCGAGGAACAGATCCCCGGCTGAGAAGTTCGCGTGTATTTCCCGATTGAGTCGGCGCGCCGCGTCGTTCTCGTTCTGCCGCTGCTTCCGCTCCGAACTGCGCCCGAGCTTCCGCCCCCTGGCCGGAGGCTCACCGGGGACCCAGTATTTCGTTTTCTCCCCGAGAGCCCCGCACTCATATGTGCGGATCTCCCAGTACCCGGTCGAGCCCATATATTTCCCCCGCGTCCGTAAACTTAGGCCTTTACGAACCTTTGATAACGCGCGTGCGCGCGCGTATTAAATATAGTGTGGACGGCATGACCCGAATCCGTTTTTGAACGTGTCCGCCGCCCCATGTCATCGCCGTCGCCGGTTGAAGGGCGACAGCCCGTCTGCCCGTCGCCGTCATCGCCACGAGACGGCGGGCACGCTCAAAAATCTCCGACCCTGTGGGGCGTCTGCTTGTGTCCGGCAAGGCTTGACGACGCAGACGGGCTGTCGCCCTTCAAGGAGGAAAACGCGGTCGGGCGCGAGCAGCCGACCCACAGGGCGGTTTCTGGCCATGCTGTCCACACTAAACGTATATGCTCTCACAAAAGGGCCCGCCGCGCGGGCCCTGTGGTCAGAACACATCCTTGTCCTCGCCGCTCTCGTCCGGCGCATCATATCCGTGATCACGCATGAGGCGATCAAAGTTTGCATCCACGATGCCGTACAGGCCATCGCTCATTATGTGCAGCGCCGCCAGCAGCTTGTCCTGTACGCCGCTTTTGTAGTAGCCTGTCAGTACTTCGCCTCCGCCAATGTCTGCTGCAAGCGCCAGCCACCCAAACCGCTCAATGTCCAGCCCTTCAAGCGAGCGCGTGATAAACTCCGCCAGCTCGCGCTCGTTCTCGTCAGTGTAGATTACTGATATCATTTACCGCCTCTGGTTCTCTATCTATGATGCAGTTATCCTCGAGGGTCTCCGGCCCGCTGCATACCCCGGCCAACGCGCACTTGCCGCAGCCGTCATATCCCTCCCGAGCCTTCATGCAGTTCCGGACAATAGTCGCATAGTCGTACTTGTTCAATGTGATTTTCATAGCATTCACCTTTCATACAATGGATTTAAAGGCCCCGCGCCAGGAGGCCCCTCTGTTCCTGGGTCGCCTGTAGGGTCAGCATGTACGTTGTCAGGACTGGCCGTCACTACAGCCACATTCAGCCTTGCCTGCCAGATAACGGCGTCTCGCGTCTCCTGTTTGCTATATGTGATTTGCTCATCTATCGCCCGCATCAGCGACTCCCTGAGCCCCTTTTTGAAATACTCGTCCGGCGCAGACTCTATGAGCAGAGAGTCTTCGAGCTTTCGCATCTGCGCCCGAGCGACGCAGGGCATGATCACATAACCAGAACGCCGTACAGGCATCTCCAGGGCTTTGCGATAGTCCTCATACAGATTCTCATAATCCCGCTTGAGCATGAGCCGCTCGCGCAGCTCATCATTGTAAGCCTCACGCATGGCGTAAAGCTCCGCGCTCGGTGTGAAACCCAGCGCCTCAAAACATCTGCTTCTCCATCGCGCCGCCGCGGTCCTGAGCTTTTTCAGGTACTCCCTCATGCTTTTCCTCCCTGGCAGACGACTATGCAATGATTCTCTGCGCTGCCGGTGCCAGACCAGTCTCCATAAGCCTTCGGCGTCGCTCCGCATCGGCACGGCAAAAGCACGCCTTGCTCCGCCAATCGCGCGGCTGCGTCGTGATCGCCCAGCATTGCGCGTGTGATGTCATCCATGTTGTTCCTCCTTTACAACTGCGTCAGCTATGCCTTGCATTACATATAGCGCGTTAGGCAGCGCTATGCCGTTGCCCCACATCTTATACTCGGCGCTGTCAGTATGTAGATTGTCGTGCCACTGCGCCAGCTTTTCTGGTTTCCTCAGTATAGACTGCCGCGGAGATTTGCCGCTAATTTCGCAATGTGTGAGATATACCTGCCGCCAAAATGCAACATCGTCAAACAAGCGAGGGTTCATCGGTTCTATTTTTCCCCATTCATCAGGGAAGCCCTGAAGCCTTGCGCACTCGGTCGGCGTCAGGCGGCGGACTATGTAGCGCGTGCAAACTCCGGGCGGGGACCCACAGGCCCGCAAAGTAGGTGCTGGACCGCCTTCCGCAATGTAATGGCCCCCAGTCGCGTTGATTCCAGAGTTATAAACTTCTTTGCCAAACACAATGGGCTGCTCATGGTTGCAGTTCAGGCAAGGGGCGCAGTTTTCTAAAATTTCTGCGTTTGCTTGACAGTGAGCCATGCACACAACCGTTGTATAGTCTGTTATTTGGTTCTCATGGTCGCCTGTGATGGTGCTGGCGATCATGCCGTCACCACTGATCAAGTTGCCACGTGCATCGCAAGCCAGGACAACAAAAGTTTGCTGTTTCATCCCCGGTTCAGCCGCCAACGTACCCGCAACATCATTTAGGTCTCGAATTTCGTCCCGCTGGTTCTGTGCAAATGCGATGAGTACACTAGGTGCGCTGTTCGTTATCGCAGTCCAGATGCAACCTGCAGCAACGCCTCCCTCAGCATCGGCGGCAGCTCTTTCCCACGGCGCTCTGCCCTCCGCAATATGCCCTCGCAAGCCTTCGCGCTCAAATAGTATTTTTCCGGCACGTTGTCCTCCAAAATCTGCGACAAGGTAGATTCGACGGCGACGTTGGGGGACTCCCCAAAATTGTGCGTCCAGTGTTCTGTAAGCGACGCTCCATCCGTCACCCATATAACGGTCTGCATAGGGCCATCCACCTTTAGGCATTTGAGGCATCGTGCAGGTCGGCTCGACGATTTTCGCAAGTTCTTCGAGGACGAGCCGGAAGTCCTCTCCATTGTTGGAGCTGAATGCTCCGGGGACATTCTCCCAAACAGCGAAAGTTGGATATCGTCCATGAGTTGCTTCCCTCATTTCTTTGATAATGCGTACTGCTTCCATAAACAGTCCGCTTCTTGTCGTTTTTTCGTCACCGTTACCTGTATGCTTTATGCCAGCTCTTTTTCCCGCTATCGACATATCCTGACAAGGAGAGCCGAAAGTAATAACATCCACTGGCTCAATGTCGGCACCGTTGACTTTGCTCACATCGCCCAGATGTATCATGTAAGGAAAATGACTTCGAGTTACCGCAATCGGGTATGGTTCTACTTCGCTTGCCCACGCAGGCTCAAAACCGCAAAGAGCAGCAGCCAACGGGAAGCCACCTGAACCGTCGAACAAACTTCCAATTTTTGTTGTCATTGTTACACCTCAACCCCGCGTTCTGTGCGCAGTGTGTGTCTCAAATCTGCAAGGCTTACGTATCCCCGCACCCCGAGCCTGCCCATGACGCGCCCCAGCTTCTGCTCGTATTCCTCGCGCGACCCTTTGTATTTACGTACCATCAGCCGCTCCTTTCTCTGTAAACCCCAGTGTCAGCAAAACGTCGTGCGGCACAGGTATCACCTCATACCGGGGCCTGCTCTGTCCGGCCCTCCCCTGCTCTGCCCACTCGTGGCTGAGCAGCACCCGCTCTCCAGCTGTGCCGAGGTGAAGGTAGTGCCTTTCGCCCTCGAGGGAGAACTGAAGCAGGCAGGCCCCGCTCGGGTAGCGCACAAAGCTCTGCCCGCCGCGCTGGCCGGTCTTAATGCCGTATCGTTTCGCTAAGCGCAGCATTCTCGCCGGCGTGACGTTAAGCACAGGCCCCGCCGCCTTCACGCCCGCCCTCCGTGTCGCCAAGCCAGTCCCGGCTCTCGATCCACCTCCACACCGCCCCGGGCTCGTCCGCTCGATTCAGTCTCACGGCAAGAACCGACTCACGGTCCCTGATGATCGCGCAGCCCGTACCGAGATACGCCGCGCAGCTGCTGTCCCTCAGCCCCCAGCCGGCCCCGACAGCGTAAACGCGCCGGTCCAGCGCTTGGATGAGCTGCTGTGCGCCCAGCCTCAGCGGGAGAACAGCGCAGGCCTGCGGCGCGAAGTTGTCGTTCAAGTAGCCGCCGAATTCCTCGCTGAATACCGCGTCCTGCATTCCCTGCGCTGCCCAGCCGCCCTTCCCTTTTGTAACGCTGATGCAGTCGCCGCTCCCGGGCAGATATCCCAGGACTTCCACAAGGGCGGCAAGTACGAGCTTTGGCGGCTCCTCCATCACGTCAAATTGCAGGTACGCTGCCCAGTCGGCCCCGATGATCTCCATGCGTCCACCAATTACCCGGAGCCTAAACCCAATAGCGCCTGAGCTTTTCAGGGCTCGGGCAAGCCGCTTTTCATTAATTATCATTTTGTTCCTCCTCTGGCGGGACATTTGGCGGTAAATCATGGTCCGAGCGCCATTTAGTTATTGTGCCGGTTGCTACGCCGAGCTGCTTTGCCATCTGCCTGTCAGTAAAGCCCAAGTCATAGAGCACGCGTTTAGGGCTGCTGGATTCCGCGGCTTTTTTGTTCGGCGGCAGGCCGCGAAGGCGGCGCCAGCGCTTTGCCGTGCTGGTACTCACACCGCAGCGCGCCGCAAGCTCCGCATCCGTGCAGCCGGCCTTGTAGAGTTTTAGGCGCCGTTCGTTTTGGCTGCACGCGGCGTCAGTTCTTTCAACATGTGCGCGCACGTCCTTTGATATTGCTTCCCGCATTTTGTTTGGTTGAAGGCATTCCTCCCGGCATTGGCATCCGTCGCCGGACGGCTGCCGCATCGTGAATGCCCTACTGCGGTGCATGTTGAGTATGTATACGCAGGCGACGAGGTCCGTGTCCAGGTGACGACATCCGATACAATACTCAGATATCATTGTGGCCACCCTGCTCCGGCAGCACGATTCGCTTGCCCGTGTATTGGCAGTAGTCGTACTCGATTTTCGCACCCGCGGACGTCTCCCAGTCCGGCAGGAATACGACCATGTCCGCGCTGTCGATCATGGCGAGGCATATGCGCATATAGTCCGCGTTCTTCATACCCTCGGGAAGGTGTGCAGGGTTCAGCACTATGTGTCCCTCGTTCCTCTGCTCCATGTGCGCGGCGAGAAATTTGCGTTTGTACTCTGGGTCTCCCGTGATTTTTCCCGCTATGTATACCTTCAACGGCGCCACCGCCGCGGTCTGTATCGCAGTCATGCTCTCACCTCAAAACAGTCTTGTCTGGCGTTCTTCCGCCTCGCGCAGCGCCGCCTGCTCGGCGGCCCGCGCCTCTGCTCGTTCCCTCCGTGCCTGGGCCTCAGCGCGCTCCCGGAGCACCTGTTCATGTATGCGTTGCTCAAGCGGAGTACGTTTCCGTTCTCCCGGCGGCGCCTTACCTCTGCGCCGGCCGGGACAGCGTCCCCAGTGCGGGACATATCCGCTCCCCTGCGGCACGGCGGGATGCCCTTCCAGCGTTCCCCGTTCGCATGATCCGTCGCGCTGATAGAACATCAGAGGCCCGGCGTCGTCCGGCCAGTAGAATACCGGCTCCGCCTCGCAGGGCATGTTCTTTCCCGCCCTCGTGCGTATGAATATCAGGGGCTTTCCGCACTCGCGGCATGGTATCTCAAACCGCTCCTGCCTTGCCATATGCCCCCGCCTCCTTTACCGGGCCGAGCTTCTTCGTCCTGCACTCCTGCGCAATGGGCAGCCAGCGCACGCCCCAAACCTTCGCCGCCGCGATTATGGCGCGCAGCCTGTCCTCCGCCTCGACCTCAACGTCCTCATAGAGCTCGTGCCGCACTTCCCACCTGTCCACGCCGCTCACCTGCCAAAGAGCCGCGAGAAAAGCGAGGCGTGCGGTTTGTTGGTTTCCGTTTCATCGACGACTGCGTTTTTGGCCGCCTCAACAGCCTCATCAACAAGTCCAGGAAATTCTGTTTCCAGCGTTTTGAGTCCCATCAGGGCACTGGCATATGTGCTTATCAGCGTTTGCCGTTTGCCCTGTATGCCGGTCAGGCAGTGCGCTTCTTCCGCACTGCCAAACGCCCCGATCACGCAGTCGCACTCCCGCTCAAGCAGCGGCTTGTCCTTGCCCTTTTCTCTGATAGTAACGATGTACATGTCCATTCCTCCGTTGTCATATTTGCAAGCGGCCCAGCCGCTCACCACACATATCCATAGCAGAACACATGCGCCCCGATCTGCCCCCACACCCTGTCATTCTCAGCACCTCGGGAGAAGTACAGCACCTCATACGGCACGACCTCAGTCTCAAACGCCGCGTCCACGGCCTCATAGTTGGTCTCATTTGGCACCACGCTCCCGAGAATAGACGCCGTTGAAAACTGCCGCTCCTGGTATATGACCTCGCTCACCGTGTCCGGGAAGCTCTCGGAGCGCACGCGATTGAGCACCACTTGGGCGACGGCGATCTGCCCCTCTAGCGACTCGGTATTGCTCTCGGCATACACCACGCGGGCAAGCAGCTCCCGCTCCTCCGCCGTTATCTCCGCATAGCGCGGCTCCGGTTCAGGAGGCGGCTCAGGTGTCTGAGGTTTATGTGCCGCCACGTCCGGCGCTACCGCCAGATGCGCCGCCAAGGCGGCGGAGCTGTAAACAGGCGCGGGCAGCTTACTTGCCGCCCGCGCCTCCTGCGCACTCAGGCGCAGCGATATGATGGCGGCAAGGATGATGAGCAGCACGCACAGCGCTATGTACCCGGCCAGCACGGCCTTTACCCTCCTGTCATTCATCATTCCTTGCCCCCCTGTGCTTTCTCGTGTTTTTCATGTGGGCCGCCTCAGTGGATGTCCACTATCATCACGCGGCCGCCGCTCAGTGTTGCCGTGAGCTGCAGCTGCTCCAGGCATTCAAGGCTCTCACAGCGCTCCAGCATCGCCGCCAGTTCCATGAGCAGCAGCGCCGTGCCTCCGCGGTCCCTGTCCGCCCGGCCCGGCGCTTCCGGCGCCAGTGCCTTGACCTCCCGCACCGCTTCCGGCTCTGTTGCCCCTTTCTCTTTTGGTTTCGGCCCCGGCTTCACATATCCGCTCTCCGGGTGCCGCAGGAGGATATCCTTTATCCAGTCCGGCTTCACCGCATTGAGCTCAGCCAGCACCGCTATCTGCTTGGACTTGTTCTTCGCCGTCCGGTACTCTCGGACGATTTCGCTTTCGGACATAACCATGTTTGTGATCCTCTCAGTCCGCCAGCACGTAGCCGTACGGGCGTATTATCCTGTTGATACCGCTGCGCATGAGCGAGCGTTCCTCCTCCGTCGTCGGCCGCCGGTGTACGATACAGGTCGTGACGCCCTGCTTTGGGCCATAGTCGTACCGCAATATGTACCCGTCCTCAGTGTCCTCTTTCGTGATTATCGGATAAACAGGCTCCGCCACAGCCCTCACCTCCACCTTCAAGCCTATGTGTGCCCGCAGTTGCCCTATGCCTTGCCGTTCAGGTGCTCCCGTTCATAGCCTCGAACAGGTCGCAGCTGTCCTTCCAATTTGGGTACTTGAATCCTCTGCCTCTTGGGCAGCAATGTCCGCGACTAATGGGGCTGAACGCGCCTGAAGCCGTAATAACGTAGTGTTGGTGGAAATTACGACAGTTTGCGCACACTTTATCGTTGTTGGAAATTTTGAAGCATTCTCGGGCCTCTTTCAGGGCCTTTTCTGCCGTTCCGAGAACAATGAACCGCGCTATTCCTACCAGTGCTCTTACGTTTGGTGAATAAGTATCGCCCGTTCTCTTTGTCTCCTCTTTTTCAGTCTCCTCGTTCCAGCCCATCAGATGAGCCGCGTTTGTTTCCAAGGCGTGTGCAATCGGTTCCAGATACTTGGAAGGGATTTTCTCAATGTCGCCGTTTTCATATCGGTACACAGTTGCGCGCGACACTCCTAGCACCTTGGCAACCTCATCGACGGATATCTTTAAGCTTTTGCGCCGCTCCTTCATTCGTTCTCCAAATGTCTTTGGCATGGGCTTGTGAACCTCCTCTTGCTCTCTCGCCTCTTTTACTGCGCTAAGCTTTTACAGCGCGGAAAACCGCATATTAAAACATTTGCCAACTTGTCCCGTGAATGGTATTATTATTTGTTGATAAAAGCACCCAGGCAACGCCGAGCCAAGCCCCGCAAAAAAGGGGAAGGTGTAACGACTGGACACGGGGCATCCCACGTGGATGAAGGCACAGTCTGAACTCACGGGCGACCGTGAGAGGCAGGCAGAAATGACTTGCCCGCGCCGTCAGGCGAAGTAACAATATGGATGTCTAGCGTAAGTATGAACGATGACATTGGTTACATTTCCGGCATGCTTTCTGGTATTAGCACTGTCAACACACTTACAGCCAGCATTATCAACCCCATAGATATTACTGGTGTAACATTAGCGAGCGAGGTGGTCACATCGCCCCGCCGCCCGGCGACGGGCGGTATGCACTCCGTAAATTCGGCGAAAATCTGGGTGCTCTTATCGACAAACTGGGCAAGCCTTGCTTAAATTTGTTCCATCCCGCTCGCGCTCATCCAGCGCGGGCTTTTTATTACCGCCGCTCACGCCCTCACCTCCTTACTGCGCCGTCTGTTCCATAATACTTCGACGTCTGTTCCATAATAAGGCCAACGCAGCAGCTCGTCTAATTCGCATCCAAGAGCTTCAGCCAGAGCCAATAGTTGCCCACCAGTAGGCAGGCTCTGCCCATTCATCCAGTCATTAAGCCTCTGCTCGTCAGCAGAAATCTTCTGCGCCAGCTTCTCTGTGCATATGCCTGCTTCCTGCATTAGCTTTGGGATGTTCTCTCTGAGTTCCGTCTCCATTTCCTTCAAATTTTTCACTTTGTCGTTCGGCGTGGACCATTGTCTTACAACTACGCCGGCGCATATCCAAAAGTTCTTAATCGTCCATTCTCTGTCCGGGTCAGACATAAGTCGGAGTATTTTTACTATCGAGTGTTCTTCCGGGGTCAGTTCATTAATTCTCACGTCCTCACCTCCCCTCTTGTCCGCCTCCGCGCCCGGTGGTAAAATCATCCGGAAGGGAGGTGACGATATGGCATCTATTCGCCAGTACGATAAACCTTGGACTTGCGCCAAATCCGGACATGAAGAAAAGTTCGCCGTATACCTGTTGGCAGCGGATGACGGCACAATTCTTGATGTCAAAGAGAATGGCTGCGAGAACATGGACGGAAGTGACAAATGCAACTCATGTCGCGCTCATGTTCTCCAGCAGCTCTATGAGCTCCACCTCGGTCATCGGCTCTGATAAGCGGATCGTGTGCGCCCGGTCATATGCCGCTGGCAAAAGTCCGCGGCGCACAAGTATTTCCGACAGGCAGACAATGGCGCCGTAAGCTTCTTCCGCGTGCGGCGTGTCCCTTGTGAACGCCTCCAGTGCGAACAGATACGCCTCTATGTATCTCCTGTCCCGTGTTTCGGAGTTCGGATACTCCCTGTCAAAGCCGACAAGTTCAAGTGCGCTCACGCCCTCACCTCCTTACTGTGCCGTCTGTTCCACAGGCAGTTCAAATAGCTTCTCGATGTTACACCCAAGCACATTGGCAAGTTTGGGAAGCACCGCGCTTTTTGGCGAACTTATACCGCTTTCCCACTTTGCGATAGTGGAGCGATCCACTCCCATTGCCTCTGCCAGATCCGCCTGTTTCATTTTCGCGTCTTTTCTAAGCTGCGCTATATTCATGAGGCTCACCTCCAAAAACAACAAATGTGCGATAACGGAACCTCGCGCATTTATAATAGTTCCAATATCGCACATTGTCAAGAGCAATTTTAAATTTTGTTCGTTTTTGGCACATTACTTGAATGTTCGTTTTCTTCACGTTATATTTTGTGTGAGGTGAAGATTGTGAACCTGTATGAATTAAGGAAGCACTTTGGTAAAACTCAGGAGCAAGTGGCAGAGGCTTTAGGCGTTTCAAGGCCTACATACTCTAAATACGAGTCGGGTCAACATGAACCAAGCTATGATATGTTAAAGAGATTGGCTGGTCTATTCGGTTGTTCTATTGATTACCTTTTGGGCTTTGATAGCTATGGAATAGTTGCTTTTTTAAACAATATTAGACATTATCGAGATATGTCTAAGGAAAGCGTCGAAACTATTTCCAAGTGCATCGGTGTAACAGTCGAGAGATATAATGACATAGAGGCGGGAAAAGTTGAACCTACTATTACCGAACTCGTGAGGCTCGCTCTATTCTTTTATACAACAGTAAATGATTTAATTGGAATTGATGACTGGCATATTTCCATAAACGGAAAAGAGACACCATTAGGGGAGCCCTTAGAAGCGCGCGAGGTATTTATGATAAAATTATTCAGGCGTGCAACAGATAAGCAAAAAGACGCGTTTATTAATATGCTTGAAGTAACCGTTGGGAAAAGCGAAAGTGAATCCCCAGATCCCCCTATCGGTCACGCCCCGGCCAGCGCCGGATAATCTACATCTCAGATTACATGAAATAAAAAAAAGCCGCCCCTCCCGAGGCGGCGGCTGGCTGTCTTTCGCCTTCATTGAACTTTCGATACCGTTTTGTAATAATTCTCAGCGTTAAACAGCGCGTTTAACACAACATATAGACATTTTGGTTAAAAACTAAATACACGCCCAACATCTTGCGGTTGCATTTTTCCGAAACGCATGCGTATAATAGAAGTGCGGAGAGATCCGCCTTGTGATAACAACTTGTGTTGTCAGTCACTCCAAGCGGAAAGCCCGAGCCGTAAATCGGGACCGGAAAAAGCGGATAGTCTGTGCCGCAAGTCAGACCTTAAAAAAGCGGAAATCCCTTGCCGAAAGTAGGGGCCTGAAAAGAGGTGGGTGTTTTGCCTGCCTCTTTTTCATTTTTGTGGGAGGAAATATGGAACAACTAAAGCTGTATCGGATATCGGATAGATACATACGTTTTTTAAAAAGCCGCGATCACAGAGTTCAGGATAACAAAAATCGCAGCAGGCCATACGTGGGCGTGGTTCTGCTTGTAGGTAATTATAAATATTTTGTGCCAATGGAGTCTCCTAAGCCAAGCCACGCTAAAATTAAGCCTGGTCATCATATCATGAGAATTGATAATGGCAATCTTGGACTACTCGGCTTCAACAACATGATTCCAGTCCCGGAAGAAGCTATAATATACTTTAACATTGATGACGAGCCAGACTTGAAATATGCCGAACTTCTGCGTCGTCAGGTTTCGTTTATCAATAGGCACAAAGCCGATGTCTTCGACCACGCATCCAAAACTTATTATGGAGTTGTCACCAAAAGAACGCCATTTTTGGTCAAGATATGTTGCAATTTTAAGAACTTGGAGTATGCTTGCTCAAAGTATGACCCTAATCATCAAACAGTTCGGCGTAGTACCACGTGAAATAAAAAACCGCCGTCCTTGGCGGGCGACGGCTCTCAGCACGCAAGCTGCCTTTTTATATGCCCCCGGTCAGCAAGGGGCAGTCGTAAGCAAGTCGCACATTTATAGGCCGCTGGCGACAGGCGGCATTTGGCTGATGCCTGATTTTAGCACAACGAGTCACGACAACGCAAGGGGGTGATTCCTACGAATTACATGTATCTCCGCAAGAGCCGCGCGGAGGAGGGGCAGAGCACGGAGGAGGTGCTGGCGAAGCACCGTGCCGCGCTGGAGGAGCTGGCCGACCGGCTCGGGCTGCCCGTGGACGGAGTATATGAGGAAGTCGCGTCCGGTGAAAAGCTCTATGCGCGCCCGGAAATGCTCAAGCTGCTCGAGCGCATCCGTGCCGGCGAAGTTGAGGCCGTGCTGTGCATGGATATCGACCGCCTAGGGCGCGGCGGCATGGCTGACCAGGGCACCATCCTGGACGCCTTCCGCGAGTCCGGCACGCTGATAATCACGCCTGAGAAAACCTATGACCTCACGAACGACGTCGATATCGAGATGACGGAGTTCAAGGCGTTCTTCGCCAGAGCCGAGTGGAGGGCAATCCGGAAACGTATGAGGCGCGGTCTGATGCAGACCATAGAGGCCGGCGGCTATACGGCCAACGCGCCCTACGGCTACCGCCGCTGCCGCATCGGCAAGCTGCCTTCGCTGGAGGTCATCCCCGAGGAGGCGCGTTTCGTGCGCTATATCTACGAGCGTTACCTCGCCGGTATCGGCGCGCAGACCATAGCGCAGGAACTCAACGCCATGGGGAGTTGTCCCCGTCGCGGCGCCGAGTGGAACCGGAACACAGTGCGGCACGTACTGCGCAATCCCACCTTCGCCGGGAAGGTCGCCTGGAACCGCGTAAAGCACTACCGCCCCGGAGCCCATGGCAAAGACAAGCATCACGTCGTTTACACTCCGGAGGGCGAGTGGCTGATGGTGGACGGCGTGCACGAAGCGATCATCCCATGGGACACCTGGCTGGAAGCTCAGGAGCGCAGGAAGCAGCGATACATACCGCCCAGCAACACCGGCCAGCGCGCAAACCCCTTTGCAGGCATCATCCGCTGCTCGAAGTGCGGGAACAATATGCAGCGCATGGGGACTAACAAAGGCGAGCCGTATCTGCTGTGTACCACAAAGGGCTGTACCGCCGGTGCGAAGTTCGAGTATGTAGAGGAGCGCATGGTCGAGCTGCTGTATGACGAGCTTGCCCGGCTCCGACTTCTCATAGACTCGGGCGCAGCGCCAAATGTTGACGCGCTGGAAGCCGCCCTTGCAGCCGCGCAGCGCGAGCAGGAGCGCGTACAGGCCCGCATCCCGCGTCTGTATGAATTCCTCGAGGACGGCACATATGACCGCTCCACGTTCCGCTCAAGGCTGGAAGCCGCCGAAAAAGAGCTTGCCGAGCTTGCAAACAAGCGGGCAGACCTCGAGCGCCATATAGATGAGCGCCGCCGCAGCGACCCGCGCAAAGCCGCCGCCGCATTGGAGAATCTGGTCCAGCTCTACCCCACCATGTCCCCTGCCGACAAGAACAGCGCCCTAAAAGCACTCGGTGTGGAAGTAACCTACACCAAAGAGAAGAAAACCAAACCCCGCGACTTCACCCTGGAGCTCCAGCTCCGCGATTTTTAACTGCCATATTTATAAAACGGTCAGTCTTATGACAAAGACTGCATCGAGGACCTGCGGGTCTATCCCACCGTCGGCTCACAGACCTACATAGACAACGCCTTCAGCGTGAGGCCCAAAAGCGCCGAGCTGCTGTATGCGGAGGTGAACGTCGAGGCCATCACCTTCAACAAAGGCTATTACACCGTGGATGTGACCTACTTCTACAAGATAACGGGCGAGACCTTCCCCGGCGGCAACGTCGTCACCGGACTCGCCATCTTCGATAAGCGCGTTATGCTCTGCGGCGGAGAGGGGACCGTCAAGACCTTCTCCTCCGACCTGTGTGACTGCAGCTGCGTGGACGACGGTATGCCCGTCGCCTATGTCGAGGCCGTAGACCCCATCGCGCTCCACCTCAAGCTCGTAGACGCCAACTGCAACGTCTGCTGCGACAACGACAGGCATGACATCCCCGCCTGCATCCTCGCCCGCTTCGGTGAGGCGCTCGTGACTTCGGACTCCGGCCGCAGACTCTATGTGACGCTCGGCCAGTTCTCCATCATCCGCCTCGAGCGTGACACCCAGCTGCTCATCCCCGCTTACGATTACTGTGTCCCGGAGAAAGAGTGTGCGGGCGGCCGCTGCAACGACGACCCCTGCGAGATATTCTCCCAGATCCGCTTCCCCGTCGAGGAATTCTTCCCGACCGGAGAGTGCACTACGACCAGCTGAAAAAATGTCCGCCCCGCTTGATGCGGGGCGGACCTCGTTCTATTCGCTTTAAGCCAGTTCGCGGCCCATCAGTACTCCCATGGCGGAGGCCATCATGAGGCCACGCGTCCAGCCGGAGGAATCCCCCAGGGCGTGCAGGCCGGGTACGTTAGTGTTGAAGCTCGTATCCATCTTCACCTTGTTCGAATAGAACTTCAGCTCGGGCGAATAGAGCAGCGTCTCATAGGAGGCGAAGCCGGGGACAACTTCGTCCATCGACTTGATGAAGTTGATAATATTTATCATCGCCCTGTACGGCATGGCGGCGGTGATATCTCCGGCAACAGCGTCCACCAACGTGGGGCGGACGTTGGAGTGGGCAAGTTCCTTCTCCCAGGTGCGTTTTCCGTCGAGTATGTCGCCAAAGCGCTGGACAAGTATGTGGCCGTTTGCCAGCATATTCGTCAGCTCGCCCACTTTCTGAGCGTAGGCTATGGGCTGGTTGAACGGTACGGAGAAGTTGTGCGAGCAGAGGATAGCCACGTTGGTGTTCGGGCTCTTGAGTTCAGCGCCCTTGAAGGCGTGGCCGTTGACGACGGCGAGGTCGTTGTCGTAATTCTCCTGGCTCACGACGCCGCCGGGGTTCTGGCAGAAGGTACGCACCTTGTTTTTGAAGGGAGCAGGGTAGCCGATGAGCTTGGACTCGTAGAGGACGTCGTTTATCTCCTCCATGATCTCGTTCCTGACCTCGACGCGCACGCCGATGTCAACCGTGCTCGGCTGATGCTCCACTCCGTGCTCGGAGCAGATCTTCTCCAGCCAGTCGGCTCCACGGCGGCCGGTAGCGACCACAGTGTGCTCCGCGCGTATTTCGAAGTCCTTCTTGCCGTCCGAGAGATACACGCCCTTGCAGACGTCGCCCTCCATTATGAGGTCCCGGCACTCGGTATCAAAGAACATCTCGACGCCGTTGTCCATGAGGTAGTGCTCTATGCCGAGGTATACGTCGTGCGCCTTCTCGGTACCCATGTGCCTTATCGGGCAATCCACAAGTTTGAGGCCCGCCTTAATCGCACGGGCGCGGATCTTGCGGACTTTCTCTTCGTTGCCGACACCCTCTATGTGCTCGTCGGCGCCGAACTCGAGGTAGATCTTATCCGCATAGTCTATCGTCTCCTGCGCCAGGCGCTCGCCAATGAGCGTGGGCAGGTCTCCGCCAACTTCGCAGGCCAGCGACAGCTTGCCGTCTGAAAACGCGCCCGCGCCGGAAAAGCCAGTGGTTATGTGGCAGCTCGGCCGGCAGTTCATGCAGACGCCTGTTTTGGCCTTGGGGCAGCTGCGCTTTTCCAGCGCACGGCCCTTTTCGACCATGACTATTTTCTTTTTGCTTCCCTTTCTCAGCATCTCCAATGCCGTAAAGATGCCCGCAGGTCCCGCTCCTACGATCACTACGTCTGCATTCATCAAAATAACCTCCAAACACAAAAACAGCACGCCGTAAAAGCGTGCCAAAAAATGTACATCGTTTGGGCTGCTCCCGGCTCGGAGCCGGGAACAGCCTGGAGCGGGCAACGAGATTCGAACTCGCTACCTCCACCTTGGCAAGGTGGCGCTCTGCCAAATGAGCTATGCCCGCA
>ERZ827492.1035-NODE-1035-length-23805-cov-3.733095_pt1 | contig 23805 bp, 19 predicted proteins | sample MGYA00519704_ERZ827492 | MGnify/ENA primary metagenome ERZ827492 (study PRJEB31778, sample SAMEA3449325) | human gut metagenome | biome: human gut; feature: human-associated habitat; material: faeces | place: United Kingdom | collected 2010/2012 ...
GAAACCCGGGAAGGGTGTCCTGCACGATGATGATCCCCATTTTTCAGAACTTTTTTGAAGTTCTGAAAAATGCCTCAGCGTGTCGAAAAGACTTTTTCGATACGCTGAGGCGGCAGCCCTATGGGCTGCCGCCTTCTTACTCTGTAAGGAAACGGAATCACTCGGCCTTTTCCACGGCCTCGGTGCGGTAGATGAAGCGCACAGCGCCGTCCATGCCGTCCGTCAGACCGGAGAAGCTACGGTAGTTGCGGGAGACCTCCACCGTGGCGGTCAGGCGCTCCGCCAGACCCTCCACGTCGTCGCCCAGCACGCTGACCAGCTTCTCCACGCCCTCCTCATTGAACTGCTTCAATCCATTGGAGAGCTGCATGGCGCCGTCCCGCAGCTGCTTCACGCCATCCAGCAGGGCAGGCATATTGCTCTGGAGCCGCTGAGCACCGGCAGCGGCCTGATCCACACCGGCGGTATAGCTATTCAGGCCCATGTAGAACACGTTGTACTGATCCAGCTGCTGCTTCAGGCTGCGGATCTGCACGGCACCGGCGGAGGCTTGCTCCGTAGCGGCCATGATCTTCTGCTGCACCTCGTCGGAGGCCATGGTCTCCTCGATCTTCAGCTGCACCTGCTGCTCCGTGGCGGCGTCGATCTTCTGCCGGATCTCCTCCGTCCCCATAAGGGCCGTCACATTCTCGGAGATGGTCTGCTGCATAGCCGGAGTCTGCACCTGCATCTCTACGGCGGCATCCACCTGCGCCTTCAGCTCAGGACTCTGCTGATACTGCTCTATGGTGTAGCCCATGGCGTTGAGTACCTGACCCAGCACCTGCTGGCGCACCTGCTCCGTCACCTGAGCCGTTACCTGCTGCTGCACGGCCTCGGTCACAGCGGCACGGATCTGATCCCGTGCGGCCTCCACGGCGGCAGTCACCTGCTCACGGGCGGCCTGCTCGGCCAGCGTACCGGCCTCGTCCAGCTGGGCCAGCACGCCGCCCAGCACGGTGGCGTAGTTGTCAATGGCCAGAGAGGGGATGGTGATGCCCGCCTGCGCCAGCTGGGGCTGCAGCTGCTCATCGGCCATAGCCAGCAGGGAGGTAAAGACCTGCTTGGCCCCGGCGTTCAGGGCGCTGCTGTTGGAGCTGAGCTGATTCAGACCGTCCGTCAGCTGATCCACGCCGTCAGACAGCTGTCCGCAGCTGTCCAGCAGCGTGCAGAGTCCGTCATACAGCTGGGAGGAACCGTCCATCAGCTGATCCATGGCATCCGTGAGCTTGCCCAGAGAATCGGACAGGCTCCCCAGATCGCCGGAGGCGAGGTCGTCGGTATCCACCTCATTGAGGAGGCTGTTGGAGACGACGGTAAGGGTGGTCTCCAGCGTGAAGTCCGTCACATCGGCGCTGATCTCCACATAGTCGGGCAGCTCCAGCTGCTCCTTGCTGATGCCCAGATCCTCCTGCAGGCCGGGGAAGGCCATGCCCATGACGGCGATGCGGTCGCCGTCGTTGATGAGCTTACCGTTGGAGACGGTGACATTGGAGAAGTGGGAGGTATCCAGCAGGGCGCCGGTGAGGGCCACGAAGGGGACATACACCTTCTGGCTGACGCCGTTGACGGTACGCACCTCATACTGGTTGTTTTCATACTCGAAGCGGATGGTCACCTTGCCGCTCTTGCCCGCCAGCTCGCTGGGGGTGACGGTCTTGCCGTCCAGAGTGTAGTGGATGCTCATGCTCACCGGCAGCTCCTTCTGGATGGTGCCGGTCCAGCAGTCGTCCTTCACCTGCTGGGCGTCGTTCAGGCTCTCGATGGCCTTCTGGGCCTCGGCGGGCAGAGCGTTCTTGATCCAGTCGCTGACCAGAATTTTCCGCGTGCTACCGTCGGCAGCGGTCATGACGTACACCGTCTCATCCTTGACGGCCTCCGTGTCGGAGGCGGAGGCGGCCGTCACCACGGCGGACGGGGCCTCGGTATCATTGGCGTCCTTGCCCACGGCGTAGGTGGTGACGCCGGCGGCGCCTACGGCCACCGCCATGGCTAAGATCACAGCCAGAAATTTATTCTTTTTCATTTTACAACCTCCTGTTTACCAATGAGATGGGTCATACCACGGGTGGTGCGGCACACGATGCCGTCGCACAGGATCAGCAGAGCCGGCAGCACCAGCAGCACCAGCAGCACGCTGATGATAGCGCCACGGGCCATCAGCATACACATGGAGCCCACGATATCGATGTTGGAATACAGCGCCACGCCGAAGGTGGCGGCGAACAGGCCCATGCCGCTGACGATGATGGAGGGGGCCGAGGTCCGCAGTGCGGTCATAACGGCCTTCTTCTTGTCCTCGCCATTGAGCCGCTCCGCCTTGTAGCGGGTGGTCATCAGGATGGCGTAGTCCACCGTAGCGCCCAGCTGGATGGTACTGATACAGATGGGGGCGATGAAAGGCAGCGACTGGCCCAGCACATGGGGCAGGCCCAGATTGATGAAGATAGCCAGCTCGATGACGGCGATCAGGACGAAGGGCAGGGAGAAGCTTCCCTCTACCAGCGTGATGATGAGGAAGATGGCGGCGATGGAGATGGCGTTGACCACCTTAAAGTCGTGATCCGTCGTCTCGATCATGTCCTTCATACAGGGGGCCTCACCGATGAGCATTCCGCCCTCGTCGTACTTCTTCAGGATGGCGTTAAGGGAATCGATCTGCGCATCGACATCATCGGAGGCCACCTTATACTCGGAGTTGATGAGCAGCAGCTCCCACTGGTCGCTCTCCAGCATGGAGCGCACGGAATCGGGCAGCACCTCCATGGGGATCATGGGACCTGCCACGCTCTCCATGCCCAACACATACTTCACGCCCGGCACCTGCTCCATCCCGTCGATCATGGCCCGGACGTCGCTGTCCGGCAGATCGGCGTTCACCAGCAGCATATGGGTGGAGGCGATGTCAAACTCCTCGGAGAGCTTCTTGTTGGCGATGACGTACTCCATGTCCTCCGGCAGGCACTGGCCCATGTCGTAGTATACCTCGTCGTTGGTCTTATCATAGCTGATGTAGGCCGGGGCAACAAGCAGGGCGAAGATCACCAGAAACACAGGGAAAATCTTGCACACGCCCTTGGCAAAGCCTCCCATATCGGGGATCAGGGACTTATGCCGTGTCCGCTGCAGAGGCTTATCAAGCACCAGGATCAGGGACGGCAGGATGGTCACGCAGCCCAGCACGCCCAGCAGCACGCCCTTAGCCATGACGATACCCAAGTCACGGCCCAGCGTGAAGGACATGAAGCACAGGGCGATGAAGCCGGCGATGGTGGTGGCAGAGCTGCCGATGACGGAGGTAAAGGTGTTGTGGATGGCCACCGCCATGGCCTCCTTGTGGTCGCTTTGCAGGGTCAGCTGCTCGTTGTAGCTGTGCCACAGGAAGATGGAGTAGTCCATGGTCACGGCCAGCTGCAGCACCGCAGACAGGGCCTTGGTGATGTAGGAGATCTCTCCCAGGAAGAAGTTGCTGCCAAGGTTATACACGATGGCCATGCCAATGCTGGCCAGAAACACGAATGGAACCAGCCAGCCGTCCAGCAGCAGCATCATGGCGGCGCAGGCACAGGCCACGGCCAGCGCCACATAGATAGGCTCCTCCTGCTCGCACAGGTCCTTCAGATCCGTCACCAGTGCCGACATACCCGACACGAAGCACTGCTTGCCGGCGATGGAGCGGATCTCACGGATGGCGTCCATGGTCCCGTCCTCCGAGGTGGCGGAGTCGAAGAACACCGCCAGCATGGTGGCGTCATCGGTATTGAACTCGTTATACAGCTTATCCGGCAGCAGCTCCATGGGGATGGAGAGGTCCGCCACGGAATCGTACCACAACACGCTCTCCACGTGGTCCACCTGCTGGATCTTCTCCTTCAGCTGGGCCACCTCCTGCACCGGCATATCCTGCACCACGATGAAGGAGAAGGCTCCCTTGCCGAAGTCCTCCTTCAACGTCTCCTGCCCGATGACGGTATCCATGTCGCTGGGCAGATAATCCAGCATATCGTAGTTGATCCGGGTACCCAGCATCCCAAACACCGCCGGCACCAGCAGGATCAATGCGATCATCAGGATCAGAACACGGTTTTTTACCACCGCTTTAGACAATCCCATTGCATCTCGTTCCTTTCTCACTTGATCTCAAATTCGTCTGTCTCGATGACGTCCGGCTGCTGGTGGCGGATGATCTTCACCGTCAGCAGAGCCACCAGCAGATTCATCACGCCGTCCAGAAACAGCGACGCACCCAGGAGCATGGTCAGCGCCTGCGCCCCCTCGCCGGGCCGCAGCACCAGCAGCACGCCCAGCACACCGGCGCACGCCGCCGCCAGCAGGATGGCCCACCAGCGGTCGATGCCGAAGCGCTTGGCGTCCACGGCGATCTGCACCTTGAACAGCCCGTCCGACAGCACCAGAATGCCGTACACCACGCACAGAAAGCCGATGGTCTCGCCGGGATGGGTCAGTGTTACGATGCCCAAGGCCATCAGCAGCACGCCGAAGGCCAGATCGTACTGGAAGGCCAGCCGAAACAGGTCACGGGACAGATACCCCGCCACCTTCACGGCACCAAACACGATCATCCCAATGCCCAGCAGCTCTCCGATGACGGCCACCGACACGCCGGGCCATACAAACAGCACCACGCCCAGCACGCACAGCAGCACCGACATGATGATGTATCCTGTTTTGGCCGCTCGCATAGGGGTCACAGAACGCATGATACGCATCTCCCTCACTTTTGATGGTCTGAGTTTACCGCTTTCGGCGGCGGGAGAAAATGGACAAAAAATGCCGGGTGTCTGAAAGTCAGACACCCGGACGCAAATTGCCCAGTTTTTAGGCAGTCAGGGGGTATTTGCCTAAATTTTCAATGGTCCTCCCGGCTGCGCTCGATGATGAGCTCCGGCAGGCCGTGGCACAGGCGGCTGATACGCCGCAGCTCCTCCAGCGCCTCATCCTGCATCCCGCCGCTGATCCAGTCGATGCACATTCCGAAGAGTTGGCACTTGATGAACCGGATCACCGCCCGGCGGTCCGCCTCCGGCAGCTGGTGCTGGGGGAAGGCGGTATCGATGTAGGTGGTGACAGCGTAGTCGCACAGGCGCATGGCGCTCTCCTCGAAGAGGTCACGGTTCACGGAGTGGTAGATGTGCATCACGGCGCTGCGGTTTTGCAGAGCGTAGCGGAAGGCCATCTCGCAGCACTCGTCCAGTGTGGAGATGGTGGGGTACTCCTCAATGAGCTGGTCAGTGTAGGAGGTGATGATCTCAGCGATGAGGGAGGGGATATCCTGAAAATGGTAGTAAAAGGAGTTGCGGTTGATGCCGCACTTCTCCACAATATCCCGGACACTGATCTTGTTCAGGGGCTTTTCGTTGAGCAGCTGCAAAAACGCCGTTTCAATGGCCTGCTTGGTAAAATTTGCCATACATACCTCCGTCTCTTCTGCACATACTCTCTCGGAAAATTGATTATAGCAGATTTTTCCCCGGCTGACAACCCTCCCAAAGCGCTCAAAATGGGGCATACTATCCCTACCGTCATGACCGACGGCAGCCAAGAACAGGAGGTCCATGCCATGCGAAAGAAAAAGCCCTTTCACGACCCGGCGCCGGATATCCACGACTTTCCCGGCGTTCCGGAGAGCACCTTCGATCTGGTGAACCAGTACGGCACCTACAACATCCAGCCCACCTCCCACACGGAGAACCTGTTCCCCCTTATTGGGCCGGAGCTGCCGGAGCGCTGGCGCACCATGCGTCTGGGGAAGGACGATCTGGAGGACTTGTAGCGGAAGTCTGCGGGGCAGACGCATCAGGGGCGGGCGCATTTGTGCCCGCCCCTGATGCGCTTTTCTCTTGCAGGCTGTGTCGAAATATGGTAGGATGGATGTATACCATATGGTATAGCGACCCCCAAATACATGATTCGGAGGAAAGAGAAGCGATGAAGCAGATGAAACGGGCCGCAGGTCTGCTGCTGGCGCTGGTACTGGTGCTGAGCATGGCCGCCTGCGGTAAGAAGGACGGAGACGGCGGCGACAGCCAATCCGGCTTCCAGCGTGGCACGATTGAAAACGGCATTTACACCAACACCTTCGTGGGCATCGGCTGCCAGCTGAGCGATGACTGGACCTACTACACCGACGAGCAGCTGGCAGAGCTGTCCGGCGTGGTGGCCGAGAGCAGCGAGGAGATGCAGAAGGCCATGGAGGATGGCAAGAGCACCTATGATATGTTCGCCAGCGCCATGGAGGGCCTTGTGACCATAAACGTGGTGTATGAGGATCTGGGCGCTCTGTACGGCAAGCTGCTGGACGAGGCGGGCTATCTGGAGATCGCCGTACCCAAGCTGGAAGATGCTCTGGCCTCCATGGGGCTATCCAACGTGAAGGTGGAGCAGACTCCGGTGCAGTTCGCCGGTCTGGTTCGGGAGGGCGCTGTTATCTCCGGCGAGATGGACGGCGTCCCCATGTATGAGACGCTGGTGTGCATCAAGCAGGAGGGCTACATGTGCTGCGTGACCATGTGCAGCTGGACGGAGGATATCACCGCCGATCTGGCGGAGCTGTTCTATCAGGCGTAACAAGGCGAAACAAATAAACAGGAGGCCGCAGACAATGCCTGCGGCCTCCGTTTTTTGGTTTATTACAGCTCCGGGGCGGCGTTGGTGCGCTGGGAGCGCAGACGGTAAGTGACCTTCTTCAGCTTCCGGCTTCTCATGGAGCTGATGGCCGTGGGGATAGCGCCCAGCAGCGTGAAGGCATACAGCTTCACCAGCTCCCCGATGTAGGTGGAGGAATCGATGATCTCCTGACGCAGCATCTCCGGGATCATGCGGAAGCAGTCCAACAGGCTCAGCTCGTAGTAGTCCTTCAGCTCGTTATAGACGGCGACGGACCAATCCAGCTGGTAGCCCACATAGGTCATGCCCAGCATCAGCACGATGCTGACCACCAGACCCACGGTGGAGAACCGGCCGCCCAGCAGCTCATAACCCTTCATGGTGCAGATGGCCATGACGATACCGCTGACTGCCGCCACGTAGCCCAGCTGGCCCAGCAGCACGATGCACGCCACGCCCAGCAGAGAACCCAGCAGCGCACCCACGGTGCCGGCCACCACGTTCTCCGTCTTGCCCAGCTCCGCCTGCTGGTTCTGCTCCTGCAGATGGCCCAGCTGCTGGTAGCAGCTGTCGCACAGCAGGGAGGGGACACCGGTCATGATGCAGGGGTCCGTCTCCACGGCGCTGCCGCAGTTCTGGCAGCAGTTGTCATAGCCGGAGGCGTGCAGAAACTCCACCACGGCGGCTACAGCCTCCGCCAGCTTCTCCACCTGATTGGGGTTGCCGAAGCGGACATTCAGGGTCAGCTCCACCCGGCTGCGCCGGACGGAGACGCCCGTCACCAGACGGGTCCCCTTTACAAACTGGCGGATGGCGGACTGATCCGGCTCCTGCCCCAGCCGGTGCAGGGACAGGGTCATGACGGCAAGGCCATGATCGTTGCGCCAGAGCATGGTCTGGTAGCCGCCGACGCTGCCGAAGAGGATGCTGCTCTCGCCGTCCACCGTCAGGTGCAGACGCTGGGCGGTCTGGTCCAGAAAGGTCTTTTCTTTTTGAGTCATGGGGTAGCTCTCCTTTTCTCTCTTTCACATGGTTTACAAACAACTAGGCCGGAGGATCGTCAGAAGGAGACGACCTCCTCCTTGGGCTTTTCGCAGGGGGCGATGGCGGTGACATACAGCACCGGACCCTCGCCCTGATAGGCGTCATTGGCCTCCTTCTTCACCGTGGCGGTGATCTCCACCCACTGGCGGTTCTTGAACTTCTCCAGCCCCTCGCCCTTGGCCACCAGAGCCAAAAACTGCATATCGTTCTCGCAGCAGACCATGGCGAAGCGGCCGGGGCAGTGGACGCCCTTGAACTTTTTGGAGTGGCACATGACGGCCTTATACCGCACGGTGACACCGTCATAGCGGTCGGGGTTGTCCATCATATCCACATACCAGACACCGTAGTCGTCGTCCGGCACATCCAGATGGCCGTCGGAGAGATCGAAGGGGGACATCTCCGGAGTGACGTACTCCTCGCTGGTGCCATCCTCGTTCTCCAGATAGATATCGGCCCGGCGGTTCACCATCCGCAGGTTGCGGCTGCGGAGCTGGGCCCGCAGCTCCTCGTTGCAGTGGTTGAAGATCAGCATATCGGCGTTGCTGATCTTCTCCATCATCAGCTGGCCCATATTCTTTACATACATCTCGAAGCTTCTGGCGTCCACCAGACACATGATCTGGTAGAGGATCCAGTTGGCAGGCAGGCCATCCCGGTACAGAGGCTCGATCATCCACATACCGTTATACTCGATGATGACCTGCTTGGGCCGGTACTGCTTCTCCAGCTTCTTGAACAGCTCCGGAGTCAGCTGACTCTGCTCGTCCACCGTGTAGGTGAACACATTGCCCAGCACACGGGGGTCGTACTCCAGCTCCCCCTCCTCGCAGCAGATCAGCAGGGTGCGGTCCTCCTCGGCAAAGCCGTCCCGGAGGATACCGTTGATGAAGCCGGTTTTTCCGGAATCCAGAAAGCCGGCGATGAGATAGACAGGAATATCCATAGTTCCTCGCTCCTTACAGGTGTTACAGGCTGAACAGCTCTTTGAGCTTGTCCTCCTTCAGCTGGGCGCCGATGACGCACAGGCGGCCGGTGTAGTCGGCGCTGCCGTAGCGGACGTCCTGCTCCTCAGGGACATAGTCGAAGTGCAGCCACTTGCCGCCGCTGGGGACGATCCCCTTGGCCCGGAGGATGGCGCCGTAGTCGCCGGTATCCAGCGCCGTCAGGATGCGGCGGATGTCCTCCTCCGTGTAGGAGTGGCGCCCCAGCTGGTGAACACCTCGTCGGCGTGGTGGTGATGGTGGTGGCAGGAGCACTCCGGGTCGTCGCACTCGCCGTCGTGGTGATGGTGGTGCTCATGCTCGTCGTGGTGCTCGTGCTCCTCGTGGTCATGGTGGCAGCAGCCCTCGTGATGGTGATGCTCATGTTCGTCATCATCGTCATCATCGTGATGATGGCCGCAGCAGCAGTGGCCCTCGTCCTCGTCGTGGTCATGATGATGGTGATGCTCATGCTCATCATCGTCATGGTCGTGGTGGTGATGGTGGTGCTCCGCCTCCTCCGCCTCGTGCTCGGCCTGCATCCTGGCCAGCAGCTCATCGGCCAGAGAGACCTTTTCCACAGCGGACAGCAGAGTCTTGCCGTCCAGCTGGTCCCACGGGGTAGTAAGGATGGCGGCGGTAGGATTCTTCTCCCGCAGCAGAGCCACGGCGGCCTCCAGCTTTTCCTGAGACAGCTTCTGTGTCCGGGAGAGGATGGTGGTGCCGGCAGACTCGATCTGATTGTTGTAGAACTCACCGAAGTTCTTCATATACACCTTCACCTTGGTGGCGTCGGCCACGGTGACAAAAGAGTTCAGCTTCATATCCGGCTCGTCCCGAACGGTGTTCTCCACCGCCACGATAACGTCGGAGAGCTTGCCCACGCCGGATGGCTCGATGAGGATGCGATCCGGAGCGAACTGCTCATGGACCTGGCGCAGGGCCTTGTTGAAGTCACCCACCAGAGAGCAGCAGATGCAGCCGGAGGACATCTCGCTGATCTGCACGCCGGAATCCTTCAGGAAACCACCGTCGATGCTGATCTCGCCAAACTCGTTTTCAATGAGTACCAGCTTCTCACCCTGATAGGCCTCGCTGAGCATCTTCTTGATGAGCGTGGTCTTACCGGCGCCCAGAAAGCCCGATACAATGTCGATTTTTGTCATAAAACAACCCTTCTTTTCTCCTCCGCCATGGCAGAGGACAATTTTTCTCTTATATCATACCCTATTTTTCCAAAAATGCAAGAGGGGGAGACGACCCTCCACCGCCGGGGCGGAAAACTTTTCTTGACAGGATACTCATACGGCGTTATACTGTATTCACTATAAACGAAAGGAGGCGTACACCATGACGAAGAGCAATCTGACCAGTAAGGGGATCATTGTGTGCGCCGCCGGATCGGCCCGATAAAGGGGCCGATGTGACCGTACCCTGTGTGCGTCCCCGTCCGGGGGCGCATTTTTTGTACGCTGCCGGATGCCGGCGGCGTTTGGACAGGCGGTCTGCGGGCCGCCGGGAGAGAGAAGGAGGCTTATGGAAGAGAATCGATCGACATTCAAGCTGTCGGGGCGGGAGAAGGCCGGGCTCATCTGGCACTATCTGCGCCCCTGCTGGGGGCATTTTGCGGCGGCGCTGCTGTGTGCGTGCCTGTCCATGGCGCTCAACGCCCTGACGCCCCAGATCATCCGTATCACGGTGGACTCCATTCTGGGATCCGAGGAGGCCAAGCTGCCGGCGCTGGTGCTGCGGGTGCTGCCGCTGGAGACGCTGCGGCAGGAGCCTGTCACGGCGCTGTGGTGGGCGGCGGGGGCCGTCATGGTGACGGCGCTGCTGCGGGGCCTGTGCAGCTTCGGGCAGCGGGCGCAGCTGTCCCGTGGGTCCGAGGCCTACGTCAAGGGGCTGCGGGATGACCTGTACCGGCGCATCCAATATCTGCCCTTTGCGTGGCACAAGCAGCATCCCACCGGCGACATCATCCAGCGCTGCACCTCCGATGTGGACGTGATCCGCACCTTCGTGTGCAACCAGCTGGTGGAGGTGGTGCGGACGGTGTTCCTCATCATCCTGTATCTGTGGATCATGTTCCGCATGAACGTGAAACTGTCCCTGATCGCTCTGGCCTTTATCCCCATTGTGGGCCTGTCGTCGGGGGTATTCTACCGGAAGATTTCCTCCCGGTTCAAGACTGCCGACGAGGCCGAGGGCGAGGTGACCGCCTGCGCTCAGGAGAACCTCACCGCCGTGCGGGTGGTGCGGGCCTTTGGCCGGGAGAAGTATGAGGAGGACAAGTTTCAGGCCAAGAGCGAGCGATATGCCGGACTGTGGATCCATCTGGGAAAGCTCCTGTCGGTATACTGGGCGTCGGGGACGCTGCTGACGTGCCTGCAGGTGATGGTCATCATTCTGGCGGGCATCCATGAGAGCGTGGCGGGAGCCATGACTCTGGGCGCCTTCGTGGCCTTCGTCAGCTACAACGAGTCCCTGGCGTGGCCCGTGCGTTCTCTGGGCCGGGTGCTGTCGGACATGAGCAAGGCCGGGGTGTCCATGGACCGTGTGGGCTACATCCTCCGCTCCCCGGAGGAGCAGGAGCAGCCCGACGACGTTCCCTTCCCCGGCGGGGACATCGTATTTGACCATGTGACCTTCGGCTACGAGGGGCAGCCTGTGCTGAAGGATGTGTCTTTCACCATCCGGGAGGGGGAGACCTTCGCCGTGCTGGGCGGCACCGGCTCCGGCAAGAGCACGCTGGTGCATCTGCTGGACCGGCTGTACGACGTGCCGGAGGGTTCCGGCCGCATCACCATCGGCGGTGTGGACCTGCGGCACATCCGGCGCAGCGACCTGCGGCGGCACATTGGCCTTGTTTTGCAGGAGCCCTTCCTGTTCTCCCAGACCATCGGGGAGAACATCCGGGCTGTGCGCCCCGATGCGCCGGAGGATGCCATGCGCCGTGCGGCGGCCATCGCCTGCGTGGACGAGGCGGTGACCTCCTTCCCGGAGGGGTATGACACCATCGTGGGGGAGCGGGGCGTGACTCTCTCCGGCGGACAGAAGCAGCGGGTGGCCATCGCCCGGATGCTGATGCAGCAGGCCCCGGTGATGATCTTCGACGACTCCCTGTCCGCCGTGGACGCCGAGACGGACGAGAAGATCCGCACCGCCCTGCGCCGGTCTACCGGCAAGGCCACGGTGCTGCTGATCTCCCACCGGGTCACCACCTTGATGCAGGCCGACCGCATTCTGGTGCTGGACGGCGGCCGGGTGGCGGAGCTGGGGACTCACGCCCAACTGGTGGAAAAGCCCGGCATCTACCGGGATATCTATCACATTCAGATGCAGAGTGCCGACCGGGCGCTGCTGGAGGAAGGGGGGAGCGAGCATGGCGGCCATTGACGAAAAGGAATATACCCAATCCTTCGACTGGAGGATCTGGAAGCGGCTGGGGCCGTTCCTGCGGCCCTATCGGGGGGCCTTCGTGTCCATGCTGGTGTTCAACGGCATCTGCGCTCTGGTGGACGTGGTGCTGCCCCTGTTCCAGAAGTACGCCATCCAGAACTTCATCGAAAAGAACACCCTGACAGGGCTGCTGCCCTATGCACTGGCGTATCTGGCGGTCATTCTGGTGCAGGCCCTGTCGGTGGTGATCTTTGCCCGAAACTCCATGCACATCGAGATGAATCTGGGCAAGGATATGCGTGGGGCATTGTTTCACCATTTGCAGACCCTGTCCTTCTCCTTTTATAACGTGACACCGGTGGGCTATCTGCTGACCCGTGTCATGAGCGACACCAACCGCATCTCCAGTATGCTGGCGTGGAACTTTACGGATATCCTGTGGGCAATGTTCTATGTGCTGGGTACCTTTGCCGCCATGCTGGCGCTGAACTGGAAGCTGGCGCTGGCGGTCATCGCCATTGTGCCGGTGATGGCCATTCTGACTGGGTATTTTCAGAACCGCATCCTCCACTGGAACCGGAAGGTGCGTAAGCTGAACTCCCGCATCACCGGAGCCTTCAACGAGGGCATCACCGGCGCACGCACCACCAAGACGCTGGTGACGGAGGAGCAGACCGCCGACGCCTTCCGCAGTCTCACCCGACAGATGCACGACTCCGGCATCCGGGCAGCCCGGCTTAATGCGGTGTTTATCCCGCTGGTGCTGTTCTTCGGCACCATGGCGGTGTCTATCGTGCTGCTGCGGGGCGGCTATATGGTGCTGGATCAGGCGCTGGAGCTGGCCACTCTGTCGGCCTTTACCACCTATGCTGTCAGTATCTTTGACCCCATCCAGATGACCGCCGCCAATCTGGCGGAGTTCATCTCTCTGCAAGCCTCCATCGAGCGGGTAACCGACCTGATGGACGAACAGCCGCAAATTCAGGACACCCCGGAGGTCATCGAGAAATACGGCGATGCCTTCCACCCCAAGCGGGAGAACTGGGAGCCGCTGCGGGGCGAGATCGAATTCCGGGATGTGACCTTCCGCTATCCCGACGGCGGCGAGAACGTGCTGGAGCATTTCTCCCTCCACATCCCCCAGGGGACCACGGTGGCCATCGTAGGCGAGACGGGGGCCGGCAAGAGCACCCTCATCAATCTGGCCTGCCGGTTCTTTGAGCCTACGGAGGGACAGATCCTCATTGACGGCGTGGACTACCGCCAGCGCAGCCAGCTGTGGCTCCACTCCAACATCGGCTATGTGCTGCAGAATCCCCACCTGTTCTCCGGCAGCGTCCGGGAGAACATCCGCTACGGCAAGCTGGACGCCACCGACGAGGAGGTGGAGGCCGCCGCACGGGCCGTGTCGGCGGATACGGTGGTGGACAAGCTGGAAAATGGCTGGGACAGCGATGTGGGTGAGGGCGGCGACCGTCTCTCCACCGGCGAGAAGCAGCTGATCTCCTTTGCCCGTGCCGTGCTGGCCGACCCCCGCATCTTCGTGCTGGATGAGGCCACCTCCTCCATCGACACCCAGACGGAGCAGCTGATCCAGAACGCCATCGACCATCTGCTGACGAACCGCACCTCCTTTCTGGTGGCCCATCGTCTCTCCACCATCCGCAAGGCGGACGTGATCCTGGTGGTGAAAGACGGCCACATCGTGGAGCAAGGCAAGCATGAGGAGCTGCTGCGGCGCAAGGGGTACTACCACGACCTGTACAGCAAGCAGTTCGCTCAGGAGAGCGCCGCCCGCATCTTGGGCGAGGGCAGCGCCCAATAAAGCACATATCAGAGCAAACAGCCCCAGCTCCGGCGCAGCACTGCGCCGGAGCTGGGGCTTTCTGCGTGGCGGCGAGGGTACGCCGTCATGTCCCGGCCACGGGATATAGGGTAAAAAGCAGCGGGCCGCCGGTATATCCGGCAGCCCGCTGCTTTTGATATCCTTCCGGCAGAGAGGGGCTTTGACGGGAAAGGAAACACAAAGCAGACCGGAGATATCTATCAGGAATGCATGACTTTCGGCTGAAGTTTGAGGAGGTTTTGCCGGAGTCAGATAAGCTTGTAAATGCCGGCAGCGCCCATGCCGCCGCCGATGCACATGGTGACCATGGCATATTTTCCGCCGGTGCGGCGCAGCTCATTCAGGGCCTTGATGGTCAGGAAGGCACCGGTAGCGCCCTGGGGATGACCCAGTGCCATAGCGCCGCCGTTGGGATTGGTCTTGGCGGGGTCCAGCCCCAGCGTTCTCATGCAGGGGATAGCCTGCGCCGCAAAGGCTTCGTTCAGCTCCGCCACGTCCATATCGGCCACGGTGAGGCCCGCCTTTTCCAGCGCCTTGGGGGCGGCGTAGATGGGGCCGAGGCCCATGTAATCCGGCTCGCAGCCGGCCACGGCGAAGCTCAGCAGCTCTGCAACGGGCCGGATACCCAACTCCTTGGCCTTGCTGTCCCGCATCAGCACCACAAAGGCGGCAGCATCGCTGGTCTGGGAGGAGGTGGCGGCGGTCACAAGGCCGCCCTCCTTGAAGCAGGGCTTCAGCCCTGCCAGCGCCTCCAGCGTGGTGCTGCGGCGGATCCCCTGATCCTTGTCAAAGACGATGGGATCCCCGTCGGCATCCACGCCGGGCAGGGGGATGATCTCATCGTCGAACTTACCGGCGTCCTGTGCCGCCGCCGCACGGCGGTGGCTTTGGAGAGCCAGCTCGTCCATCTCCTGACGGGTGATGCCGTAGCGGGCGGCTACATTCTCCGCCGTCAGGCCCATGGGCATATACTCCTCCTCCCGCTGGCGCAGCAGGTCGGGATCGAAGGTATCGCTGATATCCAGATTCACCGGGCAGGCGGTCATGGACTCCACGCCGCCGGCCACCATTACATCCGCCACGCCGCAGGCGATCTGGCCCGCCGCCAATGCAATGGCCTGTAGACCGGAGGAGCAGAAGCGGTTGATGGTCATGCCGCAGACGCTATCCGGCAGGCCCGCACGGGCGGCCACCAGCCGGGCCATGTTGAAGCCCTGCTTGCGCTCCGGGATGGCGCAGCCAACGATGAGGTCGTCGATCTGATCGGCGGGCAGCTGGGGGACACGCTCCAGCACGCCCTTAAGGGTGAGGCCGCCCATGGTCACCGGATGCATATTCCGCAGGGCGCCCTTTTTTCCTGATTTTGCAACGGCGGAGCGGCCGTAGCCCACTACCACCACATGGTCAAACTGTCCCATTAGCAATCTTCCTCCATTTCTTTCAGCTCCGGAGAGACAATGAGCGGCGGCTCCACGGCGGAGCAGATCTCCTCCACGGAGTGGCCCCGGCGCAGCTCGGAGAGCACCAGACCCTCCGGCGTCACATCGATGACGCACCGCTCGGTGACGATATGATCCACGCACCGCCGCCCGGTATAGGGCAGGGTACATTCCTTGACGAGCTTGGGGGAGCCGTCCTTGGCGCACAGCTCCATGGCCACGATGACCTGCTTGGCCCCGTTGACCAGATCCATGGCCCCGCCCATGCCGAAGGCACGGTCGGGGGTGGCCCAGTTGGCCAGATCTCCGTGCTGGGAGACCTGAAGCGCTCCCAGCACCGTGGCAGCCATGCGGCCGGAGCGGATGATGCCGAAGGACTTGGCCACGTCAAAGGCGCAGCCCCCCAGCGCCGGGAGATAGGGAATGCCGCCGGCGTTAAAGAGCCGGTCGCTGATCTCGATGCCCTGCGCCGTGGCCCCTACGCCGATGAAGCCGTTCTCCGTCTGGAACAGGACGCCGCTCTCGGCGTAGTTGCCGCAGAGGCTGGGGATGCCGATGCCCAGATTGACCACGTCGCCGCTGTGGAAATACCGGGCCGCACGACGGGCGATAAAATGTCTGTTATCCATAGTCGTGCCTCCTTACACCAGGATCATATCCACGAACATACCGGGAACCTCCACCTCGTCGGGTGTGATCTCTCCCAGATCGCAGAAGTGGTCGCACTCCACAATGGACAGGTCCCCGCAGGTGGCCACGATGGGGTGAGAGGCCCGGCCGGTGCTGCCCCGGTAGGCCAGATTGCCGATGGGGTCGGCACGGCGGGCCCGTGTGATGGCGATATCCGCCCGGAGGGCGGTCTCCAGCAGGTACTGCTGTCCGTTGGCGGTGATGAGCTGCTTGCCCTCCTCCACCACGGTACCAAGTCCCGTTTTGGTGAGAACGCCGCCCAGTCCCATACCGCCGCAGCGGATGCGCTCGATCCAGCTGCCGATGGGGCTGAACTCCGCCTGAAGGGTACCAGCCTGGATCTGTGCGTTGGTATCCGGGTTGGTACCCACATGGGTGGTGATGATGCGGTCGATGACCTTCGCCCGGATCAGGCGGCCAATGCCCACGCCGGGGTCGCTGGTATCGATGGAATAGACGGTCAGATGCCGGGCGCCGCTCTCCAGAATGCAGTCGATGAGCCGCTCCGGCATCCAGTGGCCGGTCTGGCCGCCGATGGCGATGGTCTGGCCATCCTTGAAGCAGGAGATGATCTTCTCCCGTGTAGTGACTTTACTTTCCATGTGGGGCCTCCTTTCCGGCGGTAAGCGGGACGATACAGTTGAGAATGAGCCCCACGGCAGCCAGCACGGCCGCAGCGGCAAAGGCCCACGTATAGGCCCCGTCCGGGGTGCGCAGACGCACCGCCAGCACCGGGCCGATGAGGCTGGCCAAGCCGAACACGATGTACATGACGCCGTAGTTCTCGGTGATATATTTGCTGCCGAACACCTGCGCCGTCAGCGGCGTCAGGACGGAGGCAAAGCCGCCGTAGCAGCTGGCCGCCACACCCATGGCAATCACGGCGGGAACGGTGGCGTGGCAAAGGGTCAGCAGCAGCATGGCGAGGATACACACCGCCGACACGGCCGTGATCACACGGCGCAGGCCCAGCCGGTCAGACAGGCTGCCCCACAAAAAGCGGCCCGCCATATTGCAGGCGGCGAATACGCTGACAAACACCGCCGCCGTGGCGCTGGTAAAGCCGTAGGCGTTCTGGAGAATGGGGGAAGCCTGGCTGATGACGATGACGCCGGCCACCAGACCGCAGGTAAAGATGACCACCATCCCATAGAAGGCCGCCGTTTTGACCATCTGGCCCCGGCGCAGGCCCTCCGTCTGGACGGGAGCATTACCGGAGACAGGACACAGGGCCTCCCGCAGGTCCTGCGGGGGCTCCACCAGCAGGGTGCTGCCCAGCAGGATCAGCACCAGAAAGGCACCACCCAGAATACAGAACGTCCCCCGCAGATTCACGCTGCGGATCAGGGCCGCTGCCACCGGCGCCCAGAGAATGGCTCCGGAGCCGTAGGCCGCCGTGCCGAGGCCGGAGGCCATACCGGACTTTTCCGGGAACAGGCGCACCACATAGGCCATCATGGCCGGGTAGACGAAGCCGGTCCCCAGACCGGAGAGGACGCCGTAGAACAGATAGAGCTGCCACACACCGCCGCTGATCCAGCCGGTGGTCATCAGGCCCGCCCCGAACAGAACGGCGCCCACCACCACGCAGCGCCGGGTACCCAGACGGCGGATCAGGCCGCCGAAGAACAGCGGCGCCATGGTGGAGCACAGCACCGTCACCGTATACGTCAGGGAGACCTGCTGATCCGGCCAGCCGTGGGCGGCAATGATGGGAGTCTGAAGCACGCTCCATGCGTAGCCGAAGCCGGCGCAGATGCAGATCAGGAGACTGGCGATCATGGCCGGCCAGCGGCGCTTGAGGAATCCGTTGATGTCGTTCATGGGGAGCCTCACAGCTTCTTATGGAGCTTCAGGATGTCGATGAGCATCTGATCCCGGTAGGCGATACACTCGGCATTGGTGTGGCCGATGTAGTCGGGGAAGTTGGCCATCTCCTGATCCACGCCGGGCTGGGCCACCTGCGCCCAGTTGTCCGGCTGGTGGGTCCAGCTGGCCATATCCTCCAGCCAGTGGTCGCCGGAATTACCCAGCATCTCCACCATGCCGGTGAGGCCGCCGGGGTTGCCCATCTGCATGATCATGTTGTGGCCGAAGATGGCCCAACGGATGCCGGGGCCGTACACCAGCGCCTTGTCCACATCCTCCACGGAGCATACGCCCCGCATCACCAGATCCTGCACCTCACGATACAGGGCCAGCTGCAGACGGTTGGCAATGAAGCCGGGGCACTCCTTACGCAGCAGAACGGCCTCCTTGCCAATGGACTGATAGAAATCATAGGCCAATTGGACGCAGTCATCGTCCGTCTTGTCGCAGCGGGTGAGCTCCACCAGAGGAATCAGGTGCGGGGGATTGTAGGGGTGAGCTCCGATGCAGCGCTCCGGGTGAAGCGCCTCGGCCACGATATCGGAGATCAGCAGGCCGGAGGTGCTGCTGGCGTACAGGGCGTCCGGGGCGGCATACTGCTCCACCTGCGCCAGAATGGAGCGCTTGATCTCGATGCGCTCCGGGCCGCTCTCCTGAATGAACTGGGCGTCCTGCACCGCCTCCTCCATGGAGGTGGTGGGGCGCACGCAGGCAATGATCTCGTCCTTGCGGGCGGCGGTGATGGCGTTGTGGGCCACCAGTGCGTCCAGACTGCGGAGCATCTGGTCGTGGCTCTTGGTCAGCTGCTGGTCGTTGATGTCGTAGAGGGTGACGTGCAGGCCCTTCAGGGCATACTGGATGGCCCAGCTGGAGCCGATGACACCGCCGCCGACACAGGCGACATTTTTGATATCAGAAACGTTCATACCGTCCTCCTTCAGCGAACCAGCGGCGGGATGCCCAGAATTTCACGGGCCTCGGCGGGGGTGGCAGGCTGATTGCCGAAGAGCTTGACGGCCTCCACGGCCCGCTGCACCAGCATCTGGTTGGTGGCCATGATCTTCTTGCCGTTTTCATCCTTGCCGAAGATGACGTTATCCTCCATCCCCACACGGATGTGTCCGCCCAGCGCCAGAGCGGCGTACAGGATAGGCAGGTGGGCGGCGCCGATGCCGAAGGCGGACCACGTGGAGCCGGTAGGAATACGATCCTTCAGATAAATCAGATTCTCCACCGTAGCGGGCATACCGCCCAGCACACCCAGACAGAACTGGTAGTGACAGGGGGTGGACAGGTGGCCCTTCTTGACGAAGTAATCGGCGATGCCCAGCATACCGGCATCAAAGATCTCGATCTCCGGCTTGATGCCCTTTTCCAGATAGGCATCACCCAGCTTCTGCAAAAACTGGGGGCTGTTGACGAACACGCCGCCGGGCATCCAGTTGAAGCTGCCTGCGTCGTAGGAGCCCATTTCAATGCCGGGAACGGTCATGTGGTGCAGAAAGCGCTCCTCGTCGGTGGCAGGATGCTCCGGGGAGGCCCCGGAGGAGGTGCAGTTGATGATAACGTCGCAGTCCTTGTGGGCACGGATGCCCTCCACGATCTCACGGAAGGCCTGCGTGTTCATAGCACCCTTACCGTCGGCGGCACGGGTGTGGATATGCACCACGGCAGCGCCCAGCTGCCAGCACTCATAGGCGGCCTGCACGATCTGCTCCGGCGTTTCGGGAATATGATAGCCCGCAGGGGTGACAGCACCGGTGAGGGCAGCGGTAATGATGGTTTTTGCCATAGGAAACAACTCCTCGAAATAGGTTTGACTGGGCCGGAGGCAGCGCACTGCCTCCGGTCTGCGGTACAGAGAAAGGAAAATCAGTCCTTCTTCTCCGGGCGATAGGGGGAGACCTTCTTGTTGGGGTCGAAGGGGTTGACCTCCTTACCGGCCTCCACCTCCTTGAACCACTCGAAGGGCTTGGTGCGGAAGCCTGCCCAGCTCTCACGGGTGGGAGGCTGCTGCATCCAGTCGTGGCAGTAGCGCCAGTCGTTGGTCTGGCTGATGTACTTCTCGTCCTGCTGGCCGGCATGGGTGTCGCCCATCTCACCGGCGGCGATCCGCAGCAGGGAGCCGTACTGCTCGGAGACGGTGTGCAGCTTCAGGTCGTCCACCAGCAGCTTCTTCAGCGGGCGCTTGGCAAGGTTGGACATGATGGTGCGGTTCTCATAGGGCATGGTCTTCCACAGACGGGCGATCTCCCACGCACGCTCCATGACCTTGTCCTTGGGTACGACCTCGCTGACCATACCCCAGTCCAGCATCTGCTGGGCCGTCCACTGACGGGCGGTCATCATGTAGTAGTTACCACGCTTGGTGCCGAAGTAGTGCTGTGCCATGAGGCCCATGCCGTCGCCGGGAACCAGACCGCCGTGGGCGTGGGGAACCTCCATCCATGTGTCGTCGGAGCAGATGGTCACATCGCTGAGCATGGCGGAATCCCAGTGGAAGCCGGGGCCGGGAATGGCACCGATGGTGGGTACGTCCAGATCGAAGATCATGTTCTTGATGAGGTTGGTGTCATCGAAATACTGGTGCTGGAAGCGCTGGGTGGGCAGCTCGGAGTAGGTCTCCCAGCCGTTGGGATCGGACTCGGTCATCCAACTGTCGCCGATGTGGGTGAAGATGATGATCTCGTTCTTGAAGTCCAGAGACAGGACACGCACCAGCTGGCCGATGGCCCGGTGGGACATACCGCTGTGCTGCATGGGGCCGTCCAGCGTCTTCCAGGTGACCTGCAGGATGCCGTCCTCACGGTACAGGTCGGCGAAATCCTTGAACCACTCCTTGTACTCTTCCAGCTGGGGGAGCTTCACATAATCTGCCAGGGGCTTACTCATAATCATTTACCTCCAAAAAATTATTTTGTTCGTTGGTTTCGGATAGATGGGACTATATCAGGCAGGCGGCACTCAATAGAGCAGCATTGCCATGACCACTGCGATGATACCGGCCAGCAGGTTCACCACCACGGACATCATGAACTGCTGGAAATAGCCCTCCTTATAGGACAGCTTGAACACAGACAGCTGGAAGGCGATGGCGCCGTTGTGGGGCAGGGAGTCGAAGCCTGCGCCGGAAATGGCGGCAATGCGGTGCAGAGCGCCCAGATTGATGGAGGGGTTGGCAAGGATGGAATCACCAAAGTTCTTCATGAACAGGGTGACGCCGCCGGTGCCGTTGGCGCACAGGCCGGACAGCAGGTTCACCGCCACGAAGGTCAGCAGGTAGGGGTGCATATTCATGGACAGCACCTTCTCCACCAGCAGGGTGAACACAGGGGTAGCCTGTACCACGGTGCCGTAGCCCACCACGATGGAAATGAACACCACGGGGATCAGGGAGCCCTGAATACCACGGACGCAGGTCTGGAACACATGGGGCAGGTACTTGGGGCCTACCAGCACGAACACCAGCACGATGGACAGCACCTGTGCATAGGTGGTGGCCTGCAGGGCGGTGATGCCCAGCTTCTGGAACAGCAGGCTCAGGCCGATGATGGCGGCCACGCAGAGATAGCCCTTCCATGCCGGAGGCAGCTTGGATTCGTCCTCGTCGTTCTGGGGGTCATCGGTATAGGAGACGAAGCCCTCGCCCTTCTTCTTCAGGCGGTTGGTGAGCATGATGAGGTAGACCACGATGAACACCACAGAGAAGGCGGTGCAGACCAGGCTGATGCCCACACCGGCCATGGTGGTGGTGCCCAGATAGGTGGTGGGTGCGATGTTCAGGGCGTTGGGCATGCCCACCAGTGTGCCGTAGGCCACGGAGCCTGCACCGGCGGACATGGCGGCCAGCGCCACCTTACGGGACATATTCAGCTTTTTCAGCACCGGCAGGGCAATGGCCAGAATGGCGTACTGATAGGAGGCCACACCGGCCGCCATCATCAGGCAGGTGATGACAAACAGGGCCACGGCGATCCATTTCTCGCCGAACACTTTAATCAGGTGCGTCGCCATGGCGGAGCCGAGGCCGCTCTCCATCAGGCAGAAGCCGAAGGCGCCGCCGATGGTATACAGCAGCAGGAACTGCTGGAACATGGTGCCTACGGAGGGGAGGAAGGCTGTAAAAATCGAGGTGATGCCATCCGGCGTGCAGAAAGACACCAACAGGGTGCAGGCAAAGACCGTCAGAAACAGGTTGACGCCCTTGAAGCTCAGATAGAAGAACAAGGCAAAGGCAACCACGACGACGATCAGGGAAATAAGGGTGGTAGTGGACACAGATCTCTGATCTCCTTTCTTTTTAAGAAGCAGGAATGTAGGTTACTTCTCAAACACATGGGGAAAACGACGGGGCCGGGGAGGCGGGTTGCAGGGCCGCCCTCCGTAGAACCCACCCGGCGCTGCCCGGAACAGCACCGGCTCACGGCATAGCTTTTTAGCAAAGGGCGTGCCAATTTATTTGGCGATGTCGGAAAATGTCGGCATTACGGGGAAAATTTTTTTGTTGACTTCTCCACCATCCGGCTTCCAAAAAACAGATGATGCGAAAACGCATCATCCCCCCAGTGATTCGGATAATGCAAAAACGCAGCCGATGCAACATTGCATTGACTGCGCTTCTGCGCTAAAAACGGGCCATTTGACAGATCAAAGCCCGTATTTTTTACGCTTGCGGACAATGGTGGATTGATCTGTTTTCAGCAGAGCCGCTGCTTTATAGCTGCTGGGGCAGCGCTTCAGGGCGTCGGCCAGCACGTGCTTTTCGCAGAACTCCATGTAGGCCTTCAAGGAGAAATGCTCCGGGTCAAACTGATAGAATGCCTCCCAGTCGGCGGGATAGATCTCCGGTGAGGTGGAGCGGACGGCATCCTCCCCCAGCAGCGGGGCCAGATCCTGATAGATCTCCAGCGTCCCGGCGGCGCTGGTGACCAGCAGCCGCTCCACCACGTTTTTCAGCTCCCGGATGTTGCCGGGCCAGTCGTAGGCCTTCAGCTGTTCGATGACTCGGCGGGAGAGGCCCTTGGTGCGGCTGTAGCGCTTGCAGTAGTAGTCCAGAAAAAAGGTGGCCAGTGGGGCGATATCCTCCCGGCGCTCCCGCAGCGGGGGCAGCTCCAGCGGAATGACGTTGAGGCGGTAGTAAAGGTCCGCCCGGAAGGTCCCGGCCAGCACGCCCTCCTTGAGGTTCTGGTTGGTGGCGGCCAGCAAGCGGAAGTCGATCTCCTGCTCCTCCACAGCTCCCAACCGCTTGCTCTTGTGGCTCTCCAGCACCCGGAGGAACTTGCCCTGCAAAGCCAGCGGCAGGGAGTTGATCTCGTCGAGGAACAGCGTGCCGCCGTGGGCCGCCTCAATAAGGCCGGGCTTGCCGGTATTCAGGGCTCCGGTGAAAGCGCCCTTGGTATAGCCGAACAGCTCCGCCTCCAGCAGGTTCTCCGGCAGGGCGGCGCAGTTGATCTCGATGATGGGGGCATCGGCTCGGCTGCTGTTGCGGTGGATGTACTTGGCCAGCACCTCCTTGCCGGTGCCGGTCTCGCCGGAGATGAGGACGGTGGAGTCCGTCTGGGCCACCTGAGCGGCAGTCTGGAGGATGGCCTGCATGGCGGGACTGTCTGCGATGATGGTCTCCTTAGCCCGTGCGCGTTCCGGGGAGAGGGCCGGCACCTCGATGGTGCTGTCGTCCTCATAGAGGATAGCCTGCTGATACCGCTTGGCCAGCAGATCCAGCCGGACGGTCTCTACCAACATATACTCCACCTCGCCGCCGCTGCCGAAGATAGGGGTGGCCGTGGCCAGCTGGCGGTAGTGATACCCCTTGGGGGTGAGGACGTTGTTCACCACGGAGACCTTTTTCTTCTCGGTAAAGGCCGTGACG
>ERZ827492.1036-NODE-1036-length-23798-cov-6.017816_pt1 | contig 23798 bp, 18 predicted proteins | sample MGYA00519704_ERZ827492 | MGnify/ENA primary metagenome ERZ827492 (study PRJEB31778, sample SAMEA3449325) | human gut metagenome | biome: human gut; feature: human-associated habitat; material: faeces | place: United Kingdom | collected 2010/2012 ...
CCCCTCCCGGAAACGGACCCTCGTCCGTTTCCGGGACAGCGCGCCAGCGCGTCATCTCGCAAGAATGTCCGCCAGCTCGATCAGGTGCTTGTCCACGCGGCGCTTCATGGAGAGCGCCTTATCGATCTCCACCGCCACAATGCGGTTCTTGACCACGCCCACGCAAAGACCGCCCTGGTTCTCGCGCAGCAGGTCCACGGCCTTCTCGCCCATGCGGGCCGAGAGGATGCGGTCGGACGCCGTCGGGGAGCCGCCGCGCTGCACGTGGCCGATCACGCAGCCGCGCGCGTCCACGCGCCGGCCCACGGTCTCGGAGTTCGCGTTGAGCCAGGAGGCGATGTAGTCCGCCGTGAAGTGGTGCATCTTCGGCGCCGCGTACACGCCCTCGGCCATGACGATGATGCCGTACTTCTTGCCGCGCGCAAAGGAGGTGCGCAGCTTCTGCACGATGTAGTCCAGCCACTGGTTGTCCGTCTTCTTGATCTCCGGGATCAGGATCGCCTCCGCGCCCGCCGCAATGCCCGAGTGCACCGCGATGTCGCCGCAGCCGCGGCCCATGACGTCCACGACGGAAACGCGGCCATGGGAGGCCATGGTGTCGCGCAGCTTGTTGATGGAGTCCACGCAGGTGTTGACCGCCGTGTCAAAGCCGATGGTGTAGTCCGTGTAGGCCAGGTCGTTGTCGATGGTTCCCGGCAGGCCGATGACGTTGATGCCGCCCTCGTGCTGCACCAGGTTCGCCCCGCGGTAGGAGCCGTCGCCGCCGCAGACCACCAAGCCCTCGATGCCGTGCGCGCGCAGGTTCTCGTAACATTTCTGGCGGACGGCGGGATCGGTGGCGAATTCCGGCAGGCGGGCCGTGCCCAGCATCGTGCCGCCGCGGTGGATGATGTCGCCGACATCGCCCGCCGAGAGCTGCTCGATCTCGTCCTGCATCAGGCCCAGGTACCCGTCGCGGACGCCGAAGACCTCCATGTCAAAGTACAGCGCCGAGCGCACCACCGCGCGGATGGCCGCGTTCATGCCGGGCGCGTCGCCGCCGGAGGTCAAAATCGCGATCTTCTTCTTGTCTGCCATATCCTCTTTCTCTCCTTTTCTTCACGCTTTTCCATTTTTTCTTCTTGAGCGCGTTCCACGGCGGTGCGCCGGCATTTTCCCGGGGGACAGGGCTTGCCGGGCTGCCCGAATCCGGAAATCCTCCCGGGCGGCTAAAAGCCCTGCTCCAGAAAGATCTCGCGCGCAGACGCGGCCTCCGAGCGCAGGACGAGCAGCTCGTAGCAGTTCTCCTCCTCGCTCCGGTTCCGGTAGACGGGTTTGAGCCGGACCAGGACGCCCTCGCGGCTGAGCATCTGCGTAAGCCGCGCCGCCTCCTGGCGGCTGTGCGCCATGTGGATGACGACCCACGTCACATCTCATCCCCTCCTTCGGCCGGAACCTGCGCCAACCGCTTGCATTATACCACATTACAAAACGGGTGTAAATCGCGCGGGAAGGGGCTTCCCGCATTTTTTTGACAAATTCGCGCCTCAGGCGAGCTTGGCCGTGCCTGCGCCCAACAGCCCCTCGAGTTTATCCACCAGCGCCGCGTCCGGATCGACGAAATAGGCGCCGGGCAGGTCGTAGACCTTGCCCTCGATCACCGCGCGCACGGGCGTCCTGCCGCCGTGCTGCCGGAGCAGGTTCTGCACAAGGGGCAGCAGGGTCCGATCGTCCACCTTGACGTAGAAGCGCTGCGGCCGCTCCCTGTGCGCCTGCGCGCCCGGCGCCGGGACCGCGTGCGCGCTCTCGACCAGGAGCTTGGGCGCCTCGTCCTCGCGCAGGGAGAGCGTGCCCGCCATCGTCAGCACCGCGTCCTCCTGCAGGAGCCCGCCCAGCCGCTCGTACACCTTGGGGAAGACCAGGCACTCCATCGCGCCGTAGAGGTCTTCCAGCGTGACAAAGGCCATGAGCTTGTTGTTGCGCGTGGTGCTGACGCGGATCTGCACGGCCATGCCGGTCAGGGCCAGCGGCGTGCGGTCGTACTTCTCCCAGTCGGGCTCGGCAGCCATCTCCTCGACCATGGCGACGTTGAAGGGCTGCTTTTCCAGGACCGCGCGGTATTCGTCCAAGGGGTGGCCGGTGATGTAGACGCCGGTCATCTCCTTTTCATACTGGAGCAGCGCGCGCTGCGGCAGCTCCGGCAGGTCCGGCAGGCGCGGCCGCGGAGCCTCCACGCCCTCCAGGGCAAAGAGCGAGATCTGCCCGGCGATCGTGCTCTTGCGCCGCCCCTGCTCGCCGTCCAGCGCGCTCTCATAGACCGCCAGCTTCTGCGCGCGGTGGCCGGGCAGGCTGTCCATGGCCCCGGCCTTGATGAGGCTCTCGACCACGCGCTTGTTGAGCGCCTCGTAGTCCACGCGCTCGACGTAGTCGTACAGGTCGCGGTAGTCGCCGTCCTGCCGGCCCTCGACGATGGCGCGCACCGCGCCCGCGCCCACGCCGCGCAGGGCGTTCAGGCCGTAGCGGATGCTGCCGCCCTCGACGGAGAACTTCCCCTGCGAGCGGTTGACGTCCGGCGGCAGGACCGGGATGCCCGTCTTGCGCCCGTACTGGATGAAGGCGGCGATCTTGCTCGAGTTGCCCACGACCGAGTTCAGGATCGCCGCGAGGAACTCCACCGGGTAGTGGCACTTGAGGTACGCCGTCTCAAAGGCGACCACCGCATAGGCCGCGGCGTGGCTCTTGTTGAACGCGTACTGCGCGAACGTCTCCATCTCCGAGAAGATCTGCAGCGCCACCTCCGCGCTCGTGCCCAGGCGCACCGCGCCGGGGACGACGACGTTGCCCGCCTCGTCCACCGCGCCGTCGACGAAGACCTTTTTCTCCTTGTCCATCTCCTCCTTCTTCTTCTTGGCCATGGCGCGGCGGACCATGTCGCTGCGGCCGAGGGAATAGCCCGCGACGTCCCGAACGATCTGCATGACCTGCTCCTGGTAGACCATGCAGCCGTAGGTGACGTCGAGCGACTTTTCCAGGATGGGCGAGAGGTATTTCACGCTCCCCGGGTCCTTTTTGCCCGCGATGAAGCGCGGAATGGACTGCATCGGCCCCGGCCGGTAGAGGGAGATGACGGCGATGATGTCCTCCAGGTTCTCCGGCCCAAGGTCGATGAGCACCTTGCGCATGCCCGCGGATTCGAGCTGGAACACGCCGTCCGTGTCGCCCCGGCCGAGCATCTCGTACGTCTCCCTGTCCTCGTAGGGGATCTTCTCGATGTCGAAGTCCGCGTCCTTCCCCTGGCGGATGAGCTCCTGCGCGTCGTGGATGACGGTCAGCGTCCGCAGACCCAGGAAGTCCATCTTCAGCAGGCCCAGGTGCTCCACCGTGGTCATGGGGAACTGGGTGGTGATGACGTCGTCGTTCTTCTGCAGGGGCACGAACTCGTCCAGGGGCCGCGCGCCGATGACCACGCCCGCGGCGTGGGTGCTGGCGTGGCGCGGCATCCCTTCCAGGGTCCGGGCGATGTCGATGAGCTCATGCACCTTGTCGTCCGTGTCGTAGGCCTTTTTGAGCTCCGTGGAGATGTCCAGCGCCTTTTGCAGGGTCATCTTGGGGTCGGCGGGGATCATCTTGCTCAGGCGGTCCACCTCGGCGTAGGGCAGGCCCAGCACGCGGCCCACGTCCCGCACCGCAAGGCGCGCGGCCATGGTGCCAAAGGTGATGATCTGGCTGACGTGGTCCGCGCCGTACTTGCGGGTCACGTAGTCGATGACCTCCTGCCGCCGCTCGTAGCAGAAATCGATGTCAAAGTCCGGCATGGAGACGCGCTCCGGGTTGAGGAACCGCTCGAAGATCAGGTTGTACTTGAGCGGGTCGATGCCCGTGATGCCCAGCGCATAGGCGCACAGGGACCCCGCGCCGCTGCCGCGCCCCGGGCCGACGGGGATGCCCTGGCTGCGCGCATAGCGGATGAAATCCCAGACGATGAGGAAGTAATCCACGTACCCCATCCGGCAGATCATGGAGAACTCGTACTCCAGGCGCTCCTTCACCTGGCCCTCGACCGCGCCGTAGCGGCGGAGCGCGCCCTCGAGGCACAGGCGGTGCAGGTATTCGTCGTGCGGCTCGCCGTTGGGCACGGGGAAGTCCGGCAGGTGGTACTTTCCGAACTCGAACTCGACGTTGCAGCGGCGGGCGATCTCGGCGGTGTTGTCAAAGGCCTCCGGCGCCTGGGGGAAGAGGGCGCGCATCTCCTCCTCGCTCTTTAGGTACATCTGGTCCGTTTCCATGCGCATGCGGTCCTCGTCCTCGAGCTTCTTGCCGGTCTGGATGCACAGGAGGATCTCCTGGGCGCGGGCGTCCTTTTGCAGGATGTAGTGGACGTCGTTCGTGGCGACAAGGGGGATGCCGGTCTCCGCGGCGATGCGCAGGATGCCGGCGTTCACGATCTTCTGCTCGCGCAGGCCGTGGTCCTGCAGCTCGAGGTAGAAGTGATCCTTGCCCAGGATCTCCTGAAAGCGCAGGGCAAAGGCGCGCGCCTCGTCCATGCGCCCCTGCAGGATCAGGCGCGGAATGTCGCCCGAGAGGCAGGCCGACAGCGCGATGAGCCCTTCGTGCCTCTGCGCGAGCAGGTCCATGTCGATGCGGGGCTTGTAGTAGTAGCCCTCGATGAACCCGGCCGAGCAGAGCTTGATGAGGTTCTGATAGCCCTGCTGGTTTTCGCACAGGAGCACCAGGTGCGCGTATTCGCGGGAGACCTGGGTCTTGTCAAAGCGGCTGCCCTGGGCGACGTAGACCTCGCACCCGATGACCGGGTGAACGCCCGCCTTCTTGCAGGCCTCGTAGAAGTCGACCACGCCGTACATCACGCCGTGGTCCGTGATCGCCAGGGACTCCATGCCCAGCTCCTTGGCGCGCTGCACCAGCGGCCCGATGCGGCAGGCGCCGTCCAGCAGGGAGTATTCGGTGTGCAGATGCAGGTGCGCAAAAGCCATGCTCGCTCCCCTCCTGTTTCTTCCAAATCTCTACATTAGTTTTAGTATACCACGTTTCGGCCGGTTTTCAACATCCGCGCCGGACAAGAAGCCGCGTCCACCCGGTGCGAACCTGGAAGCCGGCCGGAACCCCCGGGCGGGCCACACCCGCGCGAGGCGAAGTTCGGAGGGTCCGCGCCAGCGGACCTGGAGGCCGTGCGTTTGGCCCAACGGGCCAATAAGCCGGCCGGAACCCCGGGCGGGCCCCGCCTGCACGGGGCGCAGTTCGGAGGGTCCGCTTTAGCGGACCTGGAGCATGCGCGTTTTGAGCCCGCCGGGCGAAAATAAGCCGGCCGGAACCCCGGGCGGGCCACGCCCGCGCGAGGCGAAGTTCGGAGGGTCCGCTTTAGCGGACCTGGAGGCCGTGCGTTTGGCCCAAGGGCCAATAAGCCGGCCGGAACCCTGGGCGGGCTTTGCCCGCACAGGGCGCAGTTCGGAGGGTGAGCGAAGCGAACCTGGAGGCCGTGCGTTTTGAGCCCGCAGGGCGAAAATAAGCCATGCGGAACCCCGGGCGGGCCACGCCCGCACGGGGCGCAATTCGGAGGGTCCGCTTTAGCGGACCTGGAGGCCGTGCGTTTTGAGCCCAAAGGGCGAAAATAAGCCGGCCGGAACCCCGGGCGGGCGTAGCCCGCACGGGGCGAAGTTCGGAGGGTGAGCGAAGCGAACCTGGAGCATGTGCGTTTTGAGCCCGCAGGGCGAAAATAAGCCGGCCGGAACCCCGGGCGGGCCGCGCCCGCACGGGGCGAAGTTCGGAGGGTGAGCGAAGCGAACCTGGAGGCCGTGCGTTTGGCCCAGGGGGCCAATAAGCCGGCCGGAACACTGGCTGGGTTCGCCCGCCGCTGGCGGGCGAATCTAGTCAGTGCGCATTTCGAAGGGTGAGCGAAGCGAACCTGGAGGCCGTGCGTTTGGCCCACAGGGCCAATAAGCCGGCCGGAACACTAGCTATGTTCTCCCGCCGTTGGCGGGAGAACATAGCTAGTGCGCAGAAACAAGATCGAAACAACTCGGAAACCCCGCCGTCGCAAGGGCGTGCGATACTGGTGCTGTGCGCGGCCTTCACAGAGTTTTCAAAAACCCGTCGCACGCCCTTCCCTTTTGCGCGCAGATGTGGTATCCTGAGTGTACCACACGGCGTGGTACACTCCCGGCCGGGTTCCTACACATCTTTTTCACGGAACCGAAACTTTTCCGCCCGGCCGAGCGTCTGAAGTTTTGTAAGAGACTGCCATGCGCCCTTTGCGCGGCCATGGAAGGAAAAAAAGGAGGTAGAAATTTGGAGCCCATCATCCGCATACGGGGCCTGAAGAAGGTCTACCGCGTGGGCGAGGAGCGGGTCCGCGCCCTCAACGGCGTGGACCTGGATATCTATCCCGGGGAATTCGTGTGCATCATCGGGCGGTCGGGCAGCGGCAAATCCACGCTCCTCAACATGATGGCCGGCCTGGAAAAGCCCTCCCGCGGCTCGATCGTCATCGCGGGGGAGCACTTGGAGAAGATGAACGAAAAACAGCTGGTGGATTTCCGCCTGCGGCACATCGGCTTCATCTTTCAGCAGTTCAACCTCTTCCCCTCCATGACCGCGCTGGAGAACGTGACCATGCCCCTGGTCTATCGCGGGGTCAGCGTGCGCAAGCGCAAGGCCGCGGCGCTGAAGATGCTCAAGGACCTCGGCCTGTCCAAGCACGTCAACCACAAGCCCTCCCAGATGAGCGGCGGCCAGCAGCAGCGCGTCGGCATTGCCCGGGCGCTGGTCTCCAACCCGGAGGTCATCTTCGCGGACGAGCCGACCGGCAACCTGGACAGCCGCACGAGCGAGGAGATCCTCTCCCTCATCCAGGCCATGGCCAAGCGCGACAACCACACCCTCGTCATGGTCACGCACGACCCCTCCGTCGCCGCGCACGCTGACCGCGTGGTCAACATCCTCGACGGCCTCATCGTGGACATCGTCGACCAAACCGGCGGACGGTCCGCTCCCGGCGGCAGTGCCGCTCCCAGCGGAGGGTCCGCCCCCGACGGAGGGTCCGCTCCCAACGCACCCCAACCAGCCCCTGAAGCGAATCCCAATCTCACCGAGGAGGAACACGCATCATGAACCGCCTGCTCAAGCCCCTCTCCTTTGCACTGGCTTTGCTGCTGGTGCTCGCGCTTTTCCCGATCTCCGCAAGAGCCGTCAGTTACGACGGAATGCGCGCTCAGAATTCCACTCCAACATCAACCGAAACAGGCACCACCCCCGGCAAGGGTGGCGATGGTGACCAGGGCGGCCAAGGTGGCGGCGGCGACCAAGGCGGCGGCGACCAAGGCGGTGGCGACCAAGGCGGCCAGGGCGGCGTCAACGACGACAACCAGGACGACTACTGGACCGGTTATGTCGAGCAGGACATCGACAAGTCCAAGCTGCAGACCAAGTACGACATCACCCTCGTCTCCAAGCCCGCGGCGCAGGACAAGATGGACGGCACGGTGGACCTGCGGCTGTACCTGGCCTACCAGGGCAACCAGGACCTCAACGACGCGCCGATCTCCTACATCCGCGTCGAGCCCGTCATCCCGGAGGACACCAAGAACTTCCCCTTTGAACTGGACAGCAGCTCCTACGTCAAGGACTTTGCGGACCTGATCGACGTGCGGGACAAGGACGGGGAGATCGTGGAGACCTACTTCGACTTCCCCTTCCGCGTGAAGAAGGACGCGGTCAACGGCACCTACGCCATCCAGTTCAAGGTCTACCACCTCTTTGCCAACACGAACCTGCAGGAGACCACCCCGGCCGAGACGGACATCACCACCTATGTGCAGATCCGCTACGGCAAGGAGCCGGAGAAAGAGGAGAAGCCCGAGGAGACGCCCGTCCCCGATCCCTCCACCGCGATCCTCCTGCTGGAGGACTACACCATGAACCCGCAGGAGGTCAAGGCCGGCGAGGAGTTTGACCTGACGCTGCGCATCCGCAACACCTCGAACCGCACGGTCACGGACGTGAAGTCCACCCTGGAGGAGGCGAAGTCCACCATCGTGCCGGTCAACGGGACGAACAGCTTCTTCATCGAGCGCATCAAGGCGGGCGAGACGGTCGAAAAGACGATCCGCGTGCGCGCGACGCCCTCGGCGGGCGTGGAGCCCGTCAGCCTCACCCTCAAGAACGAGTTCGTCCAGGAGGACGCGGCCAAGACCTCCCAGGACACCTTCTCCCTGCCCATCGTGCAGGTGGCCAACCTCTCGCTCGACACGCCCAATTACCCCATCGACTGCTACCAGGGCGAGAGCTTCAACCTGATGATGAACCTCTACAACAAGGGCAGAACCACCCTTTACAACGTCTCGGTCACCTTTGAGAGCGACGCCATGAGCGCGGACGAGAACTACTACGCGGGCAACATGGAGTCCGGCTCCACCCGGGAGTACGACGTCATGATCACCCCGAACGCGGACGCCAGCGGCCAGGTGGACGGCGAGATCGTCGTCACCTACGAGGACGAGGACGGCAACCAGACCGAGAAGCGCACCCCCGTGACGATCAACGTCGCCGCCATGGACTACGGCAATGACGACATGGTGATCCCGGACGAGCCGGTCATGACCGAGCCCGTTTCCGCGGGCTTCCCGGTTTGGGGCTATATCGTGATCGGCGTCGTGGTCGCGGGCGCGATCGCGGCGGTGATCGTGATCGTGCGCCGGCGCAAGAAGGCGAAGGTGGACGACGATGAAATGGAGTGACCTGATCCGCCTTGCGGCGACAAACCTCTGGCGGCGCAAGCTGCGCTCGGTGCTGACGATGATCGGCGTCATGATCGGCACAGCCTCCATCGTGGTCATGGTCAGCATCGGCATCGGCATCAATCAGGGCTACATCGACAGCCTCTCCCAGAGCGGGGAACTGACGACCATCAACATCAACTCCACCACCTATTACGGCGGGGGCGGCATGGTGACCATCGGCGGCTCCCCCGGTGAGGAGCCCGTCGAGGCGATCAAGCTGGACGACCGCGCCGTGCGCGAGATCGCGGCCCTGGACCACGTCACCGTCGTCTCCCCCCAGCAGGACTTCTACAACATGACGACCAAGACCGGCAAGTTCGAGAGCTCTTACGGCCTTACGGCGATCAACCCCGACGCGGTGGAGGCCCTGGGCATCCACGTCGTCGAGGGCTCGGGCTTCTCCAAGAACGCGCCCTCGGACACGATCGAGATCCTGCTGGGCGAGGGCGTCAAGAGCAGCTTCCGCAACCCGCGCTCCAGCCGCTGGGACAGCGAGGCCCCGGACATCGACTGGCTGAACGCCAAGTACACCGTGGTTCTGAGCGACTACTCGGACACCGACGACCAGGGCAACCCCAAGGAGTACGAGTTCAAGGCGCGCGTGGTCGGCATCGTCGAGGACGACAATGCGGGCCATGGCTACAACATGTACTGCTCCCTGGACACGATGAAGCTCATCATGCAGAAGAACAAGAAGGTCTTCCAAAACATCAGCATGAAGACCGATGAGTACCCCAGCGCCGTGGTCAAGGTGGACAGCTTTGAGAACGTGCTGGATGTGCAGGATCAGATCAAGTCCATGGGACTCTCCTCCTATTCGATGGCCGAGACCATCCAGCAGATGCAGGAGAGCAGCAAGAGCCTGCAGCTCATGCTCGGCGGCATCGGCGGGGTCGCGATGCTGGTTGCGGCGATCTCGATCTGCAACACGATGCTCATGAGCATCTACGAGCGCACGCGCGAGATCGGCGTCATGAAGGTGCTCGGCTGCAAGATGAGCAAGATCGGCGCGATGTTCCTGACCGAGGCCGGCATCATCGGCCTGGGCGGCGGCATCCTGGGCCTTGCGATCAGCTACGGCCTGAGCGCGGGCATCAACGCGCTCATGGCCATGCAGGGCGCGGGCGGGTCCTTCCGCTCCGTGATCCCGCCGTACCTGGCGCTGGGCGCGCTGGTGTTCTCCATCCTGGTGGGCGTCCTTGCGGGCCTCTACCCCTCGCAGCGGGCCATGCGCCTGAGCGCGCTGGCCGCGATCCGCAACGAGTGATCCACATGCGCAAAAAAAGCAGCTTCCCCGCGCAGGGGAGCTGCTTTTTTGCACGTCTTTGCGGCCGGGCGGGCGGTCAGCCCTTAAAGCCCGAGGTCAGCACGGCGGACACGGCCTGCATGGCCTCCTTCTCGTCGGCGCCGTTGGTCATGAGCGTGACCTGGTCGTGCGCGCCGACGCCCAGGGAGAGTACGCCCATCATGGATTTGCCGTTGATGATTTTGCTGCCCTGCTCGATGAGGATCTGCGAGCGGTAGCGGCAGGCCACCTGGACCAGCATGGCAGCGGATTTTGCGTCCAACCCGTCCCGATTGGTGATGACGATGGTTTGCTGTAGCATAGTCGAGTCATTCCCCTTTCTTTGTCTGCATCTCCCGGGCAATCTCCACGAGTTTGCGCAGCCTGTGGTTGACCGCGCTCTTGCTGATGGGGGGATCAAAGCACTCCCCGAGTTCCTTCATGGGCGTTTCCGGATTCTCCAAACGAATCTCCGCCATCTCGCGCAGATGGCGGGGCAGGCGCGCAAAGCCCATCTCTCTCTCGATTTGTTCAATGGCCTCGATCTGGCGCCGGGCCGCGTCCATGGTCTTGTCGACGTTGGCGTTGTCGCAGTTGGCCGCGCGGTTGACGTTGTTGCGCACGTTCTTGGTGATGCGCACGTTCTCCAGCGCCATCAGCGCCTGGTGGGCGCCCATTCGGTTGAGAAACTCCACGATGATTTCGCTCTCTTTTAAGTATACCACAAAACTCTCCCGGCGCGGAACTACTTTTGCGGGAATTTCCAATTTTTGAATCAAGCCCGCGAGGGACTGGGCGTATTCCTCCGTCGAGGCGACGATCTCCAGGTGATACCCCTTGCCGGGGTCCGAGATCGTGCCTGCCGCCAGGAACGCGCCGCGAAGGTATGCGTGCTTGCAGCAGCGCTTGCGCAGGAGCGAGAGGGGCACGCTCCTGCGGATGCGCAGCCCCTCCCCGCTCTTGAAGAGCAGCCCGGTGCGCACGAGCACCTCGCCCGCGCGCTCGGGCGGCAGCACCACCTGGTAGGTATTGCGCCGGCCCAGGCGCTTGCGCATCTGCGTGCGCAGCTCCGGCGTAAAGCCGAAGCTCTCCTTGCACAGGGAGAAGATCCGCCGGGCGACGCGGGGCGCCTCCGTGGTCATGACGACGGAGGGACCGCCCCGGCCGATGCGCAGCGTGCCCGCGCCGTGGACCAGCGCCGCCAGCTCCGCGAGCGCGCAGCAGGGCTTGTCCTCGATCTCGCAGAGCTCCTGCTTGGTGTCGGAGGCAAAGGACATGTTTCTCCCCTCACTTCGTCGGTTTTGTTTCGATGGCGCTGTCCCGGTGGGAGACGGAACAGCGGAAGCCCGCCTGCTGCAGGCCCTTGCACAGCTCGATGGCCAGGCAGACGCTGCGGTGCTGGCCGCCCGTGCACCCCACGCCGATCACCAGCCGGTCCTTGCCCTCGGATACGTAGTGCGGGATCAGGAACTCCAGCAAGTCCAGCGTCTTCTGCAGGAAGGTCTTTGTCTCCTCGAACTTCATCACGTAGTCGCGCACGGGCGCGTCCGCGCCGGTCATGGCGCGCATCTCCGGGATGTAGAAGGGGTTGGGGATGAAGCGCACGTCAAAGACCAGGTCCGCGTCCTGCGGCATGCCGTGCTTAAAGCCAAAGGACAGGACGTTGACGGAGATGGCCTTGTCCAGGTCCCCGTCGCCGTAGAGGCGCAGCAGCGTCTCCCGGAGCTGGCGGGTGAGCATGGTCGTGGTGTCGATGACGCGGGTGGCGCGCATCTCCATGCCGCGCAGCATCTGCCGCTCCTTCTGGATGTTCTTGATGAGCATGGTGTCGCTGCCCATGGGGTGGGCGCGGCGCGTCTCCTTGTAGCGGCGCACGAGCTCCTCGTCCGAGGCGTTGAGGTAGAGGATGTCGTAGCGGACGTTCATGCGCAGCAGCTCGTCCAGCGCCTCGTCCATCTCGCCGAAGAAGGCGCCGCTGCGCGTGTCCAGCCCCAGGGCGACCTTGCCGATGACGTCCTCGTGCTCCAGGCAGAGCTTGGCCATGTTCGGAATCAGCATGGGCGGCAGGTTGTCCACGCAGTAAAAGCCCATGTCCTCCAGCGCGTGCAGCGCCTGCGACTTTCCGGCCCCGGAAAGGCCCGTAACCACTACCAGCTTCATTCTCATCCTACCTCCTCTGCGCCGTCCTGGCCGAGGATGCGCACCTCGGGCTCCAGGCGGACGCCTTCTCTTTCGTATACCGCGCGCTGCACGCGCTCCATCAGGGCGAGGAAGTCCCCGGCGGTCGCCCCGCCCGTGTTGATGAGGAAGCCCGCGTGCAGCGAGGAAACCTGCGCCCCGCCCACGTGCGCGCCCTTGAGGCCCGCCTCCTCGATGAGCCGGCCCGCAAAGTATCCCTCCGGCCGCTTGAAGAAGCTCCCCGCCGAGGGGAACTGCAGCGGCTGCTTCTCCCGCCGGCGCGCGGCAAGGTCCGCCATGCGGCCGGAGATCTCCTCCCGGTCCCCCCGCTGCAGGACAAAGCGCGCGCCAAGGCAGATCCGCCCCGGCGCCTGGAGCGCGCTCGTGCGGTACCCAAAGGCCAGGTCCGCATTCTCCATGTCCACGATCTCGCCGTCCGGCTGGAGCACGCGCGCGCTGCGCAGCACCTGCGCGATCTCCCCGCCATAGGCGCCGGCGTTCATGGCCGCGGCGCCGCCCACGCTGCCGGGGATGCCCGCGGCAAACTCCAGCCCGGCGAGCCCCGCGTCCCGCGCCGCGAGCGCGAGCGCGCCCAGCGCCGCCCCGGCCTGCGCAAAGATCTCCTCTCCGCGCACCGCAATGCGCGCAAAGTCCTTGCCCAGGCACAGCACGACGCCGCGCAGGCCGCCGTCCCGCACGAGCAGGTTGCTTCCGCGGCCGACCACGGCAAGGGGCGCGCCGTGCTCCCGGCACAGGCGCGCGACCGTGCGCACGTCCTCCTCGCTTGCGGCAAAGACCACCGCGTCCGCCGGGCCGCCCACGCGCAGCGTGGTCATCTCCGCCATGGGGACGCGCCATTCCACGCGGCCGTCCAGCCGCGCCTCCTTCAAAAACTGCAACTCGCTCACAGCTCCACCTCTCTCCCGCTTTACCAGTAGTGTACCCGATTCGCCGGTGGAATGCAAGACGCGCGTCGCGTTCGCCGCCCTCCGGACTGCACCGCAAACGCCGGAACCCGCCCGCGGCTCCGCTTGCTTTTCCGGAAAGACTCCGCTATAATTCGTTAGTAATGACTAACCGAGACGGAGGCGGATCTATGCGCGACAAGCCCAGAAGGACGAAACGCAGCCCGGACGGGGCAAATCGGACGGCCCACGCACCAAGTTTTCCCCCGATGCAAGCGGAAAGCGGCAGCATCCGCACGGAAAGAACCGCCGTGTTCCCCGGGATTTGGCTGGAGGTCCTGGAGGTCCATGCGCCGTCTTTTCGCCCGCATCCTGTCGATCCGGAGCATTGCATCCGGATCGCCCACTGCAGAAGGGGCCGCTTGGAGTATGAGGGAACGGATTCCGTTCTCTCCCTCCATCCGGGAGATCTCGCGATCCACCCGTGTGTATGCAAAAACCCCAGGCTGAACTGCCCGTTGGGATATTTTCACGGGCTCTCCATCCTCCTGGACTTGGAGGCCGCCCCGAAATGCGCCTCCTGTCTGCTGGACGACGTCGAGGTCGATCTGCCGCTTCTGTTCCAGCGCCTGCTCCCAGGGGGCGCCCCCTTTATTTTGCGCGTAACCCCGCAGTTGGAGCACGTTTTCTCCGAGCTCTACGATGTGCCGCCCTCGCTGCAACAGGGGTACTATAAGGTCAAGACCCTGGAGCTGCTGCTGTTCCTCTCCCGCTTGGACCCCAGCATGTCGGAGGCGAAACAGCATATCTGCTCCAAGGGCGAGGCGGCGCTTGTCAAACAGGTCTTTGCCTATATTGCGGAGCGCCGGAGCGCCCGCATCCCGGCGGAGGAACTGGCGCGGGAACTGCATGTGTCCCCGGGCCAACTGCGCCGCAGCATGGGGAAGATGTACGGAAAGCCGTTGTACCAATGCATCCGATCCTACAAGATGCATCTGGCCGCACGGGAGCTGCTCGCATCGGCCCGCACGGTGGCCGATATCGCCAGCGAGTTCGGGTATGACAACAGCAGCAAATTCGCGGGCGCGTTCCGCTCCGTGATGGGCTGCTCCCCGGGAGAGTACCGGGCGGGCGCCGGCGCCCGGCAAGCCGCATCGGACAGTTTGGAGCGAAAAACGGCCATTTTGGAGTAGAGGATCCGGTTCGTTGTCCGTATAATGAGACCATCGCGCGTGCCCGCTTCCCGACCTGCCGCCGGAAATGCGCCGGGCTTCCCGGGGAGAATGGAGCGCTTACATTTTCGGCATAAGTTAGTTATAACTAACCTCAAAAGGAGGCGGTATCCATCAAATCTTCCCGCGTGACCATCCTGCTGGTTCTGGTCCTGCTGGTTTTGTCCGCATGGTCCCTGTTTGTGGGCGTCATCGACATCGATCCGGCGGGGCTGCTCTCCGGGGATCTGGAGCAGCTGGAGGTCTTCCTGCTCTCCCGCCTGCCCCGGCTGCTGGCCATCCTGTGTACCGGCGTGGGCATGAGCGTGGCGGGGCTGCTCATGCAGCAGCTGTGCAGGAACAAATTCGTCTCCCCCACCACGGGGGCCACCCTCTCCTCGGCCCAGCTGGGGATTCTGCTGGCGCTGCTGTTCCTGCCCAATTCCACCTTGTGGAGCCGGGCGCTGTTCGCGTTTGCCGCCGCCATCCTGGGCACCTGGATCTTTGTGTGGTTCATCCAGCGCATCCAGTTCAAGGATGTGGTGATGGTCCCCCTGGTGGGCATCATGTTCGGCAACGTCATCGGCGGCATCACCAACTATCTGGCCTATCGGTTCGAGATGACCCAGGCCCTGTCTTCCTGGCTGGTGGGGCACTTCTCCCTGGTGATCCGGGGGCGGTTTGAGCTGGTTTATCTGGCCGTTCCCCTGGTGATCCTGGCCTTTGCCTTTGCCAACCACTTCAACATCGTGGGCATGGGCAGGGACTTCTCCAAGAACCTGGGGGTGCCGTACAACCTGGTGCTGTTCGCGGGGCTGTCCATTGCCGCCATGATCACCGCCTCGGTGGTGGTGGTCGTGGGCTCCATCTCCTACATTGGCCTCATCGTTCCCAACGTCGTGGCCATGTTCAAGGGGGACCGCATCCGGGGCACCCTGGTGGATACCGCGCTGTTCGGGGCCATCTTCGTGCTGGGATGCGATGTGATAGCCCGGTTGGTCATCGCCCCCTACGAACTGCCCATTGAGCTGATCGTGGGGATCATCGGCAGCATTCTGTTTGTCGGCCTGCTGCTCTACCGGCTGCGCCACGGCCGGAAGGCGGTGCGCCTGGGGGCGGCCCATGCCGGCGGCTGCGCGGCGGCGGTCTCCCCGGCGGAAGGAGAGGATCGGCAATGAAGACGACGTCCTACCGCGCCAACGTGCGCAAACTCGTGATCCTGGCGGTGCTGGTGCTCCTGGCCGCCGCGGCCTACCTGCTGGTGGAGGTCAACCCCAAGTACTTCTCCTACGCCATGCGCCTGCGCATCCCCAAGCTCATCGTCATGCTCATCGCGACCTTTGCCATCGGCGGGGCTTCGCTGGTGTTCCAGTCCATCATCAACAACACCATCGTCACCCCCTGCCTGCTGGGGATGAACTCCCTGTACACCCTCATCCACACGGCGGTGGTGTTCGCCGCGGGCTCCGGCAGCCTCCTTGCCGTCAATGCCAACCTCTCCTTTGCGGCGGACCTGGTGATCATGGGCGCCTCCGCCACGGTGATCTATGGATACCTGTTCAAAAAGACCAACTACAACGTGCTCTATGTGCTCCTCATCGGCACGGTGCTCACCTCCTTCTTCGGCAGCATCCAATCCACCCTCACCCGGGTGATGGACCCAAACGAATATGACTCCCTGCTCTCCACGCTGGTGGCGAGCTTCAGCAACGTCAACTCGGAAATCCTCCTCTTCTCCCTGGCGGTGCTGGCCGTCCTCCTCTTCGTGCTGCGGAAGGATTTGGCGCTGCTGGATGTTCTCACCCTGGGCAAGGCGCAGGCCATCAACTTGGGCGTGGACTACGACCGGAGCATCCGCCGGCTGCTGCTGGGGGTGACGCTGGCCATCGCCGTGGCCACCGCCGTGGTGGGGCCCATCTCCTTTATGGGGCTGATCATCGCCAACCTGTCCCGGCAGCTGCTCCGGACCTACCGCCACAGCCAGCTGATCCTGGGCTCTGTGCTCTTCGGCATGTTGATTCTGGTGGCCGGGCAGCTCATCGTGGAGCACGTCTACACCTACGCCATCCCCATCAGCGTATTCATCACCGTGGGCGGAGGCATTTACTTCCTCTACCTGCTGCTCACCAGAAGGAGGGTATGACGATGAAGGTCACGGAACTGACCAAGCGGTATGACGGAAAGACCGTGGTAGACTCCGTCAGCTTTGAGATTCCCCGGGGCAAAGTGCTCTCCCTGATCGGGCCGAACGGAGCGGGCAAGTCCACCGTCATGGGCATCCTCTCCCGGCTCATCGCCCGGGACGCCGGCCTGGTGGACTTTGAGGGGCGGGATCTTGCCCGGTGGAAGAGCAAGGAGCTCAGCAAGCGCCTGGCCATCCTCACCCAGAGCAACCAGATCCAGATGAAGCTCACCGTCCGGGAGCTGGTGGCCTTCGGCCGCTTCCCCTACTCCGGCGGCCGCACCACCGCCGAGGATGAGGCGATCATCGACCAGGCCATTCAATACATGGAGTTGGGGCCCATGCAGGACCAGTTCCTCGACGAACTGTCCGGCGGCCAGCGGCAGCGCGCCATGATCGCCATGGTCATCGCCCAGGACACCGAGTTCGTCCTGCTGGACGAGCCCACCAACAACCTGGACATCTACCACGCCACCAACATGATGAAAATCGTCCGCCGGCTGTGCGATGAGCTGGGCAAGACCGTGATCCTGGTGCTCCACGAGATCAACTACGCGGCCTTTTACTCCGACTACATCTGCGCCTTTGTGGATGGGAAAATTGCCAAGTTCGGCACCGTAAAGGAGGTGATGACGCGGGAAACCCTGTCCCAAATCTACAAGGTGGACTTTGAGATCCTGGAAATCGAGGGAAAGCCCCTGTCCATCTACTATTGATTCCCCGTGTTCTCTGTACATTCATTTCGAAAAGGAGTATGCACGTTATGAAGAAAATTCTCTCCCTTCTTGTGGCCCTGGTCATGGCGGCGTCTCTGGCTGCCTGCTCGACCAGCGGCACCGACAGCACCGCCAGCCTGGGGGGCGCCCCCGCCCCGACCGACGCCAGCCCGGAGGGCGCCCCCGCCCCGACCGACGCCAGCCCGGAGGGCGCCCCCGCCCCGACCGACGCCAGCCCGCAGGCAGCGTCCCCTGCCGAGGTGACCATCACCAGCCTCAACGGCAGCGGCGAGGCGGTGGAACTGACGGTTCCCTACGACCCCCAGCGCATCGCCATCCTGGACATGGCCAGTCTGGACATCCTGGACGCCCTGGGCCTGGGCGACCGGGTGGTGGGCACCGCGTCCACGTCCCTTTCGTATCTCCAGTCGTACATCCGCGACGACGTCGCCAGCCTGGGCACCATCAAGGAGGCCGACCTGGAGGCGGTCATGAGCTGCGAGCCCGACGTCATCTTTATCGGGGGCCGCCTGGCCAGCTCCTATGATGCCCTGAGCGAAATCGCCCCTGTGGTGTACCTGTCCACCGACGCGGAGCTGGGCGTGGTGGAGAGCGTGCGCAAAAACGCGGCCACCATCGCCTCCCTCTTTGGCCTGGAGGACCAGGTGGAGGAGCTGATGGCCGGCTTTGACAGCCGCATCCAGGCTTTGGCGGAAGGCGCTGCCGGGCACACCGCAATCGTGGGCCTTGTCACCAGCGGCAGCTTCAACGTGCTGGGCAACGACGGCCGCTGCTCCATGATCGGCCGGGAGATCGGCTACGAAAACATCGGGGTGGATGCGGAAATCGACACCTCCACCCACGGCAACGAGGCCTCCTTCGAGTTCATCGTGGAAAAGGACCCGGACTACATCTTCGTGCTGGACCGGGACGCCGCCATCCAGACGGAGGGCGCCCAGTTGGCGCAGGAGATCCTGGAGAACGAACTGGTCATGGGCACCCGGGCCTATCAGGATGGGCACATCGTCTACCTGTCCAGCCCCGCCGTGTGGTACACCGCTGAGGGCGGCATTACCGCGCTGGACATCATGCTCCAGGACCTGGAGAGCGCTCTGCAGTCTGCGTGACCGCACCCCCATCCCAGCGGAATGTTGGGTGCAGAAAGGAATCCCGCGGCCGGACACCTCGAACCCGGCCGCGGGATTCCTCTTTTTTGGGGGAGTGCCTGCTGTGCGCGGCGCGCAGGCTATTTTGCGGCAAGGGAGGCAAAGCCCGGCGCGAGCTCCAGATCCCCGGCGAGCGAGGCCTCCAGCGCGCCCATGGGCGTCCCGGCCTCGTAGAGCGGCCCTGCGCCCGTCACGGAAAAGAGCTGCGCCTGCACGAGCCCCACCTGCGCCTCCTCCCCGAGCAAGAAGGCAAAGAACGCCTCCGCGCAGTCGCGCCGGCTCTGCGCGTCGCGCTCGCCCGCGCTCGTAAGGGCCGGCTGCACGATCCCCGCCAGCAGCACTTGGTCCGCGTAGACCGCGCCCTCCGGCGCGAGGAAGGCCGTGCGCACGCCGCTGCCGCGCTCCTGCAGGACCTCCATGCGCCGCACCTCCCGCTGGGTCGCGACGTAGAGGGCGTAGTCCCCGTCCAGCGCGAACTCCGCCCAGATCTTCTCGTGCGGCAGGTCTGCGCGCACGGAGAGGCTCTCCGGCGCGCCCATGGCGCGCAGCGCCGCAAGGGGGTCCGTGTAGGGCGCCTTTGGGCAGGCCGCGGAAAGGCCCGCGCCGCCCGCCAGCGCCATCGTCTCCGCAAGATTCGCTTCTTCGCTCCACCCCAGCGCCTCGAGCCGGTCCGCGTTGCAGAGCAGGCCGTAGCCGCCCATGGCCAGGGGCACGGCATAGCGCGTCTCCCCGTCGCGGCCGGCGGGCCGCAGCGCCTCGCGCACGTCGGGCTCGGCCAGGGGCGTCAGCAGCGTCTCCGGCTCGGCAAAGACGCCCATGCCGAAGACCAGCGCGTCCGGGAGGGTCTGCGCCGCGGCGCCTGCGCGCACGCCCGCGCGCGTCATGGTCCGCAGGCTCACGATCACGTAGCCCTCCTGCTTTTCAAAGGCGCGGCTCTGCGCAGCGAGCCAGCCGTCCAGGTTCACCGTCGGGAAGGAGGGCACGACCCCCACCGTCAGCACGCCCTCCCACTCCGGCGCGGGTTTTTGCAGCATGTCCCGAAGATTCTGCACCGCGCCGCCCGCCGCCCAGGGCGCCGCCGCAAGCGCCCCCAGGAGCAGAACCAGCGCCAGGCCTCGCCACGCGCGCCGCATGCGCATCCCCCCTCCCTTCAGTATAGGGGGCCCAGGGTGCGGATATGCCGCGCAGGGCCGGTTTTCCGCTGGAAAAGCGCCGCCGCATCCTGTATAATGGAGAAAAAAACAGACGGCCCGCCCCCTCTCCGCAGCGGGCCGAAATGAGGAGGACCGATTCATGAACAGTCCCGAACGCTTCCGCAGGGCGCTGGCCGGGGAGCCGGTCGACCGCCTGCCCGTCATCGAGTGGGCCACCTGGTGGGACCAGACGCTCGACGCCTGGCACGCCGCCGGGCTCGATCCCGCCCTGCAGGACCTGCACGCCCTGCACGACTATTTTGGTCTGGACCGCCAGCACCAGTTCTGGATTCCCGTGCGGGACGAGGGCTGTCCCCAGCCCGCGGGCTTTGGCGCGCCCATCCTCTGGGACGAGGCGGACTACGAGCGCATCCTGCCCCATCTGTACACGGACCGCCTGCTCGAGGGCATCCAGCGCGAGTGCCGCCGGATTCACCGGGAGATGGGGGACTACGCCTTCTGGTACTCGCTGGATGGATTTTTCTGGTTCCCGCGGACGCTCTTCGGCATTGAGAACCACTTCTTCGCCTTCTACGACTATCCGGAGCTGATGACGCGCATCAACGAGGACCTGTGCGCCTACTACAAAAAGGTCCTGGCCATCGTCAACGAGGAGACGGAGCCGGTCTTCATGACCTTTGCCGAGGACATGAGCTACAACCACGGGCCGATGTGCTCCTACGCGCAGTATGCGCAGTTCATGCTGCCCTATTACCGGCAGCTGACGCCCCTGGTGCGCGCGGGCGGCGCGCACCCCTTCATCGACACGGACGGCAACGTGGAGCCGCTCATCCCCTGGTTCCTGGAAGGGGGAATCGAGGGCATCCTGCCGCTGGAGCGCATGGCGGGCGTGGACGTGTGCCGCATCAAGGAGAAGTACCCGCAGCTGCTGATGCTGGGCGGGTTTGACAAGACGGTCATGCACAAGGGTGAGGAGGCCATGCGCGCGGAATTTGCGCGCATCCTGCCCGCCGTGCGCGCGGGCGGCTACATCCCCGCCGTGGACCACCAGACCCCGCCGGACGTCACGATGGAAAACTACCGCATCTTCGTGCGCCTGCTGCGCGAGGTCTCCTTCGCCCCGTACGGACCTGGCGGTCCGTCCGGGGTTCCGGCGGGCTCCTTGGGCTGACGCCCAATCGCTCCGCCTCCAGGTCCGCTTTCGCGGACCCTCCGGGGCGCCCCGTACGAGCCCTACGCCCCGTACGAGCCCTACGCCCCGAACGAGCCTTGCGGCTCGTCCGGGTTTCCGGCGCGCTCTTTGGGCTAACGCCCAAAGTTCACACCTCCAGGTCCGCTTGCGCGGACCCTCCGGGGGCGGCCCGTCCGGGGTTCCGGCGGGCTCTTTGGGCTAATGCCCAAAGAGCATGCCTTCGGGGGCGCCGCACGCGGGCGCTGCGGCCGGCCGGCAAAAAAAGGGAGCCGTTCCCCATCTGTGAAAAGGGGGGAACGGCTCCCGTTGGTTCGTTTACTCCGGCTTTGCGCCCTCGGCGCTCTTCTTGCGCAGGGCGGCCATCTCGCGGCGCATGTTGGCCATCTCCCGGCGCATGGCGGCGACCTCGTCCTTGCTCTTTAAGAGCTCGTCCGCAAGGTTGAGCGCGGTCAGCGCCATCAAGCGGTCCTCGGACAGGGGCGCGGAAAAGGAAATCTCCGACATGCGGCGGTCCACATACGCGGCCACGCGCTGCATGTAGTCGGTCGGCTCCTCGCCCAGGAGCGTGTACTCCCTGCCGTGGACGGTGACCACGGCCCGGTTCTTCTTCATCGCTCTCCCTCCCCGCGACTTGTGCTGCCCTTATTATACCCGCTTTGGCTCAGGAACGCAACCGCGCGCCGAAATTTGCCGAAACCGCGGCGACCACCGCCTCGCAGACGCGGACGATCTCCTCTTCCTCCAGGGTGTGGTCCGCGGCGCGCAGCACGACCTTGAGCGCGACGGACTTTTCGCCCTCGGCGATGGGCTGGCCGCGGTAGATGTCAAAGAGCTGCACGCCCTCGCAGAGCGCGCCGGCCGCCTTCTTGGCGCAGCGCATCACGTCGCCCACGGGCGTCTCCTCCTTCAGGACGAAGGCGAAGTCGCGCTGCACGGCCGGGAACTTGGGCATGTCGCGCACGCCGGAGACGTAGGTCTGGCAGGATTCCAGCGCGGCCAGGTCGATCTCGGCCACGTAGGCGCGCGCCTTGCAGTCGAAGGCTTCCATCGTGTCCGGATGCGCCTCGCCCAGCGTGCCCAGGCAAATCTTGCCGCAGAAGGCGGCCGCGCCGCGGCCCGGGTGCAGCCAGGGCGCCGCATCCCCCGCGCGCTGGAAGGCCACGTCCTCCACGCCGAAGGCCGCAAACAGCGCCTCGACCATACCCTTGAGCGCATAGAAGTCCGCGTCCTCGCCGTACAGGCCGATGCACAGGCTCGGCCGCTCCTCGGGCAGCTCCGTCAGCGGCAGGGCCTTGGGCAGGAAGCGCTTGCTGATCTCAAAGAAGGCCGCGCCCGCGTTGCCGCGGTTGAAGTTGGTGGCAAGGACGTTCAGCATGGAGGGCACGAGCGTCGTGCGCATGAGGGAGTTCTCCTCGCCCAAGGGGTTTTGCAGCCGCGCGGCCAGGCGCAGGGGCGAATCCTCCGGCAGGCGCAGGGCGTCCAGCCACTTCGGCCCGATGAAGGAGAAGGTCGCCGCCTCGTAGGCGCCCATGCCGCACAGGAGCTTGCGCACGATCGCGTCGCGCGTCTGGTGCTCGGAGTTGCGGCCGGATTCGGCCTTGCGCATCTTGGTGGAGGGGATGTGGTCGTAGCCGTAGATGCGCAGCACCTCCTCGGCGATGTCCGCGCCGCGCACGATGTCCTGCCGCCAGACGGGGCTCGTGCAGACGAGCTCGTCCCCCTCGACGCGCGTGGCGATGCCAAGGCCCGTCAGGATCTCCTGCATCGTCTCCATGGGCACCTCCACGCCCATGAGCGTGTAGAGGTAGTCCGCCTTGGCGCGCACGACGGGCAGGGGCTTCTCCTCCGGGTAGATGTCGATCACGCCGGGGACGACCTCGCCCGCGCCCAGCTCCTGCATCAGGTGCAGGGCGCGCTCCAGGGCCTTGCGGCAGAGGCGCTCGTTGACGCCGCGCTCGAAGCGGCCCTGCGCCTCGGTGTGCATGCCAAGGGACCGGCCGGCCTGGCGCGTGCAGGCGGAGTCGAAGCACGCGGACTCAAAGAGCACGAGCTTCGTGTTCTCCGTGATCTCGCTCTCCTGCCCGCCCATGATGCCGGCAAGGCCGGTCGCGCCCTCGGCGTCGGCGATGACGAGCATGTTCTGCGTCAGCTCCCGGTCCTTGCCGTCCAGGGTCTGGATGGTCTCGCCGTCCTTGGCGCGGCGCACGAGGATCTTGCGGCCGCGGACCTGGTCCAGGTCAAAGGCGTGCATGGGCTGCCCCATCTCGAGCATGACGTAGTTGGTGATGTCCACGACGTTGTTGATCGGGCGCACGCCCGCCTTGTGCAGCGCCTGGCGCATCCAGAGCGGCGAGGGCGCGATATGGATGTTGCGGATGGCCGCGGCGCAGTAGCGGCGGCAGAGGTCCGGCGCCTCGACGGAGACGTCCACCAGGTCCTCGACCGTGCCCTCGCCCGCGGGCGCGACGTCGCAGGCCGGCTCCTGCACCGCGCCGCCGGTGACGACCGCGGCCTCGTGTGCAAGGCCCAGCATGGACAGGCAGTCCGGCCGGTTGGCCAGGATCTCAAAGTTCAGGACCGCGTCGTCCAGGCCCAGCACCGGGCGGATGTCCTGGCCGGGCACGAGGTCCTTTTCCCGCAGGATCAGCAGGCCGTGCTCCACGTTGGAGGGGTAGACGTCCGCGGGCACGCCCAGCTCCTCGCCGGAGCACATCATGCCGTTGGAGACCTCGCCGCGGAGCTTGCCGCGCTTGATGTGCACGCCGCCGGGCAGGTGCGAGTCGTGCAGCGCCACGGGCACAAAGTCGCCCGCGGCCATGTTGTCCGCGCCGGTGACGATCTGGATGGGCGCCTCCTGTCCAACGTCCACCTGGCAGATGTGCAGGTGGTCGGAGTTGGCGTGCGGCGCGACGGACAGGACCTTGCCCACGACCACGTTTTCGACCTCGGCGGCGAGGTTTTCGACCTCCTCGACCGCGTTGCCGTTCATGATCATGCGGCGGGCGAATTCCTCGGGCGCCATGTCGATGGATACGTAT
>ERZ827492.1057-NODE-1057-length-23542-cov-3.645463_pt1 | contig 23542 bp, 28 predicted proteins | sample MGYA00519704_ERZ827492 | MGnify/ENA primary metagenome ERZ827492 (study PRJEB31778, sample SAMEA3449325) | human gut metagenome | biome: human gut; feature: human-associated habitat; material: faeces | place: United Kingdom | collected 2010/2012 ...
GACCTGCTGGTCGAGGCATCAAGCAAGTTCGATTGGGCGGAGGTGTCGCCCACCATCTTCGGCGCAGTGTTCGAGAGTACCTTGAACCCGGAGACGCGCCACGAGGGCGGAATGCACTACACATCCGTCGAGAACATCCACAAGGTCATAGACCCGCTGTTCTTGGATGATTTGCGAGAGAAGCTGGAAAAGATTGAAGCTTTGAAATCCGACCGCGATAGGAGGATAAGGCTCAAGGCTTTCCAAAACGAACTCGCCTCCATAACCGTGTTCGACCCCGCCTGTGGCTCGGGGAACTTCCTCACCGAAAGCTACCTGTCACTTCGCAAGCTTGAGAACCGCGTCCTTGAGAACCTGCAAGGAGAGCAGACATCCTTTGAGGTTGGGGGCGATACGAGCATCATCAAGGTGAAGCTCTCGCAGTTCTACGGGATAGAGATAAACGACTTCGCGGTATCAGTGGCGAAAACCGCGCTATGGATCGCGGAGTCGCAAATGATTGAGGCGACGCAAGAAATTGTCATGCAGGTATTAGACTTCCTGCCCCTGACGAGCAACAGTAATATAGTTGAAGGAAACGCTCTAAAGATGGATTGGAACGATGTGCTGCCGAGCGAATCCTGCAATTACATCATTGGCAACCCTCCATTCTACGGTGCGTCAAATCTTACCCGAGCGCAAGCAGCCGAGATTAAAGACATTACGGGTGTAGGGACGCTCGATTATGTCGCTGGTTGGTATTACATCGCTACTGAATACGCATCTGATAAAACAGAGATAGCGTTTGTGTCTACCAACTCAATAACGCAGGGTGAACAGGTAAGCGCGCTGTGGAAGACCATCTTTGACAGAGGCTGGCGAATCATATTCGCACATCAAACCTTTCGATGGAAGAACGAGGCGGCGAACATGGCTCATGTCCATGTCGTTATTGTTGGGCTGGGCAAAGGCGAAAGGCCGAAAAAGAAACTGTATGTCTATGAGCGCATTGATGATGACCCCAACGTTCTTGAGGTTGCCAATATAAATGGCTATCTACAGCCACTTGACAACATTTTCATCGAGAACATCAGAAGCCCACTTTCCGACGTTCCGAAGTCCTTGAAAGGCTCCTCTCCGACCGATGACGGTAACCTCATAATCAAGACCCGAGCGGAGCTTGATTCGATTCTTAAAGAAAATTCCAAAGCCAAGCGATACATCAAGCCATATTACGTTGCCGACGAGTTTTTGAATGGCCTTGATAGATGGTGCCTATGGATGCCCGACTATGACGGTTCTCCCTTAGATGATATGCCAACCATCCAGAAAAGGCTTGATGCTTGCAAAGCGTATAGGGGAAGCAGAACGCGCCCCCAGACATATAAGGCGAAAGACACTCCCTGGTTGTTCGTCGAGAATCGACAACCCGACACAGATTATCTGATTATCCCACGGCATTCTTCCGAGAGGAGAAAGTGGATTCCTTTTGGGTTCGTCGATAAAGGCATTGTCGCGTCAGACGCCACGCAGATAATCCCCGATGCATCACTGTATCTTTTCGGGGTACTTAGCTCGACCATGCACAACGCGTGGATGCGAGTTGTGGCAGGACGGCTAGAAAGCCGATATAGATATTCCGTCGGAATCGTCTACAACAATTTCATCTTCCCCGAACCAACAGAAGAGCAGCGCAGCCTCATAGAACACGCTGCGCAGGGAGTTCTAGATATTCGTGCTTCCTATCCCGAAAGTACGCTGGCAGACCTCTACGACCCCGATAGAATGCCAGAGGATTTGATGGGGGCTCATGCCAAACTGGACGCGGCGGTCGAGCGAGCTTACGGTGTAGATTTCAATGGCGACGAGGAGAAGATGGTCGCCCACCTGTTCAAGCTCTACGCCGAAGCGACGAAGGAGTGACCGATGGAAGAGGTAGCTCGCGCGATTCAAGAGGCGGAGGTCGCCGTACTAAAGGCGTTCATGCAGGTTGACACTGCCGAGGACGCCACGGCATTGTGGATGGCGCTCTCGAAGTCTGTTGACGATTCGGCGCGTATCAGAATCACGGAACTGGGCGGCGACGTTGACGCTGCTCGGGCAGCGCTGGACACCTTCTCGCTGCAAAACCCCATCTAGCGACAACCTCTTCGCGAACTGACGGAAAGGTATATCGCGCACAGACAGCCTCCTTGTGTCCGAAGCAGCCTCCCCTCTTCAGATAATCCTCACGCTGCACATCGTCTCGCCCCCGATCTACCGCATCAAGGCGCTAAAAACTTTTCGCCCCCGTGCTGGCAAGCCAGCGCCAAAAACTTTTTCGCTTCAATCCTTGACACGGCAGGGCGGAGGCGAGGTCTGCGCATCGCAAGGAACATCACGAAAAGGGAAGATGTTCGACCCGATGCAAGGAGGCTTCTCATGGCTGTGTACAAGACGCTTTCCCTCTACGAGTTCGAGCGGGAGTTTCGCGACTACGGGCGGGACTACTACTCGCCAGAAGCCTACAGCTACCTGTACGAGCTTCTAGACGACGGCAGCTCCGAGCTTGATGTGATTGCCGTTTGCTGCGACTGGACGGAATCGGACGCGGGCGAGCTTTGGGATGACTACGGCTACCTGGTAGGCGGCGGCGAGTTCACGAATCAGCAGTTCAAGTCGCTTCTTGAGGCGCTCGAAGCCTATACGATGGTCGTTCAGCTCCCCGACAGCTTCCTCGTCGCCAGCTTCTAGGGGGCATCCCCAAGCCAGCCCCGCATCATTGGGGCTGGCTCTTCTCGAGCTGCTCCTACACCCTGCTTCCCGCCTCCTGCGCGAGGTTTGCCGCGCACCTGTCGAGGACGTATGCCACGAGCCAGGTCAGCTCCTCTGGGTATTCCTCTCGACCTGTAAGGGCTGCGGCGGCACCGCGCATCGCGACAATGGCATCATCAATCGCATCGACAAGCCCCACGTCCATTTCTTCGTCCATGCAATCACCTCTTCTCGCCTCAAGCCTAGCCGCGCCTCTTCCCCGTGTCTGCCGACTATATTCAGCAATCGCGCTCATTTCCGCATGGTTTCCATGCGGAGGGCTTGCGGGCAAGCCCCATGTCCCGTGCTGCGCACGGGAGCTTCCGCGCCCCTTCGGCCACGGAAGCCCGCTACGCGCGAAGCCCCAATCCTTGCGGATTGGAGTTTCGTGCTCCGCTCTCGCTGCGGCTCGCTCGATGGCTCCCAAGGGTCGCCATCGCTCGCCTCCGCTCACGCCGCCGCGCCCCCGTGAGACGGCTCCTTCGACGGCTCCCAGGGGTCGCCGTCAGTCGCGGCCACCGTGCGGCGCTCACATGACTGCCCGCCGCTGGTATAATGCAGTCGGCAGTCATGCCAGGAACGAGTTTGTAACGACATTCGTCGTTACAAACTCAACCTGGGTCGCCCTCGGCTAGGATTTAGCTGTCCGCTAAATCGCCTCGCCGGGCGACGGGCGCACCCGTTCCGAAACAGCCCTCCGGTCTGTTTCGCTAGGGTGCTTGCCTCCCGACATTAGCTGGCTGCTAATGTCGGGAGGATGCGGCGGGCTAGGAGGCTCCCATGTCGAAAGACAAGTATTTCAACATACGCCTAAGCTCCGCCGAGCGTCAGAAATTGCAGCGCTCGGCCAAGCGAGCCGGGCTGTCAATGTCTGACTATGTGCGCTCCATCATCAACGCCGACGATGGCAGCGGCACGGTTCAGCTCGTGCAGATGAACGTCGATGAAAAGCGCATCGCGGATCTTCTGCACGAGCTGAAGAAGTCGGGGACTAACCTCAACCAAATCGCCTACAAGCTCAACGCCAGGGGCGACATCGACCTAGGCGAGTTCGGCGAGGCCGTGCGCCGCCACAGGCAAGCTGCCAGCGACGTTTCCGACTTCATGGAAGAGCTGCGCCCGCGCCGCGCCCCGGATGCCCAAGCCGCAGCGCAACTGACAGACGAAGGGCGCGTAGACGCAAGCCCGCAAGCGCCCAAGAAGCTCAACATCAAGATAAGGAGGGCGGAGAAGTGATAGTCAAGTGCCAGACGTTCAAGACCACGACCTTCTACAAGTCCGCCACCCAAAGGAGCGGCTACCTTGAGCGCGAGGGGCGAGCCATCGGAGGGACGACCACGCAGAACATCGCGGACAACGACCGATGGTACGCGGAGATGGACAAGACCACGGAGCGCTACCACCTGCGCGGCTGCGTCATCGGGCGCGAGTTCATCTTGTCACCGTGCCTCGATGACGCGGCTACCCCGGAGCAGATGCGGGAGTTCGCGCACCAGTGGCTGGCCGAGTGCTTCCCCGACAACGAGGCGGCGGTCATCATCCACGAGGACAACAAGGAGCGCATGGGCAGGGGCGAGGAGCCTATAGCCCACGCGCACGTCTACGTGAACGCGCCAGACCTTGAGACGGGCAAGAAGACCGTCCTCGACAACACCCGCGTCCGATTCATCCACGACTGCGCACAGGACATGAGCCGCGAGAGGGGGTGGAGCGAGCAGGAGAAGTACTACGACCTCGACAAGGGCGAGGTTCGCACCATCAAGAGCAAGCGGGCGGAGCATGAGCGCCGCCCGAAGTGGCAGCGCTTGCAGGAGAGGGCTAATCCCGAATACGACGCGTCCAAGGCCAAGCGGGCGGGGATAACCAGAGACGAGTTCGAGCAGGTGCGCCAGGGGCGCTCCTTCGAGAAGACCTACATCCGTCGCTCCCTCAAGGAGGCAAGAGAGCAGATGATAGCCGACCCCACCTTGAAGCTCGCAGAGGCGATGAAGCAGCGGGGCATCAGCATCGAGGTGGCCAAGGACGGGGACTTGAAGTTCAGGCGCGAGGGAAGCAAGCTCTCCTTCAAAGGCTCGACTATCGGCGAGCAGTACGGGCGAAGCGCTCTTGAGGCGGCAATCCGCGAGGGTCGAAGCGCGACAGCAAGGCAGCTTTCCGGCGGACGCGGTCTAGCAGACTAAGAATAATAAATCGTGGAGAATAGGACGCAAATTACTGCAATGTCTTGATAATGTTCTAAAACATTGTTAGGATGTGCAAGCAACAACGAAAGGATTTTGCAATGAACATCTTCGAGAAGATATTGAGCAAAGTGGATGACCGAATGCTGGCGGGTGAGCGCAAGTCGTCCGCGTGGTCTATCTACATGTCATCCCCAGAGAACGCGGACATCCTGAAACTCGCCACCAAAGATGAAGCGGAAATCAGCGGTGTCGGCGCTTCCAGCTCCAATGTTATTGAAGGGGTTCTAATCGAGCGCTACATCCCTGAAAACGCGAGGGCGCGGCGCTGTATCATCGAGATGTACCTGGTCGATTCGGAGCGCGAGGGAAAGAAGAAACCTGAACATCCGTTGCCCTGCAACGGGATAGTTGGGGCGCTCATACTGCTCTGTCAAGACCTCGCGGCTGGCGTGAGGTGGCAAGCGGCATATCCTGCGACCAAGCCGCTGTTCGCCTACATGGACAAGTACTTTCTCGACAAGAACCCAAGGCAGGAATGTGGTAGCGAGCAGCGCATCGAGCGCTTGGCCGCGCTCTTCGATTCAGTCCTCAAGCTGATAGAGGAGGCACCGGAAGACAAGCTAGCCGTATGCGCTGGGCATTTCACCGCAGCAGATGGACAGGCGCTGAAATGCGAGCTTGCCCTGGACGGCTACCCCATCTTCAACATCGCTTCCTTCCTGAACCAGTTCCAGCCCGTCATCGGCAACAGCACCCACACTTTCAGGTTCCTTGTCGCCCTCCTTGAATCGGCACACCCCGTGAGCAACACGGCGAGTGATCGGTTCAAGTTCGGTGCTTTCTGCGACGAGTTCTGCACGGAATGGAGCCGCTATGACGAACTGCGCGATAGCCGCTACGTCGAGGCCGACATAGCAACCTACGAGCTAGCCGACGGTGACATAGTGGAGCTTCCCGAAGACTACATACTGCTCAATCCGAAGGATGCGAAGGATTCCTCTTATGTATGCGTCATGGAGGTTCGGGACGGCGGCAGATATGGCCGCGTCATCCATGAGCCGTCGGGGCTGCGCTCCGGCGCTCCCCATTTCGCTTGCTTCCTCGATAAGCCCGTAAGCGAGCTTGACAGCGAGGATACGGCGCGACTGCGGCGCGAAGCGCTCAACTTCTGGCCTGACCTCAAGGAGGTTCTGGACGACGAGGCGAAGCGCGACGACGGTATGAGCCTGGTCGGTTTCTTCCCTGTTGCAGAGGAGAGCGCGGCCAAGTGGTCGTCCACCCGTTGCGTGATACGTCGCCGAGACGACAATCGCTAGGAGCTGATAATGAGGGCAATCAACCTGAAAGCGGTATTTGCGGCGCTGGCTATTTCAGCCGTGGCGGCTATTGCCCTCTGCCCGTTCGCCGTTATGCTGCACGGCCTTTTCGACGGCGACGTTTCCAGCTTCGATAACGTGCTTGATCCCTACAGGGACTTCGGGCTATTCGCGGACATGCTGGCCTCTTGCATCGGCGACGAGGAGCTAAGGGTGTATCTCCTCGCTATGGCTGCGCTTCTCGCGCTCATGCTACTCGGCTCGACCAAGGATGCGATTTTTAACGCCCGTGACCGCGAGGTGAAAGACGGCATCCTCGGTGACCAGAAAGTGCTCACGAAGAAGCGCGACATACTAAGGAAGAACTACACGTGGAGCGGCGAGCGCAATCCGCCCGTTGACGGAATCGCCATCGGTTCTGTTCTCGGGCGCACGGTCATAGCCCCTGCCAACCACGCCGCCATCATCGCCCCGTCTGGGTCTGGCAAGACGCGCGGGAGCGTCTACCAGACAATCGACGCGCTTACATACGAGGGGAAGAACTCCCTTATCGTCACAGACCCCTCCTGCGAAATTTACATGATGATGGCCGCGGGGCTTGAGGAGCGCGGCTATCCCGTCCACCTCCTCGACTTTCACGCGAGCCGCCGAGGCTCGCGCTACAACCCCCTTGCGGTCATAATAGAGCGCCACCGCCAAGGCGATACGTCGAGCGCGGAGGCCAGGGCGCGTGAGATTGGCGACATACTCTGTCCCGAGACGGGAAGCGAGAGCGACTTCTTCACCCGTGCCGCTGGCGGAGCCATCGCGGCGGTGTGCTACCTTGTCGCCACCCTTGACGAGGTTCCCGATTCGAAGCGCAACCTCTGGTCTGTCATCCAGACCATGCTCAAGGGCACCCAGGACGGCACGGCCAAGCTCAAGGGCTTCATAACGAGCGGCGGCAGCGAAAGCCCCGCCTACGTCATGGCCTCGACCTTCCTCACCGCCGAAGACAAGGTGGAGAACAGCATCCTCTCCTCGTTGCAGGATGCCTTGCAGCCATTCTCAAGCGCCGACATGAAGTTCCTCACAAGCGCATCAGAGCTTAGCGTGACGGAGGTCATCGAGAAGCCTTGTGTGGTCTTCATGCACACGCTGCCCAAGGGAAACCAGGCCAACAAGATAGCGAGCCTGTTCCTTGCCCAGCACCTATCGGAGACGCTTAGGCGCGAGGACAGGGCGACCCTCAACCCCGTGTTCGTCGTCGGTGACGAGTTCCACGCCATCCCGCGCTTCGACCTCGTTACCGCAGTGGAGCAGGGGCGCAAGTACGGGCTTCACTACTACATGTACGTGCAATCACTCGCTGGCTTCGACGGCTACTCCACGCGCACCGAAAACGGCAAGGATGCCGTCCTCGCCAATGCCGACGTTAAGGTTCTCTACAAGGCCGGAACCCCATCCGATGCTGCCTACTTCGAGGTTCTGGGCGGCAAACGAACCGTGCAGACCCGCAACACCGGCACATCATCCTCGGCCAATAGCAGCACCTCTAGCGAGGGTTTTTCCGAACGGGAGGTCCTGAACTGGCCGCAGGGCGAAGTGCTGGCGCGTGACCCCGTGAGGGACGGCGTTCTGGTGTTCACCAACATATCGGGCGAGGCCAAGCGCAACGGCAAGTTCGAGATACCTGTGCCGGACGTGACCCGTACCCCCACGGCGCATAACTTCGCGACATTCGGCGACCGCTCCCACGAGCGCGAGGTAATGAGCCGCATCGAGGCGGAGCTTGAGGACAAGGCCGCAAGGAGGCTCGTTGTCTTCGCGGCGTGGACACCCGCCTTTGACGATGCTATGGATGACGACGACGGAGCTTGCCCAAGTGAGGCGAGCGACGATGACATATTCGGATTGTAGGGAGGTGTTGCAGGACAAGACGCACTGAACAAGACGGCGCTTGCCTCGGCGGCCACCGATGCAAGCGCCTTACCCCGCATCTAGGCGAAAGCCTGTCAGCAGTGAGCAAATCCAAGGATACACGGGCGCAGCCGTCCGTTCAAACAGATTGCTTTCTCCTAGATGCAAACGTCATCAAGCCTCGATAAGAGGAAGGAGAAAGCACATGACCACCATCGCAGAACCCAATCTCACCGCGCTAAGGGATTCCGACCCTGACGGCCTCTTCATCGAGGCTCTAGCGCCCTACGACTACATGATGACCGTTCAAGACGTAGCCCAATTCCTGGGGCAGACGAACCAGGCCGTCACGCAGTATCTGCGCGAGGGCAGCTTGCGCGGCATCAAGTGCGGCAAGTACTGGCGCATCCCCAAGAAGCTGTTCGTCGAATACCTCTACGAAAACGCCAACAAATAAGAGTCAAGCAGACGAAAGGAAGGTGATTGAAAGATGCTGGACACTACGGTCAAGTGCGACAAGCCCTACGACCTCGACGCGCAGGACAAGCGCAGGGGCAAGCCACGCCGCCGCCGCAGGGATTCGCACACGACCTGCTACGAGCTGACCATACGGCTCACCGAGGAGCAGAAAGCCCTCATGGGCAAGTCGAAGTACGTCCGCAACGTCTACGCGAAGAACAAGCGCGAAGACCTGGCGCAGCAGCAGCGCGACTTCGAGGCCGAAATCTCGGCGCTCATACGCGAGGCCGCTATATCCGACGGCCTCAAGGTGAAGGGCATGGGTAGCGAGGTCTCGGAGGTCGTCCGGGCTTACCTCAAGACGAGGGAAAACGCCGTCGTCTCGCGCTACTGCCAAGACAGCCTGAACCTTGCGGAGCGCTACATCGACCCCACCATAGGGGCAATCCCTTACGGTGACCTCACGCGGGACGACGTGGAAGACGCGCTCAACTCAATACCCGAGCTTTCCCGAAAGCTCAACGAGGCTAAGCGCAAGAAGGAGCAGGAGGGGCGCGAGCTAAAGAGGAAGCGTCAGCAGGAGGGCGCGGACAAGTCGGGTACGCACTACCCGGATTTCATGCCCGTTCGGGTTGCCGGATGCCCGACGCAACACAAGGTTCTGAACCTCTTGAAGCTGGCGGGTCAGTACGCGGTCGAGAAGGGCTTTGCCCTGCGCAACGTGGCCGATGATAAGAGGCTGCGCCAGCAGTTCCCGAAGAACAAGCCGACCGTGGACAACTGGCTCGAAGACGAGAGCCGCTACATCTTCTCGAAGATTAGGGAGCTTCCCTTGTCGGCTAAAAAGGTGCAGTTCCAGCTCGTCTTCATGTGCGGGCTTCGCCCTTGCGAGATGCGGACGCTCATCTTCGATAATGTGAACCTCCGCGATCCTCGCAAGGGCAGCATCCACATCGTCAAGCACCTAAAGACGAAGAATGCAGCCAGGGAGATAAAGCTAGACCCTGCCACAACCGAGCTGCTTATCGAGTGGCGCGAGAGCAGGAAAGCATACGCCGAGGAGATAGGCGTTCTGTTCACCAACTCATGGCTTGTCTGCTGTGACGACGGGCAGAAGGTCGTCTACAACACGTTCAAGCAACGTTGGATGTACTTCTTGAAGAGCATCGGCATGGAGCATCGCCGCCCCTACTCGATGCGCCACACGTTCGCGACGATGAACGCGAGGAACAACGTGGACGTTAAGACCCTCTCCAATCTCATGGGTCATGCAACGCCCGATTTCACCCTGTCGGTTTACGCGGGTTATCTCGAATCCGCCGCCGAGCCTGTAACGGCTAACTACCTGGCTTTCTTGGAGGCCGAGGAGGACGGTTCGCTGTAGGCGTTCCAGTGTTTGATAGCTCACTTAAAACCGCTATCGCTGCTGCACTTTGATAGAGAGGCTTTAGAGCCAGGGAGGAAAAGAGACGGGATTTCCCGTTATTCTTCCCGTTAGAAACTGGTTGAAAGATTGCCGAATCTATAAAACACCAGTTCAGCAATCATTTTCTGCACAACTGAATAGCTATATGTCATGTGCCATGAATACGGGACATGACGGATCGCTCACGACCCTGCATGCCAACTCGCCTGCCGAGGTCATCCCGCGTCTCGTGATGATGGTCCGCTATGGTATGGACCTCCCCATCGAAATCATCGAGGAGCAGGTCGCATCGGCACTCGACCTCATCGTGCAACAGGACCGTCTCTCGGGCGGTAAACGCCGCATCACGCAAATTGCCATGCGCGGCAAAGACACCGGTTCCGCGCGCAAAAGCCAGCGCTTCACGCCAATCGTGCACTGGGACCGACGCATGCAGCGCTACGACTGGAGCGGTTTGCCTGCATGGATCGAGGAGCTTCCCTTCATGAACGTTGCGAGCGAAGAGGAGGTGGCACAATGGGTGCAATCAGTGCAATGCTGCTAATCGCAAGCATGATCGCGGCCTTCCTCTGCGTCCGGAAAGCCGTGCCTTTGCTCGCGCATCTGCGGCGTGCCCTGCCACTCGCGCACGTTGACAGGCGGCTTGTGCTCGAGGATGCCAAAAGCCGCATTGCCTCGACCAGACTGCTGGCTCCCATCCTGGGAAAGGCCCGTGAAAAGAAGCGTGCCGAAGGGCTGCAGAAGGGCATGCCCGAGCTTTTGCGCTTGCTCTGCATCGCGCTCGACTCAGGATCATCGCTCGTCATGGCGCTGCGCTACGCGGCGGACAACTGCGATGAGCCCCTCGCCGGCGAACTCAAGCGCACGGTTTGGGATCTCGAATCTGGCCAGGGTTTCGACGAGGCACTCGAGAAGTTGCGCGCCCGAACAGGCGGCTCGGAGTTCGCGTACCTGGCCGTCGCCATGGAGATTCAGCACCAATCCGGCGGCAGCCTCACGACCATACTCAAAAACGTCTCGACACTGCTCCAGCAAGCCGCAGAACTCAAGGAAGATCTGCGCACCAAGACAGCGCAAGGACGCCTCTCGAGTCGCATCGTCGCTCTTATGCCCTTTGCGCTGCTCGGCATTCTCTCGGTCTTCTCGCCTGGATATCTGACGGGCTTTCTCGCATCCCCGCTCGGTATATGCCTTTTCGCGCTTGCGATGTTACTCGAAGCGACGGGCATACTCCTCGTGCGACGTGCGCTTGCCATCGACTTCACGGTCGACCTCGAGGAGATGGTATAGATGCTTGCCATCCTGCTTCGCCTCTCTGCATGCCTGCTCGCCTGCGCGTGTGCATGCCTCTGCGTGCGGCTTGCCTGGACGCGCATCAAGCTTGTAGCACAACCACAGCGGGCCGTGAGCATCGAAGACATTCTGCGTGATCCCACCTTGAGCTTTCTGGTGTTTTGCGGCGCGGGCATCGTCATCTCCTACGCCACGTCTCTTTGGCTACTCGTGCCCTGCACCGTTCTCGCCTATGCGCTCTCGCGTCGCGCCCCCACCATGCTCGACGCACGACGGGCACGCGAGCTACGCAGCGCCTGCGACGAGCAAGTCGACGTGATGGCAGACATTGTCGCCATGGGCGTGCGTGCCGGTCTGTCCTTCGATGCGGCGCTCGACTTGTACTGCACCAAATTCGATAACGCACTCGCTCGCCACTTACGCGAGACACAACTCGAATGGAAGAGCGGATTGGCTTCGCGCAAAGAGGCCCTGGCCGCGCTCTCGTCCCGCATCGGATCAAAAGCACTCAAGCGTTTCTCCGAAACGTCCTTGCAGGCCATCCACCACGGATCCCCGCTCGCCGACATGCTGGGACGCTTCTCCGCCGATGTTCGACAGCGCAGACGTGCCGCCATTGAGCGTCAGATTGCAAAGGCGCCGGTCAAGCTTCTCATCCCAACGGGAATATGCATTCTGCCCGCCATGCTCATTTTGGTCATGGGGCCGGTGCTTCTCCAATTTGTCCAGACAGGTTTCTAGAAGAGAACAAGGAGAACGTCATGCAAAAGATCAAAAACCGCGCGTTGAGTGCCTATATCAGGGCAACGGCAAGAATCAGGGCATTGCCCGAGAAAGGCCAGGGCACAACCGAGTACGCGATCCTAGTCGGTGTGCTTGCCGTCATCGCCATGATTGCAATCGCAGCGTTTCGTGACCGCATCGGCGAGCTCTGGGATGCAATCTCGAGCGGAATCAACGGTCTGTAATGCGCAAACGACTGCATGAGAGCGGACAGGCGTCAGTCGAATACCTCATCGTCGGACTTACGTTCATTGCGCTCATGGGTGCGCTCGCGGCCCTCTGGCGCTTCATCGCGACGGGTGGCTTGAGCTCTCTCATTCAGGCAAACGCTTCGCATGCGCTTGGATGCGTAGAAGGGATTTTTGATGCGCTCTTGTTCTGAATCGGGGCAGTCAACCGTCGAGGCGGCCGTGTTGCTGCCCGTCCTCTTCGTCGTGTTCGGCCTGCTGCTGCAACCAGCTATCCTGCTCTACAACCGTTGCATCATGAATGCTGCGGCTGCAGAGGGCTGCCGCCTCGTCGCAACGGGTTCGGGCGATGACGCAAGCACGCGCGCCTATATCGAGCATCGACTTGAGGCGATACCAAAAGTCCCGATCTTCCACGCCGATGAGAGCTGGAATATCACCTGGTCATGCTCAGGTGATGGAACGGCGCAGACCAGCATCGAGAGCCGTGTGCAGCCGCTTCCGCTCTTTGGAATCCTCGCTGGACTCACAAACGCTGTCGATGAGAACGGTGCCGTTATTCAACACGTGGAGCTTTCCTGCTCGCCTACCCCCGGTTGGGTTGGCGAGCAGGGGTACGACCCTTCAGATTGGATCGGAAAATGGGAATGAGCAAGCATCAATCCTTCACGCGCAGAGAGGGTGGATTTACCACGCCCGCCGCTGCCATCGCGCTCCTCGTTGTCTGCGCCTTGGTATTCACCTGCGCGAGAGGCATAAGTGTCGGTGCGCAGTCAGGGCAAATACAATATGTCGCCGATGCGGGAGCACTCGCGGCAGACAACGTTGTTGCCGAGTTCGTGACCGCTGCCCAAGTTGTCGATGCCGCCGCCCTTTCGCTTTCGCTGCTTGGTCTCACGGTCTATGCCGCCTCGGCTGTCGCCGCATTCATCCCCGGCGGCCAGGGCGCTGCGACTGAAATTGCAAGCATGGGCTCGAAGGTGCTTCAAGCACGAGACAAGTTTGCCGAGTCGGCAGCCAGAGGACTGGACGCGGCACAAAAGGCACTCCCTGCCGTCTGCGCCGTACGCGCTGCCCAAGTCGTGCAGGCCAACGCAGACGCAAGTGGCATCCCCTATGCAGGCATCGCCATCACATCTCCCGCACAAGGGATTGACATCTCGATCCCGGATAACGAGAAGGTCAAAGAGGCTGCGGCCGAAATCGAATCGAAAGAACCCGCGATTCAAGAGGCAAGCTCGCGGCAGAAGGAGGCCCAAGAGCGCGAGGATGCCGCCAAGGAGCGCGCGTGGCGAGCCGATTGCGGCAATGACGGTATGAGCATGTACGAGCGCGCTGGCAAGCTCTCGGATATTTCGGAGGCGCGCAACCCTTACATCTCATCACCTGGCCGTTGGGCCTTTTCGGTAGGGCTTGAGCGGGCAAAGGCATACTACGTCGCGCGCTATGCTGCCGAACCGGGACAGGCCGCATCGGGCTCACCCGAAGTGATTGCCGAATCAGTCGCCCGCAAGCAGTTTTACGCCTATGCCCAGCACGAAGTGGGGCGAGGATACGTCGAGCTCGGGGGAGGCGGAGCTGAGATACCGCACCTCGTGCAGCTTGCCAGAAACACGGAGCAGATCAAGGGAACCGTTCTCTACACGAGCGCGATCTATCCCGTCTCCGTCAATGGCGACAAGCGTTATTTGCACGGATACGCCAGATGCCCGACCTGCGCCGAGGGAACTCGCTCGGGACAGGCCTCGGTGAGTGCAATCGATGCCGGTACTGTCGAACGCTGCCCGACGTGCAAGTTTTCCGCAACCACCTTGGGACGCGTCCCAAGCGCCTCGACTTCCATAAGCAACGGGTTTGAATATCACTACCGGGAGTTTGTGGAAGCTTCACGCGACTACGCCCAGGCACTTTCCGATGGCGCAGAGGCAAAGCAAGCGCTTGATGATGCGAAGGAGTCAATTGGCGAGCGGCTTTCGGAGGCGCTCGATTCCCTTGCAGTCAAACGATACGACCCCCAGCCGCCCGGACGATACGGCTGCATCTGCGTAGTGCTTGCGCCATCCGTGCAAGCAAGCGCGATCCCCTTCGTCAGTGACGAGTCGGAATTGCCCGCACGCATCGCAATCTCTGGCGCGACACTTGCCCCCGATGCGGCAAGCGACCAAGGCAGTGTCATCTCTGGCGTCGCCGAGGGTCTCATCCCCCAGGAAAGTCTCGCCTCCGGGCCGGCCAAGCTAGTCTTTGGGGCGTGGTCAAGCATGCTGCTGGCGTATTCGAACACGACGGAGGGGATCAAGGGCGGCTTTCGCAAGGTCCTCGGGGTCATACCCCTCATTGGCACCACGCTCTCGGATAGTGCGGTCTCGGCCTTTGAGAATGCGCTCAGCTCGGCAAGCCTCGAGCCAGCGAATCTCGATACGTACAAACCGGTGCTTGTTAATACGGCCCGCATACTCGAGCGGGACTCGAATGGTGCCGCACAGGTTCTCGCACGCATGAAGGACATGGCGCAAATATACGGAGCGGTTAGCGCGGGCGACATGAACGCCCTCGTCAATGACATCAAGGCTGTCCCCGAAGTCGCAGAACTTCTTGACGAGTATGGCCTCGAACTTGCGGAGATTCCGCTTGCCGACATAGGCCTCGGAACCAGCGATGGCAAGCTATATCTGCCCGTTCCCAACGATATCGATGCGCGAGTCAGGGAGGCAGTTGGCAACTTCCTTGGAACGCTGGGAGGTTGACGACATGCTCCAGATACGCGAAGACAGAAGTCGCGAACATGGGCAGATGGCGGTCGAACTTGCCGTTGTCATGCCCGTCATACTCATCGTGCTGGTCATCGCCATCGATATGCTCGTCTTCGCAGATGAGTGCGCACGTTTCGATCACATCGCTCCCCAACGCGTTCTTGCCCAAGCAGCGAGTGCTCCCATGGATGGATACGAGCTCGATACGCGTACCGCGGCCATACACGCTGCACTCGAAAGCGATTTTGCCAAAGAGGGCTCCTCGGTAGAGGTGAGCTACGAGGATGCCGGAGCGGCGTTGGCAAGCATGTCGGTCTATCGTTGCACGTTTCGATTCGCGCCGTGGCCGCTCTCCATCGCGGGCGCGCCTGCGCTGCTCGAACATGAGTGCAGCATTGCCGTCGATCCTTACACGCCCGGGGAGCTCCTATGACAAGCCTGGACAACATGCGCATCGTCATCGCCACCAGTATCTTCGCGCGTGCCCGCGGGTTGCTCGGCACGAGCGCGAGCTGGGGCGACGGCAATCGCATGCTCATACTTGTGCCCTGCAAGAGCGTGCACACCATTGGCATGCGCTACGCCCTCGACATCGCCTTCGTTGACCGAAACGGTATCGTGCGGCGCTCCGAGCGCAATGTAAAGCCGGGGCGAGTGCTCTCGTGCCGTGGAGCAGCGCTCGTGCTAGAGCGACCACATGGCCTGAGAATGTCGTGGCCAGAAAACGGAGATGGCATCCCCTATGTAATTGCATAGTCTCGAACAAAAGTAGTATCAATATTGGTATAATATGAGCCGAATTTACAAGTACCTTGAACATATGCGTCGTAATCCGAACAACGTCAGGTTCTCAACCTTGTGTCTGATCTGCGACCATTATTTTGGAAGACCGCGACAAAACGGAACCTCGCATCGCGTATACGAAAAGCCGTGGGCAGGTGATCCTCGTATCAATATTCAGAACTGCCGCGGAAAGGTAAAACCATATCAGGTCAAACAGGTCTTGGATGCAATCGAGAAGCTGGGTGAATGGAAAAATGGAAATCGCTGATCGATACACATATCGCGTGTTCTGGTCGGATGAGGACAACGAATACGTGGCCACCGTCGCCGAGATGCCGTCGATGTCATGGCTTGAACCTACGCAAACGGGTGCACTTGAGGGCTTGCGCAAAGTGGTGGGTGATGTCATTGCCGACATGGAGGCAAACAACGAGCCCATCCCCGCGCCCTTTCGGGATCGTCATTACTCGGGCAAATTTCTCGTACGTATCCCGCCGGAACTCCACTGCCAGCTCGCCATAGAAGCAGCTGAGGAGCACGTATCACTCAATCGACTCGTCGCCTCCAGGCTGGCATCAACGAGATAGCAGCACTAGAACAGCATCGTGAACGCGGGGAAGCAGAACGAAATAATCAGCAACACCGAGAGAATGGTAATGCCGATGGTCTTGAGCAGGCGCGTACGCCGGTCGCGTTGCTCGCGACGGTACTGAGCTGCCAACTCCTGCTCGAGCTTTTGCTGCTTGTTCTTCTGATACGACTTGTTCTTGTTCGACATGACGACCCTATCTGTTGTAGCGGTCCTGCTTGTCCTGCGGCGCGTGCTCGATGAGAGACCTGCGCAGCGCATCGTCGCTGACTTCCTCGCGGATGCGTACGCGCAAGGCGCGCGCTCGATCGATAATCGCATCGCGGTCGCAACCCGACACATGGACGAAGTTGTCGTAGAGAACGCGACCGGCGACCATGGTCATCTTGACGTTGTCCTGGTTGGCCGTGTAGATGACGGCGCTCTCCGGGTCGGTCGTGGGGTTCTGATGCGAGTTGTGCAAGTCGATGGCGATGATGTCGGCCTGCTTGCCTGCCTCAAGCGACCCAACCTTGTCATCGATGCCCAGGGCTTCCGCCGAGCCGATGGTCGCCATGCGCAGGGCGTTCTTGGCAGATGCCTGCACAAAGCGCTCGGAACTCGTCGCGCGCGTGATCATGAGGCCGATACGCATCTCGTCAATCATGTCGGTCGTATCGACGGCAGCCGGAGAATCCGTACCCAAGCCTATGCGAAACGCCGCCGATGGTAAGACCGGCAGCCCAGAACTTCTCAAGCGGCATCGACCCCATGCCAAGCTTGGCGTTGATGCGCGGACAATAGCCGATGCGCACCTGCTTGTCGCGAAGGATGCCGATATCACGGTCATCGACATGGACGCAGTGAATCGCAAGAATGCCGGGCACGTCGAGGATGCCCCAGTTGCTCACGTAGCTCACCGGCGAGGTGCCCGCCGGTAGCCAGGGCGGATATGCAGCGGCGAGCTTACCCTGCTCATGCTCACTCACATGAACGCCAAACGGCGAGGAGCCGTAACGGATGAAGTCCGCCTCCTCCTGGCTTCCCGCAAGATGCATGGCAACGGGGATGTTCTTTTCAATCGCGACATCGGCGATAGCCTGGAAGACGCTCGGGTGGCAACCGTACACGGGGCCGGGGGCAAGACCGAAGTCGAGAAGATCACTTCCGCATTCGTCCTTCCAGCGTTCGATCTTCTCGAGACCCTCGTGCACGACGCTCTCGGCGTGCTCTTTCTGCGTGGTCAGCACCTCGTAGTACACACGGGCGCGCAGGCCCATCTCCTGGGCGGGGATGCGCGTGACACCCGATGCGGAGATGTCCGCTATCGTCGTGATACCGCTGGCGACAGCTTCGAGCGCGCCAACGCGCGCCGAATCAATCCAGTCCTCCTCGGTTAAGAAGGGCTCGGTATGCAGCACGTGACGCTTCCAGTCGGCATAGGGCAGGTCGCCGAACATGCCGCGCAGCGCCGTGTAGCCAAGGTGCGTGTGCAAGTCGACGAAACCGGGCATGAGGGCGGAAAGCCCGAAATCACGAACCTCCTCCATGGGGTACTTGTCCTTGAGCTGGGACGCAGGCCCCAGGTCAAGAATCTTGTCATCACGCACGAGGACGGCGCCGTCCTCGATGTATGGGGAGGTGATGGGAATGACATATTTCGCGGTGAGCAGCATCGCGTCTCCTGTTTACTGGTCGCTCGGACTATCTTCGGCGGACTCCTGCGGCTTCTTCTTGCCCCAAGGCATCTTGCTCTTGCGCTCCGCACGTCGCTGCTGGTCACGCTCAATAGATGCGGCGATGGCATCATCGAGTTCGCGACGCTCGGTCTTGGTGAGGTTGCGGGCCTTTGCCTCCTGCGCCTTCTGAATCTTGCGAATCTTGCGCAGGTCGATGTAGAACGCAATGACGAGGGCGACTATCGCGAAGATGAAGCCAATGGTGGAGATCCAGCTTGCGGTCTCCTGGAAGTCCTCGCCCAGCACGCCACTGCTGATAAGCATGTTGGGGAGCCAGGTGAGGATGATGACAACGAAGGCAGCACCCATGGCAATCCACCAGACGCGACGCCAGAACTTGTACTCGGGCAAATCGCGCATCATCGAGACCATGGCGCGCTCGCGACGGCGCTGTTGCTCGATCGGGTCATTCGCCTTTGCCTCGACCGGCTGGTTCTTCCTCGCCTTGGCTTCCTGTTTTGCACGCTTGGCCTTGGCCTCCTTGGATGGGGCGTATACCGACGCACCGGCCTTGGACTTGAGCTTCGCGGAGCTTGCCGATTTCTTTGACTTGCCCTTGGGGCCATCGCCCTGATTGCGTGCGTTTTGGAAATTACGCTGCGTCATTCGTCAATCGCCTTTCGAATGCCTGTAGTGTGTAAATGCCTATGATACAACGGGCGGCGCATGCGCGTGGAGCGCATGCTACAGATTCGCGGGAACGAAACGCTCGCCCGTGATGAGCTCGTAAGCCTGGATGTACTTGTTCGAGGTTGCCTCGATGATATCGGCCGGCAGTTGCGGCGGCTCGCCCGTGCGGTCCCAGTTGGCATCGAGCCAATCACGCACGAACTGCTTGTCGAAACTTGCCTGGCTCTTTCCCGGCTCATAGGCATCTTGCGGCCAGAAGCGCGAGGAGTCCGGCGTGAGCACCTCATCAGCCAAGGTGAGCGTGCCATCGATCGTGCCGAATTCGAACTTGGTATCGGCGATGATGATGCCATGCTGGGCGGCGTAATCAGCTGCCTTCTTGTAGACGGCAAGCGATGCGTCGCGCAGAGCGCTCGCATCCTTCTCGCCAAGCATCTCGACCGTGCGCTCATAGCTCACGTTCTCGTCATGATCGCCAATCTCGGCCTTGGTTGACGGCGTGTAGATGGGCTCGGGCAGCTTGCTTGCCTCGATGAGGCCCTCCGGCAGCTCGATACCGCAAACGGTACCCTGCTTGCGATACTCCTTGAGGCCGCTGCCAGCGAGGTAACCACGCACGATGCACTCGACGGGGAACATCACGGCCTTGCGCACGAGCATGAAGCGTCCGTTCAGCCACTCGGCATATGGTTTGAATTTCTCGGGCAGGTCGGCCACGTCCGCGGAAATCAGATGGTTGGGAATGATGTCCGCGAGCAAGTCGAACCAGAAGAGCGAAAGGCGCGTGAGAACCTCGCCCTTGTAGGGAATCTCGTCTTTGAGGATGTAGTCGAACGCCGAGATGCGATCGGTTGCGACGATGAGGAGCTTGTCGCCCAGGTCGTACAGATCACGGACCTTGCCCTGCGAGTCGGGACGCATTGCCATTTCACTCATGAGTATCATCTTCCTTGTTTCTCGTATGTACTTCTTGTTGCCGTACTTCTTGCTGTCTTGTGGCGGGCAACGGCACGCGCAGCCCAAAGAGCTTGAGTTCTTGCGTCGCACTCAAGCCGGCACCTGCCTCGCGCGCCTTACGGCGTGCCTTGACCTGGCGTTCCTCAATCTTGCGAAGCTTCTCCTGCTCCTTGCGCGCGGCACGCTCCTGGCGCCTGCGCGAAGTGTTCCTGCGCGCCGAAGGCATGGGCTTGGCGTGGTCTTCGGGCGCCAGCGGAATGCGCATCACGAAGGTGCTGCCCTCGCCGAGCGTGGAGGAAACGGAGACGTCGCCGAAGTGTTGGTCGACGACTTCCTTGACAAGCGCAAGGCCAATACCCAAGCCCCCATCGACGCTCTGACGTGCGACGTCGGCACGCCAGAAGCGCGAGAAGACCTTCTTCATATCCTCTTGGGAAATGCCAACACCCGTATCACGCACGGAGATCTTGGCGTATCCGTTCTCACGCGTGAGCTCGATGCTAACCATGCCGTTCTCAGGGGTATAGCGCACCGCATTGGAGAGCAGGTTGGCGACGGCCTGCGAGATGAGATCCTGGTCACCGATAATCATGACGTTGGGGTCGACATCGGTGAAGAACATGATGCCGGAGCTTTCGAGAAGCGCTTCATGCGTCGTCGAAAGGCCGTTCACCACGCTGCTGAGGTTGACGAGATTGCGCTTGACCTCGGCCGTGCCGTTCTCGAGACGGTTAAGGTGCAAAAGCGCCTCGACCAGACGACCCAGACGACGCGTCTCGAACGAGATGGTGTTGAGATGCTCCTCGTCTGCTTCGAAGACGCCATCCTGGATGGCTTCGACCGTGGCTTGGATGGCCATGAGTGGCGTGCGTAGCTCATGGGCTACGTCGCCGATGAGCTGACGCTCGAGGTCACGGTCACGCTCGATGGCGTCTGCCATCTCATCGAAGCGTTGGCCGAGTTGACCGAGCTGGTCATCACCACCAAGCCCCGTACGAGCGGAGAGGTTGCCTTCCTTGATTGCCGAGGCGGTGTCTGCAATGCGGCCAACGGGACGTGCGATGCCAATGGCGAAGTAGAGACCAAGAATGATGGAGAGCACGAGGGCGATGGCCCCGGAAATGAGCACGGCAGCGAAGATTTCCTCGTCACTTGGCGCGCCGGCGTAACCAACGTTCCAGACGATCGCGATAGCGGCAGCCGTGATGAGCACCGTCATGGCAGCCGTGAGCAAAAACGCTCCCATGACGTAGATTGCAAACGAGAGAGGTTTCTTCTCGCGGGTCTTGCGCTTGTTCTTCATGGACGCCTAGGCCTCTTGACCAGCCGATTCGCCGTCTCGGGGCACCTCGAAGCGATAGCCGACGCCGTGCACGGTGTAAATCCAACGCGGGTTGCGCGGGTCATCGCCGATCTTGGCGCGGAGGTTCTTCACGTGGCTGTCGATGGTGCGCTCGTAACCCTCGAAGTCGTAGCCGAGCACCTTCTCGACGAGCTCCATGCGCGAATAGACGCGGCCCGGATAGCGCGACAGCGTCGTGAGCAGCTTGAACTCGCTGGCGGTGAGGTCGATCTCCTCATCGTTGACAAGAACCTTGTGACCGTTGAGGTCGATGGTCAGGCCACCGAAGTCGAGCACCTCGCGTTGCGGCTCGGAATCGATGTGAGCGCGGCGCAGCAGAGCACGAACGCGCGCAACGAGCTCGCGCGGCGAGAAGGGCTTGATGAGGTAGTCGTCTGCGCCAAGCTCGAGACCGACGATGCGGTCCTCGACCTCGCCCTTGGCGGTGAGCATGATGATGGGGACATCAGATGTGTCGCGAATGATGCGGCAGACCTTCTCACCCGGAAGCTTGGGAAGCATGAGGTCCAGGATGACGAGGTCGAACTGATGCAGGGAGAACGCATCGACGGCCTCCTGGCCATCTGCAGCCGGCGTCACCCAGTAACCGGCACGTTCAAGATAGGCAGCAACGGCGTCGCGAATGGCTTTCTCGTCCTCGACGAGCAAGATGCGACGGGCTTCAGAACCGGTGTCCACGATGAGGCTCCTTTCGGTTTTCTTCCATCTACGCAGTGTACCATTGCGCACCGCCTGCGTCAGCGCTGGTGGCAAGAAGGGGACAGACCCTTAATCGCTGCAGGTGGTCACAAGGGGACAGACCCCTAGTTGTCATTTCGAGCGGAGGCGCGAAGCGCCGGAGTCGAGAAATCTCGAGAGATCTCTCCATTTCGCAGCCTGACGGCTGCTTCAGTCGAGATGACAAACAGGGGTCTGTCCCCTTATCGCCGTCCCCTTATCGCCACTCGCAAACAAGGGTCTGTCCCCTTGTTGCCACCGGGCCTATCGCTCGACGGGTTCCGTGGGGGCCGTGCTCGGCTGTGTCGTGGGATCGGCTGGATCCGGTGCAGGCGGAGCAGGCGTCTGGCCAGCGGGGATGGGCGTAATCGAGCGCAAGACAACCTGCGTCGCCCTTTCGGTGCCCTCGTACTTGTTGACGGTCGCGTAATTGTAGACGCGAGACACCTCGCCCGTGCACACCGAATAGTCGCCGTAATCCGTACAGCCATCAGGCGCGTTGACGACGAAGTACTTCTGCTCTTGCGTATCGATGAACACCGTGCGCGAACTCGACTTCGCGAACAGCCAGCCATTGCAGATGCCCGGCGGCGTGAGTGACTGTCGCGCCAGGCGCAACCATGTATTCCCCGCTATCGGATAATACGTACCGACGTTTGCGATACCTCCGCCGTAATCGTAGGACGCGGGAATCGTGAACGCGAAGGCGTTATTCATGTAGATGGCATTTGACGGGCGGAACGAGTGCGGCATTACCTGGGACGCAACCACCGACCCCGAGCCTGCGGCAATCGCCGTGAGCTCGTAGTACACGCCACTCGACGCCTTGGCCCTCGGCATGGCCGTGAGCACTTGCCCGCTTACGGAGAGACCTCCGTTGAATCGGCCTTCCGAAGTGATCATGTCCGACGAACGCGAGCCACCCGTGGCAACGCGCAGGTACGAGTTTTCCGTCGTGCGCGGACCACCCTCGGCAGGCTGCACGATCCAGTACGCCGCCGTGCCGATGACGGCTATCTCGGGCGTATCGAATTCGATATTGCCCTCGTCGAGCTTGACGGGCTGGCCAGTTAACCTGCCATCGGAAATCGTGGCGCAGTACACCATCCAGTCCGAGGTAAGGTAATTGCTTTCGACCCAGACGAGCAGCTCTTTGGATGCGCGCACGGCAAAGATGCTGTAGCCCATGTCATGATTGACGGCTCGATCAAGCGCCGGCGTCATGGCACCGGTACCCAGATTGACGAGCGAGCAGGTCGACAGAGGCGAAGCCGTCTCGCCCGTAAGCAGCGCTGCCGCCGTCACGTCCTCGGATGCATAGAGCATCGTCCCCTTGGGGTACTGCGCAAGGTCTTTGATCTCGAAGTATCCTGTCGTGTCCTCGATTTCGGCAAAGGCATCGAGCGTGACAACGTCGTTAGTCGATACGTCGAGCGTGCTTGGCGTGCCGCTATCCGAGTTACCCCCGCAACCCGTCAACACCGCGGGCGCACCGAGCACCGTCGCGCAGGCAAGCGCGCCGCCGCCCAGACGCAAGAACGCACGTCGTGACAGCTGCGGATTATTGTTTGCGAGCGCGTCCCCGTCGTGACTCATCTACGCCTGCCGTTGCTCGATGGCCCAGGTGAGGGCACGAGAGAGTTGATCGGGACAGGATGTCGCCTTGCCACCACATTGCGTGCCCGCGCAACGCTCGATGACCCAATCGGCGGGCAT
>ERZ827492.1065-NODE-1065-length-23446-cov-3.793083_pt1 | contig 23446 bp, 22 predicted proteins | sample MGYA00519704_ERZ827492 | MGnify/ENA primary metagenome ERZ827492 (study PRJEB31778, sample SAMEA3449325) | human gut metagenome | biome: human gut; feature: human-associated habitat; material: faeces | place: United Kingdom | collected 2010/2012 ...
GACGTAAAGGCCGTCGAGTATTTGGTCAAGGGGAAGCTCGACGAGCTGGGACTCGGCGCTCACCGCGAGTTCGTGCACTTCGGCCTCACGTCGCAGGACATCAACAACACGGCGATTCCGTCGAGCCTGCGCGATGCGTCGAACGACGTCTACTATCCGCTGCTCGAGCAACTGACGGCCAAGCTGACCGCGTTGTCGAAAGAATGGGAGGAAGTTCCGCTGCTGGCCCACACGCACGGGCAGCCGGCCTCGCCGACGAAGCTCGGCAAGGAGATCCGCGTGTTCGTCGAGCGGATCGAGAAGCAGACCGCGCTGCTGCGCGCGATTCCGTCGCCCGCCAAGTTCGGCGGAGCGACCGGCAACTTCAATGCGCATGTGTGCGCGTATCCCGATGTCGACTGGGTCGGGTTCGCGAACCATTTCGTCAACGACGTGCTGGGACTCGACCGCTCGCAGACCACGACGCAGATCGAGCATTACGACAATATCGCCGCTATTTTCGATAACTTCAAGCGCATCAATACGATCCTGATCGACTTTTGCCGCGACGTGTGGACCTACGTCTCGATGGAGTATTTCAAGCAGCGGATCAAAGCGGGCGAAGTCGGCTCGTCGGCCATGCCCCACAAGGTCAATCCGATCGATTTCGAGAATGCCGAGGGCAATCTGGGCGTCGCGAACGCCGTCTTCTCGCATCTGTCGGCCAAGCTGCCGGTGTCGCGGATGCAGCGCGATCTGACCGACTCGACGGTACTGCGCAACATCGGGGTTCCGATGGCCCATACGGTGGTCGCGTTCAAGTCGATACTCAAGGGGCTCGACAAGCTGATCGTCAACTTCGACAAGATCAACGCCGATCTGGAGAACAACTGGGCCGTCGTGGCCGAAGGCATCCAGACGATCCTGCGCCGCGAGAACTATCCGAATCCCTACGAGGCGCTGAAGGCCCTGACCCGCACGAACAAGCCGATCGGCAAGGCGGACATCCGGGATTTCATCGAGCGGCTCGAGGTGTCGGAGAGCGTCAAGCAGGAACTGCGCGCCCTGTCGCCGCATACCTATACGGGCGTCTGCAAGTATTAGCGGGGTCCGGATTTTGCAACGCAAAGCATGTTCAACCAAAACGACCAACCATGAAAAAGTACAAATGCGAAGTGTGCGGATACATCTACGATCCGCAACTGGGCGATCCCGACAACGGCATCGAGCCCGGAACGGCATTCGAAGACCTGCCCGAGGACTGGGTCTGCCCCGAGTGCGCCGAGGGCAAGGACCAGTTTATCCAGGCCTAACGAGCGGAAGGAGGAATTACCATGTATTGTGTTCGCAAGGTAACTGACGATCTCTACTGGGTTGGGGCCAACGACCACCGGCTCCACCTGTTTGAAAACATCCACCCCATCCCCAAGGGGGTGAGCTACAACGCCTACCTGCTGCTGGATGAGCACTCCGTCCTCTTTGACACGGTGGACTGGTCCGCCTGCCGCCAGCTGCTGGAGAACGTGGAGCACCTGCTGGACGGCAGGGAGCTGGACTACCTGGTCATCAACCACATGGAGCCCGACCACGGCGCCTGTGTGGAGGAGGTCCTGCTGCGCTATCCCAAGGTGAAGGTGATCTCCACCGAGAAGGCCTTCATGTTCATGCGCCAGTTCGGCTTCCACGTGGACAGCCACGAGTGCATCGAGGTGAAGGAGGGTGACAGCTACTCCTTCGGCAAGCACAACGTCACCTTCGTGGGCGCCCCCATGGTCCACTGGCCCGAGGCCATGGTCACCTTCGATACCACCAACGGCGTGCTCTTCTCCGCCGACGCCTTCGGCTCCTTCATCGCCCTGGACGGCAAGCTGTTCGCCGACGAGGTGGACTTTGACCGGGACTGGATCGACGAGGCCCGCCGGTATCTGACCAACATCGTGGGCAAGTACGGCCCCCACATCCAGCTGCTGCTGGGCAAGGCCGCCGGCATCCTGGACCAGATCAAGTACATCTGCCCCCTCCACGGGCCTGTCTGGCGCAAGGATTTGGGCTACTTCATCGAGAAGTATGACAAGTGGAGCCGCTATGAGCCTGAGGTGAAGGGTGTCATGATCGCCTACGCCTCCATGTACGGCAACACCGAGGCCGCCGCCCAGGCCCTGGCCGCCAAGCTGTGCGAGAAGGGTGTCACCGATGTGGCGGTGTACGACGTGTCCAACACCCATGTGTCCTACCTCATCTCCGAGGCGTGGAAGTACAGCCACATCGTGCTGGCCTCCGTCACCTACAACCTGGGGATCTACCCGGTGATGAAGAACTTCCTGGAGGATATGAAGGCCCTGAACCTCCAGAACCGCACCTTCGCCCTCATCGAGAACGGCTCCTGGGCCTGCAAGTCCGGCGACCTGATGCAGAAGTTCATCGATGAGGAGATGAAGAACATGACGGTGCTCAACGAGCGCCTGTCCCTGGCCTCCGCCCTCCACGCCGACAAGGTTGTGGAGCTGGATGCCCTGGCCAATGCCCTGGTGGACTCCCTGAACGGGCAGGCGTAACGCCCGCTGGGGATCCGAACGCAGTCAGATATGCCCACGCCGGGTGGAAGGAATCCTCGCCTTCCACCCGGCGTGATTTTGCGTTGGAAGCGGCTTGACAAGGGGGTGGAGAGGGCTTATAGTAGGCATTGTTGAGCAGACAACGATTGATATATCAACTTGGAGGGTTGGAGGATGGAACGTTCCTTTCACATTTTGCTCTACCGGGCCTTCCACATCCAGCGCAAGTGGGTTCGGGCCAGGATGCAGCTGCTGGGCGTGGGTGCGGGGCAGCCCAAGCTGCTGGTGTACCTGTCCGCCCATGGGCCCTGCCACCAAAGGCAGCTGGCGGACTACTTTGACGTAGACCCGGCCAATGTGTCTAGAATGATTGAGAGCCTGGAAAAGGGCGGCTTTGTCATCCGGAAACCGGACGGGCAAAACCGCCGCCGGGACCTGGTGGAAGTCACCGAACAGGGCCGGCAGGCCGGTGCCTGTTGGCTGGAGCGCTGCCGCCAGGTGGAGGAGATCATGCTGCGGGGCTTTTCTCCGGAGGAAAAGGACCGGTTTGCCGACTACCTGGTTCGGGCCTATCAAAACGTCCAGGAGGAGACGGGGAGGGGAAAGCCATGAGGGACTTTGCACGCCTGCTGCGGGATCTGGGACCGTACCGGAAGGACCTGGTGATCGGCGCGCTGTTGGTCCTGGTGGAGAGCGCGTTTGAAATGGTCATTCCGGTGATCATGGCGGACATCATCGACGTGGGGGTAGCCAACCGGGATGTCCCCTATATCCTCAGCCAGGGGGTGAAGATGGGTGTGTGCGCCCTGCTGGCCCTGCTCACCGGACTGCTCTATGCCCGGTTTGCCGCCCGTGGCGCCTATGGCTGGGGGGCGCGCATCCGCCAGGCCCAGTTTGAACGGGTGCAGAAGTACGCCTTCTCCAACCTGGACCGGTTTAACACATCTTCCCTGGTCACCCGCATGACCACCGACGTAACCGTCCTCCAAAACGCCATCAACGGCGGCCTGCGCCCCATGGTCCGGGGGCCGGTGATGCTGGTGCTGGGGGTGGGTATGTCCCTGTGGCTCAATGCGGAGCTGGCCGTGGTCTTCTTTGTCTGCCTGCCTATCCTGGCGGTCATCCTCTTCTGCGTGGTGCGGAAGGTGGCCCCCATGTACAGTCGCCTACAGCGATCCATGGACCGGCTGAACAATGTGGTGCAGGAGGGGCTGACCGCCATCCGGGCGGTGAAGGCCTTTGTTCGGGGAAAGTACGAGGAAGAGAAGTTCGAGACGGTCAACGCTGAACTCATGAATACCAGCCAGAGGACCTTCCACTACGCAGTACTCAACCTGCCCGCCTTTCAGGTGACCATGTACACCGCCAGCGTACTGCTGATGTGGTTTGGCGGGAACATGGTGTTGGGAGGCGCCCTGCAGGTGGGGGATCTGACAGGGGTGTTCAGCTATGTGATGCAGGTGATGAACTCCCTGATGATGATTTCCAATGTGTTCCTGCTGCTCACCCGCTCCCTGGCCAGTGCCCGGCGCATTGGAGAGGTACTGGATGAGGAGATCGCTCTCACCTCGCCGGAGGGTGGAGTGACCGAGGTGCCGGACGGCAGGGTGGACTTTGAGAATGTGTCCTTCAAATACCATGGGGACGCCAAGGAGTTTGCCCTGTCCAACGTGGAACTTCACATCCAGGCGGGACAGACGGTGGGCATCCTGGGAGGGACCGGATCGGCCAAGACCACGCTGGTGCAGCTCATCCCCCGCCTGTATGACGTGACAGAGGGCGCGGTGAAGGTGGGCGGCCGGGACGTGCGGGAGTATGACCTGCAGGCACTGCGGGACGCGGTGGGCATCGTGCTGCAGAAGAATGTGCTGTTCTCTGGCACCGTGCGGGAAAACTTGCAGTGGGGAAACCCGGAGGCGGACGACGAGACCCTGTGGGCGGCCTGCCGGGCAGCCTGCGCCGATGAGTTTCTGGAGCGGATGCCCCAGGGGCTGGACACCGACCTGGGGCAGGGGGGTGTCAACGTCTCCGGCGGGCAGAAGCAGCGGCTTTGCATCGCCCGCACCCTGCTCAAGCGACCCAAGGTGCTCATCTTTGACGACTCCACCAGCGCGGTGGACACCGCCACCGAGGCCAAGATCCGCCGGTCGTTGGCGGAGCTGACGGACATGACCAAGATCATCATTGCTCAGCGGGTTACCTCGGTGATGGACAGCGACCAGATCGTCATCCTGGAGGATGGCAAGGTTCACGCAGTGGGAACCCACGAGACCTTGCTGGCGTCCGACCCCATCTACCAGGAGATCTACACATCCCAGATGAAAGGAGAGCAGGAAAATGGCGGTCCGGCAGCTTAGTGGGAAAAAGCCTCAAAATATGCGGTATACGCTGTATACCCTGCTGTCCTACATGGGGCGGCACAAGTTCCTCTTGCTGGTGGTGGCGGTGCTGGTGACCATCAGCGCCCTGGCCAACCTGCTGGGCACCTATATGATCCGGCCGGTGGTCAACAGCCTGGCGGCGGGGAACCTCCAGGATCTGATCGCCGGCGTGGCGGTGACGGCGGCCATCTATGGGCTGGGGGCGCTGTCTGCCCTGGGGTACACCCAGACCATGGTAAAGGCGGCTCAGAAGGTGCTCTACGACATCCGCCGGGATCTGTTCGCCCACCTGCAGACCCTGCCCCTGGAGTTCTTTGACACCCACCGCCACGGGGACGTGATGAGCTACTTCACCAACGACGTGGATACCATCTCCGACGCCATGAACAACAGCTTTGCCATGGTCATCCAGAGCTTCATCCAGATGGCGGGTACGCTGACCATCCTGTTCGTCCTGAACTGGCGGCTGAGTTTTGTAGTAGTGGTGTGCTACGTGGTCATGTTCCTCTATATCCGTTTCAGCGGCAAGCACTCCAAGGCCTACTATACCAAGCAGCAGGCCAGTCTGGGAGACCTGGACGGCTACATTGAGGAGATCACTGCCGGCCAGAAGGTGGTGAAGGTGTTCAACCACGAGGAGGAGAGCCTGCGGCGGTTCCGGGAGAAGAACGAGGCCCTGCGCAAGGCTGGCACCGGCGCCCAGAGTTACGCCGCCACCATGGTGCCCGCAGTGGTCACCATCTCCTACCTCAACTACGCCATCGTGGCGGTACTGGGGGGCATTATGGCCATCAACGGCCAGACCGATGTGGGCAGCTTAGCCAGCTACCTGGTTTTTGTCCGCCAGGCGGCCATGCCCATCAACCAGTTCACCCAGCAGAGCAACTTCCTGCTGGCCGCCCTGGCCGGAGCGGAGCGGGTCTTCCGGGTGATGGACCAGCCCTCCGAGGTGGACGAGGGGAGAACCGACCTGGTCCATGTGCGGCAGGAGGATGGGCGGCTGGTTCCCTGCGAAGAGAAGACGGGCCTCTGGGCGTGGAAGCGACCGGACGGCGCCCTGGCGCCACTGCGGGGGGATGTGCGCTTCCAGCATGTCACTTTCGGCTATGAGGCCGGTCATCCCATCCTCCGGGACATCAGCCTGTTCGCCAAGCCGGGACAGAAGATCGCCTTTGTGGGATCCACTGGGGCGGGCAAGACCACCATCACCAACCTGATCAACCGCTTCTATGACGTGCAGGGGGGGCAGGTGCTCTACGACGGCATCGACGTGAAGGACATCCGGAAGGACGCGCTGCGGCGCTCCTTAGGCATCGTGCTCCAAGACACCCACCTGTTCACGGGAACCATCGCGGACAATATCCGCTTCGGCAAGCTGGACGCCACCCAGGAGGAGATCGAGCGGGCGGCCCGCATCGCCAACGCCGATTCCTTCATCCGCCGGCTGCCCCAGGGTTATGACACCATAGTGACCGCCGACGGGGCCAACCTGTCTCAGGGACAGCGGCAGCTGCTGGCCATCGCCCGGGCGGCGGTAGCCGATCCCCCGGTCCTGATCCTGGACGAGGCCACCTCCTCCATTGACACCCGGACGGAGGCCCTCATTGAAAAGGGGATGGACCAGCTGATGGAGGGGCGCACGGTGTTTGTCATCGCCCACCGGCTGTCCACCGTGCGCAACGCAAACGCCATTCTGGTGCTGGAGCACGGCCAGGTGGTGGAGCGGGGGAGCCATGAGGAGCTGTTGGCCCAAAAGGGAGAGTACTACCAGCTCTACCACGGACTGTTTGAGCTGAGCTGATAGAAGGACGAATCGGACAGAGTAAAATGACGCGGCAGGACGTTCAAACGTCCTGCCGCGCCATTTTGGGAATGGAGACGGAGCGGAAAAGCGAATAGAACCCGGATCACGGCAGAGAATACGGAAAGGATGGAGGTGCGGAATGAGCGGCAGATGCTTCCAACGCAGGAAACCGGGCGGGATAAAGCTCAGAATTTGCCTGGAAACTGGCTGAATGCACAAAACCAAGGGCGATATTTCGGCGAAACGACTGAGCAAAAATGAGCGAATATGATTGATTTTGATGGGAGATAGAGGGTATAATGGGGCCTCGACGGAAGACAACGTCAAAATCGATCAAAGGGGTGGATATACATGCTGGCAGAGGAGCGGGTGTCGGCTATTTTATCATTGATTGAACAACAGGGCGCGGCCAGCGTGGCCCAGCTGTGCCAGGCCACCGGAGCGTCGGAGGCCACCATCCGGCGGGACCTGACCCAGCTGCACCAGCAGGGCAGGCTGAACAAGGTACATGGGGGCGCGGTGACGCTACGGGGCAACTTCTCCATGGAGGAGCCCGACTTGACCACCAAGGCGCAGCTTCACGTGGAGGAAAAGAGCGCCATTGGGCGCTACGCGGCCGCCCAGATCAACGACGACGACTTTGTCTTTCTGGACGCCGGAACGACGGTGCTGGCCATGGCCGACCACCTGGCCGCCTCCCGGGCGGGCTTTGTCACCACCAGCATCGCCTGCGCCAAGCGCCTGAGCGGGCTGGGCCGCCAGGTGACTGTGGTGGGCGGGCAGCTCAAGCTGGGCACCGAGGCCATCATCGGGGCGGAGGCGCTGGCATTCCTGGAGCGATACCATTTCACAAAGGCGTTTCTGGGCGCCAACGGGATCACGGTGAAGCAGGGATGCACTACCCCGGACCCGGAGGAGGCGGCCATCAAGCGCCGCGCGGCGGACCAGGCCTATATGACCTATGTGCTGGCGGACTCCAGCAAGTTCGGCCAGACTGCGGCGGTGACCATTCGACCGTTGGAGAAGGTCTGCGTGATTACCGAGCGGATCCCGGACGAGAGCTTCCGGGGCAAAGGGATCATCAAGGAACTGTGGAGGGAAGGGAAATGATCTATACCGTGACGTTCAATCCCGCCATCGACTATGTGGTGTGGCTGGACCGGCTGGAGCCGGGGTCCATCAACCGGGCCCGGCAGGAACTGATCCAGTTCGGCGGGAAGGGGATCAATGTCTCCGTGGTGCTGGGCAACCTGGGAGTGGACAACCGGGCGCTGGGTTTTCTGGCCGGCTTTACCGGCCAGGCGGTGGAACAGGGGCTGGCCCAGATGGGGGTGCAGACCGATTTCATCCATCTGGAAGCGGGCGTCACCCGGATCAATGTGAAGATCAAGGGGGGCGAGGAGACCGAGCTGAACGGCCGGGGGCCGGACATCAGCCAGGCGGCCCTGGGGCAGCTGTTTGAGAAACTGGACGGGCTGGCCGGCCCGGACGTCCTGGTGCTGGCCGGGTCTATCCCCGCCTCCTTGCCCAGCGATGTCTATGAGCAGATCATGGCCCGGCTGGACGGAAAGGGCGTCCGGGTGGTGGTGGACGCCGAGGGGGAGCTGCTGAGCAAGGTTTTGCGATACCGGCCCTTCCTTATCAAGCCCAACAACCTGGAGCTGGGCGGGATCTTCGGCCGGGAGCTCCACACCCAGGAGGAGATCCGGGCATGCGCCGCCGCGCTCCAGGAGCGGGGGGCCCGAAACGTGCTGGTGTCCATGGCCGGGGACGGGGCCATCCTCCTGGATGAGCAGGGGGGCTTCCACCAGATCGCCGCCCCCCAGGGCACGGTGCGCAACTCCGTGGGGGCGGGCGACTCCATGGTGGCCGGCTTCCTGGCGGGGTACCTCCAGTCCGGAAGCTTTGAACAGGCCCTGCGCATGGGGGCGGCCACCGGCAGCGCAACAGCCTTTTCCGACGGGCTGGCCACCCGGGAAACGGTGGAGGGACTGCTCAGACAGATGGAGGGAAAGCGTGAATCATAATGGACGGCGGCCGAAGCCGCTGTTGGGAATATAAGCACAGGTTAAGGGAAAGATGGAAAGGATGAAGACGATGCGTATTACGGACCTTTTGCGGGCAGAGGGCATTCAGCTGCGGGCCGCGCCCTCGGACAGGGAGCAGGCTATTGACCTGCTGGTGGCCCTGCAGGACAAGGCGGGCAACCTGACCGATCCGGAACAGTACAAGCGGGACATCCTGGCACGGGAGGAGCAGGGGAGCACCGCCATCGGTAACGGCATCGCCGTACCCCACGCCAAGAGCGGCGCGGTGCGCCGGCCCGGGCTGGCAGCCATGACGGTGCCCGCCGGGGTGGACTACAACGCCCCGGACGCCCAGCCCTCCACCCTGTTCTTCATGATCGCCGCCCCCAAGGACGGGGGGGACACCCATTTGGAGATCCTCTCCCGCATGATGGTAATGCTCATGGACGAGGAGTTCTGCAGGGCCCTGATGGAGGCGGGCACGGCAGAGGAATTTTTGACCTGCATTGACCGGCAGGAACGGGAGAAGTACCCGGAAGAGGACGGGGAGATCCTCCCCCCCACGCAAGAGGAGAGAAAGCCCCAGGGCTACCGGATCGTGGCGGTGACCGCCTGTCCCACCGGGATCGCCCATACCTATATGGCCGCTGAGGCCCTAGAGAAGAAGGGGCAGGAGATTGGCATCCCCGTCAAGGCGGAGACCCAGGGCTCCGGCGGGGCGAAGAATGTGCTCACCCGGGCGGAGATCAAGGCGGCGGACGCCGTCATCATCGCCGCGGACAAGGATGTGGATCTGGCCCGGTTTGACGGCAAGCACGTTTTACGGGTGCCGGTATCCGACGGCATCCACCGTCCGGAGGAGCTCATCCGCACCGCCCCGGACGCTCCCGTCTACCGCCACACCGGCGCGGTGGAGGAGGCGCCGGAAGGGGAGAGCTTTAGCCGCAGGCTTTACAAGCAACTGATGAACGGGGTCAGCCACATGCTGCCCTTCGTCATCGGCGGCGGCATCCTCATTGCCCTGGCCTTCCTGCTGGACGACGCGTCCATCGACTACGCCAACTTCGGCACCAACACCCCGGTGGCCGCCTGGTTCCGAAACATCGGCAACGCGGCCTTCAACGTGATGCTGCCCATCCTGGCGGCCTATATCGCCTCCGCCATCGCCGACCGGCCCGGCCTGATGGTGGGCTTTGTGGGCGGCGCCCTGGCGGTGTCCGGCGCAACCTTCGCCTCCCCCGCCGGGGACTCCGGCTCCGTGTCCGGCTTCCTAGGCGCCCTCATCGCGGGCTTTGTGGCGGGCTACCTGATGCTGGCCCTGCGGGCATTGTGTGACAAGCTGCCCCGAACCCTGGAGGGTATCAAGCCGGTGCTGATCTACCCGGTGGTGGGCTTGCTGCTCATCGGGCTGTTCATGTGCGTGATCAACCCCTTTGTGGGCATGCTCAACAGCGCGCTCTACTCCGGCCTGTCCGCTATGGGCAGCGGCAGCAAGGTGCTGCTGGGCTTCGTAGTGGCGGCCATGATGGCCATTGACATGGGCGGTCCCTTCAACAAAGCGGCCTACCTCTTCGGCACCTCCACCCTGGCTACGGCAGACATCGCCGCCGGCGGCTCTGATGTGATGGCCGCGGTGATGATCGGCGGCATGGTGCCACCCATCGCCATCGCCCTGGCCACCACCTTCTTCAAGAACCGCTTTACCCAGGAGGAGCGTAAGTCCGGCCCGGTGAACTACGTTATGGGCTTGTGCTTCATCACCGAGGGGGCCATCCCCTTCGCCGCCGCCGATCCCTGGCGGGTGATTTTGTCCTGCGCCCTGGGCTCCGGTGTGGCCGGCGCGCTGTCCATGCTCTTCGGCTGCGCCTCCCCCGCCCCCCACGGCGGACTGTTCGTCTTCCCGGTGATGCACAATATCCTGGGCTATGTGGCCGCCCTGGCGGTCGGCTCGCTGGTGGGGATGATCCTGCTGGCCGTGCTGAAGAAGAAAAAGTCCTGAGAGGGAAACCCCATACGAAAAGAAAGGAACGTTGAAAATGGTATCCGCAAAGACAAAAATCGTCAACCCCATGGGGATGCACATGCGTCCCGCCCAGCTCTTCGTGAAGGCCGTCACCCCTTTCCCCTGCCATGTGACTCTGGTGTTCAACGGCAAGGAGATCAACGGCAAGAGCATCATGAACCTGATGGCCGCCTGCATCAAGCAGGGCGCCGAGATCGAGATCCGCTGCGATGGGGACGGGGAGGCCGACTGCCTCAAGGCCGCCGTGGAGCTGGTGGACTCCGGCCTGGGTGAGTGACCAGAAATCTGCTGGGAAAGGACGGGACGGAACGATGAAGCTGCAGGGAATCGGAGCCTCCGAGGGCATTGGGATCGGCACGGTGGTGTGCGTCCGGGCGCGGGAGCTGGATTACAGCCAGGTGTCCTATAGGGGAGCGCAACAGGAAAAAGCCCGTCTGCGCCAGGCGGTGGACACCTTTCTCACCCGTACCCAGGCCATGGCCGAGCAGGTCAGGGCCCGGGTGGGGGAGAAGGAGGCGGAGATCCTCAGCGGTCAGATCACCATGCTGGAGGATCCCTATATGCTCTCCCAGATGGAGGAGGCCATCGACGGCGGCAGCTGCGCCGAGGCGGCGGTGGACACTGTGTGTCAGACCTTCATCGACCTGTTTTCTGCCGCCGAGGACGAGCTGATGCGCCAGCGCGCCACCGACATCGGGGATCTCCGCGCCCGGATGCTGGGCATCCTCCTCCATGTGGAGGAGGTGGACCTGTCCGCCCTGCCCGCCGGCACCGTGCTGGCGGCCCATGACCTGACCCCCTCCATGACCATCGGGCTGGATAAGGAGCATGTGGTAGGCATCCTCACCGAGACCGGAGGCAAGACCAGCCACTCGGCCATCCTCGCCCGGGCGCTTGAGGTGCCCGCAGTGCTCAGCGTACCCGACGTGTTGGAGATCGCGAAAGACGGTGTGACCGCAGTGGTGGACGGCGGCGAAGGAGTGGTGATCCTGTCGCCGGAGCAGGGGCAGTTGGAGGACTACCAGGCCCGCCGGGCCAAGTGGCTGGGAGAGCGAGAGCTGCTCCAGATCTACCGGGACCGGGAGACCCGCACTGCAGACGGTCGAAAAGTGGAGCTGTACGCCAACATCGGCGGGATCTCTGACGCAGAGGCAGCTGTCCACGCCGGGGCGGAGGGCATTGGCCTATTTCGCACGGAGTTCCTGTTCATGGACCGCTCCGCCCTGCCCGGCGAGGAGGAGCAGTATGAGGTGTACCGCCAGGTGTCCCAGCTGATGGCGGGCAAAGAGGTGATCATCCGCACCCTGGACGTGGGGGGCGACAAGGGCATCGCCTACCTGGGCATGGAGGCGGAGGAGAATCCCTTCCTGGGCCACCGGGCCATCCGGTACTGCCTGGACCATCCTGAAATTTACAAGGTTCAGCTCAGGGCACTGCTGCGGGCGGGAGCGGAACATCGCAACCTGAAGATCATGCTTCCCCTGGTCACCGGTGTGGAGGAGATCCGGGCCGCCCGGGCCCTGCTGGAGACCTGTAAGAAAGAATTGGGGGCGGAGGGGAAGGCCTATGACGGGGCCATCCCCCTGGGGGTGATGATCGAGACCCCGGCCGCCGCCCTCATTGCCGACCTGCTGGCCAAGGAGTCCGACTTCTTCTCCATCGGCACCAACGACCTGACCCAGTACACCATCGCGGTGGACCGGGGCAACGCCCAAGTGGCCAAGCTGTACACGGTGTTCCACCCGGCGGTGCTGCGTTCCATCCGCCAGGTGATCGCTGCCGGAAAGGCGGCGGGCATCCCGGTGGGGATGTGCGGCGAGGCTGCCGCCGACCCCGCTCTGATTCCATTGCTGCTGCAGTTTGGGCTGGATGAGTTCAGTGTTAGCCCGTCCTCCGTACTGGCCGCCCGGAAGCATATCGCCGACTGGGATGGGGAGGAGGCAGCCCGGGCAACCCGAGGGGCCATGGAACTGACTACTGCCGCCCAGGTGGAGGCGTACCTCAAGGGTGTGCAGGGAAAATGATCTGACCCATAGAATCACAGCGCCCCCGGATGCGGCTGAACCGCACCCGGGGGCGCTGTGCGGTGTTCAGAGGGGGAAAGTAGTAGAAAAAGGGGGTTCCCCTCCGGGCCTGCCGCCTGCTCTTCACAGACAACAAGCCCTTTCGGTTGCTTGATTTATTTCTTCAAAAATATTGTCTAACTTTTTTGGGGCACTTCACCCGGCCGGTTGTGATAGAATGGGGAAAAGGGAACCGGGGGCCCTGCCCTGCGGGAAAAGTTGAAAAATTTTCAGCAGGTTTGAATGGATTCCGACGGGTGAATCGTATTAGAGATGAACCCGGAGACGGGAAACCACTTCAAACGGAGGGAACAGGCAATGAAAAAGGGAATCGTGGGCTTGCTTGGCGCAGTACTGGCGCTGTCCCTGGCGACGGCCAGCGCGTTCGCCGCGCCGGCGGCCCAGGCACACGGAGGAAAGTGCGCGACGGCGGTGTGGGCCCGGGAGGGGTATGGCCCGGCTGAAAACGGAGCTTGCGCGTACCGGGAACTGTGCGACGCAACGTGGGACACCCAAAAGTCCGGCGCTGCGGCGCTGGGCGCGGGCGGCGGGGATGTCACGCCGCTCCGTCAGGCGGGCTGGAGCTGGGCTGGAGCGGCGGAGCGGCCGGACACTTGCCGGTACGGTTTTGTGGATGAGGACGGCGACGACATCTGTGACAACGCCGGGACTGGCTGGGGGAACGGCTGTGTGGACGCCGACGGAGACGGTGTATGCGACTACTTCGGTACCGGCGGCTGGGGCGGCGGGTATACGGATGCGGACGGGGACGGGGTGTGCGACCATCTCGGCACCGGAAACCGTCCCCAGGACGGCACCGGATACCGCCATGGCGGGCACGCCGGCGGCCACCACGGAGGATGGGGCTGATAACACAGGAAATGGGGTTGTGCGGGGATGCGCAGCGAACAGGAGGTCAGCGCGGCCATCGAGCGGCATGCCGATACCGTGCGGCGTCTATGCCTGATCCGGCTGAAAAATGAAGCTGATACCGAGGACATCTTTCAGAACGTGTTTCTGAAATATGCCCTGAGCTGTGTAGACTTTGAAAGCGCGGAACATGAGAAGGCCTGGTTTATCCGGGTGACCATCAATGCCTGCAAGGACCTGCTGAAAAGCTTTTTCCGCAGCCGCACCGTGCCCCTGGAGGAACTGCTGGAGCAGCCGGCCCAGGTGCCGCGGGACTACACTGATGTGCTGGAGGCGGTGCTGACCCTGCCCCAGAAATACCGGGATGTGGTCTATCTCTACTACTATGAAGGCTATGGGGCGGAGGAGATCGGTCAGCTCCTGAGGAAGAGCGTCAACACGGTATACACCTGGCTGACCCGGGCCAGGAAGCTGCTGCGGGAAAAACTGGGAGGTGACTGGTATGAGGGATGAGCTGAGAAAGGCCTTCGACAGCGTCCACGCCTCCCGGGAGCTGAAGGAGAACACCCTGGAGCGAGTCATGGGAAACCGGGGCGGCAGACGACGCCCCGCCGCCGCGGCGCGCCGAGGACTGGCGGCAGCCGCAGCCTGCCTGGTGCTGGCCCTGGCGGGCTGGGGGGGATACTGGCTGTACTTCACCCCCACGGCGGCCATCAGCATCGACGTCAATCCCTCGCTGGAGCTGGGTATCAACCGGTTTGACCGGGTGGTGTCGGTGGAGGGATACAACGAGGATGGTCAGGCTCTGGCCGCCCAGCTGTCCGTCACCCACCTGAACTACGAGCAGGCGGTGGAGCAGATTCTGGACACCCAGGAGATCGCGGCGCTGCTGGCGCAGGACGAGGTGCTCGCCATCACGGTGACCGGCTCCAATGAGGGTCAGTGCGGAAGAATCCTGTCCTGTGTGGAGGCGGAGACGGCACGAAGCCCCAACATCCACTGCCAAAGCGCCCGGCAGGAAGAGGTGGAGGCGGCCCATGACCTTGGGCTCTCCTACGGAAAATACCGGGCCTATCTGGAGCTGCTGGCGCTGGATCCCACCGTTACCCCGGAGGAAATTCAGGGGATGACTATGCGGGAGATCCGGGAGATGATTCAGGCGCTGTCCAGCGGTCAGCAGCCGTCCCAGAGCGGCGGCCAGGACCAGAACCAGGGCCAGGGCAACGGCAATGGTCAGGGCAATGGCAACGGCAACGGCCAGGGCGGCGGACACGGTTTCGGTCCCGGCTGGGGAGGCAGGGAATGAGAAAAGGAAAAAGGATGCGCCCCGGGTAAACCTGGGGCGCATCCTTTCTTCTTTTTTGCAGATTCAACCGGCAAAGTACCGGGCGATCTCCCCCATGCGGGCGACCTGGTCCACATGGAAGGGGCAGCGGCGGTTACAGTGGCCGCAGGCGACACAGGCGTCGGCGTGGACGGCCAACCCCCGGTAGTGGTCGGCGGCCAGGCCGTCTCCGGCCAGGGCCAGGTCATAATACTTGTTGATCAGCCCGATGTCCAGCCCGGCGGGGCAGGGCTGGCAGTGGTTGCAGTATACGCAGGTGCCCTCCATGTCCTTGGGGGTCAGGCTGCCGATGAGGGAGTAATCCCGCTCCTCCTCAGAGGCGTCCAGATAGCGCAGGATCCGGCGCAGATCGCCGACGCTCCGCACGCCGGGCAGCACGGTGAGCACGCCGGGTTTGTCCAGGGCGTACTGAATGCACTGGCACTCCGTCAGCGCCACCCCAAAGGGGGAGGTCTTGGCGTCCAGCAGCTGGCCGCCGGAGAAGGGCTTCATCACCGAGATGCCGATCCCCTCCGCCTCGCAGCGGCGGTAGAGGGCCATGCGCTCGGCGCCGCTGCCGTTGGCGAACTCCCCATGATGGTAGTCGTAGGCGGGGTTGATGCTGAACATGAGCATATCCACCAGGCCGGAGTCCAGCACCTGCTCCGCCGTGGCGGGAGTGTGAGAGGACAGGCCGATGTGCCGGACGACTCCCTGGTCCCGGAGGGAGAGCAGGCAGTCCAGCGCCCCGTTTTTCTGGTACTGGACCCAGTCATCCGCCTCGTCCAGGCAGTGGATGAAACCGCAGTCGATGTAGTCGGTGCCCAGAGCCTTCAGCTGCCAGTCCACGCTGCGGCGGATGGCATCCGGATCGGTGGTCCAACCGTAGCTCTTCCCGTCCCCATACACCGCGCCGAAGTGGATCTGGTAGAGCACCTGACTGCGGACGTCGGCCAGGGCCTGACGAAACAGGGGGAAGGTGTCCGACTCGGCGGTGGCCAGGTCGAAGTAGTTGACCCCGTGGTCAAAGGCCTGCCGGAGGGTGTCGATGCCCTCCTGAATGCCCGCGCCAGGGATGGCGCTGGTCCCCAGTCCGATGATGCTGATACTGTCGCCGGTGCGGCGGTTGACGCGATATTCCATGTGCAATCTCCTCCTAGGTTTTCCTTGAAGTGGATACGGAACGCAGATGACTTACTAAGAACTGAAAGAATGCCTCTGTGACCTTTGAGCGCACCTGGTACTTGGGCCAGACCAGGCTCATACCGCACTCCAGGGTGGGGGACAGGGGACGGAAACATACCCCGCTGTCCTCACCGGTGTTGATCAGGTGGTTCAGGGTGAGGGCGCAGCCAACCCCGGCCTCCACCATAAGGGCGGCATTATATACCAAGTTGTAGGTGGCCACCACCCGCAGGTCAGAGAAATCGTAACCCAGCCACTGGGAGAGCTCCGACGCCACCTGAGACTGCTGGGAGGTCAGTAGGGGGAGCTCCCGCAGATCCTCGGGGGAGATGGACTCCTGCCCGGCCAGCCGACTTCCTTTGGGGACCACCAGACCCCAGTGGTTCTTAGCGGGCAGGCGCAGGGAATCGTACTTTCTGGGAACGGAGGCGCCCAGGATCAGGCCAAAGTCCAGCAGCCCCTTTTCCATCCGCTCGAACAGGTCGTCGGCGTTTGCGCTGAATAGGTGGAACCGGACCTGAGGATAGCGGGCTTGAAAACGGCGTACAGCATCCGCTAGCAGGGCCATACCGTCTGTTTCTCCGCCGCCGATATAGATGTCGCCAGTGGTAATCAGCTCGGTCTCCCGCAGTTCTGACTGAGTCTTTTCCACCAGGGACAGAATTTCATTGGCCCGTTTGCGCAGCAGGACGCCATCCTCTGTCAAGGTGACATGCCGACTGCCTCGGATAAACAGGGGTTTCCCAATTTCCTCCTCCAACGCCATCAGCTGTCGGGATAAGGTAGGCTGGGAAAGGTGGAGCGCCTGGGCAGCACCGGAGATGCTCTCCTCCCGGGCCACTGTAAGAAAATACCGCAGCACACGAAGCTCCATTTTGAACCTCCTTTCTCCGTTCTGTACGGGCCAAGCTTAGCACCCTAGAGTCGGCCTGTCAAGCGAATTACCATGCTTTTTGGACATAATGATATATCCAGTATAGGTATTTGATATTTGTCAGAAAGGGGACTATAATCGGAACTATGCTGAAAAGCCGGTTGCCCTTGAGATAGTGGGTAGCTGAAGAGATAGGGTTGGCAGCAAGAACGGAAAGGGGGAGGAGGAAGCCCATGAGTGAACGGCTTCTGGAAATTATTCTGGACTCTTTTTGGCAGATTCTTCTGCCGGGACTGGCGGTGACCATTCCCCTGACTGCGGTGTCCTTTTTCTTTGCCATGATCATCGCGGTGATCATTGCCATCGTGCAGTTTGCCAGAATACCTGTGTTGCGCCACATCGCCCGGTTCTATATCTGGGTGGCCCGAGGGACGCCCCTGCTGGTGCAGTTGTTTGTGGTGTTCTATGGCCTGCCTGACCTAGGCATCATCCTGGAGCCCATCCCTGCGGCAATCATTGTGTTTTCCCTCAACGAGGGGGCCTACTGCGCAGAGACAGTGCGGGCTTCCCTAGAGGCGGTGCCTGTGGGACAGATGGAGGCGGGACGCTGTGTGGGCATGAGTTATCTGCAGGTGATGCGGCGCATTGTGCTGCCCCAGGCCATGCGCATTGCCTTTCCATCCCTGTCCAACTCCCTGATTGCCATGGTGAAGGATACCTCCCTGGCCTCCAACATCACGGTGACCGAGATGTTCATGGAGACCCAGCGCATCGCCTCCCGTTACGCGGAGTTTTTGCCGCTCTATATCGAGGTGGGCCTCATCTACCTGCTGTTCTGCACCGTGCTCACCAAGGTACAGCATGTGGTGGAGAAACGGTTGAGCGCATATGGCGGGAAGGGGGGCTGAGGGTATGCTGGAGGTCCATGGTCTGAAGAAATCCTTTGGTGCCCTGCAGGTGCTCCGGGACATTGACCTGACGGTGAACAAGGGAGATGTTGTGGCTATTTTGGGCAGTAGCGGTTCGGGCAAGACCACGCTGCTGCGGTGCCTGAATTTTCTAGAGGTCAGCGATGAGGGAACCATGACCTTTGATGGGGAGACCTTCCAGATGGCCCAAATGAGGAAAAAGGATATCGCCCGGCTGCGGGCTAAGACCGCCTTTGTCTTTCAGGACTACAATCTGTTTCTTAATAAGACGGCCTTGCAGAATGTGACCGAGGGGTTGGTCATAGCCCGGAAGATGCCTAGGGATCAGGCGGTAGAGCTGGGCCGGCGGATGTTGGCCAAGGTGGGACTATCCGATCGGGAGGGGCACTATCCCAGTCAGTTGTCCGGTGGCCAGCAGCAGCGGGTGGCCATCGCCCGGGCCCTGGCCACCGACCCGGAGATCATCTATTTCGATGAACCCACCTCTGCCCTAGATCCGGAGCTAACGGGAGAAGTGCTCTCGGTGATGCGGGATCTGGCGGAGGAGGGGCGCACCATGCTGGTGGTCACTCACGAGATGGGCTTTGCCCGGCATGTGTCCAACCGAGTGGTGTTCATGGCGGATGGGGAAGTGGTGGAGTCCGGCACGTCCCAAGACGTCTTTGATCACCCAAAGCAGGAGCGAACCCAGGCTTTCCTGCGCAGTGTCTACCCAACCGGGATGCCGGCACAGGACCCGGTTAAGCCCCAAAAATATCAAATAATGGAGTGAGATACAATGAGAAAGAAGATTGCGGCGCTGGTTTTGGCGGGCGCCCTGAGCGCCCTGACCCTCACAGGCTGCTCCGGCGGCAGCCAGGACCAGGCGGAGGGGGACCAGCTGGCCCGGATCCAGCAGAGCGGTGAGATCGTCATCGCCCTGGAGGGCACCTGGGCCCCCTGGAGCTACCACGATGAGCAGGACAACCTCACGGGCTACGACGTGGAGGTGGGACGGCTGATTGCCGAACAGCTGGGGGTGGAGGCCACCTTTGTGGAGGGCAGCTGGGACGGCCTGTTCGCCGGACTGGACTCCAGCCGGTATGATATCGTCATCAACGGCGTGGGAGTCACCGAGGAGCGGGCGGAGAAGTACGACTTTTCCACCCCCTATGCCTACAACCGCACGGTGGTGATCGTCCGGGGGGATAACGAGGACATCCAGTCCATGGAGGACCTGGACGGCAAAACCACGGCCAACACCCTGGCTAGTACCTACGCTGCCCTGGCAGAGAGCTATGGCGCTACCAACACCGGTGTGGATGACTTACTCCAGACCATCGAGCTGTTAGAGGCCGGCCGGATCGATGCGACCCTGAACGCGGAAGGGACTTTTGCCTTTTACATGAGCCAGCACCCGGACGCCGACATCAAGGTGGCCGCCTATGCCGACCAGACGGAGGAGATTGCCATTCCCTTCCGCAAAGGAGAGGACTCGGCCAGCCTGCGGGAAGCGGTGAACCAGGCCCTGGCTGAACTGAGTCAGTCTGGACAGCTGGCCGAGCTGTCCCAACGATTCTTCGGCATCGATATTTCCCAGGAACAGTAACGCATCGGCGACATGCTGGCTGGGCGGAAGAAAGGCGGAAGCGGTATGTGGAAAGATCCGTTGTCACCAGAGTCGGTGGAGCAGAATCTGAAAGACGCGGGTTGCCCCGGGAACTTTGTGGAGCGGTTCCTGGCTTGCTATGGTGACTGCACACCGGAAGAGCAGCTCCAACTGCTCTACGAACAGCGCAAAGAGCTGCTGCGACAGGTCCATGACTGCCAGAAAAAACTGGACTGTCTGGACTATCTGCGGGATCAGATTCGGAAGTGTGAAGCCGGTCGGGAAAAGAAAAACGGCGGCGGGCCTGAAAAGGAAGGATAGGCATAAAAGAGCCGCCCCTCGGTGAAAATCAGAACAGATGAAAAGCATCCCCACGGCCTGCCGTGGGGATGCTGCTATATGCTTTCGTTCAATCCAGATATCCGGGCCGGACCTTCAACTCGAAGCGGGCTTCCACCTGGTGGAGCTGCTCGTCGGTAATGACCTGCTTCCAGGGCAAATGGGCAATTTTCATGTAAATTCCTGCCCCCTTTTCCGCCGTTTCAATCAGACCGAAAGCCTCGTCCAGATTGGTTCCTGCGGCGTAAATGCCATGGTGAGCCCACACCACTAGGCGAGATAGGCGCATCTTTTCCGCGGTGGCCCGGCCGATCTCCTGGGTACCGCATACCATCCAGGGAAGCACGCCCAAACCGTCGGGGAATACCATGATGCACTCGGTACACATCCGCCATAGTGTGCGGGTGAAGGCCCGCTCGTCCAGGTCGTGGACAAAGGTCATGGCCAGCAGGTTGTCCGGATGGCAGTGGGTGACCACCCGGTGGGAGGGATCTATCTCCAGCCGAACCATGTGGCTCATCAGGTGGGCGGGAAGCTCACTGGTAAAACTGCCCCCATCGGAGTAGCCCCACAGGAGCTGGGCGGCATCGCCATTGTCATTCAGCCGAATGATGCCCAGGTTGGCCTCCGGGTCGTCCATGATGTTTTTAAAGTATTTCCCAGTTCCCGTGACCAAGAAACAGCGTCCGCCCAAGGTAGGCGCCCGAAAGCCTATGGGAATTTCCCGCAGGATCCGATCTGGGTCCAGATACGTTCCCACTTCCTCCTCGTCCAGCAGCAGGCTGATGTTGCCGCCGTTGCGCTCATCCCAGCCCAGCCGATACATATTGGAGGCAGTCCGGACTAGCTCCCGCAGAAAAGGTGCGGTGAGAATATCTTTCATATCAGAAGGCTCCTCTCTGCGGATGACAGGGAAACAGGCAGCAACAGATTAGGTGCACAGGTCGATGATGATATGGGTGAACAGCTTGGCGGACAGCATCAGATCGCTGATCCGCACCCGCTCGTCCGCACCGTGGGCGTGGGGTTCAAAACCGGGCAGAGTGCAGCCAAAGGCTACACCGCCGGGGATATCGTGGACGTAGGTGCCGCCGCCGGTGGACAGGCACTCACCCTTCAGCCCAGAGTATTCCTCATAGCGCTGGAGCAAAAGTTGGACGAAGGAACTGTCGGCGGGGGTGTGGTGAGGCTGATCCTGTTCCCCCTCAAAGGTAAAGCCGCGTGCCTCAAAGGCGGCTTTGGCAACCTGCAAACAATTTTCCTCGGTGGCGCATAGGGGAACCCGGCTGTCAAACCGGCCCTCCAGGCCGGTGTCTGTTACCTCCAACAGGGTGAATGCCACCGTGAGAGGGCCAGCCACCGGCTCCTCCTGGGCAATGCCCAACGCTCGGCCAAGGTAATCGCCATGGGGGAGCAAGGTATTCAGATCTTTAAGGGCCTCCTTGCATGGCCCATCCGCCAAGGGCAGGGCGCAAAGCAGGGAAAGCAGACCGGTGATGGCGTTGTTTCCCCCATCCGGCCAGGCGGCGTGAGAGCCTTCGCCCTTGGCTCGGATCACGGTAAGGCCGTCTTCATGGGCAAAAGTGAACATGATGCCGGTGCGGGCGGTAATATCTCGGGCGTAGGGCTGGATATCATACATGGTCAGGCCTTCCACGGCTGCCGAGGCATCCCCAGGCAGCACGTTGATGCGAAAGCCGCCGTGGAGCCAGCGCAAGCGGGGCAGTTGTTCTTGGGCTGGCCAGGACTTGGAGAAAGCGGGTTTGAAGCCGCCCTTTTCTGTGTTAATGACCGGGAAACCAGCATCGGGGGAAAAGGTGGCGGGGGCATAGGGATTGCGGGCAAAATACCAGGCAATATCACCGGAGCCGGACTCCTCATTGGTGCCCAGAATCAGCCGACAGTTGGACTTCAGGGGAACACCAAGGTCTTTGACCGCCTTCATTGCCAGCAGGCAGGCAGCGGCGGGCCCTTTGTCGTCGTCAGTGCCTCGACCAAAGATCATACCATCCACCACTTTGGGAGAGTAGGGGGGGGTAACGGTCCATCCTTCGCCAGGGGCGACTACGTCCAAATGGCATAGCAGGTGCAGGGCGTCGCTTTGACCGTTCAGGTCAACGGTACCTACGTAACCCTCGTGGTTTTGGGCAGTAAGACCCCACTGCCTGGCAATGGACAGGGCTTCCTCCAGCGCCGCCGCCGGGCCAGGGCCAAAGGGAGCTCCAGGTGCGGGTTCCCCCTCCACGCTGTCAATGGACACCAGGCGGCTCGCGGTGTCAACTAGCAGCTGTTTTTTGTCGGAAAAATAAGCTTCGATCTGTTCCTTGTACATGGGTTCATATCTCCTTCGGAAGGGATCAGGACGCAAGGGGATGGGACTTGCTCAGTCCCATCTGGCAAGAGGATCTTGCACCTCCATTGTATCGGCTTGCCATGCAAAAAGCAAGGGGAAAAGGGAGAAAAAACGGGCGAAAGGAAAATTATTCCTCCCTGTTGGTTTCGGTGATTTCCCCCAAATATTTGTAGATGGTGTAACGGGATACCCCAAGATGTTTGGCCACATAGGGCACCGACTTCCGGTAAGAAAAGGCATTGCGCTGCTCCAGCATGGTCACCAGCCGCATCCGGTCCTTCTTGGTCAGGGCCTCCACCGGTTTGCCGAGACTGGCCAGGCAGTGGTCAAACAGGTCGGCCAGCTGACGGGAATCTCCCTCCTGCCACAGAGCGGATTGCAGGTCGGACTGGGCGCTCATCAGGTCCACCAGAATGCGGTTGGCGAACACCAGGGAGGTATAGTCGAAGTTGATGCCCAGAGCCAGGTTGTAGTCCTCCCCGATCATGTGGAAGGTGGAGGACTTGGTTTGGCGGCCATCCGGGGTGGTGGCGGCCAGGTTGACCTGGTCGGTGGTGGAGGCCTGCTCGTCCAGCTCCAGGCCGATGCCCATAATGTCCATGGTGGAACCTACCTCCCGGCCGGAGACGTGACCGTTGTAGATGGACAGAATGGGATGGGTGGGCACCCCCATATCGTGGACGAGGGTTTCACAGGACGAGCCGAACATCTCGGCGATTCCCTGGGCGGTGCGGTCCAAAAATTCAAAAGCCTGGTCGCGGTTCATAGCCCCACACTCCATTCAACAGTTTGTCAACCCAAGTATAGCGCGTTTCCCGGGAAATGACAAGGAAAAGCTCCCGGGCGGCGGCTGCCGTCCGGGAGCGGGGAGGGGTCACCGTTCCATGAACCGGGCCAGGAAGTCCCGGGTGCGCTGCTGGCTGGGGCTGGAGAACAGCTGCCGGGGGTCCCCCTGCTCGCAGATGACCCCGTCGGCCATGAACACCACATGGCTGGACACGTCGCGGGCGAAGGCCATCTCGTGGGTGACCACCAGCATGGTCATGCCGTTTTGGGCCAGATCCCGCATGACGGCGAGCACCTCCCCCACCATCTCCGGGTCCAGGGCGGAGGTGGGCTCGTCAAAGAGCAGTACCTCCGGCTCCATGGCCA
>ERZ827492.1066-NODE-1066-length-23445-cov-6.124113_pt1 | contig 23445 bp, 27 predicted proteins | sample MGYA00519704_ERZ827492 | MGnify/ENA primary metagenome ERZ827492 (study PRJEB31778, sample SAMEA3449325) | human gut metagenome | biome: human gut; feature: human-associated habitat; material: faeces | place: United Kingdom | collected 2010/2012 ...
GGCGGCGAGCGCCTGTTCGGCGATGGTCTTGGATAGCATACCGTCCTCCTGTCAGGAAAAGAGTTTTTGCAGTTCGTCAAAGCGCTCGTGGGTGATGAGCGCGTCGCGCTTCGTGCCGCACAGGCGCACGATGTACGTCCAGCGGCCGTAGGGGGTGATGGAGTCGATGCAGGTCAGGTTGATGATGTAGGACTTGTGGCAGCGGAAGAACAGGTCCGGGTCGAGCCGCTCCTCCACCTCGGAGAGCGTGTCGGAGGTGGTATAGGACCCGTCGGCCGTGTAGAGCACGGTCTGCCGGTTTTCCCGCTGCACCAGCAGGATGTCGTCCATGTCGAGGAAGACGACGCCGTCCCGGCTGCGCAGCAGCAGGCGGTCGCGCCGCTTGCGCGCGGCGGGGCGGGGCTTGAGGTCGCGCGGGGGCTCGGTCCGGTCGCTGCCGGCGAGCAGGCCGCGAATGCGCTCCAGCGTCGCGAGCACCCGCTCGTTCTTAAAGGGCTTGACCAGGTAGTCAAAGGCGTAGACCTCGAAGGCCTCGTCGCGGTAGCCCTCGTAGGCGGTGGCGAAGATGAGCGCGGCGCGCGGGTCCATGTCCTGGATGCGCTTTGCAGTCTCCACGCCGTTGAGCCGGGGCATATCCACGTCCAGGAAGACGACGTCCGGCCGCTTCTCCTCGAAGAGGCGCAGGCCCTCCTCGCCGTCCTCCGCCTCGCCCACGATCTCGAACCCCTCCGCGCGCTCGACGAGCTTGCGCAGGATCAGGCGCATGCCGGGCTCGTCGTCGCACAGGAGCACGCGCAGCGTCTTACCATCGGCCATAGGGCATCCTCCCTCCGTGGCGGCGCGAGACGGGCGCGTCGAGGATCTCCTTCATCACGAAGGCCTCGCGCAGCTGCCGGGCGGTATAGCGCGGCGCGGAGGCGGACCGGGCGGCCTCCAGGGGCATGGCGCTTTCGGCCGCGGCGGCGGCCCGCGCCATGCGCGCGCGCTCCGCCTCGCGGATCTGGTCCAGCTCCTCCAGGTCCAGCATGGCCAGCAGCGGCGGCTTCTCGCCGTGGAAGCCGGGCGCATGGACCTCCTTGCCCTCCGGGGAGACGTAGGCGATGCTGCCGGCGGCCCCGGGGGCTGCGCCGCCCCTCTGCGGCGCGGGCGTGCGGCGCGGGGGCTTCTTGCTGGGCATGACGGGCCGGCCCTGGCGCACGCTCGCGGCCGCGGGCTGGGTCATGGAGGGCTGGGGCACGGGCGGCGCCTGCAGGGGGCGGTCCATGGGCTGGGCGGCCGGCGCCTGCTGCCCCTGCGGGGTCTGCCCCTGTAGGGTCTGCGCCTGTGGGGTCTGCGCCTGTGGGGGGTGCGCCTTGCCGGAACCGGCGTTTTTGTTCTTCTTGTTTGCCTTATTGACCGCGCTGACGACGGCGATGACGACGACGATGACGGCAAAGAGGCTCTCCAGCATGTCGCCCAATGGTCATTCCTCCTTCCATTCGGCGGCGAAAAGGGGGAGGCGGCCTTCCGCCTCCCCGCGCCTCTTACTTCTTGGGCTGCTCGGGCTTGCCGTTTCCGGCAGGCGAGCCGCTGCGGGCGATGGAATCGCGCATCTGGGTGTCGGCGATGACGTTCTGCATGTTGTAGTAGTCGAGCACGCCGAGCTTGCCTTCGCGCAGGGCTTCGGCCATGGCGCGCGGCACTTCGGCCTCGGCCTCGACGACCTTGGCGCGCATCTCCTGGACGGCGGCGACCATTTCCTGCTCGTGGGCGACGGCCATGGCGCGGCGCTCCTCGGCCTTGGCCTGGGCGATGCGCTTGTCGGCCTCGGCCTGGTCGGTCTGCAGCTGGGCGCCGATGTTGCGGCCGACGTCCACGTCCGCGATGTCGATGGAGAGGATCTCAAAGGCGGTGCCGGCGTCCAGGCCCTTGGCCAGGACCGTGCGGGAGATCATGTCCGGGTTTTCCAGCACCTGCTTGTGGCTCTCGGCGGAGCCGACGGTGGTGACGATGCCCTCGCCGACGCGGGCGATGACGGTCTCCTCCCCCGCGCCGCCGACCAGGCGGTCGATGTTGGCGCGGACGGTGACGCGGGCCTTGGCGCGCAGCTCGATGCCGTCCTTGGCGATGGCCGCGACGACCGGGGTCTCGATGACCTTGGGGTTGACGCTCATCTGCACGGCCTGGAGCACGTCGCGGCCGGCAAGGTCGATGGCCGCCGCGCGCTCAAAGACCAGGTCGATGTCCGCGCGCTGGGCGGCGATGAGCGCGTTGATGACGCGGTCGACGTTGCCGCCGGCCAGGTAATGCGCCTCCATCTTGTTGATGGAGATGTCCAGGCCCGCCTTTGTGGCCTTGATGAGCGGGTAGACCAGGCGGGACGGGGTGATGCGCCGGATGCGCATGCCGACCAGGGTGAAGATCTTGATCTTCACGCCCGAGGCCATGGCCGAAATCCACAGCCCGAGCGGGAAGAACGAGAAGAAGATGGCCAGCACGACGATGATGGCAACCAGGATGCCAAATGCGATGATGATTTGCTCCATTGGGGTTCCTCCTCGTTATCCTTTTCTATGGTCATGCGCCGATTTGGCGCACAACGATCTTTCGGCCCTCCACGCGCACGACCTTGACGCGCTTGCCCACGTCCACAAACTCGCCCTCGGCCAGCACGTCGAGCTTGACGCCGTCAAAGTCCGCCCGGCCGACGGGCCGCAGCATCGTGGTGACGACGCCCTCGTGCCCGAGGAAGTAGTTGAGGTCCTCGCCGCTGGTGAAGCCGTCCTCGCGGTCGGTGGCGGTCTTGAGTATGAGCGGCGTGCGCGCCAGCGCGCCCTTGGACGCCGAGCGCACGGCGATGGTAAAGAGCAGGCAGAGCACCAGCACGATGATGATGGTCAGCAGGATGCCCTCCAGCAAACTGTCCGCCGCGACGATGACCCCGATCAGCAGCAGCGCCAGGCCCGAAATGCCCGGCACGCCAAAGCCCGGGGTGAACATCTCCACCGTCACCAGCACGAAGCCCGCGATCAGGCACAGCGCAGCCGGCCAGTTGAGAGAAATGATTTCCAGCAGTTCCATGCCATCCCCTCCTTTTTTGACCTTGGCCTAAGTATAGCAGAGAGTCCGGCTCCTGTCACGCCTTGGCGCTCCAAATCCTGCGCGCGGGCGCTGAAGTGTCAAATCAGGCGCATCAACTGCAGCTTTTGCCGCAGCTGCGCCAGGTCCTGCGCGTAGGTCGCGCGCAGGGCGGGGTTGTAGAGCACGGAGGCCGGGTGGTAGAGCGCAAAGAGCGGCTGCCCGTCCTCGCCCTCCAGCGCCTGGCCGTGGACCCGGCCGATGGGCAGGCTCCTGCCGGTCAGCGCGCGCAGGGGCACGTTGCCCAGCGTCACGATGAGCGCGGGCGAGACGAGCGCCAGCTCCTTCTTGAGCCAGGGCAGGAACAGGGCCGCCTCCTCGCGGGTGGGCGGGCGGTTGCCGGTCCTGCCGTTCGGGGTGGTGCGCACGGGGCGGAACTTCACGGCGTTTGTGATGTACAGGTCCGCGCGGCGCAGGCCCGTGCCCGCGAGGAAGGCGTCCAGGTTCCGCCCGGCGCGGCCGACAAAGGGCTTGCCCAGCAGCGTCTCCTGCTCGCCGGGCGCCTCGCCCACAAGGGCCACGCGCGCGGCCGGGTCGCCGTCGCCGAACACATAGACCTTCTTGTCCGGCGCATAGAGGTCGTCGAAATAGGCGGCGCAGTCCTCGTTGAGGCGGCGCAGCCTTGTCATTGCGTCCACGTCTTCTCCTCCTTGGGGTAGAGGTCCATCTCCCGCATCTTTTCGCGCAGGGACTTCAGGTCCTGCCAGGCCTCGCGCTTCTTCTGCCCGGTCTCGTCGCGCAGCAGGGCCGAGGGGTGGTAGGTGGGCAGGATGAGGGTGCCCTTCTTTTCGACCCAGATCCCCCGCTCGCGCGTGATGCGGATGTCCGGCCGGAGGACGTGCATGGCGGCCGTGCGCCCCAGGCACACCAGGATCTTGGGCCGGATGAGGACGAACTGCGCGCGCAGATAGGGCAGGCACGCGGCGGCCTCCGCCGCTGTGGGCTCGCGGTTGCCGGGCGGGCGGCACTTGACGATGTTTGCGATGTAGACCATCTCGCGCGTAAGGCTTATGGCCGCGAGCATCCTGTCCAGCAGCTGGCCGGCCGGGCCCACGAAGGGCCGGCCCTGCTCGTCCTCCTGGCGGCCGGGGCCCTCGCCGACAAAGAGCACGGCGGCGTGCGGATTCCCCTCGCCCAGGACCGTGTGCAGCCTGCGCTCGCAAAGGCCGCAGCCGCGGCAGGCGCGCACGGCGTTTTCCAGGTTTTCCCACGTCAGCTCCACACGCGCGCCCCCTTTCCTTTTTTCTCTAGTATACCCGCGATCCGGGGGTTTTACAAGAGCGGGCGCCGCGTGGTATACTAAAAGGGAAACGGAGGGGACCCGCATGAAGAAAACAAAGCCGTCCTGGGAGGCCCGGCCGCACACGGCCTTCTCCTACAGCTTTACGCCGAAGGAGTTCCGCTATCTTCTCTTCGGCAAAAAAATCTGCCCGTCCTGCGGCGGCAAACTGCAGCGGCAGAAGCAGTTCTTCTCCACCCGCGGCGCGCTGCCGAAGACCTTCCGGCAGGAGGAGATGTACTTTATCAACACCGAGAAGGTCAAGTATTACTACTACACCTACGCCTGCCTGCGCTGCGGCCAGGTCTACCCCCTGCGCGACCTGGCGGAGAGGGCGCGCTAGCCGGCGCGCACCGCGCGTTCAGGGGGGGCGAATCTCCCCCGCATTTTTCGAGCGCCCAAGGGCGCTCTCCCACGGAGGGAACAACACATGCCGGAAGAATACACGACGCTGTACCGCGCTTTTCGCCCGCACCGCTTCTGCGACGTGGTGGGCCAGGGGCCGATCGTGCAGACGCTCAAGAACCAGGTCAAGTCCGGCCGCATCGCGCACGCCTATCTGTTCAACGGCACGCGCGGGACGGGCAAGACCACGACCGCGCGCATCCTCGCGCGGGCCATCAACTGTGAAAATCCGCAGGACGGCGAGCCCTGCGGGGTCTGTCCGACCTGCCAGGCGCTCTCCCAGGAGAACAACCTGGACATCCTGGAGATCGACGCGGCCTCCAACGGCAGCGTGGACCAGGTGCGCGACCTGTGCGCCAAGGTCGCCTATCCCCCGCAGACCTGCCGCTACCGCGTGATCATCATCGACGAGGTGCACTCGCTGTCGACCTCGGCCGCCTCGTTCAACGCGCTGCTCAAGACCCTGGAGGAGCCGCCGGAGCACGCGGTCTTCATCCTGGCCACGACCGACCCGCAGAAGCTGCCGCCGACCATCCTGTCCCGCTGCCAGCGCTACGACTTCAAGCGCATCGGCACAAAGGACATCGCGGCCCAGCTCTCCCGCATCTGCAAGGAGAAGGACTGCCAGGCCGAGGACGAGGCGCTGCTGGACATCGCCCGCGCGGCCGAGGGCGGCATGCGCGACGCGATCAGCCTGCTGGACCTGTGCATGAGCTATTCGCAGAACCACATCACCGCCTCCGTCGTGCAGGACGCGCTGGGCACGGCCGGGGGCGCGGCGCGCTTCGCCTTTGCGGACGCGCTGGCCGCGGGCGACGTGGGCCGGGCCCTGACCACGATCGACGAGCTCATGCGCGTGGGCCGCGAGCCCGCGGTCTTTGCGCGGGAGATGACGCGCCACCTGCGCAACGTGCTCATCGCCTGCGCGGGCTGCGCAAACCTGCTCGACGTCAGCGACGAGGACGCCGCCCGCTATGCGGCGGAGGCGGAGGCCTTCGGCGCGGAGCGCGCGCTGCGCGCCATGGACCTGTTCGCGCGCGCGGAGCCGGAGATGCGCTGGGCCAGCCAGCCCCGGATGCAGCTGGAGATGGCCGCGGTGCGCGCCTGCCGCCCGGCCTTTGACGAGAGCGTGCAGGCCCTGACCGAGCGGCTGGACGCGCTGGAGCGCAAGCTCGCAAGCGGCGCCTACGCCGTCCCGGCTGGGCAATCTGCCCCCGCTGGGCAGGCTGCCCCCGCTGGGCAGGCCGCCCCCGCGGCCCGGCGCGGCGCGCCCGCTACTGCCCCTGCGGCGCGCCGGAGCGCGCCCGAGGGCGACGCGGCGATCTGGAAGGAGGTGCTCAAGGCCGTGAAGTCCACGCGGATGCAGCTGTTCACGGCGCTGAAGATGGGCAGCTTCCTCGGGATGGAGGGGGACGAGGCGGTCGTCTCCTTCGAGGCGCAGAACGACATCTTCCACGGCATCTGCATCAAGGAGGAGCACCACGCGCTCATCGACGAGGCCTTTTCCAAGGTCTGCGGCCGGCCGGTCCGCGCGCGGTTTGTGCTCGCCGCACAGCCCCAGTCGGAGCCGAAGAGCCCCGTGGACGAGGGCGCGCTCTTTGCGGCCTTTGGCCGGGAAAACGTGGACATCGTGGACTAGGGGCGCAGGATTTTTTCCCTTTACGAAACCGCGGGAAACAGGTATAATACCTGGGTACGAAATGCAGTTTAGGAGGTACTTACAATCATGGCAAGAGGCGGATTCCCGGGAATGCCCGGCGGAAACATGCAGCAGATGCTCAAGCAGGCCCAGAAGATGCAGGAAAAGCTCGCCAAGGTCCAGGAGGAGCTGGAGGCGCGGGAGTACGAGGCCTCCGCCGGCGGCGGCATGGTCACGGTCAAGGCCAACGGCAAGAAGGAGATCCTCGCCCTCACGATCCAGCCCGAGGCGGTCGACCCCGAGGATGTCGAGATGCTGCAGGACATGGTCATGGCGGCGGTCAACGAGGTGCTCCGCCAGGTGGAGGAGACTTCCTCCCAGGAGATGGGGAAGCTCACGGGCGGCCTGAACCTGCCCTTCTGACGCGGCGATGAGCAACATCGACTCCTTCTCCCGCCTCTGCGCCCAGCTGGCAAAGCTGCCGGGCATCGGGCGCAAGAGCGCGCAGCGCATGGCGTACTACCTCCTCTCCCAGCCGCCCGAACAGGTGGAGGCCTTGGCGGACGCCATCCTGACCGCGCGCAGGACCGTGCACGAGTGCCGCGTCTGCGGCAACTACACGGACCAGGACGTCTGCTCCATCTGCGCGGACGAGCGGCGCGACGGCTCCACGATCTGCGTGGTCCGCGACCCGCGGGACGTGGCCGCCATCGAGCGCATGCGCGACTACAACGGCAAATACCACGTCCTGCACGGCACGATCTCGCCCATGGAGGGCATCGGTCCGGACGACATCCGCATCCGGGAGCTGCTCGGCCGCCTCTCCGGCGTGCGCGAGGTGATCCTGGCCACGAATCCCGACATCGAGGGCGAGGCCACGGCCGCCTACATCGCGCGGCTGCTCAAGCCCTTTTCGGACATCAAGGTCACGCGGATCGCGCACGGCGTGCCCATCGGCAGCGACCTGGAATACACGGACGAGGTGACGCTCTCCCGCGCGCTGCGCGGCCGCACCGAGCTTTAAGGCCGGTCCCCCAAAAACAACCCCCCCCCAGACCCGGCAGGGAGTTTCCCGTCGCGGCTGGGGGATTGTTTCATCTCAGCCGTCCGCAAAGGCGGCCTCCGCCGCCTCCTGCAGCGTGGAGACGCCGATGCAGTCCCGGGGCAGGTACCCGCCGTCCCGGGGCTGCAAAATTCGGCGGAACCTCGCCTCGCGCGGCGGCTGCGTCGAGCTCTGCGCCGGTCCCAAAAAGCAAATCCCCCAGACCCGGCAGGGAGTTTCCCGTCGCGGCTGGGGGATTTTTTCATCTCAGCCGTCCGCAAAGGCGGCCTCCGCCGCCTCCTGCAGCGTGGAGACGCCGATGCAGTCCCGGGGCAGGTACCCGCCGTCCCGGGGCTGCAGAATCCGGCGGAACCCCGCCTCGCGCGGCGGCCGCACCGAGCTTTAAGGCCGGTCCCCCAAAAACAGCCCCCCAGACCCGACAGGGACTTTCCCGTCGCGGGCTGGGGGATTGTTTTCCTCTCAGCCGTCCGCAAAGGCCGCCTCCGCCGCCTCCTGCAGCGTCGAGACGCCGATGCAGTCCCGGGGCAGGTACCCGCCGTCCCGGGGCTGCAAGATGCGGCGGAACCCGGCCTCGCGCGGCGGCCGCACCGAACTCTGAGCCGGTCCCAAAAAGCATCCCCCAACCCCGACAGGGAGTTTCCCCGTCGCGGGCTGGGGGATTTTTTCATCTCAGCCGTCCGCAAAGGCGGCCTTCGCCGCCTCCTGCAGCGTCGAGACGCCGACGCAGTCCCGGGGCAGGTACCCGCCGTCCCGGGGCTGCAGAATCCGGCGGAACCCGGCCTCGCGCGCGGCGACGCGCTTTTGCAGCAGCCCGCCGACCGGCAGCACCGCGCCGTCGAGCGCGATCTCGCCGGTGACGGCGACGTCCTGGCGGAGCGGGCGCTCCTGCAGGGCGGACAGGAGCACGAGCGCCGCGGCCAGGCCCATGGACGGGCCGTCGACGTTACCGCCGCCCTCGATGTTGAAGGCGGCGTCCCGCTCGCCCAGGGAAAGGCCCAGGCGCTCGACGGCCAGCACCGCGTTGCGCACGGCGTCGCGGGCCATGTCCCCGGCGGCCAGGTTCAGCGTAAAGCGCCCGGTCCCGGGCCGCAGCACAGCCGTGAGGCGGCGCACCGCGCCCGTGCGGCCCTGCACGCCCAGCAGCGCCGTGCGGCCGACCGCGGGCGGCTCCTCCACGGCGGAGACGCGCCCGCGCACCGAGGCGAGGGTCACCGCGCCCTCCCGCTGGGAGGCGGCCAGCGCGCGGACGCACTCGCGGCCGTCCAGGGAGTGCTCGGCGATGTAGCGCAGGGCGGGCGCGGTGGCGCGCAGGTTCAGGCGCTCCGCGGCCCCGCGGGCGACGCGGTAGAGGTCCTGCTCGTCCAGGTCCGCAAAGAAGATCTCCACGCACCGGGAGCGCAGCGCGGGCGAGATCTCCTCCGGGCTGCGGGTCGTGGCGCCGATGAGCACGAAGTCCGCGGGCGCGCCCTGGGCAAAGAGCTGGCGGATGTACCGGGGCACGGCGGGGTTGTCCGCGTCGTAATAGGAGGAGTCGAAGCGGACGCGCTTGTCCTCCAGGACCTTCAGGAGCATGTTTTGCAGGCGGACGTCCATCTCCCCGATCTCGTCGATGAACAGCACGCCGCCGTGCGCCTGGGTGACCAGGCCGAGCTTGGGCTCGGGCAGGCCGCGGCCGGCGAGCTCCCGCCCCGCGCCCTGGTAGATGGGGTCGTGCACGGACCCGATCAGGGGATTGACGCCGCCCTGGGGATCGTAGCGCAGGGTCGCGCCGTCCACCTCGACAAAGGGCGCCGAGCGCAGGAAGGGCGCCTCCGGCTGCTCGCGCGCGCAGTCGAGCGCCAGGCGCGCGGCCGTGGTCTTGCCGCAGCCCGGCCCGCCGTAGAGCAGCACGTGCTGGGGATAGGGCGAGCACAGCGCGCTGCGCAGCCGGGAAAAGGCCTCCTCCTGCCCGACGAGCTGGTCCGCGCGCACGGGCCGGGCGCGCGCAAAGGCCGAGGCGGACAGCGCGATGCCCTCCTTGACGACAAGGTCCGTAAGCTTCCTGCGGGTTGCGGCGGTTTCGGCCCCGCCCATCTCGTCCAGGAGCGAGAGGCGCAGGCTGTCGTAGTACTCGCGCTCGGCGCGGGCCATGCGCTTTTCCACCAGTTTCTCCAGGTCCTGCTTGGCCTTCCTGCGGGCGGTAGCCTCGGCATAATTTTCCTCCAAGAACGAGAGCGGGGCGTCCGTGCGGTCGATGTGCAGCAGCTTTTTGATTTCTGCCAGCATCTGATCGATCTGCTCGGGCGTCCCGCTCATGTCGGTGATCTTCGGTTGTCTTCCTGTGCAAAGGGTGCACACGCCTTGGTAGAGCGCGTACAGCCTTGCGCGCTGCTCGGCATTCATGGGGAACCTCCTTACCCTCCTCTTTTTCCGGACCGCGCTTTGCAAAAGGGGGCGAACTCGCCCCCTTTCCGCAGCGCTTCGGTTTAGTCCTTGGCGACGATGTTGAGCTTGATCTTTGCGGAGATCTCCGGGTAGAGCTTGATGACCGCCTCGGTCTCGCCCACGTTCTTCACCGCGTCAACGGTGATTTTGCGCTTGTCGATGTCCATGCCGTACTTGGCCTTGAGCGCGTCGGCGACCTCCTGGTTGGTGACCTTGCCGTAGAGGCGGCCGTTCTCCCCGGCGCGCACGGCGATCTCCACGACCATGTCGCCCATCTTCTTGGCCAGCTCCTGCGCCTCCTGCCGCTCGACCTCCTTGCGGTGGCTCTGGGCGGACTTGGCGTTCTCGATGGCGTTGAGGTTGGATGCGCTGGCCTCCACGGCCAGCTTGCGCGGGAACAGGTAGTTGCGGGCGAAGCCGTCGCTCGCCTCGATGATCTGGTCCTTTTTCCCGGTTCCCTTGATGTCCTTGAGCAGGATCACTTTCATGAAGGATCTCCTCCTAATCTTGCGAATTTTCAGGTTTGCGCCCCGTCTATTTCTTGTCCTTGCGGACGATCTGCAGCCCCAGCCAGACGCGCGAGCCGTCCGGAAGCTGGATCTCCGCTTGGGCGGGGCCGAGCTTGCGGACAGGGGGCATCCGGATGGTGTCCGGGTCCAGGTGCAGCCCCCGCTGTTTTTCGAGCGCCTTCGCAATCGTCTTCTCGTCGATTCTTTCGCGGATTCGGCCGTCCTTGTCGGCGGGAACGGCGATTTCCAGCGCCTTCTTCTCCAGCCTGCCCCGGAGTTTCTTGATGTCGTCCGGATGGGCAACGAGGTTCAACGTAAGCCGCGTCCGTCCGCCGCCCTCCAGCTGGATTTCCGCTTGGGCAGGGCCGAGCTTGCGGACAGGGGGCATCCGGATGGCGCCCGGGTCCACGAAGAGCTCGTGCTCCTCGATGAGCGCCTCTGCGACCTCCTCCGCGTTGATCGCCAACTCTTTTGGGCGGCCGTCCTCCCCGATGTGGATGGGGAACGTGAGCCGCACGCGGCTTAGCGCTCGCTCCAAGACCGCGGCTTCCTCCCTGCGCCTTTTTGTGGACTCCCGCATGTCCGGCGCCGGTTTGCCGTCGGGCTTTGCCCGGTTCCTCCTTGCGAGTTCAGCCAATCCATGGCGAAAGAGCACGTTTTTGGCAAAGCGCTCGGAGACCTCAACCGTCTCCCCAAGCCTGCCAATTCCCGTGATATCCTTTCGCAGAAGCACTGGCACCTGCATAGCGTTTTTTCTCCTCAGGTTTTTTCTTTACTGCGCGCCTCCGTCGTCATCGTCCCCGTCGTCCCGGCCGCGCAGGCCAAGGTCGCGCAGGGTGGGCCGGCCGATCTTGCGGAAGTAGAAGATCTGCTCCAGGAACCCGACGAGGAAGAGCACCGTCTGTAGGAACACCAGGCCCGCGGCCATCACCAGATAGCGCAGCGCGCGCGGCCAGCCGTGCTTCTTAAAGAACCACTCGCACACCGAGAGGCCCTGCACCGCGTAGACGAACTGCACGACGCTCCAGACCGCGAGGTAGACGGCGTACGCGTTGGAGCTGATGAGCATCAGCACCCACATCGCGAGGATGCCCAGCATCAGCGCGAGGTTGAGCTTTGTCGGGATGCGCACGCGCCCAAGGTCCGGCAGTGCGGAGAACTCCTCCCCCTTGCCGAAGCGCCGCGCGGCCATCAGCGGCAGGAGCGCGCCGAGGAGCCCGATGTGCAGCGCCTGCTTGACGAGCATATCGATCAGGTTCAGCCGCAGCGAGAGGTCGAAGATCTCCAGCAGCTCGCCCGTCAGCTGTGCGCGGGTGGTTTCGTCCAGCGCGGCAAAGGGGCTGGCGTTCGTCTCCGAGAGCAGGCCCATGCTCGACCAGGTGGAAAGGAGCATGTCGTAGAGCTGGGGCGCGGCGTCCTGCATGGACTGCAGCGTCTGCTCCAGCCAGCTCGTGACCCAGGCGACGGCGTCGCCCAGCAGCAGGTTGCAGGCGATGTAGCTCAGCGCGCCGTAGACGAACACGCCGATGCCCGTGTTGACCATGGCCTGCCAGAGCGGCGTCTTTGCGCGCAGGCCGCGCAGGAGCAGCGGCGGCAGGACCAGCATGGGCGCCAGCAGCCACAGGGCGATGGGCCAGAGCCCGTCCCCCAGGGCCAGGGTGAACACCGCAAGCCCGCCGCAGAAGCCCACAGCGCCGCCCGCGGCAAAGACCGGCCCCACAAAGAGTCCGCCCGCCGTCAGCAGCGCGAACACCGCGCCGGTATAGGCGGGCGCGGTCGGGAGCAAAAAGCTCGACACCAGGCCCAACAAAAACATGCCCGGCGCAAAGAGGAGCGTCCATGCGATCTGTTTTTTCTTTCCCATCTGTTTCTCCTGACAAAGGATCACGCATTTTTACCCGTCTATTTTAGCCCCAAGGCGGGCCGTTTGTCAACCGAGGGGGCGCTGTCAATTCCTGCGCGGAACGGCAAAAAAGGAGGAAGCGCCGGTCGGGCGTTTCCTCCTTTCGGAAAAAATCCGCGCATCAGTCCGCGGAGTAGGGCAGCAGAGCGATGTGGCGCGCGCGCTTGATCGCAATGGAGAGCTGGCGCTGATGCTTGGCGCAGTTGCCGGACATGCGGCGGGGCAGGATCTTGCCGCGCTCGGTCACAAAGCGGCGCAGGCGGGCCAGGTCCTTATAGTCGATGTGCTCAACCTTATCCACACAGAACTGGCAGACCTTGCGGCGCGGCTTGCGTCCGCGGGGCCGGCGAACTCTTTCTTCAGACATGTTCTCTTAACCTCCTTGTACTCAGAATGGGAGCTGGTCGTCGTCGTCGACCTGTGTAAAGCCCTGGCTGGCAAAGTCGTTTGCCGGGGCTGCCGAGGGTTTTTGGGCAGGGGCGCCATAGCCGGCGCTGCCGCCGTAGGCCTGGCCGCCGCCGTAGGAGGAACCTCCCGCGTAGGACTGGCCGTCGCCCTGGGGCTTGGAATCCACAAACTCGCACTCGTCGCAGACGACTTCGGTCACGTAGCGCTTGGAGCCGTCCTGCGCGTCGTAGGTGCGGGTCTGCAGGGAGCCGATCACGCCGATCTTCCTCCCCTTGCCGAAGAAGCGATGCACAAAATCAGCCTGCTGCCGCCAGGCAACGCAGTCGATGAAGTCCGACTCGCGCACGCCCTGCTGGTTGGCAAACCGGCGGGTAACCGCGATGCGGAAATTGCAAACCGGAATGCCCGAGCCGGTGGTGCGGTACTCGGGGTCGCGGACCAGGTTGCCGACGAGAATGACTTTATTCATCTTGCACCGTCCTCTTTTATTCCTCGATGCGGGTCACAAGGTAACGCATGACGTTCTCGTTGATCTGCAGGTTGCGCTCGAGCTCGCGGGGGAACTCCGGAGCGGCGGTGAACTGCACGAGCACGTAATAGCCCTCATTCTTGAAGTTGATGGGATAGGCCAGGCGGCGCTTGCCCCACTCCTCGACCTTGTCAACGGCGGCGCCGTTGTTGGTCATCAGGGTCTGAAACTGGGCGATGAGGTCCGTGCGGGCCTGATCCTCCATCGCGGAGTCGATCACGTAGAGAAGTTCGTACTTATTCAAGACTTTCACCTCCTTGTGGACTTTGGCATGGCGCGGCAGCGCCACGCAAGGATGAATGCGCTACTTTAGATAGAATACCACAGCCTCCCCGGTTCCGCAAGTAAAATTTCCGCTTCTTTTCCGCTTTTTCCGTGCGCGCGGGCGGCGATTCTGGTATACTTCTCTTTGTACAAACAAATACGCCGGCTCAACGGACCAAGGAGGCTGCACAAGACCATGTACACCTGGCACATTCTGACCATCGGTCACCTTTCGCGAAACAAGTTCTGGGGCGAGCGCAACGACACCGCCTACCGCGCGCCGCTGGCGACCAGCGCGCTGCTGCTGGGGGAAGGGCAAGTGATCGTGACGGACCCCTCGCTCCCGGCTGCGGGCATGCGCGCGGCGCTGCTGGACGCGGCGGGCCTTGCCCCGGAGGACGTGACGCTGGTCTTTTCGACGCACAACCATCTGGACCACCACGTGGATCCGCTCTGCTTCCCGAACGCGCGCTGGTTCATGCCGCAGGTGGACCTCACCTACCTGCACGAGCACTGGGACGAGCACAAGCGCTCCTTCCCCGGGGACGACTGGGAGACGGTGCAGCGCTGCGAGGCCGCGCCGGAGGAACTGGCGCCGGGCCTGAAGCTGCTGCCGCTCCCGGGCCACACGGCGGGCACGAGCGGCCTGCTCTTCTGCGCGCCGGAGGGGCGCGTGCTGCTCACGGGTGACGCGGTGATGACCCGCGAGTTCTACAAGGCGGGCGAGCCCTACTTCTTCGGCTGGGACAACGACCAGGCCCGGCAGACGATCCTCTCCCTGCGCGGCCGGGCGGACGTCATCATCCCCGGCCACGGCGAGGCCTTCCTCACCCGCGCGTGGGAGTGAGCGCGCAAAAAAAGAAGCCCTTTCGGGCTTCTTTTTTTGTCACTTCTGCAGCTTTTCCAGCGAGGTGCGCAGGCGGCGCAGCGCCTCCTCGCGGCCGAGCAGCACGGCGATCTCGATCGCGCCGCAGGGGGTGACGAGCTTGCCGGCCATGGCGATGCGCGCGGGCCAGAGGATCACGCCGTTCTTCTTGCCCTTTCTGGCGGCAAGGCCTCGTGCACGGCGGCTTGCGCGCGCAAAAAAAGAAGCCCTTTCCGGGGCTTCTTTTTTTGTCACTTCTGCAGCTTTTCCAGCGAGGTGCGCAGGCGGCGCAGCGCCTCCTCGCGGCCGAGCAGCACGGCGATCTCGATCGCGCCGCAGGGGGTGACGAGCTTGCCGGCCATGGCGATGCGCGCGGGCCAGAGGATCACGCCGTTCTTCTTGCCCTTCCTGGCGGCAAGGCCGAGCAGGACCTCGTGCACGGCGGTCTCGGTCCACTCGGGCAGCGCCTCCAGGGTGGCCAGGATGTCGGGCAGGTCCTCCCGGGCGGTGTCGGCGTTGGTCTTCATCTTCTTGGAGAAGTAGAGCTCCTCGGAGAACTCCGGCATCTCGGTGAGGAAGTCGACCATCTGCGGCAGCTCGCCGAAGACCTCGACGCGGGGCTGCAGGCTCCGCTGGAGGATGTCCAGGTCCATGTGCGCGATGCCGGCCTTTTCATACCAGGGCATGGCCGCGGCGGTGAACTGCTCCGGGGTCATGCGGCGGATGTACTCAGCGTTCATCCAGCGCAGCTTCTCGACGTCGAAGATCGCGGGGGACTTGGACAGCCCCTCCAGCGAGAAGGCCTCCATCAGCTCGGGGAGCGTGAAGAACTCGCGGTTGTCGCCGGGGTTCCAGCCGATCAGGGCGATGTAGTTGAGCAGCGCCTCCTTGAGGTAGCCCTTTTCGATGAAGTCGCTGTAGTAGGCGTCGCCGTCGCGCTTGGAGAGCTTGCGGTGCTGGTCCTTCATGACCGGGGTCAGGTGGATGTAGACCGGCTTCTCCCAGCCAAAGGCCTCGTAGAGCAGGTTGTACTTGGGCGTGGACGAGAGGTACTCGTTGCCGCGCAGCACGTGGGTGATGCCCATGGTGTGGTCGTCGACGACGTTGGCGAAGTTATAGGTGGGCATGCCGTCGGCCTTGATGAGGACGTTGTCGTCCAGCTCGGCGCAGTCCACGGCGATGTGGCCGTAGAGCACGTCGTCAAAGGAGGCCTCGCCCGTCTCGGGCACGTTCTGGCGGATGACGTAGGGGATGCCGGCGTCGAGCTTTGCCTGGATCTCCTCGGGAGTGAGGTGCAGGCAGTGCTTGTCGTACTTCCAGGTCTTGCCCTCGGCCTCGGCCGCGGCGCGGCGCTCGGCCAGCTCCTCCTTGGTGCAGAAGCAGTAGTAGGCCTTGCCCTTTGCGACCAGCTCCTTGGCGTAGGGCAGGTACATGTCCTTGCGCTCGGACTGGATGTAGGGGCCGTAGTCGCCGCCGACGTCCGGTCCCTCGTCCCAGAGGAGGCCGCAGTCGCGCAGCGTGTCGTAGATGACCTGCGTTGCGCCGGGCACGAACCGCTCCTGGTCCGTGTCCTCGATGCGCAGGATGAACTTGCCGTTGTTCTTCTTGGTGAAGAGATAGGTATAGAGCGCCGTGCGCAGGCCGCCCAGGTGCAGATACCCGGTGGGGCTTGGCGCGAATCGCGTGCGAACGTTCATGTTGGTCGTCTCCTTGCGTTTACTCGGGCTTGTAGCTGCCCTTGAGCTCCACCGTGCGGTTGAAGACGAGGCGGTCCTGCGTGGAGTCCTTGTCCACGACAAAGTAGCCCTGGCGCAGGAACTGGAAGTGGTCGCCGACCTTGGCGCCGGCCAGGTCCCCTTCGAGGACCGCGCGGTCCAGAACCCGGATGGAGTCCCAGTTGAAGAAATCGGTGAAGTCCTTTTCCTTGGGGGCTTCGCTCTCCTCGCCCTCCTCAAGGTCTGCGGCCTCCTCCGGCTCGCCGCCGTCCTCCTTGAGCATGTAGTCGTACAGGCGGACCTCGATGGGCTTGGCGGTGCTCTCCTCCACCCAGTGGAGCGTGCCCTTGACCTTGCGGTTTGCGCCCTCCCCGCCGGACAGGCTCGTCAGGTCCACGGAGCACAGCAGCTCTGCGACGTTGCCGGCCTCGTCCTTGACCACCTCGTCGCAGCGGATGATGTAGGCGGCCTTCAGGCGCACCTCGCGCCCCGGCGCCAGGCGGAAGAACTTCTTGGGCGCATCCTCCATGAAGTCCTCGCGCTCGATGAGGAGGTGCTTGCCAAAGGCGACCTCGCGCTCGCCCATCTCCGGGTGGTTGGGGTGGTTTTCGGTCTTGAGGCGGACGATCTTGCCCTCCTCCCAGTTGGTGAGGGTGACGCGCAGGGGGTTGAGCACGGCCATGGCGCGGGGTGCCTTGTCGTTGAGGTCCTCGCGGATGCAGTGCTCCAGCAGGCCGATGTCCACGACCGAGTCCGCCTTGGCGATGCCCGCCCGGCGCAGGAAGTCGTGGATGGCAGCAGGGGTGTAGCCCCTTCTGCGCATGCCGACGAGCGTGGGCATGCGGGGGTCGTCCCAGCCGGAGACGAAGTGCTCCTCGACCAGCTGGCGCAGGTAGCGCTTGGAGAGCTTGGTGTGCGTCATGTTGAGGCGCGCAAACTCGATCTGCCGCGGGCGGGCGGGCAGGCCGCAGTTGTCGCGGACCCAGTCGTAGAGCGGGCGGTGAATCTCATACTCCAGGGAGCAGAGCGAGTGCGTCACGCCCTCCAGGCAGTCCTGGATGGGGTGGGCAAAGTCGTACATCGGGTAGATGCACCACTTGTCGCCCGTCTGGTGGTGGCGCTTGTGCAGCACGCGGTAGATGGTGGGGTCGCGCATGCAGATGTTGGGCGAGGACATGTCGATCTTGGCCCGAAGGGTGAGCGAGCCGTCCGGGAACTCGCCGTTCTTCATGCGTTCAAAGAGGTCCAGGCTCTCCTCGACGGGGCGGTCGCGGTAGGGGCTGTTGCGGCCGGGCTCGGTGAGGGTGCCGCGGTATTCCTTCATCTGTTCGGGCGTGAGCTCATCGACGTAGGCCAGGCCCTTCTTGATGAATTCCACGGCGATCTCATACGTCTTGTCAAAATAGGAAGAGCCGTAGACCAGCTTGTCCCACTGGAAGCCCATCCAGCGGATGTCGTCCTGGATGGCGTCGACGTACTCGACGTCCTCCTTGGCGGGGTTGGTGTCGTCAAAGCGCAGATTGCACTTTCCGCCGAACTTCTCCGCGATGGAAAAGTCAATGTACAGGGCCTTGACGTGGCCGATGTGCAGATAGCCGTTCGGTTCGGGAGGGAATCTGGTTTGCACCTGCCCGATCACCTTTCCGTCGGCAATGTCCTGCGCGACAAATTCCTCGATGAAGTTCGAGGTGGTTTTCTCGTTCGCTTCCAATGTACTCCCTCCTTGAAAAAAAATTTCAGCGCGTAGCCGATACGGTATTATATCACCGAATCCCCCGTTTCTCAACGGGGGATTTGTAAAACCCGCGCATTTTTGCGCGCAGCGGGGGCGCCCGCTTCCCTGGGGTCCGCCGCGCGACGTTTCGTCGGATTCCAGAAAAACGCTTTGCCACCGTTTTCCAGACTTTCCCTCGAATTTCATTCGAATATTTCGCTTTTTCGCGTAAAATTTATGTAAAATTATCCAAAGTAAACAAAATACCGTTGACAAAAAAAACGATACCATTACCAAAGAACTCACCTGTGGCAAACCCATCCATATTCACAGTCCCTTTGATGGTTGTTTCAAGCTATTTGGTGAATGGACTTGTGGCCTGGAAGAACACATGGAACACTCCGACGCCTGCTACACCGAAGTGACAAATTGCCTGCATACGGAGCATAATGCAGAATGCGGCGGTCTGGAACCCGAGGAGCCTGATCCCACTCCGGATCCCGAACCCGTGGACCCCGAGCCCGAGCAGCCCGCCTCCTCCGGCAGCAACTTCATCGAGCCGACCTACTACGCGGACTATGAGGAGGACGTGGTCTACCTCGATCCCGACGCGGCCGAGGCTGCGGACTACGCCGTCACCTGCCGCACGCTGAACGTGCGCAAGACCCCCTCCACCGAGTACGCCCCGATCGCCCAGATCCATCGCGGGGACATCGTCTCCGTCGTGGATTGGGAAGGCGACTGGGCCAAGATCGAGTGGGCGAGCGCGGAGGACGGCTACGCCTACGTTTTCGGCGCCTACATCGAAAAACTCTAACCCCCCTATCGTCGGGGCTCCGGGGCCAGGACACCCCGGGCAAGCAGGAAGCGCACCTCCGCAGGAATCGGGGGTGCGCTTCTTTCTCTATTCCTGCGCGTCCGCGCGGCGCGCGCGGCACAGGAGCAGGTCGCCGGCGGGCGTCAGGGCGACGCCCTCCCACTCGGGCCGGCAGAGCCAGGCCCTTTGCGTCGCGCAGAGGGGAACGCAGCGCGCCTCCTGCGCGAGGACCTCGTCGGCGCGGCGCAGGGCGGCCCGGCGGGCGCTCTCGCTGCGCGCCCCGGCGAGGTCGTCCAGCGCCCGGGCGAGCGCCTCGCTCTCCAGCGCGAGTCCGGACAGGCGCAGATCCATGTCCCAGAGGGCCTGCGCGTCGCCATAGGCGTTGAAGAAGCTGCCGATCGCCAGGGAAAACGCGCCGTCCATCCGGGCCTGGGCCGCGGCGGCCGCGTCCCGCTCCGCCGCGTGCACGCGCACGCCGAGCACCTCGCGCCACTGCGTGCAGAGCGCCTCGGCCAGGCCGCTCTCCACGTCCTCGGGCAGGGCGAGGAGCTCCAGCTCCGGGAAGCCCTCGCCGCCGGGATAGCCCGCCTCGGCAAGGGCCGCCTGCGCCTGCGCCGCCCGGCCGCCGGAGGGCATGGCCGCAGCGCCCGCCTCCGCGCCAGCGATGCCCGGCGGGTAGAGGGAATCCGCGGCCCGCGCGCCGGGCAGGTCCGCCGCGCCCAGCAGCGCGTCCGCGTCCAGGGCGAGCGCCAGGGCCTGGCGCACGAGCGGGTCGTCCAGGGGCGGTGCCGCGGCGTTGAGGTCCAGGTAGAGGACGCAGTCCTCCGGGCTGAGGCGCGCAAATCCCTCCTCCTGAAGCGCGGGCAGCGCCCCGGCCGGGTAGAACAGGCTCAGGTCCAGCTCCCCCGCGCGCAGGGCGCGGACCGCCTCCTCCCCGCTCGCATAGGCGCGCACCGCGATCTCCTCCGGCAGGACGCTCTCCCGGTCCCAATAGGTGGGCGAGCGGCGCAGGCGCAGGACGTCCGCCTCCGCGGCCTCGAGGCCATACGGGCCGTTATAGAGCGCATCCGCCCCGCTTCTGCGCGGCGCGAGCGCGGGCAGGGCGAGGAGCGCGTCCAGGTACGGGCAGCGCGCGGTGAGGCGCACCTCCAGCGTCTTGTCGTCCAGGGCGCGCACGCCCAGCGCCGCGCCCTCCTCCCCATAGAGGGAGGCCTCGCCGCCCTCGATCCACAGCGCCGCGTCCAGCGCATAGGGCGAGGCGCTCTCCGGCGCGAGCAGGCGCTCCCACGCGTAGACGAAGTCCTGCGCCGTGACGGGCACGCCGTCCGACCAGAGGGCGTCCCGGCGCAGGGTGAGCGTGCAGGTCCTCCCGTCCTCAGAAAGGCGGTAGCTCTCGGCCGCGCCGCAGGTCCAGCCGCCCGCCCCGTCCGGGCGCATCAGCCCCTCGTACAGCAGGCGGGAGAGCGCCAACTCCCCCGTGTCCAGGGCGAGCTGCGGGTCGAGCGGCCCCAGGTCCTCGCCCAGGCAGACGGTCAGCGCCGCGCCGGCCGCCTCCGCCGGCGCGGAGGCCTCGGGGAGCGCCTTCGGCGCGCAGCCCGCCAGCGCGAACAGGACCAGGCTGAGAAGCGCGGCCGCCAGCCGGCGCGTTCCTCTCTTCATGCGGAGCCCCCCTTTTTTTCGCAAAAAAGAAGCGGAGGGCGCGGCAGGACGCCGCTCCCCCCAGGTCTTTGCTCAGCGATGATCGGGCGGCACGACCTCCACCCAGTAGCCGTCCGGGTCCTCGACAAAGTAGATGCCCATGGACGGGTTCTCAAAGCAGATGCAGCCCATCTTCTCGTGCAGGGCGTGCGCCGCCTCGTAGTCGTCGGTCACAAGGCCCAGATGGCTCTCGTTCTCGCCCAGGTCGTAGGGCTTGTCCGCGTGGTCGCGCAGCCAGGTGAGCTCCAGGCGCCAGTAGTGGTTCTCGTCCTCGAGGAAGACGAGCTTGAAGCTCTTGTCCTCGGGCTCGTGGACGCGGGCGATGGTCAGGCCGAAGGCCTCCTGGTAAAACTTGACGCTCTTGTCCAGGTCGCGCACGTTGATGTTGTTGTGGTTCATGACAAACTTCATGTTCTGTTCCTCCCAAATCCGGTTTGTATTTTGGAAAGGCCCAAAGGGCCCGGTCAATCGATCTCCAGCGTCTGCCCGCGCTGCGTCAGGGTGCGGACCTGCGGGTGCTGCGCGGCAAAGCGCTCGGCCAGCGCCGCGTCGCCCTGCAGGTGCATGGGCACGAGCACCTTCGGCCGCAGGGCCCTGAGAAACCGCACCGCGCCGCGGTCCGTGTGCTTCCCCATGCGCGGGTCCAGGGGGAAGAAGGCCAGGTCGATCGTGCCGGCCGCGCAGTCCGCAAGGTCCGCGAGGATGCGCTCGAACCCTTCCGTCGCCTCGGCGATCTCCTGCGGGGTGCTCTCGTCCTCCCAGTGCCAGAGGTTGAAGTCCCCGGCGTGGAACACGCGCCGCCCGTCCACCTCCACCAGGTAGCTCAGCCCCAGGTCCGTGGAGCCAAAGGCGCGCACGGGCAGGCCGAGCACGGAGAAGCTCTCCCCCTCCTGCGCGCGGCGGCCGGGGATGGACGCGGGGAAGTCGCCGCTGAGCACCGTCTCCCCAAAGGGCAGGGCCAGCACCTCGCGGCAGTAGTGGTCGGAATGGCTGTGCGAGAGGAAGAGCGCGCTGCGCGCGTGGGCGCGCACGTCCGCCTCCGTCACGACCCCGCCCGCAAGGCCTGCCTTGCCGGGGGCGGGCCGGGGGTTGTACTCGTCAAAGACCAGCAGGGTCTCCCCCTGCTCCACGGCAAAGCCGCTGTGGTCCAGATAGGTGATCTTCATGCCTGCCTCCAAAATTTCTGCGGCCGGCCCTCGCCGATGGGCGGGACCCAGTTCGTCTGGATCCAGGCCGTCAGGCCCTGCGGCGTCCGCTCGATGTCCAGCGTCAGGGTCGGAATGTCCGGGAAGAAGGTGACGCGGCCGAAGAAGCGGTTGCCGCTCCACTGGCCCCAGCCGCAGGAGGCATAGGCGCGGCCCTCCGGGTCGTGCCAGCGGCTCAGGCGGCGCACGCCGTCCAGGCCGAGCTCCAGGTCGATCCGCGCCCCGCGCAGCACGAGGGACAGGCCCATGCCGCCGGGCGTGCGCCGGATCTCGATTTCGCTCCACGCCGCGCCCTCTTCCGCGGCGCGCCAGGCGCCCAGCGCCGCCTCCGGCACGGGGACGAAGGCGCGCGGCTGCGGCTGCGCGATCTCCTCCCGCAGGGCGTTCAGCCGGGCCAGGGCCGCCGGGTTCTCCGGCAGGGGGTCCTTGTGCACGCCGGGCAGCACGAAGAAGCGCGCGAGCACCTGCGCATAGTCCGAGACCTCGCCGTGCAGCGCGGAGTTGAAGAGGATGACCATGTCCTCCGAGGGGACGATGGCCGCCTGCTGGCCGCCCGCGCCGTCGATGCGGTAGGCGTCGGCGTAGTCGCACATCCAGAACTGGTAGCTGTAGCCCGCGCCCCAGGAGTCGGTGCCGTCGCCGTTGTCGATCTTCTTTTTGGAGACGAGGTCCACCCATTCCTCCGGCAGGATCTGCTCGCCCTGCCAGCGGCCGCGCAGCAGGTAGAGGTTGGCCAGGCGCAGCACGTCCATGGCCGTGGCGTGCAGGCCGAAGCCGCCCGAGCACGCGCCCCGGACGCGGTCCCAGTCCCCGTCCTCGATCGCGATGCCGATCTTGTCGAACACGCGCGCCTTGAGGTAGGCGTAGAGGGACTGCCCGGTCACGCGCTCGACGAGCAGGCCCAGCATGTTGCTGTTGCCCGTGTTGTAGAGGAAGTGCGTGCCCGGCTCGTAGGGCACCGGCAGCGCAAAGTAGGCCTCCGGCCCGCCCTGGCGGAAGGCGTCCATGGTGTCCTGGTCGTGGCCGCTGGCCATGGCGAGCAGGTCGCGCACGCGCATCTTCCGCCCGTTTTCGCAGACGCCGTCCGGGTTCACCTCCGGAAAGTAGGGCAGGACCCGGTCCTCCAGCGTCAGCCGCCCCTCCCCCACGGCAAGGCCCAGGGCCGTGGCCATGAAGCTCTTGGTCTGGGAGTAGATGGCGTGCTTGACCTCCGGGCCGTAGGGAGCAAAATACGCCTCGCACACGAGCTTGCCGTGGCGGAGCAGCAAAAAGTCGTGGATTTCCACGCCGCGGCGCGCCCCGGTCTGCGCCGCCTCCAGCGCGCGGACGAGCCAGGCGGAGTCGATGCCCTGCGCCTCCGGCGCAGAGCGTTCAAACTGCATCGGGATCATTCCCATCCCCCTTTTTCTCTCTATTTTCAAAAGTATTATACAGGAAGGGCGAAGGGTTTTGCAAGGAGAAAAAGCGCCGGCCCCTGCGCGCGGGGCAGGGCTTGACAGGGCCCTGGCCGCATGGTATCCTACCTGCCGGACAATTTCTGCACCCGGTCCGCAGCCGCGGGCGCGGCGGCAGGGACCTTGAGGTGCGCGATGGATACGATCCTGGTGATGGCCGCCGGCGTCGCGGTCGGCCGCTTTTTTCCCGCAAAATACCGGAAGCAAAACGAGTGGGTACAGCTTGCGTGCACGCTTTTGCTGATCTTTTCCATGGGGCTGGGTCTTGGACAGCAGCCGGACTTCTTTTCCGACCTTGCGGCCCTGGGCCTTTCCAGCCTCCTGTTCTTCCTGCTGCCCACGGCCGGCTCCGTCGCGGCGGTCTGGCTCCTGACGCGCCGGCGCGGCGGCCCCGCCCACGGGCGCCCCGCGTCTGCCGCGCCGGCGCGTCAGGAGCC